>Ga0207675_100005310_pt1 | contig 12381 bp, 12 predicted proteins | sample KBSSwiS42_FD_184305 | JGI IMG/M metagenome (GOLD analysis project Ga0207675, IMG submission 184305) | Switchgrass rhizosphere microbial communities from Kellogg Biological Station, Michigan, USA - KBS Switchgrass S4-2 (SPAdes) (version 2) | ecosystem: Host-associated > Plants > Roots >...
GCGGTGCATGAGCGCGACCCGGTCGCACAGGCCCTCGGCCTCGTCCATGTAATGGGTGGTCAGCAGCACCGTCATCCCGCTCTGCTCGCGCAGCTCCGCGATCAGGTCCCACACCGACGCGCGCGCGATCGGGTCGAGGCCGATCGTCGGCTCGTCGAGGATCAGCACGCGCGGGCGGTTCACGAGCGCCTGGGCGAGCTCGAGCCGGCGGACCATCCCGCCGGAGTAGGTCGACACCATGCGGTCGGCGTGCTCGAGCATGCCGGTCGCCCCGAGCGCGCGGTCCACGCGCTCCGTCCGCTCGGCGCGGGGCACGTCGAACAGCCGCGCGAACAGCATCGCGTTCTCGCGGCCCGTCAGCGCGCCCTCGGCCGAGAGCTGCTGCGGGACGTAGCCGATCAGGCGCCGGACGGTCATGCGCTCGCGGGCGACGTCGTGTCCGAGCACCGCCGCGACGCCCTGCGGGACGCGCAGCAGCGTCGTGAGGATGCGGATCGTCGTCGTCTTGCCCGCGCCGTTGGGCCCGAGCAGGCCGAACATCTCGCCGGGGTGAACCTCGAGGTCGATCCCGTCGACGGCGCGGTGGTCGCCGAACGCGTAGACGAGGCCCTCGCAGCGGACCGCGGCGGGCTCGGCGCTCACGCCTCGCGCTCCAGCTCCGCGAGCAGGCGCCCCAGGGCGGGGAGCGACGCCCGAAGCGACGTGACGTCGTCGGCGTCGAGCGCGCCGATCGCGGCGGTGAGGCGGCGGTGGCGCTCGTCGCGCCACCGGTGCAGGCGGCGGGTCGCGGCCGGGGTGAGGTAGAGCCGCGCAGCGCGCCGGTCGCCGGGGTCGGCCCGCCGCTCGACGAGGTCGAGGGCGGCGAGGCCGCCGACGAGAGTGCTGACCGTGTTCGGCGCCAGGTGGAGCGCCGTGGCCGCGTCGCGGACGCCGACGCCGGGCTGGGCCTCGACGAGGCGCAGGAGCTCGACCTGCGAGCCGGTGAGCAGCTCGCCGCCGACCACCGCGCGCGTGCCGCGCCGCAGCCGCCGCCGCACGCCGCCCCACGCCGCCGTCAGGTCGGCGGCGAGCGCCTCCTCGAGCGATGGTGCGTGCGTGGGCATGCCCGAAACAATAGCTCTGTTTCAGAGGTATCTCGGCCAGGGCCGCGGTGCAACGTTTCCCTGCGGACCATCGGACCACGCCTCCTGCGCCCGGATAGGCTCGTCGCATGTGCCGCTGGGTGGCGTACTCGGGCAACGCGATCCGGCCGGCGGCGCTGCTGTACGACACGCCGCACTCGCTCGTCGAGCAGAGCCGCCGCGACCGCCTCGCGGGCGGCTACCCCAACGCGGACGGCTTCGGCCTGGGCTGGTACGGCGACGCGGAGGTCCCTGGCCTGTATCGCAGCATCGCGCCCGCGTGGGGCGACCGCAACCTGCACGAGATCGCGAAGCAGATCTCGACGCCGCTCTTCCTCGCCCACATCCGGGCGGCGACGGGGACGCCGATCGAGCAGACGAACTGCCACCCGTTCCGTCACGGCCGCTGGCTCTTCATGCACAACGGCTTCATCGAGGACTACCGGCGGCTGCGACGCGACCTGCTGCTCGCCGTCGACCCCCGCTACTTCGGAGGCATCGAGGGCACGACCGACTCCGAGCTGATGTTCCACCTCGCGCTCACGTACGGGCTCGAGGACGACCCTCTCGCCGGGCTCGAGCGCATGGCCGGGTTCGTCGAGGACGTCGGCCGTCGCGCGGGGATCGAGCACCCGCTGCAGATGACGGTCGCGGTGAGCGACGGCGAGCGCGTGTGGGCCGCGCGCTACGCGAGCGGCCCGGTCGTCAACTCGCTGTTCGTCACCGCCGACGCGAGCGCCGTGCGCGAGCTGCACCCCGAGGACGAGCGCGTCCGGGCGTTCTCCGACGAGGCGCGCGCGATCGTCTCCGAGCCGCTCGGCGACCTCCCGGGCCTGTGGCACGAGGTCCCGCCGGGCACGGCATTCGTGATCCAGCCGGGCGAGGACGTGCAGGTTCCCTTCGCGCCGCGGCGATCGGGCTGACCGCGGCGCCACCGCGTAGGGTTCCGCGGGGCATGGCCGATCCTGTCGACATCCGTGGCGGCGACATCGTGCAGGTCCACCGCGTCGAGCTGTACTACGCGCGGGTCGAGCGCGCGGGCGCGCGCGACGTGGTCATCCAGCCCCTCGACCCGCGGATCCCGGACCGGCGCGTACGCGTCGAGGAGGTCAAGCGCGTGTTCCGCGACGTCGGCGTGCCGGGGGCCGCGCCGGCGCGGCTCCTCCCCTCTCCGCGCCAACTGCGCTTCGACGACTTCGATCGGTAGCCCGTGCGCGTCGCGGTCTTCGGCGACGTCCACGCCAACGGCGAGGCGCTCGACGCGGTCCTCGCCGCCGCCGTGGACGCGGAGGCCGACGAGCTGTGGTGTCTCGGCGACCTCGTCGGCTCGGGGCCCGACGCGGCGCGTGTCGTCGCGGCGGTGCGGGCGTACTGCCGGGTCGCGATCGCCGGCAACCACGACTACGTCGCGACCGGCGCGGGCTCTGTCCGGGCCGACGCCTTCGGCCCGCCGGGGTCGGTCGTCCGCCGCTCGCTCGAGGCCGCCGCGGACGCGCTCGCGGGCTCAGCCGACCTCGAGTGGCTGCGGTCGCGCCGCCCCGCCGCCCGCCGTCACGGCGTGCAGTGCTGGCACGGCAGCCCGCGCAACCCGGTGCGCGAGTACGTCACCGCCGCGAACGCGGCGGCCTGCCTGGAGCGCCAGAGCGCGCCGCTCGGCCTCGTCGGCCACACGCACGAAGCGGCGGCGTGGCACGGGCCGCCCGGCGGTGGCGTCGAGCGGGTCCCGGTCGTGGCCGGCGACCCGCTCGACGTGTCCGCCGGGCGTTGGCTGCTCAACCCCGGCGCGGCCGGCGCGCCGTTCCCGGTCCGCGGCGACTGGTGGGCGTCGATGGAGGAGCACGCCCGCGAAGGCGCGTGGTGGCTCGACCTCGACCTCGCCGAGGGGACCGCGACGTGGCACCGCGCGCCGTTCGATCCCGCGCCCGCCCGCGAGCGGGCGCGAGCCCTCGGGCTGGCGGACGAGCCCGCCGCTGCCGGCGGCGCGACGTGAGCGCACACCCCCGCGGGACTCGTGCACGTCCCCTGGCGCGCAGCGTCCCGGACGCCGACGATCGGTACCGCTGATGGAGACCGCCGCGCCGCCCGACGCCGTTCCGGTGACGATCGTCCCGCGCTGGGAGTGGCGGACCTTCGGCGCGTCGTTCGGGGCGGCCGACGAGCGCCTCGCGGCGCTGGTCCCGGAGCGGGTCGAGGAGAGCGACGAGCGGTACCTGCTCGCGCTCCGCAGCGACGCGTCGGTGAAGGTCCGCGGCGGGCGCATGGACGTCAAGCACCTCGAACGCGCCCGCGACGACGGGCTCGAGCTCTGGCGGCCCGTGATGAAGGCCGCGTTCCCGCTCCCGGCCGCCGACGTCCGGTCCGTCCTCGACACCCTGCGCGCGGAGGCACCGCCCATCGAGCGCCCCGCGTACACGCTCGACGAGCTGCTCGACGAGATCGTGGGGCCCAGCCCGGAGCTCCTCGCGGTCGCGGTGCGCAAGCGTCGCACGCGCCACACGATCGGCGGCTGCATGGCCGAGGTCACCGAGCTGTCGGCGGACGGCCGCGCGACGCGCACGATCGCCGTCGAGTCCGAGGACCCCGAGCGCGTGACCGCCGCCGTGCGCGACCTCGGCCTGGACGGGCGGCCGGTCGTGTGCGTGGCCCGCGGGCTCAAGGCGCTCGTCGGCTTCGGTGCGCGACGCTACGCGGTGATCGACGTCGGGACGAACTCGGTGAAGTTCCACGTCGGTGAGCGCAGCGCGGACGGCGCGACCCGCGGCATCGTCGACCGGGCCGCCGTCACCCGCCTCGGCGAAGGGCTCGACGACACCGGTCTGCTGGGCGCGGAGCCGATCGGGCGGACGGTCGACGCGATCGCCGCGATGGCCGACGAGGCGAGCCGGCACGGCGCCCGGGTGATCGCGGCGGTCGGGACCGCGGGGCTGCGCATCGCACCGAACACGGCGGACCTCCTCGACGCGGTGGAGACGCGCTCCGGCATCCGGATCGAGGTGATCCCCGCCGAGGACGAGGCCCGGCTCGCATACCTCGCCGCGAAGGCCGGGCTGGGGCCCCGGTTCGCCGCGGGGGCGGTCGTCGTGTTCGACACCGGCGGCGGCAGCTCGCAGTTCACGTTCGGCCGCGGCGAGCGGGTGGACGAGCGCTTCAGCGTCAACGTCGGCGCGGTCCGGCTCACCGAGCGCTTCGGCCTCGACGGCGTCGTCTCGGACGGGACGCTGGCCGCAGCGCTCGACGCGATCGCCGCGGACCTCGGAGCGCTTGACGGCCGCCCGCGACCGGACGCGGTCGTCGGGATGGGCGGCGCCGTGACGAACCTCGCCGCGGTGCGCCATGGCCTCGCGACGTACGACCCCGACGTCGTCCAGGGCACGGTGCTCGACGCGGCCGAGATCGACCGTCAGATCGGTCTGTACCGCGAGCGCACCGCCGCCGAGCGCCGGGGGATCGTCGGGCTGCAGACCAACCGGGCCGAGGTCATCCTCGCCGGCGCGTGCATCGTCAGGACGGTCCTGGCCAAGCTGGGCCGCGACGCGCTCACCGTCAGCGATCGCGGCCTGCGGCACGGCATCGCCCTCGAGCGGTTCGGCGCCTAGCCCGCGAGCCGGGGGCGCGAACGGCGCCGCGGACGTCACGAGACGGACGACAGCCCGGCGGCCACCGCGAACCCCAGCACCGTCGCCAGTCCGCTCACGTCACCGCCCTTCCGCACCGCCTCGGGGATCATCGAGTCGACCAGCATCACGAGCAGCGCGCCGGCCGCGAACCCGTCGACCGCGGCGTTGAGGTTGGACGAGACGTTGTCGGCGATCGCGAAGCCGACGACGGTCGACAGGGTGCAGATCAGCGCGACGAGGATCCAGAGGCGGCGGATCGCCGCCGGCCGCGTGCCCGCGGCGTGCATCGCGCTGGACGACCCGATCGCCTCCGGCAGGTTCGAGACGAAGATCGCCACGAGCAGCCCGACGCTGACGCCCTCGCCCGAGGCGAGGCCGATGCCGAGGACCGCCTGCTCCGGGACGCCGTCGAGGAAGGCGCCGAGCGCGAGGGCGGTGCCCGCGCTCCCGCCGGCGCGCGAGGCGCTGCGCCGCCCGACGACGCGGTCGAGGGCGAAGTAGGTGATCGCCCCGGCGGCGAGGCCGGCCGCGGCGACGCCGGAGTCGCCGAGCCGCGCGGCCTCCTCGGCGAGGTCGAAGCTCACGGCGCTGATCAGCGCGCCCGCCCCGAACGCGAGCACGAGGCCCACCAGGCGCGGCGGCCAGTCCCGTGCCATGCCCAGCAGCGCACCGATGACGAGCGAGGACGCCGCGAGCGCGCCCCAGCCGAGCGCAGCGGTCACGCGGCCGATCCTCCCGGGTCCCGGGACGCGGGCATGGCGCGGAACCTAGCGGCCGGGTCGGCCGCCACGCCGGACGCGACGACGCCGCCGCCCGCCCGGGCGCCCGCACCCCCGCCGATGGTGATGCGCGCCCCCTGGTAGGAGCGCCGACCGGGGACGACACTCTCGGCGAGACCGACGAGGAGCTGCCCGTGCCGAGGACGATCGACCGCCTGTGACGCTGACGAGACCGCGGATCGATCGCGAGCGCGTCCTGCGGACGCTGACGTTTTGGCTGCGCCCGGCGTTCGTGCTGCGGGCGATCAACCGCTTCCAGCGCGTCGCGGGCTTCGACCGCGCCGTTGCGCTCGCGTCGAGCGCGCTGACGGCCCTCATCCCGCTCACGATCATCGCCGGCGCGATCCTGCCCGACATCGGGGGCAAGGACGCCGCGCAGCGCCTCATCGACCGCTACGACCTCACCGGCGGCGGCGCCGAGGCGGTGCGCGACGTGCTCTCCCCCGCGGCCGGGACCGACACGGACATCAGCGTGTTCGGGTTCCTGCTCCTCATCGTCGCGGTGCTGAGCTTCACGCGCGGGGTCCAGCGCATGTTCGAGCAGACGTGGGAGCTCAAGCCGCTGAGCGTGCGCAACACCGTCAACGGCCTGATCTGGGTCCTCGGGCTGTCGCTCTACTCCTTCGTGAGCGGGGTGATCCACGCCTCGTTCGACGAGACGCGCCTCGAGCTCGGCGCCAACCTGCTCATGACGCCGTTCTCGCTGGTGTTCCTCGTGTGGAGCGGCTATGTCCTGACCGCCAAGCGCATCCCCTGGCGCGAGCTCATCCCGTTCGGGCTCATCGGCGCGGCCGGGCTCGCGGTGTACTCGACGGGCGCCGCGGTCTACGTCCCTCACCTCTTCAGCTCGTACGCGACGCGCTACGGCGTCATCGGCGCGGTGTTCGCGATGATCTCCTCGCTGTTCTGCATGATGGTCGTCGTGGTCGCCTCGTCGTCCGTCGGGCGCGAGGTCTCCGAGGAGCTGCGCCGCATCCGCGAGGGCGAGCGGCCGCCCGACGACGAGATCCGCCAGGAGTGGGACGCGATCCTCGCCGAGGCGCGGTCGCGGTTGGACGCGTTCCGCGAGCAGATCGACCGGCGGCGGCGGGGCGAGCCGGAGCCGGTGCAGCAGGGCGCGGCCCGGGATCCGCGCGTCGGCCCGGGCGAGTAGCCCGGATCGGTCACATCGCGCCGCTCCTGTCCGTCATCAGGAGTATGGCGCCGAACCGCTCGGCGCCGGCGATCAGATGAAGATGCGAGCGAATGAGCGCCCTCGACGACGACCGGCCACCGACCTGCACCGGAGCGATGCATGCGGGCGTGCGACCGTCGCGCCGGCGGGACGACGCCGCGCGCGGTCAGGTCTCGGACCGGGCGCGCACGGTGGCGGCGCGCACGACGACGGCGTCGGCGTCCATCGGGCGCCCGACCGCGAAGCCCTGCGCGAAGTCACAGCCCAGCGCGCGCAGGTTCTCGAGCACGGTCTCGGACTCGACGCCCTCCGCAACCACGTCGAGGCCGAGCCGCCGGCCGAGGTCGACGGTGGCGCGGACGATGGCGCGGTCGCCCGCGTCGGTGTCCATGGCCGTCACGAATCCGCGGTCGATCTTGAGCTCGCGCACCGGCAGGCGCTTCAGGTAGGCGAGCGACGAGTACCCGGTGCCGAAGTCGTCGACCGCCAGGCGCACGCCGGTCGCGGCCAGCGCGTCGACGACGTCCATCGCGTCGGACGCGCCCTCGATCATCAGCGTCTCCGTGAGCTCGATCTCGAGGCGGGCGCCGGGATGCGACGTCACGAGCGCGGCGACGGCGCCCGGCAGGTCCGGCGTGAGGGCGCGCGCGGAGATGTTGACCGCGATGGTCAGGTCGACGCCCTGCGCCGACCAGCGCATCTGCTGGTCGGCCGCCTCCCCGAGCGTCCAGTGGGTCAGCGGCCGCACGAGCCCCGTGCGCTCGGCGAGCTCGATGAACTGGTCGGGCATGAGCACGCCGCGCTGCGGGTGCCGCCACCGCACGAGCGCCTCGACGCCCGTGATCGCGCCCGTGCGCAGGTCGAGCTTGGGCTGATAGCTCAGCAGCAGCTCGCCGGCCTCGATCGCGTGCCGCAGCTCGCCGGCGAGCGCCAGGCGCTCGGGGGTGTGGTCGTCGCTGGCGTGGTCGTAGACGAGGACCGGACGGCCGTCCTGCTTGCCCGCGTGGAGCGCCATCGCGGCGCGGACGAGCAGGAGCTCGGCGTCGTCGCCGTCGCGGGGATGGACCGCGATGCCGACGGTGGCGCGCACGTCGAGCGCGATGCCGCCCAGGTGCGCCTGCGGACGCAAGGCCTCCAGGAGGTCGTGCGCGAGGCGCTCCGCCTCGTCGATGCCGGCCAGGGGCCGGGTGAGCACGGCGAACTCGTCGCCCCCGAAGCGCGCGACAAGGTCCTGGTCGCGCCCCGCCGCGTCCAGGCGCCGGGCGACCTCCCGCAGCAGCGCGTCCCCGTAGCCGTGGCCGAGCGTCTGGTTGACCTCGTTGAACGCGTCGAGGCCGAGGAGCAGCACCGCCACCGTCTCGCCGCGCCGGCGCGCCTGCGCCAGGGCGGCGGCGACCCGTTCCTGCAGCAGGACGCGGTTCGGCAGGCCGGTGAGGGCGTCGTGGCGCGCGCGGTGCTGGTTGATCTTGGCCTGCCGCGCACCGAGCTGGATCGCGGCGAGCGGCAGCGCGATCAGCGGGAAGAGCCCGGGCTCCTGCTGCACCACGATGAGCACGATTGGCGCCAGGGACACGAGCACGGCCGTCGACCAGGCCTGGAAGCCGAGGTCCGAGCGAACCTCCTCGGACAGCCTCGCGCCGTGCGCGAACGCGGGCGGGGCGCTGGCGAGCACGGTGTTGACGAGCATGAAGACCGCCCCGCTCGCCGCGAGCGCCGGCAGGTCCTCCGGCCGCACGCCGCCGCCGCCCGCGCCGAGGACGCTGAGCACGCCGCCGGCGAGGGCGTAGCAGATCGCGTACTGACCGACATTGAACAGCGTCCGGTCCGCGCGGCGGCGTCGGATCGTGTCCGCGATCAGGAGCATCAGCGGCACGACGATCACGGTCGTCGCCGTCCCGCGGTCGAGCAGCAGGGCGAAGGCGAAAGGCGTCGAGAACGTCACCTGCTCGTCGCGGCTCGGCACGTCGAGCGGGAACAGCTCCGCCGCGAGGACCGCGGCCGCGAGCAGCAGCAGCGTCGCGTCGGCGTTGTCGACGAGGGTGCCGGCCTCGCGCGCCAGCGCCCAGGCGATCAGCGCGATGCCCGCGGTGGCGGTCGCGATGACGAAGGTACGCTGGGACGCGGTCACGATCGGGGGCTCGAGCCGTGCGGCACCGCCGGCTCGATCGGGGGCTCGAGCCGGTCGGGATGCGGCCGGCGCGGGCCCGCCGCGCCTCTACCCTAGCCCCACTTCTTGGGGGCGCCAAGCACGAGCACGAGCGCGGAGATGACGGTCGCCGAGCTGAAGATGCGATAGAGCGAGGACTTCATGGTGACTCCTTGGGGGGCAGGCCGTCTTCCGGGGTGTTGACGGCGTCGGCGGGTAGATCGGATCGGCCCGCCGAGACTTGAGGCCCGTCGTGCCGATCGCGCCGCCGGCGGCTACGCGCGCGACGTCGCGGCGGCGTGCGGCACGGCCGTCCCCGGAATGGCGATGCGCACGGTCGCGCCGCTCGCGGTGACGGTCCCGCCGTGCCGCTCGGCGGTCGCGCGGACGATCGCGAGCCCGAGCCCCGAGCCGGGCGTCCCGCGCGCGCCGGGCCCGCGCCAGAAGCGCTCGAAGGCGTGCTCGACCTCGCCCGGGGCGAAGCCGGGGCCGTCATCCGTCACGGTGATCACCGCGCGGCCGTCCTCGAGGGTGAGCGAGACGACGACGTCCCCCTCGCCGTGGACCTCCGCGTTCTCGAGCAGGTTCTCGACCGCGCGGCGAAGCGCGTCGGCCTCCCCCACCACCGTCACGGCGGCGAGCGCCCCGACGCGGACCGCCGGGTGCTCCGCGGCGGCGCGCGCGACGATCTGGTCCAGCCGGACGGGCTCGACCGGTCCCGCCGACGCGGCCTCCCGCTCGAGCGCGAGCAGGTCGTCGACGAGCCGCTGCAACCGCGCGGTGTCGAGCAGCAGGTCGGCGAGCACCTCGGGGTTGAGGCCATGCCGGGCGACGAAGTCGACGTTGCCGGCGAGCGACGTGAGCGGCGTGCGGAGCTCGTGGCTCGCGTCGGCGACGAACCGCCGCTCGCGCCGGCGGGCGGCGTCGAGCGCGGAGAGCATGCCGTTGAGCGTGCGGGCGAGGTCCGCGACCTCGTCCTCGCCGCGGGGGTCGGGCAGTCGGAGCGCCGGGTCGCCGGTGCGCTCGATCTCCTTCGCCGCCGTGGACAGGCGCCCGAGCGGACGCAGCCCGCGCCGGGTCAGGAACGCCGCGCCCGCGCCGCCGACCGCGGCGGCCAGCGCGCCGCTGAGCAGCAGCAGCCAGGCCAGCCGGTGCAGCGTGGCCTCGATGTCGTTCGTGTTGGCCGCGACGAGCACCGCCCCGCCCGCGGCCTGCCCGCCGCCCTCGGGAAGCGGCGCGGCGAAGAGCCGCAATGGCTCGCCGCCGAGCGCGACGTCGGCGAACCCGCTGCGCCCCTGCCGCAGGGCCCGGGTGCTGACCGCGCTCGCCGGCAGCAGCTTCGCGCCGAGCGTGAGCGAGCGGGCGACGAAGCGCCCACGCCGGTCGAGCACCTCGACCGAGAGCTGGCGCCCGCCGACGGGCGCCTCCAGCGCGCCCGGTGCCGTGAGCAGCGCGGGCGCCGACACGCTCAGCCGGGCGACGTCGACGGCGCGGCTGCGCAGGCTCGCGTCGAGCGACGAGCGCAGCTGATGGGCGACGAGCACCTGCGCGGACACCGCCAGGCACGCGACCGCGACGACGACCGCGAGGATCGCGACCCACGTGAGGCGGCCGGTCAGCGTGCGCGGCGTCATGTCCGCAGCATGAAACCGACGCCGCGCACCGTGTGGATGAGCGGCGGCTCTCCGAGCTTGCGGCGCAGGCGGGTGACGTAGCGGTCGACCACGTTCGGGGCCGCCGCCTCCTCCCAGATCTCCTCGATCGCCTGGTCGCGCGGGACGACCGCGCGCGGATGGCGCAGCATCAGCTCGAGCAGCGCGCTCTCGCGCCCGGTGAGCTCCACGCTGCGCCCGCCGCGCTCGGCCACGCGCGTCTGGAGATCGAGCGTGAGGTCGGCGAACGCGAGCCGGTCGGCGCCGTCGTGGCCGCGTCGCGTGAGCGCGCGCATGCGGGCGACAAGCTCCTCCATCGCGAACGGCTTGACGAGGTAGTCGTCGGCGCCGGCCTCGAGGCCGGTGACGCGGTCGGCGACCGCGTCGCGCGCCGTGAGCATGAGGATCGAGGCGCGCACGCCCTTCGCCCGCAGCCGGCGGCAGACCGCGAGGCCGTCGAGCCCGGGCATCGCCACGTCGAGGATCACGAGGTCGGGCGCCGAGCGCTCGGCCGCGACGAGCGCCGCGCCCCCGTCGGCCGCGACCTCGACGTCGAAGCCCTCGGCCGTGAGGCTGCGCTGGAGCATGCGCCGCACCGGCGCGTCGTCGTCGACGACCAGGACCCGCTCGCCCACGGCCTGTCAGCCGCCTCCGACGTCCCGCCGCAGGAACACGAGGAACGCCGCGACGAGCGACGGCACCGCGTACAACGCGCACACCCACGCCGCGCGCACGATCGGCGCCCAGTCGACGGGCTGCCGGAGGAGGCCCTGCCACGCCTGGAACTGCGTGCTGAGGAGGTACGGGCGAAGGCCCTCGAGGCCGGGCAGGATGCCGATGAGCTGGATCAGCAGCGACGCCATCAGCGTCCCGACGACGGCCGCGGCGCTGTTGCGGAACACCGTCGAGAACAGCAGGCCGATCGCCGCGATCGCGAGGATCGGCATCAGGTAGACGAGCAGGCTGGCGCCGAGCAGCACGAGGCCGCGGCCGGGCTGGATCGTCGTCCCGGAGAGCGTCGGGAGCGCGTTGAAGCCCGACACGATCGAGCCCGCCACGACGGCGACCGTGCCGGTCAGCGCGATCGCCGCGATCGCGTAGGTCACCGTGGCCAGCACCTTCGCGAAGAAGACCTGCGAGCGCTCGACCGACCGCGTGAGGATCGTCTTCAGCGTCCCGTTGTGGTCCTCGGCGGCGACGATGTCGCCCGCGACGAGCGCGGTGATGAGCGGGAACAGCCAGATCGAGCCGAACAGGAGGAGGACGAAGGGGATCGCGAGGCCGGTGTCGTGGATGTAGCGCCCGAACGCGACGTCCTCGGGGCCGCCCTTCTGCGTCGCGACCGCGATGCAGAAGATGATCGGCACCGCGGCGGCCGCCCCGAGCCCGAGGTACGTGCGCTTCTGGAAGCGCAGCTTGCTGAGCTCCCAGCGGTAGACGGTGAGGACGCCGGGTCTCACGCCGCGTGCTCCGCGACCGCGCTCAGGCGGCCGGCGCCGGGCCCGGCGCCGTTCGCACCGTCGCCCTCGGTCAGGGCGAAGAAGAGGTCCTCGAGCGTCGCACGGTTCGGGGACAGTTCGAGCACCAGCGCGTCGGCGTCGGTCAGCGCGCGCGACAGCTCGCCGACGGCGGCCTCGTCCGTGGCGCGGAACACCACCCCGGCCGTCGCCGACACCGCGACGTCCTCGATCCCCGGCCGGCCGCGACACACCGCGACCGCGCGGCCGTCGTCGGTCGTCCGCAGCCGGTAGACCGTCCCGGCCGTGCGCCGCAGCTCCTCGAGCGTGCCCTCGTAGGCCATCGTCCCGTGGTCCACGATCCCGACGCGGTTGCAGAGCTCCTCGACCTCGGCGAGGAGATGGCTCGAGAGCAGGACCGTCATGCCGCTGTCG
>Ga0207675_100005313_pt1 | contig 12376 bp, 12 predicted proteins | sample KBSSwiS42_FD_184305 | JGI IMG/M metagenome (GOLD analysis project Ga0207675, IMG submission 184305) | Switchgrass rhizosphere microbial communities from Kellogg Biological Station, Michigan, USA - KBS Switchgrass S4-2 (SPAdes) (version 2) | ecosystem: Host-associated > Plants > Roots >...
GATCGATCGGAATGGGTTTGCCCCAGCCGCTCCCCGAGAAGCGGAGCGCCGACAAAACGCCGGAGGTCGACGTGACGCCGACGATGACATCACCCGATGGAGTGGCGGTCGCCGTGAAATGGATGCCAATGGCTTCGTCGGTGATCTCAGCGGGCGCCCCGCGCAACGCCAAGAACGGGGTGCAGTCGCCACGCTCTTGCGCAATGTGGGCGGCGATTCGAGCGTGGGGCTGTCACTGCTCGGCTCCGTGAGCACGGCGGTGCGGCGCGCTGCGGCCAGCGCACAGGCTCGGCTCTCCTTCGGTGCCGGCGCCTATGCGCTCGCTGAGGTCGCGGCACAGCGTCGCAGTGCCGTATCGGGTGACGACGGGCTGACCAATGTCGCAGGCTATCTTCGCCTGGGCTGGTTTGCGCGGCGCGATCTCGATGCCTATGCCGAAGCGGGGCAGCGTGCCTTCCTGCACGCCGGAGAATTCGCCAAGCTGCGCGCGGGGCTCGGCGTGAACTGGCAGGTGTTCGGCTGGCTCGAGTTTGCGCCACAACTGCTCGTGGAGACCCGCGCCGATCTCCCCACGCGCATCCTGGCGCTGGGCCAGCTGCACTTGATCTACTGATCAAAATCGAGCTCGGCCTCCGCGGCTGATAGCTGAATCTCGGGGAGCCCGTGCCGTAGCAGTTTTCGGCGAGCTCCCCGAAGCGCTCAGGTTGATGCTCGGGCTCGCCAGCGCAACACTGCGGCCGCAGCGTAGTCACCGGCGTGCGAAAAGCCCGCCAGGCAGATCAAGGAGTCGGGGCGGAGCTTCGAACACGAGAGCGCATCCTCCAGGTTGATGGGAATACCGGCACCGAACAGGTTGCCCAGACGGTCGAAGGTGTGGTGGTGCACGCCGGGCAGGAGCTCGAGGGCTTCGCCCCAGTTGCGCAGGAAGATCGGGCTCGGCTGGTTGGTCACGAGCAGCGCGAGGTCCTTCGGCGCGACCCCGGCCTTTTCACAGGCGAGGCGGACCATTTCGGGCACCAGCGAGTTGCCGCGCTGGATGATGGCGGCCACGCGAGCCTCCGTGAAGGCGATGCTGATGGGGCTCGTGCCGGGCTCCCAGTAGCGGCGGCCGTCATCGCCGATGGCCCGCATGTCCGCAGCGAACTCGGGCTGACAGCACTGCACGAGCGAGAGCAGGGGAGAGCCGTCCCCCGCCTTCACGTAACCCACGCCGCAGCCGTCGCCGGGGATCGGAGCCTGCGAGCGCGTGCGCACTCCCGGCTGGGAAAACAGCCGGCCCCCGGCGTTCTGCACGCAGCACAGGAGCGCGCTTCGGGCGCTGCTGCCGGCCATCAGGGCTCGGGCCAAATCGAGCATGTACAGGAACGACACGCAGCCGGTATTGTGCAGATCCACGATCCAGCGCGGGCGCGCGCCGATGCGGGCGGCGACCTCGGCGCCGCAACCGGTGAAGGCCTGGTCCGGAATGGCCACATTGGTGAAGAGCAGGTCGATCTCGGCACCGGGCTCGAGCTGCTCCCGCTCGATGAGCCGGCGCGCCGCCTGCTCGATCATGTCGGCGGCGGTCTCGTCGCCGCGCACGTGGCGGCGGGTGGTGGGCGCCGTGGACATGCCGCGGCGCTCGGAGGTTCCGCGAGCAAAGAAGGCGTTGTCCACGACCTGCTCCGGCAGATAGCTGGCGACGGCGTGCAGGCTGATGCCGGGCAGGCTCTCAGCGTCCACGGCAGACCTCCGACCCGGCAGCGCCGAGCAGATAGGGTCCCGGCGGCAACCCGTGCCGCTGGCGGTGCTCGACAATGGCCTTGAGGTTGGCGAGCTCCAGGCTGTGGCCGGCATAGAAGAATGGCCAGTAGTCACCGACCCAGGCGCGCTCCTTCGGCGCCAGCGCGGGGAACGGATTCCGCGCGTAGTAGGGGTGACGGCAGTTGGTCCAGATCACCACGGTACCGGGCCGGTTCAGCACGCGCTCGGCCGGCACGAGTCGGTTGAGATAGACCATCCAGAGCTGGTCGCCCTGATCCCACGCGCAATGGTAGTCCACGGTCAACGCCTCTGGGTGGCTCTCGACGCGGCAGTAGATGGGCGTGTCCTGCGCGTCCACTCCGACCAACAGGTCCGGGCTTGCCGTGGGCTGCAGCGCGCGCACGCTGTACGTCCACTCGACCAGGCTGTACGGATTGGCCATGTACGCGAACACGCGCTCGGGCGGGCAATCGATGTACGCATGCACCGTGCAATACTCTCCATACACGCGCTCGTGCGCATAGGTGGCATGCGTCATTTCCGTCAAGAGCTCCGCGATCGCCTCGCGATCGAAGTCTTCGCAGCGCACCAGTCCGGGCACGCCGGCGAGCGCGTCCGGTGCGAGCTCCGTCATCGTCCTGCTCCGCTGCTCTGCGCTCGCCTGCTCTGCGCTCGCTTGTTCTCTGCTCGCATGGGTTCTGCTCTTTGGCGCTCGTTTCCTCGAGCCACGCTCGTGACCCCCAGTGCGCGCGCGCGTTCGAAGGCTGCGAACGGTGGCACTTCGACTTCCGGCAGCCGGACACTCAGCAAGCAAGGGCCGGCAAGCTCACGGCACTGCGCCAGAGCCTGCTCGAGCTGTTCGGCGCTACAGCAGTCGAAGGCCGTCAGCCCCGGGAACATGGCCGCGAGGCCCGCGCCCAGCCGCGAGCGCCGAAACACGTTGTAGCCCGAGCTCTCGCCGAGCAAGAGCTGCTCGCGCACCAGGCACATGCCGTGAGCGGCGTTATCGAGCACGAGATAGGTGATGGGCAGATCGTGCTCCACGGCGGTGTGCACCTCCAGCCCATGCATGAAGAAGGCGCCGTCCCCGGAGACCACGAACACGCGCCGCCCGGTGGCGAACGCAGCGCCGATCGCGGCGCCGTAGCTGTAACCCATGCCCGCCATGCCCATCGCCAGCAGCCAGCGGCCGCGGCGCGGGGCCCGCAGGTAGTGAACGGCGCTGGCTCCGGCGTTGCCGGCGTCGACCAGTACCGTCGCTCCTTCCGGGACGCTGCCGGCCAGCAACTCGAGGGCTGTCCGCGAATCCAGGGCGGACGAGGGCCGCGCTGCCAGGCTCGAAGCGGCGGGCGGGGTCGCGCTGCGCGCGCTCGCTGGCTCGCTGCCCGCGGCGGGCGCCGGCGCGAGCTCTGCGCACAGCGCCCCTAGCTCCGCCGCCAGATTCCCGCCGCAATCGATCCAGCTTGAGCACTCGACGAACGGAGCTTCTCGCCCCAGGCACGCGACGTTCTTGTCCGACAGGCAAGCCTCCAGCCCCAGCCGTTCGAGCACGGGCAAGCGCGTTCCGACCAGGAGGATCGAGCGCGCCTCGGCGAGCGCTCGGGTGGCGCTCGCGTGTCCCATCGCGCCCACGACGCCGGCGAAGCGAGGGTCGTCATTGGCGAAAGCGTCTCGCGCGTCGGGGGCAACGGTGACGCGGGCGTCGAGTCGCCTGACCAGCCGCGCGAGCTCTGTTTGTGCACCCTGCCGCGCCACCTCCGCGCCCGCGATCACGGTCACGGGCGGCTGTGCGAGCAGCCGCACGAGCTCAGTCATCGGACTGGCCGCGGCTCGGCGGGCGCGTGCGTGCACGCGTTCGAAGAAGCACGGCGGAGGCACGATTTCTGCGCGCTGAATGTCCTTGGCCAGCAGCAGCACGCGTGGGCCCGTCCAGTCCGCGATCGGTATGCTCCCGACGTGTGCGAGCCAGGCCAAGAGCTCGCGCGGCTCGCGGATGCGAATGCAATCCGGCGTCAGCGCGTGAAAGATCGAGTACGCGTCGATGCTGCCGCCCTGGCCGCTGGTGTCCTGAAAGGCGCCGTGACCTTGCTGCGCGATCGGAGGTTCTCCGACCAGCGCGAGCAGCGGAACGCGCGACGCTCGGGCCTCGGCCAGCGCGTGGACCAGGTTCATGGCCCCGCCTCCCGAGGTGACCAGGACCACGCCCAGGCCGCCGCTCAGACGCGCGTAGGCGTCGGCCGCCGTCCCCGCGGCGTGCTCGTGCTTGCACAGCACCGCCGTCAGCCGCGGTCGGCGCCGCTGCACGGCCGCGAACAGATCCTCGATGTTGGCTCCGCCGACACCAAAGGCGTGCCGCACGCCCAGGCGAAGCAAGAATTCGGCGATGAGATCGGCCGCGTTCACGGTGTTCCGTCCCTGTGCGAGCGCGCCTCAGCGCAGCGTGTGCGTGAGCCAACTGGAGATGAGCTGCAGCGCCTCGGGGGCGAAGCTCTCGTCGCTCTGGCCGTACTCGGACGTGCCATCCGCGACGGGGTGCTGGAACTGATGATCGAGACCGGGCAGGCTGTCGAGGACCGCGCTCGGCGACCCGACCAGCGCGCTGCGCAACGCCGGAAGACTCTGGCTCGCGTCGACCTCGCGGTCGTCCTCGCCGGTGAGCGCCAGGACCGGGCAGCGTACGCCGCCAAATGCCGAGCTCGCGTCCCCGGGCGGGGCGAGCAGCACCAGGAAGGCCACGGCGCGATCCAGTGTGGCGGTGCGGGCGGCGAGCAGCGAGCCGAAGCCATGGCCGAGCAGCCCCACACGGCGCGAGTCAATCTCCGGGCGCGCTCGCGAGAAAGAGAGGGCCGCGCTCACGTCGCTCAGCAACTCCGCGTCGCTCGCTTCTTTAGCTCCGTTGCCGGAGCCTCCCACGCCTCGAGCGTCCAGGCGCAGTACGGCGAATCCGGCTCGGGTCAGGTGATCGGCGAGCACGAGATACGGCTTGTGGCGCGAGTGCGTGCCGTCGCGATCGGGCGCATCGCCGTCACCCAGCAGCAGCACGGCGCCGTGCTTTCCCTCGGCGCGCGGCAAGCTGAGCGTGCCTGCCAGCACCAGGTGCGCGGCGGGGTTTTCGATTTTCACCTCCAGCACCTGATACGGAAAGGGCGGCAACGGCGTCTGCCGCGCCAGGGCCGGCACGGGCACGCGCGGCCGCAGCTCGGTCACCTCCCGCATCGAGCAGGGCAGAGTGGCGTCCCCCTGGATGACCTGGCAGCCGAGCGAGCCGTCCGCGTTGTAGTGAGCGACCCAGCGCAGCTCACCGGGCCCGCCGAGCTCGAGGTCCACGTGCTCGCCCGGCACAAACCGGACGCGCTCCAGGCTGGCTCCGGAGAGCGCTTGTTTGGGAATGTCGATCGTGCCCAGGTAGCCGCCCTCGAGCACCGGGTCCGGCACCAGGATGGCGGCGTACTGGAGCGACGCGCCGTTGGGCAGCTGTACTTCGCCTTCGAAGCGCGTCAGGTGGGTGGGCACGAGCGCGGGCGTGGGGCTCTGTGCCGGCTCGGTCCGGCACGCACAGCACGCGAGCAGCGCGAACGCGACGAGCTGCCTCGAGCGGCGCCGGCCTGGCTCGCGCTGGCACCGGCTCGGCTCAGAGCGTTGGATCGGGATCGACATGGCTACCTCGGCCTCGGTTTTTGAAACTTCAGAACGTACTGGCTCGTCTCGGCCGTCGCTGGCGCGGCCGCGGACCCGGCGGCGGCGGGCGAGAGAAAGTCGGCAGCTTCCACGAAGCGGAAGCCCGCCGCCTCGACGTCGCTACGGACCACGCGCGCAGCGACTCGATTCGTGTCCGGCCGCTCATCGGAGTGCGGGGCGTGCTCGGCGATGACGTAGCAGCCACCCGGCTTGAGCGCGCGGAACACCGCCGCGTTGAAGCCGTGCCGGTCGCTCCGATCGGCGACGAGCTCGTGGTACGTGAACAACAACGTGGCGCAGTCCAGGTTCTTCGCCTCGGGCGAAAAAGGCGCCGCGAGCGGCGTATCCATGCGGATCACGTTGCTGGGAACGGCGGACTCGGACACATCCGAGCCCTGCTCGCTCGGCAGAGCGCTGAGCGTCCTCGGATCGTGCCGCACGTATACCGCTCCAAAGGGGCCCACTGCGGCGACGAACGGGGCGATGGAGTAGCCGCGGCCCGGCCCCAGATCGGCGACGCGGTCGCCGCGTCCGACTCCCACGAACTCGACCAGGTGAAAACCGTGCCGCCCGTCCGGATCCGGGCTGCCGGGCGCAGCGGAAGCAGCTGCGTTCGGCTCGGGTCGAGCCAGGGCGCTCGAGTCGGCGCTCTGGACGGCTGGGTGTGCTGCCGTGCCGCAGGCAGTGCCGGCGGCGATGGCCAACAGGCAAGCTCCGGCGCCGACCAGCCGCGAGAGTCCCAGTGAGTGTTTCATCTGCTCGACGTCCCTCCTGGGGCAGAGGGTAAAGCAAGCGCCGTGCCCTCCTGCGCGAGAGCGACTCGCGCTCGGAAGGTGCGCTGGCGCGGCGGCGGGCGGCCGCGGCGCGCGCGGAATTTGCGTTGCTGCCACTCGCGGCGCACGGTTGGCGCCGCCAGCCGTTCGGCGCGGGAGCACCGGCACTACGCCAGCTCACCCACGCAACCTGCTGCCGATCGGTCCTGGGCAGCCAGGTGCTCCGGCTCGGGCGCCGCCGTCAGAGACGTGACGGCTTCGTGGACGCGCAAGAAAATGCGCCGCTCGCTGCGCAGGCGGGCGAGCCAGCCCGAGCGCTCGAGCACGTCGCGCACGGGCCCCTTGACCTCGGCAAACAGCAGCCGGAGCCCGAGCGCCCCGAGCTGCTGGTCGATCTCGAGCAGCGCGTCGAGAGCGGACGAGTCGAGCTGGTTGATGCCGCTCGCGTCCAGGATGATCGCGCGCAGGCGCGGCCGCTCACGACGCAGCTCGTCGAGCGAGCGCTTCAGAAAGGTCACGTTGCCGAAGTAAAACTGCGCATCCACGCGCAAGATGAGCAGGTCTTCGCGGCGTTCGGCGTCCGGGAAGCGCTGCACGTTGCGATAAGATTCGGTCCCCGGCAGGCGACCCAGCACGGCCACGTGCGGGCGAGTCGTGCGGATCAGGAACCAGAGCAGCGAGGCGCCGACGCCCAGCCCCAGGCCGAGCTGCGCGCCGAGCGCCAACGTGGCGACGAAGCTGAGCAGGAACAGCCAGAATTCGCTGCGCTGAACCAACCACAGGCGGCGCGCCTGGGCCACGTCGACCAGGCTGGTGAGCGCATTCAGTACCAGGGCGGCCAGCACGGCTTTGGGCAAGTAGTGAAAGGACGAGGTGAAGAATGCCAGGCTGAGCGCCACGAACACGGCGCTGATCAGGCCCGCCGCGCGCGTGCGAGCGCCCGCGCGCGCATGCACGACGCTGCGCGACAGCCCGCCGGCGACCACGTACCCGCCAAAGCAGCTCGACGCGACGTTGGCAGCCCCCACGGCCAGAAGCTCGCGGTTGGCCGAGACCTCGGCGCCTCGAGCCAGGCGGCGCCCGACGCTGAGCGTTTCCACGAACGAGACGAGAGCGATGCTCACGGCGGCGGGTAGTAACTCGCGCCACAGCTCGAGCCGCCCGAGCGGCGAGCCCAGCCGCGGCAGACCTGCGGGGACGGCGCCCACGAGCGCCACCCCCTGACGATCCAGATGCAGCAGCGCAGCCACGGCCGTCGCGGTCACGACCACGCCGAGACTGATCGGCCAGCTCGGCCAGCGCCGCCCGAGCCAGCGCAGGGCGAGCCAGGCCGGCAGCCCCAGCGCCAAGCTGGGCCAGTGCAAGTCCCCGACTCGCAGCACGAGCGCGCCGAGGACCTGATCGAGTCGCCCGTTCGGCAGCGAGATACCCGACAGCGGCCCGAGCTGACTCGAGCCGATCAGCAGCGCGGCGGCCGAGGTGAAGCCGCCGAGCACCGGGCGCGACAGGAAATTGGCCACGAACCCCAGCCGGGCCAGGCCGAGCAGCAGCTGCACGACACCGACCAGGAACGTGAGCAGCAGCGCCAGCTCGACCCGGTCGGCGCCGCTCGCGCGAGCCAGTGGGGTGACGGCGGCGGCGAGCAACAAGGAATCGAGCGCCACGGGCCCGATCGACGAGCGCGGGCTCGTGCCGAGGGCCGCGTACGCCAGCAGGGGCACGCACGCGGCATACAGGCCCAGCTGCGGGGGCAGCCCCGCCAGGAGCGCGTACGCCATGGCTTGCGGCACGAGCAGCACTGCCGTCGTCGCCCCGGCGATCAGATCGGCACGCAGCGTGGCGAGCCTGTCGGCGGAGCGCTTCGGCACGGCGGGCCTCAGCCGTCTCTGGCGGCGGCGCTCGTGATGGGAGCGCGGCGCACCGGCGCAGAGCCGGACGCCTCGGCAGCGCGCACCAGCAACATCCCGCCGAGCATGGCAGCGACGAACACGACGATCGTCGGGTTGCCCGTGCCGAGCGCGCTCCAGGCGGGGCCGGGACACAGCCCCGCGAGTCCCCAACCGACACCAAACAGGGCGGCACCGGCCACGAGCCGGGCGTCGATGCGGCGCGAGGCGGGCAGCGAGAATTCGCCGGAATGCCAGGGCGCCGCCCGGCGCGTGCTCAGCTGATGGCAGAGCGCGTACACGGCGACCGCGCCCAGCATGACGAAGGCGAGGCTCGGATCCCAGTCGCCCGTGAAGTCGAGGAACGCCTGCACCTTGCGCGGCTCGGTCATCCCGCCGACGGCGAGCCCGAGCGTGAACAGTGCTCCCGAGACAAAGGCCAGAATATGCCGCCTCATGCCGCCGCTCCCAACCAGCGCCTCAGCACGAAGACCGTGATCGCCCCGGTGAGGATGAACGTCAGCGTCGCGACCAGCGAACGCGGCGAACGTCGCGCGATACCGCACACGCCGTGTCCGCTCGTGCAGCCATTGCCGAGCCGGGTGCCCACGCCCACCAGGAGCCCGGCCAGCCCCGCCAGACCCAAGCTCGGTAGCCCGGGCAGCGAGAAGCGGGCAGGCCACAGCCGTGCCAGCTCGAGCCCGGCCAGCAACATGCCGGCGAGGAACGCCCAGCGCCAGCTGGCGCCGCGCGCCGGCCGCGTCAGCGCGCCAGCCAGGATGCCGGAGATGCCCGCGATCTGGCCGCTCGAGAGCAGCAGCAACCCACTGGCGACCCCGATGACGATGCCCCCGGCGAGGGAGGGCCAAGGAGTGAAATGGCTCATGCGTCGTCCTTCGTGCTCTCGCGATCGGCTCACACGCCGTGTGGCTCGGCCTTGCCGCAGGCGCGATTGGCGGGCACGGCTTCATCGATGCGCGCCGGGCGTGGCAGCTGGAGTTTGCCCATCAGCGCGATGAATTGCTCGCGCGATTTGCCGGCGAGGCGCGGATTGTGCAGCTTTTCTTCGCCGATGCTGCTCTGCGAATGGCCGTGGTAGTCGTGCCCCGGGTACACGCGCGTGGTGTCCGGCAAGCTGAATAGCTTGCGCGTGATCGCGTCATAGAGAGCGCCGGCATCGCCGTTCTGGAAATCGCTGCGCCCGGTACCCCGGATCAGCAGCGCGTCGCCGGTAAAGACGCGATCCCCGATCAGAAAGCTCAGGCTGTCGGTGGTGTGCCCGGGCGTCTCGAGCACGCGGATTTCGAGTGCTCCGAGCCGGAACACGTCTCCGTCCCGGGTCTTCAGATCGTTGCACGCAGCCCCGCCCTGGCCGCCGATGGTCTGGGCCCCCGTTCTCTCGCGCAGGGCGCCCGCAGCGGTGACGTGGTCGGCGTGCACGTGCGTATCGAGCACATACCTGAGCTCCAGCTGAAGCTCTCGGAGCAGCGTCAGGTCTCGTTCCAGTTGCTCGCGAACGGGATCGATCAGCGCGGCCTGCCGGGTGATTTCATCGCCGAGCAGGTACGTGTAGGTGGACGTGCCGGCGTCATACAGTTGTCGGAAGATCATCTCGCGGTGCCTCTGACAGTGAGAGTCTGCAGCACGGCAAAGGGTTCGCGACGATCGCAAAAAAAATGAGCCTACCTGGGCCGAGTGGCTCGGATCTGAGCGGGCACGAGCGACCCCAGGAGGGCCCGCCCGCCGGCTGGGTCACCCTGGCTGGCGCTGTGGGCGGAGCGCTTGCTCGAGGGCGCGCTGGATGCGCTCCGGCACCGGTCCGAGCGGTACCGCGCGGCACAGGGCGAGCGTGCGCTTGAGTGAGTCGCAGCTGGCCTGGCACGCGGGGCAGCGGTCCACGTGCTCCTGAATGCGCTCGCACACATCGGGGCTCACGTCTCCCTCCAGCTGCTCGGAGTAGAGTTGCAGGATATCGGGGCACGTGCTCGCGCCCGGCGCCGGCAGCGGCTCGCTGAGTCGCGGCTCGGCGATCTCCGCGGCCCGTTGCTGCACGTTGCGGCGCGCGCGGTGCAGCCGGCTCTTCACCGCCTCCACGCTGGAACCGGTGAGCTCGGCCACTTCGCTGGCGCTCAGCCCCTCGATGTCGCGCAGCACGAGCGCTTCGCGCTGCGCCGGCTCGAGCTCGGCGATGGCGCGCACCACCGCGGCGGCGAGCTGGCGCGAGCTGGCTCGTTGCTCGGGACCGCCCGCGTCGAGCGCGGCGAGCTCGTCGGAAGCGTCTGCGCTCCGAGCGTCCGCGGTACTGCGCTGGCGGCGCGCTCGGAAGCAGGCATGTCGCAGGATCGAAAACAGCCAGGTGCGCGGCGCCGCCTCTCCTCGATACTGGGCGAAGCCGCGCACGGCGGCGAGCAACGCGTCCTGCAGCACGTCCTCGGCATCGGCCACGTTGCCACACATGCGCCGCGCGTAGCGCCAGAGTTGCGGCTGGTGGCCGGCGATCAACTGCTCGAGCGCGTGCGCGTCGCCGGCGCGTGCCGCTTGGATGAGGTCGGAGTCGGAGGAAATCCCCATGCATGTCCCTGCTGGCGGGGCAAATCTACCAGGAACGCTCGGCCCGTGGAACTGTCGCGGCTCGACTACGGCTGCCTGACGGCGATGCGCGGCGCGATACGACCCAGCGCGCGTCCGGTAAACAACGCCACCGACATGCCCATCAGCGCGCCCGCCGCGATGCCCCAGAGCAGCGCGAGCGGCAACGACTGGCTCACGTCGGCGCTGCTGCCCGCCAGATAGCTCCAGGGCAGTCCGAGAGCCCAGCCCGCGGCGTTCGCGGAGATCCAGCGGCGCGCGTCGTAGGCGTGGCGGCGCAGCACGAGCCACTGCGCCAGGCCGAACAGGGCGCCCGCCGCAGCGCCGAAGAGCGAGGCCAGCAGGAGCACCAGCAGCAGGGGAGGCTCGGCCAGAGGAGCGCTCGACGCCGCCGGCGCGCTCAAGGTGGAGGGCAGCATCCCGAGCAACCAGCCCAAGGCGGCGACCCCCGCCGTAGCCAGCAGCCAGCTTCCCGCCCGGAGCGTCGGAAACCAGGCACGCAGCACGAGCCACTGCAATAGCCCGAGCACGAGCCCTTCACACACCCCCGCGAGCAGCATCAACCCGAGCACGCCCAGGCGCGCGCTCCACGAGCTCGGATCGGCGCCGAACAGCGCGAAGGCGAGCCAGGCCCAGAGTGCCGCAGCGCCGAAGCCGAGGAGCTCGCCCGCCGTGCAGGCCGAGATCCAGCGGCGAGGGGCAGCGGCCGGCGGCGGGCTGTGCGGGCTCGGTGCGGGCAGATCGGCGGGGCCCAGGTCCACGGCCCGTGCGCTCAGGTCCCACAGGCGGCGCTGCGTGACGGGATCGGTGGCACGCGCGGACGGGCGCTCGACGCGACCTCGGGTCACATACAAGCCCGTCTTGCCCGCCCACGCGGCGCCGAGCGCGAGGTCGGCGATTTCACGAGCCACGGCTTCGGGGCGGCGGAACAGCCAGCGCCCGACCGACTGTGCCCAGAAGCGCGCCAGGCCGCGAAAGTCCCGGGTGAACTGGGTTCGCACCAGCCCCGGCGCCAGCAGCAGCACGGAAACCCCGTCGGGCTCAGAGCGCCGCGCCAGCTCCAGCGAGGTCGAGGCCGCCGCCAGCTTCGAGCGGTAGTAGGCCCTCTCCGCGCCGTAGCGCCGCGACATCTGCAGGTCATCCCAGTCGAATCGCCCGAAGCGATGCACGACGGAGCTGACGTTGATGATGCGAGCCGGGGGGTGTGCGCGCAACACGGGCAAGAGCAGCGCGCTGAGCAGGAACGGCGCCAGGTGGTTGACGGCCCAGCTCTCCTCGAAGCCCTCTCGAGTGACGTGCCGCTCCCAGCGCTCGACGCCGGCGTTGTTGACCAAGAGCGCGAGCTCCGGAAAACGGTCCGCTACGTCGGCTGCCAGTCGGCGTACCTCGGTCAGAGACGACAGCTCGCCGTGGGCGGCCTCGATGGCTGCGCCGGGGAGCACGTCGAGCAGCTGTCGCCGGGTCTGCTCGGCGGACTCGGCGGTCCGCCCGTGTACGATCACTCGCGCGCCCCTGCGGGCGAGCTCCAGGGCAGTGGCGCGGCCGATACCGCTGGTGGCTCCCGTCACCAGGCAAGTTGGGCAGGGAGTCATGCCTCAGCTTTCCGGATCTCGACCGGGGTGAGCTTGTATTCCGGCGTGTCGGCAATTCTGTCGACGACGTTCGAGGTGACGCGATTGGTTCCCGTCTCGGGAAAGTGAAAGGTCA
>Ga0207675_100005314_pt1 | contig 12375 bp, 9 predicted proteins | sample KBSSwiS42_FD_184305 | JGI IMG/M metagenome (GOLD analysis project Ga0207675, IMG submission 184305) | Switchgrass rhizosphere microbial communities from Kellogg Biological Station, Michigan, USA - KBS Switchgrass S4-2 (SPAdes) (version 2) | ecosystem: Host-associated > Plants > Roots >...
GGGCTGACCCCGACAGGGCTGATGCTGGCTGCAACGGTCGCGGTGGCGTGCGTTTTCGCGTCGGGTTCCGGCCGGCCGCGGTGGTGGTGCACGGCGGTCGGGCTCGGTGCCGCGGCGCTGGTGGCGCTGCCATGGCTGGCCGCGGCGGCGGTTTCCGATTCGTTGTCGTCTACACAGGCCGAAGGTGCGCGCGCATTCGCCGTACGCGCCGAGCCCGGCCTCGGCACATTGGGCAGCTTGGCCAGCCTCGGTGGAATCTGGAATGCCGATGCTGTACCAGCTTCGCGCACAACACTTTTCGTGGTCATCGCGGCGCTTGTGTTGCTCGGCATGGTGGCTATCGGACTGCCCACCGTGGTGCGCCGACCCGTCGCGGCGCCGCTGCTGATCCTCGCGGCATTCGCGGTGGCGGTGCCCGCCGCGATGGCGACCGGCCCGGGAATGGCGGTCGTCGAGGCGACGATCCGGATACTGCCCGGCCTCGGCGTGGTGCGCGACGCGCAGAAGTGGGTCGCGCTGGCCGTGCCGGCGTACTCGCTGGCAGGCGCGGCCGCTGTTGTGACGCTGCGCCACCGGATTCCGGCCGCGGCGACAGCGCTGATTTGCTGTGCGGCATTGCTTGCGACGTTGCCCGATCTGGCCTGGGGAGTCGGCGGCAAGTTGACCCCGGTCGAATATCCGCCCGGATGGGCGCGTGCCACGGCGATGATCAACGCCGACCCGCGGCCCGTCGCGGTACTGCCCGTCGACAGCATGCGCCGCTTCGCGTGGGCGGGTGACGCCCCGGTGCTCGATCCGTTGCCCCGTTGGGTGCGCGCCGACGTGCTGCAAACAGGCGACCTGACGATCGGGGGCCGCACGGTCCCCGGAGAGGGTGCGCGCGCACGCGACGTGCAGCAGTTGCTGCTGGCGGGCGCCGATCACGACAAGCTGGCGGCCGCTGGCGTCGGCTGGGTCGTCGTCGAAAACACCTGGGACACAGGGTGGTCCGCGCCTGTGCTACCCCTGCCCGTGGCCTATCACGACGAGGACCTCACTTTGTACCGACTGGGCGGCGACCACCCGCACCTCTCTGGCCGCGGCATTGTGCTCGCCGCGCATTGGCTGTGGCTCGGGCTGCTGACGCTCAGCGCGCTGGTGAGCCTGCTTACGACTTGGCCACGTCGCGTCGGCTCGGTTGCGATTCGTTAAGACCGCTGCCTCGGCTACGTCCGGACTATCGCGCGCGCCGTCGACGTCGGGAGACTGATTCCGCACGAATTCGAGTAGCTGGCTACTCTATCGGCCCCGCATGCCTGGCCGAAGAATTGCGCAGGTCGGCAACCGATCAGTCGAAGGGGTTCGCACACATGGCAACTCGCACCTTCCATGGAATCGTCACCACTCCTGCCGGAACCCCGTTGGGCGGATGGGTCGATGTCGAGGTAAGCGACAACGGCGACTACCACGTGAAGTTCCACATGCACAGCAGCAGCCTCCTAGGCAATTTCGATTTCAATCTCCGCGCCTACCTGACGGCCCCCGGCTTCCCGATGATGGCGTTCATCAAGAGCGGACACGTCTCCGGAGTCGACAGCTGGGACCACGAGGAGCGCGGCAACAGCCCGCTACTTGCGCTTTACTGGTCGAAGCTGCAGGCGGACGCCACGTACAGCGTCGCCAAGGAATACAAATGGGGCGGGGTCGTCGGCACGATCGCCGAGCTCGTCAACGACATCATCGACGTGACCGCGGGGGCGGTGGGCGCGGCGTTGGGCGTGGTGATCGGGGCAACCCGCGAGGCGATCGACTGGTTGGGTGCCACCCTGGGGCCGGGCGGCACACTCGGCGTGGTCGGGGGAGTCGTCGTGTTCGCGGTGGCGACCGTGGCGGGTGCGGGCGTCGGGACTGCGTTGATCCTCGGCGTCGTTGCCGGGGTTGCGATCGGGGCCGTCACGAATGCACTGATCAAGTTCCGGCCCCTCAACGTCGCCGAAATCGCGTTCGCCCGGCAGGTATTCGGCAACTCACTGCCCTATCAGGACGTCATCATCACCAACCTCGCGGGCTTGGGGGACCGGGCTTTCACCGCACCCGGGGTGGACGGCAAGACTTACCTCAATCTCGGGCACGCTTACGACAAACCGCTGGGCACGGGTGGAAGTGCGTATCCGAAGCCGGGGCAACTCCTGATTCACGAACTCACCCATGCCTGGCAGATCGCACACGCCGGGTTCCTGCCGGGTTTGATGTGCAGCGGCATGGTGAACCAGGCGAATTTCATCCTGGGCGACAACGTGTATGAATACGGCGAACCGGGCCCGGGCTGGTCGAAGTTCAATGCGGAACAGCAGGGCGCGATCGTGGATCAATGGTTCGGCGGCACCGGCCGCAGCTCCCGGTACAAGGAGATGGACCAGGAGAACCCGTACTACCGATATGTGTGGAACGACGTCACCAGCCATCTCCTGCCCGATGAGGCACGGGCGAACCTGCGGGCCACCGCGTCGTCGGCACTGAATGTGGTTTCCCGCGATTCGCTTCGCCTGGAACTGTTTTGGGCGCGAAACAGTGGTGCGATCCGATCACAGTGGTGGGCCGGCGCACCGGGTCAGAGCTGGGGTGACCACGCCCCGTCGGACGTTGTGGCGGCGGGCGCAACCATCCCCGGCGCGTCGGTCACCACGGTGGCGCGCACTCCGGACAACCTCGACGTTTTCTGGGCCGCGACGAATGGATCCGTCATGACGCAATGGTGGGTTGCCGCAGCCGGCGGAGGGTGGGGCGAGCACGGCCCGGCCTTCCCCATTGCACCGGCTGGCTCGGCCCGACCGGGCGCACCGATTGCCGCGGTCGCACGTACCGCCGACAATCTCGACGTGTTCTGGGTGCGGCCCGACGGCGCGGTTGCCAGCCAATGGTGGGCGGCTGCACCGGGTGCCGGCTGGGGTGACCATGGCCCGTTCAATATCGCGCCGCCGGGCTCGGCCGAGGAGGGCTCCGCGATCGCCACCGTGGCCCGCATGCCCGATCACCTGGACGTGGTCTGGGTGACCAGGGATGGCGCGATCGGCTCCAATTGGTGGACCGCCGCCCCGGGCACCAGTTGGGCCGACCACGGGGCCTTCCGGATCGCACCTGCTGGATCCGCGCGGCCGGGATCAGCACTGGCCGCTGTGGCCCGAACACCGGACAACCTCGACGTGTACTGGGTGACCCCTGACGGCGCGGTCGCCTCGAACTGGTGGTTCGCCGCACCCGGCGCCAGTTGGGCCGACCACGGATGGTTCACGATCACGCCGCCGAGTGTTGTCGCGTCAGTGGGTGGTATCACCGCGACGGCCCGCACGCCCAACAACCTGGATGTCTTCTGGGTGGCTCAGGACGGATCGGTCGGCACCCAATGGTGGCATGCGGCAGCGGGACACAGCTGGGCCGACCACCGCCCGTTCGCGATCGCACCGCCGGGATCGGCGAGCCCCGGATCGTCGATCAGTTCGGTCGGACGGCTGGCATCGCATCTGGACGTCTTCTGGGTTCGTCCCGACGGCGGGATTGGCACCCAGTGGTGGGATGCCGCACCGGATCAGGGCTGGAACCATCGGCCGTTCGCGGTGACACCCCCGGGCGACGCGCATGTTCCGCCTGCGGGCCCTCCCCCGGGCCCGGTGCTGGATCGACTGGACGCACTTGGCATCGATTTCAGTGTGCCTGAGGGCGATCTGAGCGACTGGCTGCAGAATCCCGAGTTCACGCCGTATCCGGCGACCGCTGAAGCACTGCAGAAGTTGTTGAACGGCAAGCATCTTCGGAAACCTGTCTATCTCGACGTGATCGTCTTCAACTATGAGAACTCGCCGGGAATCCCGTCACCCCGACGGGCGCAGGACGTGAAGGTGCCCGTCTTGGAAGCCGCCGTGGTGGAAGGCTACAACGTTCGTTACGACGAGGCTGTCACGAAATTCGCTGACCTGCTTGTGCCCGCGGTGTGACCGTATGGCAACTGCGGCCTCAAGCCGATGCCATCAGCGTCGGGGTAGCATGGTCTGCGCTCCTGGACGCGACCGTCTAGCGAGCGTCTACGGACTACACGACGCCGCTGACCATGCGCCCGGCGCGGACGGACTCCAGCACGGTGCGCATCGCGTCGGCGCTTTGCTGCCAAGAGAATTCGCCACTGCGGGCCTGCGCCTTTGTCCCGAGCTGTTCGCGCAGCACCTGGTCGGTCAGCAGGCGTTCAAGCTGGTCGACGAGTTGGTCGTGGTCATCGACCAGAAGACCGGTCACTCCATCGACGATCGAATCCATCAAGCCGCCCGAGGATCGGTAACCGACCGTCGGCACGCAGTGCTGCCCGGCCTCGGTGACTGCCAGGCCCCAGCCCTCCTTGCGTGACGGCAGCACGTGCACCCAACTCTGTTGCAGTACACGGTGTTTAGTCTCGTCGTCAACGTGGCCGTAGAACGTCACGGCGTCGGAGATACCCAGCAGCGCGGCGTGATCGACCAGCCGCTGTTCCCACCAGCCGCCGCCGAGAACGTCGAGGTGCAGGTCTGGCACCCGGGGGCGCAGCTCGGCGATGGCTCCCAGCGCGTCCTCAATTTGCTTGTGCGGCACCAGGCGTGACAGCACCGCGACCCTTGGCGTGGCCGACTGTGGCGCAGACAATGTCTGCGCAGGGGCCCGGTCGAGCCCGTTGCGCACCACCGCGATGTGGTTGGGATTCACGCCGAGACCGGTCAGGTCCCTGGCCGACGGCAGCGACACGGTGACGTACTGATTGCGCCGGTGCGCCCGCGGTGACAACTTCGACTCGACGAACCAGCCGATCCTGCCCATCACCGGTCCGGCCACCGGCCACTGCTCACGGTGACAGTGGTGCACAAGCACCGCAACGCGCCTACCGAATGCGAGACGAGCCATGAACGGCAACCCGTTCTGGGTGTCGACGATCACATCCGGCCGCGCCCGGCGCAGCGGACCGAGGCCGATCCGCGCCGCGACCATCGCCAACCCCGCCCAGACATAGACGGAGTAGCGGCCGCCGGCGCGGCTGACTTGCACGCCGTCTTTGACTTCACGGCGCGGCGCACCCTGATACCGCGCCGTACGCAGCGTGACCCGCACACCCGATTCGGCCAGGTGCGCTCCGATGCGCTCCAGATAAGCCTCGCTGCCGCCGCCCTGCGGATGGCCTGTATCGCGCCAGCACAGCAGCAACACGGAACTGACGGGTCGGGCAGACATCCGGACCAGAGTAGCCGCTGGCTAAGGTCGGCACCGATGATGTCTCCTCGCGCGGGCGCTCGTCGGAACGGACTCGCGCCCCTGTTCGCCCGGCGGGCGACGCTGTCCCGGGCGCTGCGGCTGCTCGGCCAGTTCCGGTACGAGCAACCCGAGCCGGCGCGGTTCTACGGCGCATTGGCGGAGGACACCGCCGCGATGGTGACCGACCTCTGGCGAGATGCCAACGGCACCACGCCGGCCGGCCGGACCCTGCTCGACATCGGTGGTGGCCCCGGCTATTTCGCGGCCGCCTTCGCCGATGCCGGTCTGCACTACATCGGCGTTGAACCCGATCCGGTCGAGATGCACGGAGGGCCGGCAAGATTCGACAGCGGAGCCACCTATGTGCGGGCGTCGGGCGTGGCGTTGCCGTTCGCCAACGCCAGCGTGGACATCTGCCTGTCGTCCAACGTCGCCGAGCACATACCGCAGCCGTGGGGACTCGGACGCGAGATGCTGCGGGTCACCAGGCCCGGCGGCCTGGCGGTGCTGTCGTACACGGTATGGCTCGGCCCCTTCGGAGGCCACGAGATGGGTCTGACCCACTATCTCGGCGGGGCCCGCGCCGCCGAGCGCTATACCCGCAAGCACGGGCATCGACCGAAAAACGACTACGGATCGTCGTTATTCGCGGTGTCGGTGTCGGACGGGCTGCAATGGGCGGCGAGCACCGGCGCGCTGGTCGCCGCATTTCCCCGCTACCACCCGCGATGGGCATGGTGGATGACAGATGTTCCGGTACTGAGGGAGTTCCTGGTGAGCAATCTGGTGCTGGTCCTGCGACCGTCGTGAGTCGCTGAATTGGAACAGGTTCTCGTTTCGCCGGAATCTGGGTAGTGTGACGCTCATGACACAGAGCGTGGAGACGGCCGCCAAGACACCAGCCGCGAAGGCGGCGTATGTGACCGAGTACGACAAGCTGTTCATCGGCGGCAAGTGGGTAGAACCGTTGACCTCCGAGGTCATCGAGGTGTTCTCGCCCGCAACGGGTGAGAAGGTCGGACAAGTGCCGGTGGCCGCCGAGGCGGACGTGAACGCCGCCTGCGCCGCCGCCCGTAAGGCTTTCGACGAAGGCCCATGGCCGATCACACCGCCCGCCGAGCGCGCCGCCGTCATCGGCCGCGCGGTCAAGCTCTTGGAGGATCGCGCCGATCTGTTCAAGCACCTGCTCAAGCTGGAGACCGGTCAGCCTCCGACCATCGTCGACATGCTGCAGTACGGCGCGGCGCTGTCGGGGCTGCAGTACTACTCCGGCGCGGCAGACAAGTTCACCTGGAACGAGATTCGCGACGGCATCTACGGCCAGACGCTCGTGACGAAGGAACCCATCGGCGTCGTCGGCGCGGTGGTGGCGTGGAACGTGCCACTGTTCCTGGCCTGTAACAAGCTCGGCCCGGCGCTGCTGGCCGGCTGCACTGTCGTGCTCAAGCCTGCAGCGGAAACCCCGCTGTCCACCAACGCGCTCGCAGAGGTGTTCGCCGAGGCAGGCCTGCCCGAGGGCGTGTTGTCGGTGGTGCCCGGCGGTCCGGAAACCGGCCGCGCGCTGACCGCCAACCCGGAGCTGGACAAGTTCACCTTCACCGGCAGCTCGGCGGTCGGCAAGGAGATCGGCAAGCTGGCCGCCGAGAAGCTCAAGCCGTGCACGCTCGAGCTCGGCGGCAAGTCCGCGGCCATCATCCTCGAGGACGCCGATCTGGATTCGACGCTGCCGATGCTGGTCTTCTCGGGCCTGATGAATTGCGGGCAGGCCTGTGTCGGCCAGACCCGTATCCTTGCGCCGCGTTCGCGTTACGACGAGGTCGTCGAGAAGGTGTCCAGCGCCGTCGCCGCGATGCAGGTTGGCCTGCCCGACGATCCCGCGTCGATGATCGGCCCGCTGATCTCCGAGAGGCAGCGCGAGCGTGTCGAGGGCTACATCAAGAAGGGCGTCGAGGAAGGTGCGCGGATCGTGACCGGCGGTGGCCGGCCCGAGGGCCTCGACGGCGGTTGGTTCGTGCAGCCGACGGTGTTCGCCGACGTTGACAACTCTATGACGATCGCCCAGGAGGAGATCTTCGGCCCCGTGCTGGCGATCATTCCGTTCGACACCGAAGAGGACGCGATCCGCATTGCCAACGATTCGGTGTACGGCCTGGCCGGCAGCGTGTTCACCACCGACTTCCCGAAGGCGGTCGAGATCGCGAAGAAAATCCGCACCGGCACGTACGCGGTCAATATGTACGCGTTCGATCCCGGTGCCCCGTTCGGCGGATACAAGAATTCCGGCATCGGACGCGAGAACGGTCCGGAGGGCGTCGAACAGTACTGTGAGGCGAAGAGCATCCTGTTGCCGTTCGGATACACGCCTGACATGGCGGGTTAAGCGCGGCCGGCACACCGAGAGCCGTGGTCGTAGCGGAGCCCGCATGGCCAGCGGGCACGGCGGCTAATCAGCTTTCGTCGACAGCCGCATTGGCCGGCGTGTCGTCGCGCCGCAGGGCACGCCACACCATGTCCGCAATCTGCGTGCACAACTGTGTGGTGTCGATCGGATCGTTGCTGTAGAGGCCGCCCAGGAACACCGGTCCGATGGCCAGTTGCAGTGCGGTGCCGTGGTCGATGCCTTGGCGGATCTCGCTGCGGCGTTGAGCTCGCTCGAAGATGACGCACACCGCGTCCACATTGGCTTGCCACAGGTCGCTACGCACGCGAGCTGGCGCCCAGTTGTTCGGCCCAATGACTCCGGTCCGCAGCAGACTGCGCCCGATGGCGGTGTTGAAGTACTCGGCCAAAGACGCCAGATGTCCGGCTAGGTCGCCCCGCAGCGACCCCGTGTCCGGGACGACCACGACCTGACGGCCATGCGCAACAAGGGCGTCCACGATGAGCTGCTCTGTGGTGTTCCACAGCTGCTCGACTACATCGGGGTCCACTGCCGCTCGATCGGCAACCATCTCGACGCTGAAACGTTCGAAGCTCCAGATGCGTAGTTCCTCGAGCGCGGCCGCAAGGATCTCGCGGCGCAGTTGAGCTTCTTCGGTTGCTTCCCCCGGGATCACGCCCTGCTTCGGTCGTTCGCTAACAGCGCCTGTCATTGGCTGCCCCTTGAGCCCATTTCCTGATGATCCTGCGAGACCGGCGACCGCACTAGCGGCTGCAAGCCGGATACACAGTGTCGCAGAGTTTTAGCGCGTGCGAGAGGCGGAAAGTTGTTTCGGTCGGAAAGACGGTCGTTCTCGCCGAGTAGCGAACCGCTCAGGTATGAGGATCGACACCGACCTCGCGTACGCGTCGGCCACGCTGGTATCTTTGCGGTGCCACACTGGCCCGATGGGGCGTCGAATCGTCGAGCTTGCCAGGTTTGTCGGCCGCGGCCGTTACTGCAGGCTCTTCTCGGTGAGGCACGGTTTCGACAGTTAGCACATATTGACCAGACCGTCCGCAAACGTTGGCTTAAAGATTGCTGCGAACATGTTGTACGCCTTGGTATCTCGACGGCCGCAGAGTGCAGGGGTTGACGAGCGACCGGGACTCAACTCGCTGGTATCGCGTGTCCTGGCGGACCGACGCGAATCGATTACACCGGGGAGGGCTTGAGAACCCGACCATTCGCGAGCAAGCCCGAGTGTGACAAGCTTGCCTTGGGGGAGCGGGTTTGCCACGTGCGGTTTAGGTTGGAGCCCTGATGCGGACGCCGGATAGGCCGCCAGGCTCCAGCCATCAACATTTCTGGAATGGCGGTACGCGGAGTGACTGACCCTGGGGCCGGGCCAGAAGTTCGTGCTAGTGACGTAGGCGGAGCCTCAGTCGACGCGCGAGGCCGTCCGGCACCTGGTGTACGGACAGTCCTCCACACGGACACCAGGCGCACAATGCTGCATCACATGCTGATGACCCGCGGCATCGATGACGAGGCCGCGCTTTTGCAGAATCAGGGCGTCGTTGATCTGTGGCTGTCCTGCCGCGGGCAGGAGGCCGCACAAGTCGCCTCCGCCATGGCAGTTGGCGACACGTCGGTCATCTTTCCCAGCTACCGAGAACACGCGGTGGCCGTCGTTCGCGGCGTCGACGCCGTCTCCTTGGTCGCGCAGTGGGCCGGCCGCACCTACTGCGGCTGGGACCCGCGGCGGCACCGGTTCTTTCCCTACACCCTGGTGGTGGCGGCGCAAACCCTGCACGCGGTGGGTTACGCGATCGGCCAGCGGCTCAAGAACGCCGCCGAAACCGTGGTTGTGTACGTCGGCGACGGCGCCACCAGCGAAGGCGACATGTCAGAGGCAATGAACCTCGCCGCCGTCGAGTCAGCGCAGGTCTTCTTCATTTGCCAGAACAACGGCTGGGCAATCTCCAAACCGAGTGGCGAACAAGCGCTGACCTCCATCGCAACTCGCGCGCGCGGATTCGGTATCCGGTCCTGGTCCATTCCGGCGGATGATCCCGACAGCACGTACCTTCAGTGCCTGGAGGCGAAACAGTTCGTCGAGAGCTCTCGGTCGCCCGCCCTCATCGAGCTGTGTGCAACGCGCATCGCCGGACACAGCACTTCTGATTCGCACGCTATGTACCGCGGCCCCGAGGAGATCGCGACGGCGGCTGCCAACGATCCGGTGAGCAGGTACCGCGAGCGGCTGCTAGCCGACAGCGTTGTTGACACTGAGTGGCTGAGCCGCGTCAACGAGGACGTCGCCATGACTCGACGCCGCCTTCTGGAGGCGTTCGGCCGATGACTGACAATCCTTCGCCGTGTCTGGCCGAGTCCATCAACAATGCTCTGCACCAACTGATGGCCAGCGACGAGTCGGTCGTCCTGATCGGACAGGACATCGGGCGCCTCGGCGGAGTGTTCCGCGTGACGAAGGGACTGCAGGATCGCTTCGGCCAAAGCCGCGTCCGTGACGCCCTTCTGGCCGAGTCCTCCATCGTTGGGCAGGCCATCGGAATGTCGTTATGTGGACTCAAGCCGATCTGCGAGATCCAGTTCGACGGTTTCATTTATCCCGCGATGAACCAGATCGTCTCACAGGCCGCCCGGATCACGACGAGATGGAACGACGACCAGGCACTCAATCTCGTGATCCGGGTACCGGTCGGCGGCGGGATTCGTGCCGTGGAGCACCACAGCGAATCCAACGAAGCGTACTTCGCCCACACACCGGGTCTGCACGTCGCATTTCCGTCCTGCCCGACAGACGCCGCACCCATGCTTCAGTACGCGTGCCATCTCGGGACGCCGGTCATTTTTTTCGAGCCAACGCGCCTGTACTGGAAGCGAAAACGTCAATCTCGCGAGCAGCCGGAACCAACATCCGCCCTGGGTGCTCGCACTGTGCGCCGTGGATCGGACATCACCGTCGTCGGGTACGGAGCAGCGCTCGAAGATGTGCTCGCCGCTGCGCATCGCCTCGCTGGAACTGTCGAAGTGGAGGTCGTTGATCTGCGCTGGATCGCACCGATGGACACCGAAGCAGTGTTCGCATCTGTGGCCCGAACCGGTCGCCTGCTCGTGGTCCATGAAGCCGCCGTATTCGGTGGGGTAGGCGCCGAACTCGTCGCTTCCATGGCCGAACACGGTTCGCATCTGTTGAGATCACCCATGAGACGGCTGGCTCCGGCCCGGCGCGTGTACCCGCCGGCCGACAGCGAAAACGACTATCTGGTCGGTGTTTCCGACATCGTTGGCGCTATCGAGGAGATGTGCAGGTGAGCAATCAGATCGACATCCTCGTACCCGAATTCGGCCACGGGCTGACCGAAGCTCTAGTCATCGAGTGGCGCGTGTCAGTCGGGGACGTCGTAGAACGCGGCGACGTCGTCGCGGTGCTGGAAACCGATAAGAGCAGTGTCGATCTGATGGCCGAGAAGGCCGGCACCGTGGCGGAGATACTTGTCCACGCGCGATCGATCACTTCCTCAGGTTCAGTGTTGTACAAACTCGACGAGCGACGATGAAAGGCCTATAGATGACGTCACCCACAGATGAGCAACTCGAATCCCTAATCCTGGCTTTCCTGCGGCGGCGCCGGCCAGACATCGACACCGCCGATCTCGTCAGGCCGATCTACGACCTCGATGTGGATTCCCTGGATGTCGTGGATTTCACCCATGAACTGGAAGCCAAATTCGCAGTGACGGCCGACCTTGACCGTGTCTCCGACTGTCTCACATTCCTCGATTACCGGGCCTATATCCGGGAACTGATCGACGCGGCATGAACGCGGGCATTGTCGATATCGCTGCGGCCACAACCGGAGAGCACGTCACCAACTCGTTCTTCGATTCGATCGGCCTCACCGATGAATGGATCCGGCGCCGCACGGGGGTTGTTGCGCGCTGGTGGATGGATCCCGACGAACCGCTCGAGGACACCGCCGCGAGAGTGTGCGCTCCACTCGTCGCCCGCCACGGCGGGCGTGTGGAGATCACTGCCCTCATTGTCGTCAGCAGTTCGACGGGGGGAGCGATGCCGGGTATCGCACAGCGCGCGGCGAAGAAAGCAGGGCTGCCGACCGACGTCTTGGCCTTCGATATGACCGCAGCCTGCAGCGGCTTCGTGTACGGGATGATTTCTGCGCTGTCGCTGTGCGAGTCCGCAGAATCCGGCGGCGTGATCGTATGCGCAGTCGAGGCGATGTCACGGATGCTCGACAAGACCGACCGCAACACCGGCCCTCTGTTCGGAGACGGTGCTGCGGCCGTGCTCGTCGAGTCGCGCAACACATTTCGCAAGTACCGCTGGCACGCCGGGTGCGACGGAGACCGTGCGGACCTCATGCGGGGCGAGATAAACGGCGGCATTCGACTCGACGGCATCCACGTCTACGACCGCGCCGTGAAGATGATGTCCGATACGGTGAATCGACTGCGAGACAGCGATATCGAACCAACCATCATCGTCGGTCACCAGGCCAACTCGCGGATCTTACAAAGGGTACGAGAACAGGTCGATGCCGGTAGCGCGGTATTCGTCGACTGCGTCGAACACTTAGGAAACACCTCCTCTGCGTCGATACCACTGGCCCTCGGTGCGTGTGTGGCCGAACGCTCGATCCCGCTCGCCGGCAGGTCGATGCTGGTGGCGTACGGAGCCGGTGAGGCATGGGGCGGGGTATCAGTCGACTACGACCTCACCGA
>Ga0207675_100005316_pt1 | contig 12372 bp, 11 predicted proteins | sample KBSSwiS42_FD_184305 | JGI IMG/M metagenome (GOLD analysis project Ga0207675, IMG submission 184305) | Switchgrass rhizosphere microbial communities from Kellogg Biological Station, Michigan, USA - KBS Switchgrass S4-2 (SPAdes) (version 2) | ecosystem: Host-associated > Plants > Roots >...
CGCTGCCACCACCATGATCCGTCCTTCACGCACGCCCCGTGCACGAAAACAATCCTCATGTCGAGGAACGTTAGACGTACCGATCGTTACGTGAAAACATGAGGCGGTGGGCAGGCAGCGCCAACCCCAGATCAGGCAACGGCTCCTCGACGCGTGCACCGACCACGCGCTCGAACACGGGCTTCCGGACCGGCTCGGGCCGCTGGCCGCCGCCGCAGGCACGTCGAACCGGATGCTGATCTACCACTTCGGGACCCGTGACGGACTGCTCCGCGAGGTCCTCGGACAGGCCCGCCGGCGACAGATCGAGGCCTTCACCGACCTCATACGCCTGCGAGGAGACGAGCCCTACCCGACCACCCTGGCCCGCGCCTGGTCCGCGATCTCCGGGCCGCAGGGCGAGCCCTACCTCCGTATGTTCGGCCGGCTGCACGACACCGCGGGAGAACCACTCTGGCCCGGCTTCCGGCGGACCGCGACGACCGACTGGCTCGCACCACTCGAGGAAGGCATGCGCAGTCTCGGCCGACCTGAACTTGCGACTGTCGTGCTCGCCGTCATCCGCGGGCTGCTCAAGGACCTCGACGCCACCGGCGACTCCGCGCGCACCGACCGGGCCTTCCACGACTTCCTCGCCACAATCGACAGCGCCTGACTAGTCCGACCGCCATCCTCGACCAGGTCGCCAAGCACGTCCGCGCCGCGACGGGGCGAGCGATTCCCGCCCCACATCGCCGGCGGCCGCGTTGGGCCCCTCGGCCGGGGCGTCACCGAACCCACAGCTGGTCGATCAGCAGGCCCCAGAGCGGGTGGTACTGGTAGTTGCCCACGCGCTTCGAGACGAAGTCCGTGGCGTTGGGAGTGACCAGGGAAACGGTCACGGCGCGATCGACGAGCTCGCGATCGATCTTCGCCCAGAGCGCGCCGGCTCGCCGCGGGTCGGCGATCTGGAGGCTCTGCGCCCGGGCGATCCGACGGTCGACGGCCGGGTCGCAGAACCTGCCCGCGTTCTGCCCGGCGCGGAGGCCACGGCAGCTGAGGTGCTGCGCGATCAGGTCCGAGGCCGCCGGGTACCCGGCGTTCCAGCCTCCGGAGATGACCTGGGCGCGGTTCTGCGGATCCGAGGCGATCTTGAAGAACTCGTCGTCGGGCACGATCCGGAGGGACGCCCTGTAGCCGAGACGCCTGAGCGCGGCCACGACCGCGCGGCCCTCGTCGAAGAAGATCCTCGGCTGGGCGGTATCGAGCACCGCGACCCCCATTCCGCTCGTTCCCGAGGCGGCCACCAGTCGCCGCGCGGCGGCGAGGTTGGGCGCGCGCCAGGCGCCGCCTCGGGTCGGGCTGACCGTGTACGGGCAGTAGCGCCGGAAGCCCGGGATTTGCGGCGGCAGGATCTGGCAGGACGGCCGAGCCGCGCTCGACCCGCCATACAGGTCGACGACCGCCCTTCGGTCGATCGCGTAGTTCAGGGCCCTGCGCACCCGCACGTCGTCGAACGGGGGGACGCGCACGTTCAGGACCACGTTGTCGGTGACGGGCGCCGCATTCACGCGCAGCTGGCTCGCGAACCGGACCGCGACCTCGCGGCGTCGCTCCGCCGGCAGGGCGCCGAGGTCGAGCATCCAGTCGGCCTTCCCCTCCTGGATGGCCGAGACCGCCGCATTCCCGTCGACTCCGAGCTTCCAGACGATCTCGTCCGGATAGCCGTCCGGCTGGGCCGCCTTCGACCACTCTCGAAACAGCGGGTTCCGCGTGAGCCTGAGCTCGCGGCCGGGGCGGTATCGACCGATCCTGTACGGCCCGGTCGCCGGAACCGGCCGTGCGTCGAGAGGTCGATTCGGTGTGCCGGCCGGCACCAGGTACGCCGCGGGCAGCGCGAGCTTGTACAGGAAGTCGGGATCTCGCCGCGCCAGGTGGAACGTGACGGCGTTCGCCTCCGCGTCGGCGACGATTCCCCGCGCGAGGTCGCACGCGGATGGGCGCCGCGCACATGCGCCGGCGCCCAGGATCGCGTCGTACGCCGAGGTCGCCGCCGACCTCACCTTGAACAGCCGCTCGAACGTGTAGCGGACGTCTTCGGGGCGGACCGGTCGCCCCGTCGAGTAGCGGAGGCCAGAGCGCAGGCTGAAGCGGTAGTCGGTGCCGGCGTCCGGATTCGGGAGCGAGACGGCGAGGTCGGGGACGACCTGGACGCCGTCGCTTCCTCCCACGTGCTTGAAGGTCACGAGCCCGTCGTTCGTCATTCCGAGCAGCGCGGAGGGCTGGACGTGGCTGAAGGCGGGATCGAGCGAGTCCAAGGTGCGCGCGGGGTTGAGGAGCACCAGCCGGCCCCCACGGTGACTTGGTGTCAGGGCGCGCACCGCGAACCAGACGGCGCCCGCCGCCGGTGCCAGCGCGGCCGGCCGACCCCCGATGGGGATCGTGCGATCGACGACCCCCTTGCGCGGATCGACGCGCGAGATGTTCCCGCCGAACTCGTTGCCGACCCACACCGCGCCGGCGGCGGCGGCGATGGCGTCGGGCCCGTCGCCGACCGGGATCGTCGCGACTACGGCGTCGCGCTCCGGGTCCACGCGCGTCACGGTGCCGTCGAGGCTGTTCGCGACCCATACCGACCCTTCGCTCACGGCCACGCCGGTTGGCCCGCCGCCAACAGCGATCGTGTCGCTGATGACGCCCGTTCCCGGGTCTATCCGGGAGAGCGTGCGCGCTTCCGCGCTCGTTACCCACAGCGACCCCTCGCCGAGCGCGAGCCCGGACGGATCGTTGGCCAGGTCGATCTTCCGGCGCAGCCTTCCGGTGCTCGCGTCGAGCCGCGAAACCGTCTGGGTGCCGCTGCTCGCCACCCACACGGAGCCATTCCCGACGGCGACCTCGCTCGGTCGCCCACCGACGCGCACGACCTGTACGACGCGGTTCGTGGCGGGGTCGACCCGCGACAGCGTCCCGTCGAGGCTGTTCGTGACCCAGACCGCTCCGGCGCCGGCGGCGACCCCGCTTGGGCCGCTTCCTACCCGGATTGTCTGCTCGACCGCCCGGGTATTGGGATCCAGCCGCGCGAGCGACCGGTCGTTGAACTGCGTGACCCAGAGCGCGCCCAGCCCGGCCGCCATGCGCGTGGGAGCCGCCCTCAGGGAGACGGTTGCGCCGAGTGTGCCGTCGCCGGTAGAGATCGAGCCGACGGCGTTGTCGTGAGTGTCGGCGCGCGGGGCGCCGGAGTCGCGGATCGCGAGCGAAATGGCAACGACGGCGGCGATCGCGACCGCGCCGGCCGCGAGGACCAGGATGCGGGCCTGGCGCCGCGGGCGGCCCACCTCGGGCGGCCCCGGAGCCCGCTCCGGCGGATGCGGCGAGGCGGAGCGCGACGCCACCGCGACTCCCCCGGCGTCTCCCTCGGGCGCGTCGAGCACGGCCTCCTGGCGCAGGATCGCCTGCTCGATCGTCCGCAGGCTCGGTCCCGGTTCGAGGCCCAGCTCCTCGACGTAGTAGCCCCTCGCTTCCCGATACGCCTGCAACGCCTCAGCCTGGCGGCCGGAGCGGTAGAGGGCGAGCATGAGCTGGCCGCGCAGCCGTTCGCGGAGCGGGTGCTCGGCGACGAGAGTCTGGAGCTCCGGGACCAGCGCCGCGCTTCGGCCGATGCCGAGCTCCGCCTCGATGCGCTCCTCGAGCGCGGCGAGCCGCAGCTCCTCGAGGCGTTCGACCTCCACCCGCGCGAACGGTTCGAAGGCGAGGTCGCCGAGCGGCCCGCCGCGCCACAGCGACAGCGCCTCGTGCAGCTTGTCCAAGGCACGTTCCGGCGCGTGGGTCGCAAGCGCACGCCGGCCCTCCTCGAGCAGTCGCTCGTACCGGTGGAGATCGATGTCCTCGAAGCCGGCACGGAGCATGTAGCCGGGCGGGCGCGTGACGAGGATGGGCTCGCCGGCCCGGTCTGCGTGAAGCGTCTTGCGCAGCCTCGACACGTACGCCTCTACGCTGTGCGCGGCGCTGGCGGGCGGCTGGTCGCCCCACAGCTCGTCGATCAGGACGTCCCGGGACACGACCTCGTTGGCGCGCAGCAGGAGGATGGCCAGTAGCGCGCGCTGCTTGGTCCCGCCAAGCGACAGCGGTCGCCCGTCTTCCCAGACCTCCAGCGGGCCAAGTAGCCGGAACTCCATCGCCTCCTAGCAAACCATCGACCGACGGTGTTGGCCAACGCGAAAGCGCCGGTTTCGACCGCATTCGAGCGGATGCGAGCGAACGTCGAGGACCGACGTGCACCATCGCCCGATGACCAGGACTCGCGCTCTGTCGTTCTCGTTCTCGCTGTCGTGGCCGATGATCCTTGGACTGCTCGTGGCGGCGGTCCTGGCCTTCGGCGCCGATCAGGCACGCGCAAGCCACGTCGGCTGCGGTGCCACGATCAGCGGCGATACGAAGCTCGACAGCGACCTGACCAACTGCCCGGCTAGCGGGATCGTGATCGGGGGGGACGACATCGAGCTCGATCTGAACGGCCATACGATCGACGGCGACGGCGTGCTCGGCTGCGACGACTTCTACGCCTGCGATTACGGCGTCGACAACACCGCCGGCCACCACGGGGTAACGATCGAGAACGGCACCATCCGAGACTTCGCGACCGCCGTGTTCGTACTCGAGGCCGGCGACAATCGCCTCCGCCATCTCTCCTCCTCACACAACGTCCTCGGCGGCATGCTCGTAATCGCTTCTCCGGGCGCCCGGATCGAGCACAACTCGATCTCGGCCAACGGCCTCACCACCGACCAGGCGGGACTGATCGTCTTTGACTCCAGCGAGGTCCGGATCGACCAGAACTCCGTCCGCGACAACGGCGACATCGGCATGTTCCTCCAGGGGGTCGACGACAGCCGAGTGGAGAGAAACGCGGTGTCGGGCAACCCGGAGGCGGGCGTAATCCTGGACGGCAACCGGAACATGGTCAGCGGAAACCGCGCGTCGAAGAACGGCGACGGGATCAGTGTCGGGGGTGACCGCAACACCATCGTCACCAATCGCGTGTGGGACTCCTTTGCCTGCCCGGACGGCTGCGGCGCCGGTATCGGGTCCACTGGCGGGACGGGCAACGTAATTGCTCGAAATTTCGTCGCCCGCGCCAGTAGGGCCGGCATCTGGATCGCTGACTTCGAGGACGAAGGGGGTCTGCCGGAAATCAACAACGTTGTCGAGCGGAATCTCGTCGTGGACTCAGAGATCGACGGCGTACTCGTCGAATCGACTGTCACCGACACGCTCCTGAAGCGCAACATCGCCATCGGCGCAGGGGACGACGGCATCGACGTCGACAGCACGACTACCAGCCTCCGCCGGAACACCGCCAACGCAAACGGGGACCTCGGCATCGAGGCCGTAGCCGGGGTCACAGACCTCGGAGGCAACACGGCCAGCGGCAACGGCAACCCGCTCCAATGTCAGAACGTGTTCTGCCAGTAGCCCTAATTCAGCCGTCGTCACAAATAGGAGCCGGTCTCCGAGTACATCGGTAAAGGCGCACAACCTCATCGCCCGAGGCTGCGCAGAACCCTTCCTCGAAGGAGTGCTCAGATGAGTCACACGCTGCTCGCCGGCGGAGTTGGGACGAGGACGACGACACGTTCCGCTGGTTGGCGCGGCGACAGACTTGTGTTGCTTGTGCTTGCAACAACGGCGCTACTCGTGCTGGGTGCGGGACGGGCCTCTGCGGCGACGCTGGAAGTTTGTCCGAGCGGCTGCGCGTACACGCAACTCGCGCCCGCTGTTGCTGCGGCTCACGACGGCGACACGATCATGATCGGCGCCGGCACGTACGACGGCGGGGTGACGGTCGACGTGAGCGTGAAGCTGGTCGGCGCCGGCGCCACTCGAACCATCATCAGCGGCGGCGGCCCGGTCGTGACGATCGGCGAGTTCGGAGCCTCGTCCGAGCCGACCGTCTCTATCGACGGCGTGACGATCACCGACGGTGTCACCCGGTCGAGCCCGGAGTCGACGCCGTTCACCGGGCAAGAGGGCGTTTTCGCGGCCGGAGGCGGCGTCGAGATTCCGCCCAATGCGGACTTCAGCGGCGGCGCGAGGGTGACGATCGCGAACAGCATCATCACCGGTAACCGCGTCGCCCCCAGCGACACGGCGCCGGTCGGTCCAGACTGTCCCGGCGGCCCCTGCCCGTTCGCGTTCGCGGGGGGCGGCGGGATCGATAGCTGGGGCACGCTGACGCTGTCGCACACGACAGTGAGCGACAACCGCGTGGGCTCGGCGTCGGGGCTGTCCACGCTCGCCAGCGACGCCGCCGGCGGCGCGATCACGAGCTTCCTTGGACCGCTCACCATCCGCCGGTCCGTGATCCACGGCAACCAAGCGAGCGCAACCGGTCCGAACGCGCGGTTCGCCGAGGGCGGGGCGATCTCGGCGTCCGGCGGAACCCTGACGGCCACCAACAGCTCGGTGACCGACAACAGTGCCGCGCTGGCGGCGTCGCTCCCGAACAGCGTCGAGCTGCTCGCCAACGGCGGGGCGATCCACGTGGCCGGCGACGTGTCCATCGCGAAGATCAGGAACACGACGATCTCCGGCAACTCGGTCAGCATGACGAACGACGTCGGCGACGCCGAAGCGTTCTCCGGCGGCATCCACGTCGACATCGATGTCGACTTCGCGATGAGCAACAGCGTCGTGGCCGACAACAGCGTCCACTCGGCGACGCTTTCGGGTTCGTCCGGTAATGCCGAGGGTGACTCGGGCGCCGGCGAGATCCACGGCATCGTCAGCGACGCGCGCTTCACCGGCAACAGCGTCACCGTCAGCTCGGCCGCCGGGGACGCGACCGCCTTTGCGGGCGCACTCATGGACTTCGGATCGATCACGAACGGCGTTATCAGTCACAACCACGTCCACGCGTCGAGCCCGAGCGGGGAGGTATTCGCCGCGGGCGGCGCGATCGCGGTCGACGAGACCGGCTTGGCTTTGCGCAACAGCGAGCTGAGCGCGAACACTGTCGGAGCCAACGGGGCGAGCGGCAGTGCTCAGGGTGGCGGGATCTTCGACGCACCGATCAACAACGGTCCTCCAAGCGGACCATTGAAGCTCCTGAACACGGGCGTCACGGGCAACGCGCTGAGCGGAAGCGCAGGCATCGCGCTCCAGGGCGGTGGCCTGTTCATCCAGAACCAGCCGCTGACGTTGACTCACAGCGTCATCGCGAACAACTCGCCAGATCAGTGCTTCGGCTGCTGAAAGGCGATACATAGCGGGCGATGTAGAAGGCGAACGCTACGCCTCGCGCCTCTGGAGATCGATAGTCCTGGGCTAACGCTCGCCTGGGAGACAGGTCTTGGACTCGTGGTTCGTTCGCGCTTAGCGTCGTTGCCCACGCAAACTTGCCAAGGAGGCACGATGAACAGGGATCTCGGAGTGTGGACCAGCGACGACTGCGCCCTGGTCCTCATCGACTGGGGTCGAAAACGGAATCTTTGGCCCGACGCAACCCGCGATCCTCGCCGAGTTGCCTGACGTCGAGCCGATCGACCGGTCGACGATGAATGCGTTCGAGGATCAGGCGTTCCGCGACGCGGTGGCGGCGACCGGGGGCAAGCGGCTGACGCCGTCGGTGGACGCTCGCAAATTATGCACCGCACCGCGATCGAGCGTCTCTCGCACGCCGGCGGAGTGCCGAGCACGGCGCTCGCGATCGTCTGCGAACTGTTCCGCGACTGGGCCGGCCCGCTCGCCGACGCGGGCCGTGAGGTCACCGCCTGGTATCTCGCGGAAGCACCGAAGCTGCCGGGCGAGGTCGTGGGTATCGCGCCGGCGGAGATGCTGCGGTGGAACGGCCAAGTGGCTGCGTAAGTGTCCGGTGAGCAGGCGTCCCTATCAGCGCGCCTTCTGGGCGGTGGCATTCGCGTTTCTCGCATCGCCGCGTCCGCGCTCAAGCTCGCGCGCGGCCCGAACCCCCAGGCCCCGGCGCCTGGATGGAGGTGATGACGATGAGCATGTCCGACCAAGATCGTCGTGTTGCGGTCGTGACCGGCGGCGCTGGCGCGATCGGTGGTGCGATCGCCGCGCGGCTGGCCCCCGACCACACCGTGGTCGTCCTCGACCGCACCGGAGGCGATGTCGTTGTCGACCTGGGCGACGCCGATGACGTCCGCCGGGCCGCGGCGCTCGTGCTCGAGCGCTACGGCCGGTGTGACGTCCTCGTCCACGCAGCGGCGATGGTCGCCTTCGGACCGTTCGAGGAGGTCGAGCTCGACGTCTGGCGCGCGGTTCAGGCGGTCAACGTGGAGTCGGCCCTGCTACTCACGCAGGTCTTCGCTCCGGGGATGCAAGAGCGCGGCTTCGGCCGGGTGATCTTCATCGTGTCTAACACATTCTGGAAGCCGCCGGGCGTCCACATGCTCGCCTACGTCGCGTCGAAGGGCGCCCTCATCGGGATGGCCCACACGCTCGCCGTCGGACTAGGCGGCGACGGGATCGCGGTGACCGCCGTCGCGCCGGGTCTAACGCGCACGCCCGCCTCGGTCGTCGTCCCGGCGGAGGAGTTCACCGACACCGAAGCCCACCAGGCGCTGCCGCGACCGCTCACCCCCGACGACACCGCTGCCGTAGTGGTCATGCTCGCCGGCGACGACGCCGCGGCGCTCACCGGCCAGACGCTCGTCGCCGACGGCGGACTGGTCATGGGCTGAGAAAGGAGACGGAGATGAGGATCACGGTCGTTGGCAGAGGGAAGCTGGGCGGTGGGTTGGCGGACCTGTGGGAGCGCGCAGGCCACCGGGTGACGCGACTTGGTCGCGACGGCGGCGACGTTTTCGACGCGGACGCCGTCCTGGTGGCCGTGCCCGGCGGCGCGATCGCTGAAGCGTTCGAGGGCCTGCAGGGCGTCGACGGTAAGACGATGATCGACGCCACGAACCTCTACAACGTGACACCGCCCGAGGGGTTCGCCTCCAACGCCGAGTTCGTGAAGTCCAAGACGAGCGGGCCAACGGCGAAATCGTTCAACGTCAACTTCGCGTCGCTGTTCGGCCGGCTGGGCGACGCACGAGCCAGGCCGGGCAACCTGTGGTGTGGAGACGAGGCGGCGCGCGAGGTCGTCGAGCAGCTCAACCGCGACGCCGGCTATGACCCGGTGCACGCCGGGCCACTGGAGAGCGCCGCGGCCCAGGAGGCTCTGATCGGCGTCATCTTCGGAATCGCCGAAGGGATGGGCCCGATGGTGTACCGGTTCGCGACGGTCGACCAGCTCTGATGAGGCTCGATCCAACCCGCGCTCGTCAGGCTGGCAGCGCCACCGGCGAGCTCAGCCAGTCGTGCTCCTCGGCGCACCTCCGCGCGCTCTCGAGGAAGCGCGCGATTGCCGCCGATTGGGCGCGCTCGGCCCACACGATCGACCACTCCGCGACGATCTCCGGCTCGACGATCCTGCGAGCGAGCAGGGCAGGCTCGGCCGCGGCGGCGTGGAGGCCGAGCGAGGCGGGCGGCACGCCCACCTCGCGCCCCGCTTGCAGGCGAGCGATCATCGCCTGCGGGGGCGGATCGGCGAACGCTTCGACGCGGGGCTGGAAGCCGGCCTGCTCGCAGGCGGCGAGGATGCGGTCGTAGTAGCCGGGGGCGAGCTCGCGCGGGAACAGGAGCAGCGTCTCGTTAGCGAGGCGAGCGAGCGGGATCGGGTCTGCGCCGGCGAGACGGTGGCGCTTCGCGACGAGGAGCACGTGCGGCTCGTTGCGCAGGGGCTCGGTACGGACTCCTCTCATCGGCTCGGGGTGCAGGGCGAGGCCGACGTCGAGCTCGCCGGCGAGGACGCGGCCGGGGACCTCGGCGCTGAAGAGCTCGCTGGCGATGACGGTCACGTTCGGGCTGTCGTCCTCGACGGCGGCCAAGATCGCCCCGAGCGTCTCGAAGCCCGCCGTCGGCGCGTAGCCGAGCCGCACCGTGCCCGCGACGCCCGCCCCGGCCAGGCGGGCGCACTCGGCGGCACGCTCGAGCGCGGCGAGCGCGAGCGGTGCCTCCTCGAGGAGCGCCCGCCCCGCGGTGGTGAGCTCGACGTGGCGGCTGGTGCGCACGAACAGGTCGGTGCCGAGCGTGCGCTCGAGCTGCTTGATCTGGTTGCTCAGCGAAGGCTGGGAGATATAGACGCGCGCGGCGGCCCGGCCGAAATGGAGCTCCTCGGCGACGGCCAGGAAGTAGCGCAGCAGGCGCGGCTCGAGATCGATAGCTGAAGGCTAACGCTGGCGCGGAGCACAGGTCTTGGACGGCAACGCCGCGCGCGCGTAGCGTGGCGGCCATGCGCACGACCACCACCACCGGGACCAGTCTCGACGGCTCCACGCAACTCCCGCGGCGCAGCGGAAGGCCGAGCTGGTGCGCCGTTCCTTCGACGCGGTCAACGTTCGCGAGCTGACGTGATCGTCGCCATCGCCGGGGCTCACGGGAAGATTGCGCTGCGCCTGACGCGGCTGCTGAGCGCCGACGGCGACAGCGTGATCGGGCTGATTCGAAACCCCGACCAGGCGACGGACGTCAGCGACCGCGAGGGCTCTCCGGTGCTATCCGATCTGGAGAGCGCGAGCGAGGAGCAGATCGCCGCGGCGATCAAGGGTGCCGACGCAGCTGTGTTCGCCGCTGGGGCCGGAGGCGGTGGCAGCGCCGAACGGACGCTGACGGTGGACCGGGACGGTGCGATCAAGCTGCTCCGCGCGGCCGCCAGCGCGGGCGTCCCGCGCTACCTGATCATCAGCGCGGGCGGCGCGGAGGACCCGCCGGACGGTGACGACGACCTCAGCATCTACCTCCGCGCCAAGGCAGACGCCGACGGAGCCGTGCAGTCGAGCGATCTCGAATGGACGATCTTGAGACCGGGGCCACTCACCGATGACCCGGGCACCGGGCGCGTACGCGTGGACCCGACCCCCGGCCGAGGCACGGTCCCGCGTGACGACGTCGCCGCCGTACTGGCTCGCCTGCTGCACGACGAGCGCGCGGCGCATCGTGTGCTCTACGTCAACGGCGGAGATCAGCCGCTCGACCAAGCGCTCGAAGCTGTGCTGTCCGGCTGAGTCGGTACTCGACTGCTGCCACGAAAAAGACCTGCGAACGCAGGTCTTTCCGAAGCGGCTGAAGGGATTCGAACTCAGAGCACGGTGGAGGCGGGAGGCACACGGAAGCGGAGCATGGTGACGGCGCCCGACTGGGTGTTGCTGAATGGTTCGAGGTCAATTCTCTGGAGGGTCGGGGTCGAAAAGCGGACCCCGTCACCCAAGAGCACCGGGAGGACATAGACCAGAATCTCGTCGACGAGCCCGCGTTGCAGGCACTGGCTGGCGAGGTCGGCGCCGAGGATCTCCAAGTTCTTACCGCCCGCGGCGCTTAGCGCCGTGGCGACGGCTTCCGCGATGTCACAGGTGAGGAATGTGACGTTCGCGTCCGGCTTGTCGGGAGGATCGTGGGTGAGGACGAACTGGGCTCCGCCCTCGTAGTTGCGCTCCTCGTCGGACACGGGCATCCGCTTGGCAACCTCGTAGGTGCCCCGGCCGATAAGCATCGCACCAGTGGCGGCCATGACTTCCGGGAATGCGTCCGGTGTAAGGAAATCGAAGATCCAGTCCATCGTGTGGCCGGGACCGGCGATGAAGCCGTCAAGCGACATCGCCCTGTTCACGACCACCTTGCCAGTGTCGGTGCTCATATCAAGCGCTCCTTCCCAGAATCTTGGGCCCTGGGCTGAACCATAAGTCCGCAACCGTGGGCACCACTCGCATGCGTGCAAGCAGGCCGCCCATGAGGGGCGCTGAGCGGCAGCGGCGGTGTAGGCGACCGTCTCGACCTACGTCCCGGATCGTCAACCTCGCGCGCGTGCACGCCCTAGGCTGGTGCAGGGCATCACCAAACGAGAGGACAGCTTTATGCGACCCACAACCGTTCTCGTCCACGGCGCCTTCGCCGACTCCTCGAACTGGGACGTGGAGGCGTGACGTACCTGATCACCGAGAACAATGCGCTTGCGGAGGAAGTAATCGGAAAAATCTCCGAGGTGCTCGGTCGGGGGCACCGGGCGGCGGTGGCGGCGAACGAACCGGGCGAGGCACGAGCGATCCTCCACGTGGCTCACGCGTTTGCGAACGAGCTTGCCGCCGCAAGAGAGGACTTCGACCGCACGGGGTTCATCCGGGAGATCACCGACGATCGGTCATGACGGATCGTTGAGATCGAGTTCGCACCGACGGTCGAGGCGACCTTCCTGCCACCGGCCAACCCCGGCCGCGGGAGCGGCTTGGGCGCCCGGTCCCGCTTGCCGGGGCTCGCGGCTGCGTGGTCAGCGTCTGACGCGGGCGTTGCCTTCCCAGATGCTCCAGACCTGTTGCTCGTCGGCCGGGATGG
>Ga0207675_100005317_pt1 | contig 12370 bp, 10 predicted proteins | sample KBSSwiS42_FD_184305 | JGI IMG/M metagenome (GOLD analysis project Ga0207675, IMG submission 184305) | Switchgrass rhizosphere microbial communities from Kellogg Biological Station, Michigan, USA - KBS Switchgrass S4-2 (SPAdes) (version 2) | ecosystem: Host-associated > Plants > Roots >...
CCCATCACCTGCCCGGTCTGAAAGCCCGGAATGCCGCCGAAGAAGTCGAAGGCGACGACCGCGTTGGTCCGGGCCGCGCCGATCGTCGGACCATCGGCAGCGAAACCGATGCGCGTCTGGCGCAGGCTCGCGCTCGTCGTCCCGCCGTGCCCGTCGGCGGGCGTCGCGGCGATGATGTTCGGGTTGTCGAGCCAGTTGGCGTTGGCCGAGTTCGCGAACACCCCGGCGTGGACCGTGCCGAACAGCTTCACGGGAAAGCGCGTGGTCGACTCGACCTTCGTCTGCGCGAGCTCGGCGACCTGGGTCTGGAGCATCTCCAGCGCCGGCGGCGCAGGCGCCTCCGCAGCGCCGGCGGCCGTCAACGCGTCGACTTTGGCGCGCAGCTCCCGGACCTCCGCGCGAAGCGCCGCGAGTTCGCGAGCGAGGTCGGCCGCCTGGTCCTGTGCGAAGACCGGCGGCGCCCCGGCCATGAACGACGCGAACACGATCGATGCGGCAAGCGCGCGGCCGGGAGGTCGGGAACGCATCATGATCCTGCTCACTCTCTTCGCATGACTGATCACAACGGCAAACGCAGAAACCGCAGAACCCGCAGAGTTTACCTCCCTGCGTGTTCTGCGGGTTCTGCCTTCGACCCCTCGAGAGCCTCGGGGTCGCCCCGAGCAACGTCGAGGGGCGAGTGCCTCAGGGCATCCTGAGCTTGTCGAAGGATGCGTTGATCGTTGTCCGTCAATTCTTCTCGATCACCAGCTCGTTCTCGACGCCGAAGACGCCGTCGATTTCCCGCGCTCTCATCCCTGCGACGGTCTTGTCCGCCTCGTTGTCCACCACCCCGAGCAGCGTCGTCCTGCCGTTGCTCACGATGATGTGAATCGGATAGGTGCCGAAGGGCTGCATGCCGGGGAAGCGTGCGAACGACCTCGCCTCGCGACGCGAGAACACGCCGCCGCCCGGGGCGTATCGCGACAGGAAGTCGTCCGTGTAGATCCGGTAGAACGTCGCCCACCTGATGCGGTCGTCGTTCTGGGACGCCGGAAGCAGCGTGATCGTGTTCGCGACCTCATCGACGCCCGACACGCGCTTGACGGCGCGGGTGGCGTCCGACGCCAGATTGCCCTGGTAGGCGTAGCCCTGCAGGGTGACTTTGCCGCGATCGACGCCGAAGGCCAGGAAATCGAAGACGCCGTAATACGGCAGTCGCTGGAGCGCACGCTCGACCATCAGCGTCGTCTCCTTCACCGCGACCGGCTGCGCGGCGGGCCGTGCGGTCGCCATGAAGGTCAGCACCAGGATGGCACCGGCGGTCAGCGCGGCCGGAATCGTTCGTGTTGGGTTGAGTCTCATTGGAGGTCCTCCTACAGTTTTGGACGCAGGGCGGCCGCCAAGGTTTCTCCACGAACCCGGGGGTCTCCGCCCGCGGAGACTAAAGTCCGGACAACCCCGCGGCGCGCCCGGGCCTCGATCACGGAACTGGTCGAGGTGACCACTGCTGGCGTCGCCTGGCGCCCTCTGGCGCGAGGCACGCCCCTCCGGTGGCCCATCACAGGCCACATTTGCCCGTGTTTCACGGTGGCGCGTTCATTGCTGTAGACGTCCAGGACAGCTGAAATCCGCCGTACACCGAAACGCGCCCATCGAGGCCGTGACGTTATGGAAAGACGACGTGCTCCGCACGCGGCGATCGCTCACCTGGCGCAGTTGCGGTCGCGTCCGCCGGCAGTGATGGTGCCGCGGATCGGCCTGGCGCTTGGCGGAGGGTTCGCGCGCGGGATCGCGCACGCCGGCGTGCTGAAGATCTTCGAGCGTCACGGCATCCCCCTGCATTGCGTCACCGGCGTGAGCGCCGGATCGATTGTCGCCGCCGCCTACGCCAGCGGCGCCGGGCCCGACGAAATCACGAGGGCCGCCTCCTCGATGCGGATCAGGGACGTTGCGCGCTGGAGCCTCTGCCGGATGGGGTTCATGGGGAGCGAGCGGATGAAGCGGTTCCTCGAGGGACTGCTCAAGAAGCACCGCTTCGAGGACATGCGGATTCCGCTCGGCGTCGTGGCCACCGACCTCTGCACCGGCGAAGCGGTGGCGTTCCGCGACAAAGGCGATGTGGTGCTTCCGATTCGCGCGAGCTGCTCCTACCCGGGACTCTTCCAGCCGGTGCGCTCGGGCGATCGTCTCCTGGTTGACGGCGCGATGAGCGTCGAGATTCCCGCGCTGCTCGCGCGCGAGCTCGGCGCGACGCACGTCATCTCGGTCTGCCTGCCGGCCCCGCCATGCCGGCGGCCGCCCGCCAATGTCTTCCAGGTCGTTCGCCGCTGTTTCCAGATCATGCAGGGACGCAGCGAGGACGGCTGGCGGCACGCGAGCGATCTCGTCATCGCACCGGACCTCCAGTCCATCGAATGGAACGGATTCAACAGCGCCCCCGAGCTGGTGAAGGCCGGAGAGGTGGCCGCGACAGCCGCGCTGCCGGTGATTCAGGCCTGGTTCAAGGCGGCGCTCGTTCAGTCGTCGTGCACGATCAACTGAACCAGGACCACGGACCAAGGACTTAGGACCAAGGACTTTACTTGTCGTCCTTGTACTTCGGGACCTTGATGCGGCCCTCCCAGAGGCTCTTGTTATTTTCCTCGCACGAGTACTCCATCATCTCCCAGTCGGTGCGGAGCGTGAAGGTCCGTGTCGTCTTCCACGGCTTCGTGAAGGCCTTGGGGTCGTCGATGATCATCTCGTGGGCGATGTGGCCGCGATCGGGCCGCGAGAAGCGCTGCACGAGGTGGAGCTGATCGCTGTGCGGATGGCCGATGGTGTCGAGGCGCGTCCTGCCGTTGAAGTTGACCGTGTCGATGACCAGCGTGTCGCCTTCCCAGCGGCCCACCGAGTCGCCGAACCAGGTCGGGATGCCGGCCCGATGCGGACGGCCGTCGATCGGCACCACGGTGAACCAGGAGTTCTGCTCGAAGAGGAAGGCGAAGTACGCGTCGCTCTGCATGATCTGCATCGGCTCCGGCGTGTTGATCGCGCGGGTCATGCCGAAGGGGAGGCAGGCGCCGGTGTAGTCGCCTTCCGCCGCGTCGTACTTCTTCCACTCGGCGTCGCCCCACGGCGTGAACGGCAGGACGGCGACGCCTGTGAAGTCCTTGCTCTCCTTGGTCAGGTCCGGCACGTACGGCTTCTGCCAGACTCCGCTGAAGTCCACTTTGCCGGAAGCCGTGCGCGGCGCCGGGCCGGTGGGTGGACGATAGTCCGGCTGGGCCGCGGCGGGTCCGGTCGACGCCGCCGCCAGCGCCAGCGCTGTCAGCAGGCGCGCGACAAATCGTGTGTCCACGGAGGCGTCTCCTGTTGTTGCTTACTTTTTGGGCGGCGGCGCGCCGTCGCCTGAAGTCCCGGCGAACACGGTCCGGCCATCGGGCAGCTTGACCGACCGCATATTGCAGGTCTTCGAGCCGTCCTTCGCAACGAAGCCTTCGATGGTGACCTGGCCGTCCATCTTCAGCGAATTGTTGCTCCAGCCGTTCCGCGTCAGCGTATTGGGAGCGCCGCCTTCGCACTGCCAGTGCTGCAGGCTGCCGCGCTCGTCTTTCACATCCAGGTAGACCCAGATGTGCGGATTCCCCCACTCGACCTTGGTCACCGCACCCGACAGCGTCACCGGCTTGTTCGAATCGAATTCGGCCGCGAACGAGTGGTGCGCGGAGACCGGGCGGCCCGCCGACGCAACAACGACCAGGAGCGCGGCGGCGATCACGACGTGTGGTGTTCTCATATTCGAGCCTGACCGTTGATGGGGCGGTTTCCGTGCGCGAACCGTTTTACACCGGGGCCGTCGCGTTTCGCAACAGTTTTAGCGCGCGTGACTCGAGGTGTGCGGCGACATCCCCACCGGCCGCGCAATGTGACGGCGCACGAGCGCCAGCGACCCGAAGACGACCGCCATCGACACGGCCAGCGTGGTGAAGAAGGCCGGCGGCCCGCCGATGTCGAGCGCGAACGCACCCACGTAGGACGCGACGACGTTCCCGATGCGGCCGACGGCGACGGCGGTCCCGACACCGGTGGCGCGGATGGTGGTTGGATACACGTGCGCCGCCAGCGCATACATCGTCGTCTGGACGGCGTTCAGCAGGCCGCCGGTCAGCGCGAACATGGCGAAGAGCGCCGGGGTCATCGGCGGAGCGAGCGGCATCGCGGCCATCGTGAGCCCGCTGACGACGGCGATCGCCGCCATGCCCAGCAGCGTGATCCGGGAACCGAGGCGCTCTATGACGAGCGCGCCCAGCAGGGCGCCGCCGACGCCGCCGAAATTGAATGCCGCGAGCGCGCTGCTGGCATCGGTCTGCCGATAGCCCGCGCCGGTCAGCATCGTGACGATCCAGCTGAAGCCGACGTAGTTGGCCAGCAGGCAGAAGAAGAACGCCGCACAGAGTCCGAATGTGTCGCGCCGGAGCTCCGGCACGACGAGCGCGCGCATCGACGGGCGTGACGTAACGTGCGTGGCGGCCGCGGCCGCCTGGCCAAAGGTGGCATCGGTGCCGACGTCATGGCCGAACCGCCGGAGCAGCCTGGCAAGCTCGGGCCATCGCTCCCTGCGCGTGGCCAGGTACTGCGGCGATTCAGGCAGCAGGCAGTACAAGAGGATCGCGACGGCCAGCGGGATGACGCCGCCGATCACGAACAGCGTGCGCCAGCCGTACAGCGGCAGGACCCGGCCCGCGAGCAGGGCGGCAAGCGTGCCGCCGAGCGGAATGCAGACGATGGTGAGCGTCACCGCTGATGGACGCTGCCGCCGCGGCACGTATTCGGAGGCGAGCGCCGCCGCGTTCGGCATCGCTCCGCCGAGCCCGAGGCCGGCGAGAAAGCGGAGGACGCCGAGCATCACCACGCCGTCGACCGCCGCGATGGCGAGCGTCGGGACGGCGAAGGACAGGACGCTGACGAGGAGCGCCGTGCGCCGGCCGACGCGATCGCCGAGCATGCCCCCGGTGGCGCCGCCGATCATCATGCCGAGCGGCGCCATCGCGAGCACGGCCGTGAACGGGGCGCGAGGCAGCTGCCATTCCCGCATCAATGCCGGAATCACATTGCCGAGCAGCTGGTTGTCCATGCCGTCCAGCACGATCGCGAGCGCGGTGCCGGCGACGAGCAGCTTCTGGTATCCGCTCCAGCGCCCCTCGTCGATGACGGACGCGACGTCAACGGTGTTCATGGCCATCGCAATTTCGGTTCGTCCGGCATGACTGGCTCACACGAGACCATGAGACCAGGAGCTGGAATCACGCCGTGATTGTCCACGAATTTTTTTTGCCACAGAGGCACAGAGGTACGGAGATCGGAGCGCACGCTGCAGGCACCGACGCGTCGCTCGCTGGCCGGCTTCGCCGGCCAAACGCACCCGCGCCCGAAGAATGGCTGGAACGCAAGCGAGAGATCGATGAGACGCTTGTGTTCCGGCCATTCTTCGGACGCGGGGCCGCCGCATGCGGCGGCGCGACGCGTGCGGCTCTCTGTGTCTCTGGCTCTCTTGTGGTTACGTTTTGACACGTGCGCTTCGGCGAGACGTCCACGTGAAGATGTCGCGCCACACGAGCGGCGTGCGCCGCGGCGCTATAGGTCGACGCGACCATCTGGGGCAGGACGAGCCATTCGAGCTGCCACCCGTGGGGTCGATCGCTCAGGCTCCGCGATCGACGCTCATCGCCGAGCACCGCCCTGCGGATCGCCACGCTGCGGCCCCTGGCGTCCATCGGCGGATTCTACTTCGATGGAGCGACGCGGCGAACCCGTATACTGCTTCGAGGACGCTAGAACGGTCTGCCACGAAAACACGAAAACACGAAACGAACGGTACCGTACGCTTTTTCGTGCTTTCGTGCTTTCGTGGCTAATCCCGGTTCATGAAATGGGTTCCAGGCTAGAACATCATGGCTGACGACACACCGGCCGCCACCTACGGCAGCTATCTCAAGATCGACGAGCTCCTGTCGCTGCAGCAGCGGCGCTCGGACCCCGCCGAGCACGACGAGATGCTGTTCATCATCATCCACCAGGTCTACGAGCTCTGGTTCAAGGAACTGCTGCACGAGCTCGATCACGTGATGCGGCTGCTCGAGGGCGACGAATCGTTCCGCTCGCAGCACACGCTGAAGCGGATCCTGACGATCCTGAAGGTCATGGTCGCGCAGCTCGACATCCTGGAGACGATGACGCCGCTCGAGTTCCTCAGCTTTCGCGAGCGGCTCGACGCGGCCAGCGGTTTCCAGTCGGACCAGTTCCGCCAGGTCGAGTTTCTGCTGGGTGTGAAGTCGGAGCAGGCGATTCGCCGTTTCCCGGACGAGAGCCGCGCGCGCACGGCGCTCGAGCGCCGCTACCGCGAACCGACGTTGTGGGACGCCTTTCTCCGCTACCTCTCGCGCGAGAAGTACGAGGTGCCGCCCGCCGCTCGCGCGCGCGACATCGTCGCCCCGGTGGAACCGTCGCCCGAGGTCCAGCGGATCCTCGTCGAGGTCTACCGCCGCGATCCGAAGAACGCCGAGCTCTGCGAGCGCCTGGTCGATCTCGACGAGGGCATCCAGGAATGGCGCTACCGTCACGTGAAGATGGTCGAGCGGACGATCGGCGGCCGGCCCGGCACCGGCGGATCACCGGGCGCCGCCTACCTGCGCGAGACGGTGGGACGGCCGCTCTTCCCGGACCTGTGGGAGATACGGTCCCAGCTGTAAGACAGCATTAAACCGGTGGAACGCAGAGACCGCTGAGATCGCAGAGAACGTCAACCGGGATTTTCTCTGCGGGCTCTGCGAACTCTGCGTTCAACGTCCTGTGTTTTACCGGGTCTTCAGCTTGAACCGCTGAATCTTGCCGGTCTGCGTCTTGGGCAGCGCGCGCACGAACATGACCGAGCGCGGGTACTTGTACGGGGCAATCTTCGCCTTCACGTGATCCTGCAGCCGCCGTGCGCACGCCTCGTCGGCGGCGACCCCTTCCTTCAGCACCACGTGCGCCTGCACGATCTGCCCGCGCTCGAGGTCCGGCACGCCGACGACGGCGCATTCGGCGACGTCGGACTGCGACAGCAGCGCCGCCTCGACCTCGGGGCCGGCGATGTTGTAGCCGCTCGAGATGATCATGTCGTCGGCGCGGGCAACGAAGTGGAAGACGCCGCTGCTGTCCCTGACGAAATCGTCGCCCGGCAGGTTGAAGCCGTCGCGCACGTACGTGGTCTGACGATCGTCGGCCAGATACCGGCAGCCGGTCGGTCCGCGGACCGCGAGGTGGCCGACCGTCCCGTCGGGCACCTCCCGCATGTCGTCGTCCACGATCCTGGCTTCGTAGCCGGTCACGGGCCGGCCGGTCGCGCCTGGCGCGGCATCGCCGAGCCGGTTGGTGATGAAAATGTGCAGCAGCTCGGTCGAGCCGATGCCGTCGAGAATCGGTTTTCCCGTCTTCCTCGTCCAGTCCTCGAACACCGGTGCCGGCAGCGTCTCGCCTGCCGAAACGGCCATCCGCAGCGACGACAAATCAGCGCCCTCGTCCATCGCCGCCATCATGGCGCGGTAGGCCGTGGGCGAGGTGAAGCTGACCGTCGCCTTGTAGGTCTCGATGATGTCGATCATGTTGGCGGGCGACGCGTTCTCGAGCAGCGTGGCGGTCGCGCCGAACCGGAGCGGGAACACGGCAAGGCCGCCGAGGCCGAACGTGAACGCGAGAGGCGGCGACCCGACGAACACGTCCCGCGGCGTCAGCTGCAGCACTTCCTTCGCGTAGCCGTCCGCGATGATCAACAGGTCGCGGTGAAAATGGATGGTGGCCTTGGGCTCGCCGGTCGTGCCCGACGTGAAGCCCAGGAGCGCCACGTCGTCTCTCCCGGTCCTGACGGCATCGAACCGCACCGGCTTGTTGAGCGCCACGCGATCGAGCTCGGCGTCGTGGTTCGACGTGCCATCGAAGCAGACGACGCTCTTGAGGAAGCGGCTGTCCTTGGCGCACGCCACGAGCTCGTCGGCGATGCGGTTGTCGCAGAGCGCCAGGGTCACCTCACCCTTGTCGACGATCGCGGTCAGCTCGCCGGCGCGAAGCAGCGGCATGGTGTTGACCGCCACCGCGCCGGCCTTGGTCACGGCGAGCCACACCGCCACCATCGCCGGGTTGTTGCCGGATCGAATGAGCACCCGGTTGCCGGGCTTGACGCCAAAATCCTCGGCGAGCGCATGGGCCAGCCGGTTGGTCCAGTCGGTGAGCTCCTTGTAGGTGCGCCGGCGGCCGTTGCCGATGAGCGCCACCTGGTCGCCGAAGCCGCGGTCGACCATGCGGTCGGTGAGCTCGACGGCGACGTTGAGGTACTCCGGATACTGAAACTCCGGGCGGTCGAGCAGCAGATCGGGCCACTGGTCGGCGGGCGGCAGGTGGTCGCGCGTAAAGGTATCGACGTGCCCGGTCGGGCCGAGTGTCATCGGATTCGGTGAGTCGCGAGAGAACTGTCTGCTGGCCATCTTTCGTTCCTGCGGCTGTAGGGCGCCGCTTTAGCGGTGCCTCGTGGCACGGCTGAAGCCGTGCCCTACGTACGTCACGGCGTCTTCGAGATGGCTAGTCTCCCGCGAACTGCGGCTTCGTCTTCGCCACGAACGCCTCGTAGGCGCGCTTGAAATCCCTCGTCTGCATGCAGATCGCCTGCGCCTGCGCTTCGGCTTCGATCGCCTGGTCGAGCGTCATCGACCATTCCTGATTGAGCATCGTCTTGGTCATCATGTGCGCGAACGCCGGGCCGTCGGCAAGGCTTCGCGCCAGGGCGAGCGCCTCGGCCTCGAGCGCGTCGGCGGCCACGAGGCGGTTGAAGAAGCCCCAGCGCTCGCCCTCGTCCGCCGACATGGTGCGGCCGCTGAGCAGCAGCTCGGCGGCGCGCCCCTGGCCGATGACACGCGGCAGCATCGCGCACGCGCCCATGTCGCAGCCGGCAAGGCCGACCCGGGTGAAGAGAAACGCGGTCCTGGCCGCAGGCGTCGCCAGGCGCAGATCCGAAGACAGGGCGATCATCGCGCCGGCGCCGACGCACACCCCGTCGACCGCCGCGATCACCGGCTGCGGGCAGGCCCGTATTGCCTTGACCAGATCGCCGGTCATCCGCGTGAAGGCGAGCAGCCCCTTCATGTCGCGCGTCAGCAATGGACCGATGATCTCGTGAACGTCTCCACCCGAAGAGAAGTTGCCGCCATTCGACGCGATGACGACCGCCTTGATGTCGTCGGCGGCGGCGAGCGCGCGGAATGCGTCGCGCAGCTCGGCATACGAGTCGAACGTCAGCGGGTTCTTCCGCTCGGGGCGAGCGAGCGAGATGACGGCGACGGTGCCGTCGACCCGCCAGTTGAAGTGCGTCGGCTTGAGGTCTCGCATGCTCATGGTATTCAACGCAAGACTGATGTCTCTGCCGGGACCACGAAGACACGAAAGCACGAAGAGAAGCACGAAGAAGAGCGTCTTGGGTTTTCTTCGTGTGGCTTCGAGGCTTCGTGGTTTCGTGGTTGCATTTGCCTAAACGTTGACCGCTGACGGATCGGGTCGCGACCGGACCCGGTACAGCTGGTCGCGACCGGCGAGATACGGCTTGGGCCAGGTCTCGCCGCGGTAGCCGAGTTGCGCCGCCGCGTGCAGCGTCCAGTACGGATCCGCGAGATGCGGCCGCGCGAGGCAGCACAGATCGGCGCGGCCGGCCATCAGGATGGAGTTCACGTGGTCGGGCTCGTAGATGTTGCCGACCGCCATGGTCGCGATGCCGGTCTCGTTGCGAATCCGATCGGAGAACGGCGTCTGGAACATGCGGCCGTACACCGGCCGCGCCTCCGCCGACGTCTGCCCAGCCGACACGTTGATGATGTCGACCCCCGCCTCGCCCAGGAGGCGCGCAATGTCGACGGCGTCTTCCGGCGTGATCCCCTCCTCGCCGGCCCAGTCCGTGGCGGAAATCCGGACCGACATCGGCTTCGCCGCCGGCCAGGCGGCGCGCACGGCATGATAGACCTCGAGCGGAAAGCGCATGCGGTTGAGCAGCGAGCCGCCGTACGCGTCGGCGCGGCGGTTGGTCAGCGGCGTGATGAAGGCCGACAGCAGATAGCCGTGCGCGAAATGCAGCTCGAGGAGATCGAAGCCGGCGCGCGCCGCCATGTGCGCCGCCCGCACGAAGTCGTCCGTCACCGTGTCCATGTCGGCGCGCGTCATCTCGCGCGGCACCTGATTGCAGGGCGACCACGCCACCGGCGACGGCCCGATCACCTGCCAGTTATCCTCCGCCAGCGGCGCATCCATCGTCTCCCAGCCGAGCTGCGTCGACCCTTTCGGCCCCGAATGTCCGAGTTGCATGCCGATCTTGGCGTCGGTCTCATCGTGGACGAAGTCGACGATGCGCTTCCACGCCGCCTCGTGCTCCGGAGCGTAGAGGCCGGCGCAGCCGGGCGTGATCCGCCCCTCGGGCGAGACGCAGGTCATCTCGGTGAACACCAGCCCGGCGCCCCCTTTGGCCCGCTCGGCATAGTGCACGAGGTGCCAGTCGGTCGGCGTCCCATCGACCGCGCGGTACTGCGCCATCGGCGACACGACGATCCGGTTCTTGAGCTGGAGGTCGCGCAGGCGGAACGGCGTGAACATCGGCGGACGCGCGTGGTCCGGCTTCTCGCGGGTCGCCTGTTCCTCGAACCATCGCTCGGCGCTCTCGAGCCACGCCTTGTCGCGCGTCCTGAGGTTCTCGTGGCTGATGCGCTGCGACCGCGTGAGCAGCGAGTAGTTGAACTGCACCGGGTCGAGGTGCAGGTAGCGCTCGACCTGCTCGAACCATTCGGTCGAATTGCGCGCCGCGCTCTGCAGCCGCAGCACCTCGGTCCGCCGCTGCTGCTCGTAGCGGTGAAACGCCGCCTCCAGCGTCGGCTCGGTGTGCAGGTATTCGGCGAGCGCGATCGCGCTCTCGAGCGCCAGCTTCGTGCCGGAGCCGACCGAGAAGTGCGCGGTCGCCGCGGCATCGCCCATCAGCACCAGGTTCTCGTGCGACCACTGCTCGCACAGCACGCGGTGGAAATTGAGCCACGCCGATCCGCGCAGGTGCCTGGCGTTGGTCTCGAGGCGATGCCCGCCGAGGTTCTTCGCAAAGATCCGCTCGCAGGCCGCGGTGGTCTCGTCCTGGCTCATGCCGTCGAAGCCGAACCGGCGCCACGTGGCCTCCGAGCATTCGACGATGAAGGTGGCGGTCTCGGCGTCGAACTGATAGGCATGCGCCCAGATCCAGCCGTGCCCGGTCTCCTCGAAGATGAAGGTGAAGGCGTCCTGGAATCGCTGGCGGGTGCCGAGCCAGATGTACTTGCAGGCGCGCACATCGATATCGGGCTTGAACACGTGCGCCAGCGCGCTGCGAATCTTCGAGTTCGCGCCGTCGGCCGCGACGACGAGATCGAGGCCGCGATAGTCGTCGGCGCTCTCGAACTCGGTCTCGAACTGGAGCGTGACGCCCAGGGCACGCGCGCGATCCTGGAGGATGTTGAGCAGGCGCTTGCGGCCGATGCCGCAGAAGCCGTGGCCCGACGAACGGGTCACGGTGCCGCGGTAGAACACGGCGATGTCGTCCCAGTAGACGAACTCGCGCCGGATGGCGTCGGCGCTCTCGGGATCGCTGGCCGCGAGGTTGACCAGCGTCTCATCCGACAGCACGACGCCCCAGCCGAATGTGTCGTACGGACGGTTGCGCTCGACGACGACGATCTCGTGGCGGGGATCGCGCCGCTTCATCGCGATCGCGAAGTAGAGCCCGGCCGGTCCCCCGCCGAGACATGCAATCCGCATCTGCTGCCTTGGTCCTTTCCGATCGACGCTCGGGCTGCACCATAATGGCACAGCCGCCGTGGAACCCGTGCGGCGGCCCAAGACGAAAAGGGAGACGAGCGCGCGATGAAATACCTGTGCCTGATCTATCTGAGCGAGCAGGAAATGGATGCGATGCCGGCGGGCGACATGAAGGCCCTGAACGCGAGACATCTCGACTTCAACGACGGCCTGCGGACCAGGGGCACCTTCATCGAGGCCGAGGCGCTGCAGCCGGCCGGCACGACGGCCTGCGTCCGCGTCCGCCAGGGGAAGGTGTCGATCACCGACGGCCCGTTCACGGAGTCGAAGGAGATGGTGGCGGGGTTTTACCTGATAGAGGCGCGGGACATGACCGAAGCAATCGAGGTGGCCTCGAGGATCCCGAGCGCGCCGCTCGGGACCATCGAAGTGAGGCCGACCCGTCAGCTGGAGACTTAAAGGAAGTCTGAAGTCTGAAGTCTGAAGTCTGAAGTCTGAAGTCTGAAGTCTGAAGTCTGAAGTCTGAAGTCTGAAGCTACGACGAGAACGACGCGTTTTG
>Ga0207675_100005319_pt1 | contig 12368 bp, 10 predicted proteins | sample KBSSwiS42_FD_184305 | JGI IMG/M metagenome (GOLD analysis project Ga0207675, IMG submission 184305) | Switchgrass rhizosphere microbial communities from Kellogg Biological Station, Michigan, USA - KBS Switchgrass S4-2 (SPAdes) (version 2) | ecosystem: Host-associated > Plants > Roots >...
GCAGGCGCAGGTAGTACGAGGTCTCGACTTCAGTGATCGGCAGGATAGGCACGCTCGACAACTGGTCGGGCTGAAACGCGAGATGCGGCACCCGGTGCTCGGGATCCGCGGTATGCATGCGGGTCACGTCGACCAGGTCGGCGATTACCGCCGACGCCGTCGGATAGGCGCCCGCGCCCGCACCGTAGTACATGGTCGGGCCGACCGCGTCGCCGTTGACAAGGATCGCGTTCATCACGCCTTCGACGTTGGCGATCAGTCGGCGGGTCGGAATCAAGGTGGGGTGGACCCTGAGCTCGATGCCCTTGGGCGTGCGCTTCGTGATGCCCAGCAGCTTGATCCGGTAGCCCAGCTCTTCGGCATAGCGGATATCCGCCGCCGTCAGCTTGGTGATGCCTTCGGTATAGGCGTCCGCAAACCGCATCGGAATGCCGAACGAAATTGCCGCGATGATGGCGAGCTTGTGCGCGGCGTCTATCCCTTCGATATCGAAGGTGGGATCTGTTTCCGCATAGCCCAGCCGCTGCGCTTCTTTGAGCACGGTGTCGAAACTCGAGCCCTTCGCGCGCATCTCCGACAGGATGAAATTGCTGGTGCCGTTGATAATGCCCGCGATCCACTCGATGCGGTTCGCGGTCAAGCCTTCGCGCAGCGCTTTGATGATCGGTATGCCGCCAGCGACTGCCGCTTCGAACGCAACCATCACGCCGCGCGCCCGCGCCGCGGCGAAAATCTCATTACCGTGCGTTGCCAGCAGCGCCTTGTTGGCCGTGACCACGTGCTTGCCGTTTTCGATCGCCTGCAAAATCAGCTTTTGCGCGATCGTGGTGCCGCCGATCAGCTCGATCACGATATCGATGTCGGGATGGTTGACGACCTCGTGGGCATCCGCGGTGACCGTCGCGGTGCTGCCTGCGAGCTTGCGCGCGCGTTCGACGTCCTTGTCGGCGACCATCTTGATCACGATGCCGCGGCCGGCACGGCGCTTGATTTCTTCCTGGTTGCGCGCGAGCACTTCGAACGTGCCGCCGCCCACGGTGCCGATACCGAGCAGGCCGACATTAATGGGTTTCATAAGAGCCCGTCCTTGCGAAACATCTCTTTGATCCCCCGCACGGCCTGACGAGTACGGGCTTCATTCTCTATGAGAGCAAAGCGCACGTGGTCGTCGCCGTACTCGCCGAAACCCACTCCCGGCGACGCCGCGACGTGCGCTTCCTCGAGCAGCTTTTTCGAAAACGCGAGCGAGCGCATTTCCTTATATTGCTCCGGAATCTTCGCCCACACGTACATGGTCGCTTTCGGAATCTCGACGTTCCACCCGGCTGCATGCAGCCCCGCGCACATCACATCGCGCCGCTTCTGATACTTCAGGCGCGCTTCGGCCACGCACTCCTGCGGGCCTTCGAGCGCGATGATCGACGCGACCTGGATCGGCGTGAAGGTGCCGTAGTCATGGTAGCTTTTCATGCGCGCGAGCGCGGTGACCAGCTCGCGGTTGCCGACCATGCAGCCGACGCGCCAGCCGGCCATGTTGTAGCTCTTCGACAGCGTAAAGAATTCGACCGCCACGTCGCGCGCCCCCGGCACTTCCATGATTGACGGCGCACGGTAGCCGTCGAATACGATGTCCGCATAGGCGAGATCGTGCACGACGTAAATCTGATGCTCGCGCGCGATCGCGATCAGGCGCTCGAAAAACGCGAGATCGACGCATTGGGTCGTCGGATTGCCCGGAAAATTGCAGATCAGCATTTTCGGCTTCGGATACGAGTCGCGGATCGCGCGCTCGAGCTCGTCGAAGAAATCGACACCCGCCACCATCGGCACGTGCCGGATATCGGCACCGGCGATCACCGGGCCGTATATGTGGATCGGGTAGCTCGGGTTCGGCACCAGCACAATATCGCCGCGATCCAGCGTCGCCAGCGCCAGGTGCGCGATGCCCTCTTTCGAGCCTATCGTCACGATTGCTTCGGAATCGGGATCGAAGTCGGCATTGAAGCGGGTCTTGTACCAGTTGCAGATCGCGCGGCGCAGCCGCGGAATGCCTTTCGACACCGAATAGCCGTGAGTGTCCGGCCGCCGCACCGACTCGATCAGCTTGTCGACGATGTGCTGCGGCGTCGGCCCGTCCGGATTGCCCATGGAAAGGTCGATCACATCCTCGCCGCGCCTGCGCGCGGCAGCCTTGAGCTCGCCCGTGATGTTGAACACGTACGGCGGCAGGCGCTTGATACGGGCGAATTCTTCCATCGTTTAATTCCAACTCTTGGGCAATAGACTTGCCACACGGCAAGCGCCTGCAACGGGAGTGTTGGAGGAGGCTAATGCGCGTAGCGCGTTAGGCCGACGCCAAAACTCCCCAAGGCGTTTGATGCGGGCGAATTCTTCCATTGGGTCTTGAAAACGCGGCTAAGGTTGTGAAAAAGCGTATAATTTTAGCCGACCTGACCTCCTGCGGCAAATTCGTTTGCAGTGAAATTCCATTTACAAACCACCGCCGGCCAGAATCTCTTCACCGGTCACGGGACGGGTTACGTCGCCGTCAATGGCACGCGCTATACCAAAAGCATTTTGGTGACGCCGGACCGCATTATCGAAGACTGGTCCGCGACCGACTTCGCCAGTTTGAGCGCGGAGCATTTTGCCCAATTCCTGGCGCTCAAACCCGACCTCGTGCTGCTGGGGACCGGCGCAACGTTCAGGTTTCCGCGGCCTGAACTCTCGCAGCCGCTGCATGCGGCGCGCATCGGTCTCGAGGTGATGGACAACGCCGCCGTATGCCGCACCTACAACATCCTGCTCGCCGAAGGCCGCAATGTCATTGCGGCGGTGCTGCTCGGCTGACGCCAGCGCCCGCTAGAATTCCCCCAACACCTTGAGGTGGGCCGCGACGCTGCGTCCGAGCGCATGCAATTCATAGCCGCCTTCGAGCAAAGACACGATGCGGCCTTGCGCATGTTTGGCGGCGACTGCCATTAATTGCTGCGTGACCCACGCATAGTCCGCCTCGACCAGGCGCAGCATCGCCATCTCATCGTCGCGATGCGCGTCAAATCCGGCCGAGATGAAAATCATTTGCGGCCTGAAGCGTTCGAGCGCGGGCAGCCAGTGGGCCGTCACCGCGGCGCGGAACTTGTCGCCGCCGCTATACGCCGCAAGCGGAATATTGACCATGTGCTCCGAATACCCGTCGATGCCGCTGTACGGATAAAACGGATGCTGGAATGTGGACACCATCAGCACGCGACCGTCGTCGCGGAAAATTTCCTCGGTGCCGTTGCCGTGATGCACGTCAAAATCGGCGATCGCCACGCGCTCCAAGCCGTAATGATCGAGCGCATGCGCCGCCGCCACTGCTACATTGTTGAAAATGCAAAACCCCATCGCGCGGCCGCGCTCGGCGTGATGCCCGGGCGGACGTACGCTGCAAAATGCGCTCTGCACTTCCCCCTTCATCACCATGTCGGTAGCCTGGAGTGCGGCGCCCGCGGCGCGGCGCGCCGCGACCAGTGTGTCCGGACACATCACGGTATCCGGGTCGAGATGGATAGCTCCCGTGCGCGGCGATGCGGCTTCGATCGCCGCGATATAGCCGGCATCGTGCACGCGCGCAAGCTGGTCGGCGTGTGCCAATGGGGCGTCCGCATGGACCAGGAAGTTGCTCAATCCGGACGCGATCAGCTGGTCGTCGATCGCGCGCAGGCGCGCCGGGCACTCGGGGTGCATGGCGCCCATGTCGTGCAGCAGGCAATCGGGATGGGTGATGAATGCGATAGTCATGACGCGCGAGAGCAATCGGAGTACGCCCGATATTATGCCCGCGGGTTGGCAATGTCGAATTCCGACCAATGCGCGCGGGACGGCCTGCTAAACTTTGCTTCACCCGACCACCGCGCCCCTGACCACCATCAACCCGATGCAGACTTATCCGGCTCACCTCATCAAGCATCTCACGCTCGCGGACGGCACGCCGGTCACGCTGCGCCCGATTCGCGCCGCGGACGCGCGAATAGAGCAGGAGTTCGTGCGCAGCCTGTCGGACGAGGCACGCTATTTCCGCTTCATGGACATGCTGCGCGAGCTATCGCCGCAAATGCTGCGCCAGATGACCGAGATCGACTATCACAACCAGATGGCATTGATTGCGGTAACTCCGAGCCACAACTATGAAGTGCAGATCGCGGTGGGCCGCTACGTTGTGCTCCCCAACGGCGAAGATTGCGAATTCGCGATCGCGGTCAGCGATGGCTGGCAAAAAAAGGGCATCGCCAGCGAATTGATGAAGCTCCTGATCGAGGCCGCCCGTGCGCGCGGCCTGAAGAACATGATCGGCGAAGTGCTCGCGAGCAACGTCAAGATGCTCGATTTCGTGCGCCGCCTCGGTTTCAAGCTGACGACGGATCCCGCCGACCCGCGCCAGTTGCGCGCGACGCTCGATCTGCAGCGCAGCCCGATATGACGCTATCAAGCCCACTCGGCATAGGGTGCGCGGCGGTCGGCGGCAAGCTACAATTGCGCCCCATATGAGCGAGCACATCGATAGTGTCGTCAACCAGGTCGGCAAAGTAATACTCGGCAAGGAACACCAGATACGGCTCGCCATCGCGTGCATCCTCGCGCGCGGCCATTTGTTAATCGAAGACATTCCCGGTGTGGGCAAGACCACACTCGCGCACGCGCTCGCGATCACGCTGGGCCTGCAGTTCCAACGCATCCAGTTTACGAGCGATCTCCTGCCCGCCGACATCCTCGGCGTGTCGATTTTCGATCGCGATACGAGCGGCTTTCGCTTTCATCCGGGACCGATCTTCGCGCAGGTGATCCTCGCCGACGAAGTCAACCGCGCGACGCCCAAGACGCAGAGCGCGCTGCTCGAAGCGATGGAAGAGCAACAGGTGACAGCCGAAGGTGAAACGCGCGCGCTGCCCGAGCCGTTTTTCGTGATCGCGACTCAGAATCCGTCCCATCAGATCGGCACTTTTCCGCTGCCCGAATCGCAGCTCGACCGCTTTTTGATGCGCATCGAGCTTGGTTATCCGGATGGCGCCGCGGAGCGCGCGCTGCTGCAGGGCATCGACCGCCGCGACCTGCTGCCGCAACTGGCGCCGTGCATACTGCCCGCCGATCTCGTCGCGCTGCAACGCGCCGCGCGCGAAGTGCACGCCTCAGGCGCTTTGCTCGACTATCTGCAGGCGCTCGTCGACTACAGCCGCAAGTCGCCCGAATACGTGAACGGCCTGTCGCCGCGCGCGGCACTCGCCCTGCTCAATGCGGCGCGCGCGTGGGCTATGATGCACAGCCGCCATCAGGTGCTGCCCGAAGACGTGCAGGCGATCGTGCCGGCGGTCGTCGGCCACCGGCTGTACATCGCGCGCGACAACCTGCGCATCAACGGTGCAGCCGTGGCCGAACAGTTGATCGAAGCGGTGCCCATTCCGTGAGAGGCGTGGGACGAGAGGCGTAAGGCGACCGAACCATGTTCCGTCTGTCGACCCTTTTGTCCGCATCTCCGCTTTCGCCTCTCGCCTTTCGGCTCTCAGCGCCCTACCGCGCGCTGCGCGCGCGCGCCGATCGCTGGCTCTTTCAGCTTGACGGCGCGCAAACCACCAGCATCGTGCTGGTGCAGCGACGGATATTCATCCTGCCGTCCCGCCATGGCCTGCTGTTCGTCGCAGCGCTGGGATTGATGCTGAGCGGCTCCATCAATTACAACCTGAGCCTGGGCTTCATCCTGACCTTCCTGCTCGCGGCACTCGGGGTCAACGGCATCCTGCACACGTTTCGCAACCTCGCGCGCCTGCGCATCGCCACCGGCCGCGTGCAGCCGGTGTTCGCGGGCGATACCGCGCGCTTCACGCTGGTCATCGACAACCCGAGCGCGCTCGACCGCTATGCGATAGGTATTGCCCGCGACAAGCGCGAATTGCTCTTTACCGATGCGCCGGCGCTGCAATCCACCGCGGTCGGCGTGCCGGTGCCGGCGCCGGCGCGTGGCATGCTGCGGCCGGGCCGCCTCACGATCTTCACCAATTTTCCGCTCGGCCTGTGTTACGCGTGGGCGTACGCAGAGCTCGATATGCACTGCATCGTCTATCCGCGGCCCGAAGCCGGGCGCGTGCCGCTGCCGCCGTTCGCGGCGGACGACGCCACCGGCATTACCCACGGCGCGGGCCAGGAAGATTTCGCCGGCCTGCGTTCCTATCATCCGGGCGACTCGCCGCGCCATATCGCGTGGAAAGCCGCCGCGCGCGGTGAAGCGCTGCTCACCAAGCAATTCAGCGGCCGCGCCGCCAGCGAATTGTGGCTCGACTGGCGCGCGACGCCCGATACGCTGACGCCCGAGGGCCGGCTCTCGCGCCTCGCGCGCTGGGTGATCGACGCGCATGCCGCGGGTTTGAGCTTTGGCCTGCGCCTGCCGGACATGACGATACCGCCCGCGCCCGGGGACGCCCAACGCGACCGCTGCCTCGAAGCGCTGGCACTCTATAAGGCGGCACCCGCGTGAACAACGCGCTGGAGCGCTTTCATCTGCGCCACGTCGGCTGGCTGCTGGGCTCGCTCGCGCTGGTCACGGCGCCCCACGCCGAGCGCCTGCCGTGGTGGATAACGGTGCTCGTTGTCATCCTGTTTGCATGGCGCGGTTATGTTGCGATCAGCGGCCTCGCGCTGCCGCGCAAATGGATCCTGTTGCTGTTCGCGGCCGGCACGCTCGGCGGCATTTTCATCACTTACGGCCGCATCCTCGGCCGCGACTCGGGGATTGCGCTGCTGGTCGTGATGCTCGCGTTAAAGCTGATGGAGATGGCGACCCTGCGTGACGCGATGGTGCTGATATTCATCGCCTACTTTCTGGTCATCACGAATTTCCTGTATTCGCAGACTATCCCGACCACGGTTTACATGCTGCTCGTGATGTGGATGATCACCGCGACCATGATCGGCTTTCAGTTCCGCACACGCCAGCCCGGTTACGTCTACCAGCTGCGCAGCGCCGGCGTGATGCTGATGCAGGCCGCGCCGCTGATGATGGTTCTGTTCCTGCTCTTTCCGCGCGTGCAGGGGCCCTTGTGGGGCATGCCGCAGGACGCTTACTCGGGCGTGACCGGCCTCTCCGAGGACATGTCGCCCGGCAGCGTAAGCAATCTGCTGACCTCCGACGCGGTCGCGTTTCGCGTCAACTTCGAATCTGCCGCGATCCCGACGGCGCAACAGCTATACTGGCGCGGGCCCGTGATGTGGGATTTCGACGGTCACACGTGGAGCGCATCGCGCACGCCCTACGTGCTGCCGCGCACATTCGAGGCGCTCGACAGCGGCATCGAATACACAGTCACCGTCGAGCCGCACGGCAAGCGCTGGCTGTTCGCGCTCGATCTGCCCGGCAAAACGCCACCGCGCAGCGTGATGACGAGCGATTTTCAGGTGCTGTTTCAGACCGCGCTCAGCCATCGCCTGCGCTACGACATGATTTCGCACCTGCGCTACCGCGATGCCGAGGCGCTGCCGCGCTTTGAATCGCAGCGCGCGCTGCGCCTGCCAGCGAACGCCAATCCGCGCACGCGCGAGCTCGCCCGCGAATTGCGCAAAACCGCGCCGGGCGACCGCGCGTACATGAACACGGTGCTTGGCATGTTCCGCAACCAGAAGTTCTCTTACACCACGACGCCGCCGCTGCTCGGCACCAATCCGGTCGACGAATTCCTGTTCACCACGCCGGCCGGTTATTGTGAGCATTACGCGTCGGCGTTCGTGGTGCTGATGCGCGCCGGCGGGGTGCCCGCGCGAGTGGTGACCGGCTATCAGGGCGGCGAACTGAATTCGGTCGGCAATTACATGATCGTGCGCCAGGCCGATGCGCATGCGTGGGCCGAAGTATGGCTGACCGGCGCGGGATGGACGCGCGTCGACCCGACCGCCGCGGTGGCGCCCAACCGCGTGCAGTCCGGCGCCGTCGCGGCGGTCCCGCAGGGCGAGGCGCTGCCGCTGCTCTTGCGCAGTAATTTCCGCTGGCTGAATCGCGCGCGATTGACCTGGGACACGCTCGCCAATTCATGGAACCAGTTCGTGCTCGGTTACACGCTGGAGAACCAGCGTGACCTCATGCGGAGGATCGGCGTCGACGATGCGACATGGCAGAGCATGTTGACCGTCATGTTCGCCGTGACGGCCGCAGTCACGCTGGTGATAGCGGCGTTGATGCTGTACAGGCTGCGCGCGCTGCGGCCCGATCCGGCGGTTGCCGCGTATGCGCGGTTCTGCGCACAACTCGCGCGCTGCGGCGTGAACCGGCATCCAAGTGAAGGTCCGACCGCGTTCAGCCGGCGTGCCGCGGCTGCGCATCCGGAACTCGCGATGGGCATCGCCGCCATCAGCGATTTATACGTGCGCCTGCGTTACGGCCGGCAGGCCGGCGCGAACGACGTCGCCAAATTGCAACGCGCGGTCGCCGCGTTTCGCGCCCACGCCTGGCCGCACTAGCGCGGCCGGATTTAAATGTTCAGGCCGGGCGCTCACCCGGCAACAATTTCAACGGATCGATCGGCTTGCCAAAGCGGCGGATTTCGAAGTGCAGCTTGACCTGGTCCGCATCGCTCGCTCCCATGTCCGCGATTTTCTGGCCCTTGACCACCGACTGCCCTTCTTTCACCAGCAGGTGCTGGTTGTGCGCGTAGACGCTGATATACACCTTGTTGTGCTTGATGATCACCAGCTTGCCATAGCCGCGAATGCCGTCGCCGCTGTACAACACCTTGCCTGGCGCGCTCGCGATCACGGGCTGTCCTAACTTGCCCGCAATGCCTATGCCTTTCAGGTTGGTGGACTCGTTGAACGTGGTCAGCACTTTGCCGCTGGCGGGCCAGCCCCAGGTGACTTTCTCATCGTCTTCCGCGCTCGCCGCAGGCTTTTCTTCAGGCGTCGGATCGGCTTTCGCCACCGGCGGCACGACGGGAGGAATGACCGAAGGCGCGACCGCCGGTTTCGAGGGAGGCTGCGCCTGCCCCGACAACTGCGCGAGCGCCTGATCGGAGTACGGCACTTTCACGGCTTTCGGCTGCGACTTCACCGCTTCGTTGGCCGCCACTGCCGGCGCCGCGCCGCCGACCGGCCGACCTTCGACTTTAGGCGGCGTTTTTAACGGCGCAGTCACTACCGTGGAAGCCGGGGCGCGCAAGCGCAATTGCTGACCGATGCGGATCACGTTGGGATTCTCGATGCCGTTCCACTCGGCGAGCTCCTTGTAGTCTAGACCGTGATCGAGCGCGATCAAATACAGGGTGTCGCCTTTCTTGACCGTGTAAAACTCCGGACGCGGATCGGTTTCAGGCGCGCCGGCGACGGGCGCGCTGGCTGGTGCCGTCGCCGGCGCCTGGGCTGGCTTAGCGGCAGGCGCGGCTGACGGTTGCGGGGCGCGGTCCGAAACCGGCGCGGGACGACCGGTCATGCAGCCGTAGCCGGCCATCAACGCAAGCACCGAAACACCGCACGCGCGACGGACGGCCGTGCCCGGTATCAACTTAACCCCGACAACATGGGCACGAATTTGACGGCGTCGAGCCGGGCCTCGGTAAAGCCGCGCGCGCCGCGCTCGATCACGCACAAGTATTGCTCGCGCGTCCCCATCGGGACGACCATCTGTCCGCCGGGGGCCAACTGCTCCTTCAGCGCGACGGGCACGTGCGTAGCGGCCGCAGTCACCAGTATCGCGTCGAACGGCGCGCCTTCGGGAATGCCGATATGACCATCGGCATGCTTGAACCGCACATTGTTGATGCGCAGCTCGCGCAGGTTCTTGCGCGCTTTTGCGAGCAGCTGGGTCAGCCGCTCGATCGAATACACTTCCGCAGCGAGCTTCGCGAGTATCGCCGTCTGGTAACCGCAGCCGGTGCCGATTTCGAGCACCTTGCCGAGCGGGCCGCCGGCGACCAGCAGCTCGGTCATGCGCGCGACGATATACGGCTGGGAAATAGTCTGGCCGAATCCGAGCGGCAAGGCGATGTCCTCGTACGCACGGCTGGCGAGCGCCTCTTCGACGAAGATGTGGCGCGGGATTTCGTTCATCACGTTGAGCACCGCCTCGTTGACGATGCCCTGCTCGCGCAGGCGCTCGATCATGCGCATGCGCGTGCGCTGCGACGTCATGCCGATGCCGGAAATGCGCTCGCTCACGCGAACCAGTCCCTGACCGCCTGCAATTGCGCGTAGTGCGTCAGATCGACCTGCAGCGGCGTGATCGATGCGACGGTGCGCGCAATGGCGTTGAAATCCGTGCCTTCGCCCGCGTCCTGCGCGCCGCCCGCGGCGCCTACCCAGTAGACGGTGCCGCCGCGCGGAGTAGTCGCCTTGACGACGGGTTCCGCCTTATGGCGTTTGCCCAGCCGCGTGATTTCGATGCCGCGCAGCTCTTCGTAGGCGACGTCGGGCACGTTGACATTGAGCAATGCGTGCTGGCCGAGCGGCTTGTCCTTGAAGCGCCGCGCGATATCGGCGGCGATGCGGGCGGCAGTGCGGTAATTGTCGTTGCCGGCGGCGACCAGCGAGACGGCGACCGACGGGATACCCAGCAGAAAACCTTCGGTGGCGGCGGCCACCGTGCCGGAATAGATCGTGTCGTCGCCCATGTTCGCGCCGTAATTGACGCCGGAGATCACGATGTCCGGCAATTCATCCAGCAGGCCGGTTACCGCGAGATGCACGCAGTCGGTCGGCGTGCCGTTGACGTAAAAGAACCCGCTCGCCGCGCGGCGCACCGTGAGCGGCCGGTCGAGCGTGAGCGAATTGCTCGCGCCGCTGCGATCGCGCTCCGGCGCAACGACCGTGACCGTGCCTAAGGGAGCGAGCGATTCGGCAAGTATCGCGAGCCCCGGCGCGAAATAACCGTCGTCGTTGCTCAGCAGGATATGCAAGTTGCGGCACCATTGGGCTTGCGCTGCGGCCGTGCGGGCCGCCGGAATCGATGCACCATCGCTTGAAGAATATTAATAATTTTCCTGAAAAATTATAGCACGCGCGGCATGCCGGCCGACCGCTCGGTAAGCATGTAAACACCACGCTTTACCCCGTGCGCCAGGAACAGCGCGGGATTGGTGTAGCATGAGGCCTTTTTTGAACTTACCCGCAGCGCCCCGCGCAGCTGCGCTATAGGATACGTGACATGACCTCAATCGCTCCGCGCATGAACTGCATCAAGTCATCGCCCAGCTCGATGGCGACGATGCGCGTGCGCGAACTGCAGCTCGCCGGCCGCAAGATCATTGGCCTCACCGTCGGCGAGCCGGATTTCGACACGCCCGCCAATATCATCGAGGCGTCGATCCGCGCCCTGCGCGGCGGTCAGACGCGCTACACCAACGTCGACGGCACCCCCGAGTTCAAGGACGCCGTCGCGCTCAAATTCTTGCGCGAAAACGGCCTTGTCTACGAGCGCGACCAGATCACCTGCGCGAACGGCAGCAAGCAGGTCATCTTCAACGCGCTGATGGCGACCGTGAGCGCCGGCGACGAAGTGATCGTGCCGGCGCCCTATTACGTGTCTTACCCGGACATGGTGCTGCTGGCGGGCGGCACGCCGGTGGCGGTCGATTGCACCGAAGCGGCCGGATTCAAGCTTCAGGCCGCGGATCTCGAACGCGCGATCACGCCGCGCACGAAATGGCTGATGCTGAACTCGCCGTGCAATCCGACCGGCGCGGTGTATACAGCCGCCGATTTGAAGCCGCTGACCGAGGTGCTCAAGCGCCATCCGCACGTGTGGATCCTGACCGATGAAGTTTACGAGCACATCGTTTACGACGGCGTCAGGAGCGCGACACCGGCGCAGGTCGAGCCGGCGCTCTTCGGGCGCGCGCTGACCGTCAACGGCGTGTCGAAAGCCTACGCAATGACAGGATTCCGGATCGGTTACGCGGGCGGCCCGCAGGAATTGATCAAGACGATCCTCAAGATGCAGTCGCAAAGCACGACCAATCCGTCCTCCATCGGCCAGGCGGCGGCGATCGAAGCGCTGACCGGCCCACAGGATTTCCTGGCCGAGCGCGCGCAGAATTTCCGGGCGCGCCGCGACCTCGTGGTCGACATGCTGAACGCGGCGGCGGGCATCGCGTGCCGCAAGCCCGAGGGCGCGTTCTATGTATTCGCGAACATCGCGGGCGTTATAGGCAAACGCACGCCCGACGGCAAGCTCATTGCGAACGATCTCGATTTCGTCATGTATCTGCTCGACGCCGCCGAAGTCGGCGTGCTGCAGGGTTCGGCGTACGGAATGTCGCCGTATATCCGGATTTCGTATTCGAGCTCGACCGAGAAGCTGCACGAAGCCTGCGGACGCATCCAGCGCGCATGCGCCGCATTGAAGCCGCGCGCCG
>Ga0207675_100005326_pt1 | contig 12359 bp, 11 predicted proteins | sample KBSSwiS42_FD_184305 | JGI IMG/M metagenome (GOLD analysis project Ga0207675, IMG submission 184305) | Switchgrass rhizosphere microbial communities from Kellogg Biological Station, Michigan, USA - KBS Switchgrass S4-2 (SPAdes) (version 2) | ecosystem: Host-associated > Plants > Roots >...
GGTCCGCCGGACATGGTTATTCACTTCTCTCGAACAGGTTTAAGGGGATGGGTTGATTATACGGGTTGAGCGGTCGAATGTCAGGCCTATCGATTATGCAGCGTCAACCACGCCGCCGTGGCTGCTTGTTTCTCGTCAGCGCGCCATGGAGCAGGAACCGTACGGCCAAGTTCGCTGATTTGCCGATTTATTCGTGAAGCTTTCGCGCCGAGTTCGGACTTCACCAATCGTTCAAAATCTTTGTCGGGAATCAGGCGCCATTTCAAGCGATTGGCTTCGGCGGCGGCATTGAGCACTTTGCGAAACAGAACTCCTTCGGCGGCATGCGCGCGAATGTGGAAATTGCCGATGCGCGCGAGATCCCGATCGGGAGCGCCGACAATTCCGACGCCGCAAACTGTGTTACTTGATAAAGTCTGTTGCTTAACCAAATCCGCGACAGCTTTCTTTGCGACTCTTTCGATCGCCCGGGCGTATTTCTCCACTCGACGTTGCGCTTCTGGCCAGGGCAGCTCCATCACCACGTGGTACGGTTGCGCAGTTCCGGGAACCTTTGGATCAACTAATTTGATTTCAGTCTTGGTGAGAACGATTGGGGCATCAGGCGATCCGCCGAGGACAACGCAGATCGCGCGTCCGGTTTTCGCGCGAAGTCCAATAGCGACCAAGTTTGAAGTTTTCATGAAGTTATCCGCAGATTACGCAGATTTCACAGATTCTAGAACAACAGATCAAAACGTTTAGAGTCCGCACTTGTGCGGACGAACGCCCTGGCCAATTCTTAATCTGTGTAATCTGCGAAATCTGCGGACGATTCTTACGGATGAGTCATCTCTTCCGGCTTAACCCACTCATCGAACTGCTCGCCCGTCAGCAACTCGAGTTCGATGGCTGATTCACGCAGAGAGATACCTTTCTTGTGCGCGTTCTTCGCAATCTTCGCGGCATTGTCATAGCCGATGTGTTCGTTGAGAGCGGTGACCAGCATGAGTGAATCGCGCAGGTGCTCGTCGATCTTCTCGCGATTTAGGTCCAGGCCGGCGATGCAGTACTCGACGAAACCGTGACACGCATCGTGGATCAAGCGAATCGAGTGCAACAGGTTGTGAATGATGACCGGTTTGAAGACGTTGAGCTCAAAGTTGCCTTGTGAGTCTGCGAACCCAATCGCGGCATCATTGCCCATTACCTGCACAGCCACCATGGTCATCGCTTCACTCTGGGTTGGATTGACTTTGCCCGGCATGATTGAAGAGCCGGGTTCGTTTTCCGGAATCACCAGCTCGCCCAACCCGCAGCGCGGACCGGAAGCCAGCCAACGAACATCGTTGGCAACCTTCATCAAGCTGGCTGCCAGTGTCTTTAGCCCGCCACTGCAAAAAACCATTTCGTCGTGCGCGGACAATGCTGCGAATTTGTTTGGATGAGATTTGAACGGCAGGCCGGTGAGTTCCGCGATCTTCCTCGCCGCTCGTTCCGCAAATTCCGGATGAGCATTAAGGCCAGTGCCAACGGCAGTGCCGCCAATCGCCAGATCGTAGAGTCCCGGCAGCGTGGCTTTCATCCGATCGATGTCACGCTCAAGCAGACTTGCCCACCCCGACATCTCCTGGCCAACCGTTAATGGGGTCGCATCCTGCAAATGCGTGCGGCCAATCTTCACCACGTCTTTGAATTCCTCGGCCTTTGCATCGATGGCACTTTTAACTTGCCGAACCCGCTGTATTAACTCATTCATCCGCTCGGCAGCGGCGATATGCATCGCCGTCGGAAACGTATCATTCGACGATTGCGACATGTTCACATCGTCGTTCGGGTGAATCGGCTTCTTGCTGCCCATGACGCCGCCGGCCAACTCGATCGCGCGGTTCGAGATCACTTCGTTCGCGTTCATGTTTGTCTGCGTACCGCTGCCGGTCTGCCAAACGCGCAAAGGAAAATGTTCGTCAAGCTTGCCGCCGATAACTTCGTCGCACGCCTGCACGACAAACTTAAGTTTGTCGGACGAAAGCTTGCCGAGATCGTGGTTCACCAGCGCGCAGGCTTTTTTCAGAACGCCGAGGGCGCGAATCATCTCCCGGGGCATCACGTCGTTGCCGATGTTGAAATGATGCAAGCTACGCTCGGTCTGCGCGCCCCAGTATCGATCGGAAGGCACATCAATCGCGCCCATCGAGTCGGTTTCGCTTCTGGTTTTTGGTTTTTGAGCCGGGGATTCTTGAGACATGAGTTCCTCGCTGCGTAGCAGCGAGATATTTATAGCCCAGATTGATTAAGAAAACCTAAGCTTTAGGAGCGACATGCTTCTGTCGCCGATAAATCGGCGGACGCAGATAGAGGCGCCTCGTTCCATAAATATTTCGTGCCTATCGGCACTCGAGAGACTGCTCTCCACAAATTGTCCGAAGCGTCAGCGACGGTGAAATACTTACGGCTTCTGCGGTTTCTTCTCAGGCCGAGTTGCTTTCGGAATGTCGTCGTCGGGAACGGTACTCTGCGTCGCTTCCTCAGTCTTCATTTTAGGTGGGCCGCCCCGAAGAATCGGTCGCAATTTCGAAGCGGGCAGCTTAAAGGTCGCCAGCGAGGCGTTGCGTCGAAGGATGGTCCCGCCGCGTCCGGCGACCCATGTGTCGGAACCGCCATGATAGGAAACCGCGAACAATGGTGAACTGGTGATGGTCGGTTGCGAGATCCAATTTTCACCACCGTCTTTCGTCGCCAGCACAAGGCCGTGATCGCCGGCAATCATTGCGTCGTCGGGCGAGGCGACCGAAACGGCAAAGAGGTTGCTCGAGATGCCGCTCTCCTGATCTTTCCACTTCACTCCGCCGTCGTCGGTGCGCAGGATGATTCCGTTTGCGCCGACAGCGTAACCGCGCAGGATGTCTGCAAAAGCGACGGCGTACAGCCACTCTTTCAAATTGAGATCGATCTGTTTCCAGTTTTCGCCACCGTCTTCGCTGCGCAGAATTGTGCCGTTAGAGCCGACTGCGATGCCGTGTGTCGGATCGATGAAGCGTACGTCTTCGAGCCAGGCTTTGGAGTGCGACGCGCACTCTTCCCACGTTTCACCGCCATCGTTGGTGCGAACTATGACCCCGCGCGCGCCCACCGCCCAGCCGGCTTTCGCCGACGCGAAAAAGATACCGGTAAGATCTTCCGACAAACCGGGAAGCTGCTTCTCCCAAATCAAGCCGCCGGTCTTTGAATGAAGAATCGTGCCGCGATCTCCGACAGCCCAGCCATTTAGTTGATCGACGAAGATCACCGCGTTCAGTCGTTCGCGCGTGACTGACGGTCGGGTGATCCAATCTTTACCACCTGAAGTCGTCGATAAAATTTTTCCGCGCGCGCCGACGGCCCAGCCGCGTGAGCCATCGAGAAAGAAAATGTCGCTCAAATCGTCGCGGCCTCCGTCAGTCAGGCGCCGCCAGCCAATTCCGCCGTCATCGCTGCGCACCACGAGACCGTCGCTGCCGGCGGCCCACCCAGTGTTTGGATCGCCGAAATAGATCGTGACCAGACGTGGGTTGGTGCGAATGTTCGAGGGCAACCAGAGCTTGCCGCCGTTGCCCGTGCCGAGAACGACTCCGTTGTCGCCGGCAATCCAGCCGTTTTGCTCGTCGGAAAAGTAGACGCAGAAAAGATCGTCGCGGACGGAGACGTCGGTTGGTTCCCAGGTTTCTCCGATGTCTTCACTCAGCAGGACACGTGCGCCGTAGCCGACAGCAATCGCGCGCGTCTTGTTGATGAAGATGACAGATGTCAAAGGCTGCGTGCCGGCGCGCACGACTTCGCGCCAACCTTTGCCCCCGTCGGTTGTTTTCAAAAGCGTGCCGCGATCGCCGGCGACAAGACCGGTGCTCTTGTCGAGAAACGAAACTGAGAAGAGGTGCGCGCGCGTCGGTGCGACTTGCGCACTCCACGTCATACCACCGTTGGTGGTCGCGATGATCGAGCCGTAAGTACCAACCGCCCAGCCGTACTTCGCATCATCCGACGCGAAAGTGATCGAATACAGATGATCCTTCGTCGGCGTTGCGATATTCCTCCAACCCTGTCCGGCGTTGGTTGTGCGTAGCACCGTGCCCCGTGCCCCGACGGCAATGGCGCGACTACGATCAAAAACATAAAGGCCGTTTAGCGAGGCGACTGACCGCGTCGGCTGGTTGTCCCACGAATACCCTCCGTCGTTTGTATAAAGAACGACGCCATCCGCGCCGACCGCCCATCCATGACGATTGTCTTTGGCGAAACGAATTGCGCCGATTGAGTTTCCCTGCGGCAGAGGGTTTTGCCATTCCCACCCGCGATCAGTGGTTTGCGCGTCGGTAAATACCGGTGACGTCAGAAGCGTACAGGTCAGCGCGATGAGACAGCGCAAGCTAAGTTTTACCGTTCTTTGGAGCACGTACCTATAACGTTGAATTGCCGTCCGGGTGGTTGAGGGGATTATAGGTTGGGTATCGGCTGGAAAGCGAGAGGCGCCGCTACTCCAGGATCATCACGAGACGAGAATAATTGAAGATCACCTTATAGCCTCGGAAGATTGCCCCTCCAATGAAACCGTCAAAACAACTGTTCTTCATTCGCCTCTTCGGGTTCAATCACACGAATCTTGTCGACGGCATCCTGCAACACGGCCGGTTCAACGTGGCCGAGGGCGGCGATTTTTCGCGCGGCTTTGTCGGCGGCCTCCTGAATCACGTGGCCGACGTGACCCTGCGCCCAGCGCCATTCGACTTGATGACGCTCAGCGGCCTCATCCAGACGCTTCCACCATTCGTGATTAGCCTTTCGACGAAAGCGTCCGCTCATCGTCTCGACCACATATTTTGAATCGGTGTGCACACTCACGCGGCAAGGTTCTTTCAAAGCTTCCAGGCCCAGTGCGGCAGCCGCGATTTCCGCCTGCTGGTTCGTCGCCTGGCCCAGATAAGTTCCGAACGCGCGCCAGAATCCTTTGAAGCCGAGCAACGCCACCGCCGCCGCCCGCGCAGCATCGCGGCCGTTGCCGAGACTCGAGCCATCACAGAAGATCGTCACGAGTTTTATGGGCCGGCGATCGTCGAACTGTGCCATTCGCGGTCAGCGTAACACGGCCGGTTGCGTCTTACATATTTCCAGCCGATAGCCTCTGCACCGCAAGCTGGCTTAGAATCGTGCGCGATGTTTGGTCTGCTGGCACGAGCGATTCGCCTGACTGTGCGCCGCCCGGTGCGCGTGTGGTTGCTCGTGCGGATGGCGACGTGGGTAGTGATTCTTTCGGGACTCGTCAAAATTCTTACGTTGCCGCGCGCGCTGCGCTTTGTCGCGACAGATGTGCGGACGAATTCAAGCGGCGGCGTCGATGTGAAGGACTTATCGTCGGCGATAGATGCGTTGCTGGGACTCGACATGCTGATGTTCAGACCAAATTGCTGGAAGCGCGCAACGGTCTTGCATCGCTTCCTGGCGTTGAACGGAGTCGCGACCACAATTGTCTTTGGGGTGAGAAAAGAACCAGATGGTGAGTTGAAGGGTCACGCGTGGCTGCAAGCTCATGACCGGCCGTTTTTAGAGTCCGAGCAACCGCTTTACAACATCACTTACAGTTTTCCTTCAGCCCAGTCGTTCGATATTCAGTTGGCGGCAATGGGTGAATAAACAAGAAAGCGCGCGGCAGGATGCCGAGCTCGGCGAAATCTCCCTTTATCTTGATCTTGATTAAGAACGTTGGCGCGTTGTGCTAACCTCCTCGTACCAATCAACAAACCCAGTATCGAATACGGAGGCAATATGGCAGCGCAGGACTTCGACAAGGCGGCCGTCGTCAATCTTCTAAACGAAATTCTTGAAACCGAACTGGCCGGCGTGGTGCGTTACACACACTATTCGTTGATGATTTTCGGACACAACCGCATTCCCATCGTGAGTTGGTTGCGCGGTGAAGCGACCACTTGCTTGACGCATGCAAACGAAGCGGGTGAGATGGTGACCCACCTGGGCGAGCATCCTTCGCTGAAAATCGGCGCATTGCTCGAAACCGAACAACATTCGATTAACGACATCCTGCTTGAATCGATGGAAGCCGAAAAGGCTGGACTTGCACTCTACAAACGGCTGCTCGAACTGGTCCGCGATCGTTCTGTCTTCCTCGAAGAATACGCGCGCAAGATGATCTCGGAAGAGGAAATGCATCTAGGCGAAGTGAACAAGATGTTACGCAAGCCGGGAGAGATTGCGCGTTTCAAAACGACGTAACCCCTACATTTTGCTTGTCGAGCGCGCCAACGCTCGGACGCGTTTGTTTCCAAGTTTCAGAAGTGAAGGGACGCAAAAGAGCGCCCTTCCTTCCGCCGTTTCTGCAAAGTGAATTACTCCCGCTTCGCTTAACTGAAAAATTTCGCGCTCGCTCGCACCCATAATCATGGTGGCTTCTTGCACGCCGACCATGTCGACCTGTGCACCACAGACTGCGCACCAAGATTCGGCGGACCCGCGCGAGCGCTGAATCACCAGTAAACGTTCGGTCTCGATAGTTACTGCTGCCTTCCTTTTCATGTGGCGATGAACACCAAAGTTTCCGAGCGAAGGCAGGCAATTACGGCTTGCCCAATCCGCGGCAATCGGAAGAAACAAAATGGTCGTCCGCCGTCAAGACGCAGTCTTCCATACGCACCAGGTCATCGAAACTCAGAATCAGGTTCGGCGCGTTACCATTGCTGATCAGAATGACCTTGCCAACATTGGTGAAGCTGAAGTTGCAATCATCCGTGGCAATGAATTCATCTTTGAAGGTTGCATTGCCGTGCCAGATAATCCCGGTTGTCTCGCCCACCGCCGTAACGTCCTGCCGGATTTCGCACTTCTCGTTGAAAGTGCCGTCCGCGCGCAATTGGTCGTGACAAGTCACAACGGTTGTGTCCGACACCGCCATCAATTCCCCGGTGCAGTCGTTCGGAAACTCGAACTCCTCAGTAACGGTGACTTTGCTGTGGGCATTGCCGGTTTGTGCGTTGGCCTTGGGTGCAGCCGAGTTCGTTGCCAAGGCCATCGCCGCCAGCGCAATCACACTAAAAATCGTGAATATCCATCTCATTAGTCTTCTCCTTGTTTTTGAAGATATTGTTCGCCCAAAGGCTCTGATTTAGAATGCGCCTCGCGAACGGCGCGGATGATCGCGCCTGGTGGCGGTAAATGTCTTAAACCGGCGCTCAATTGTTTCTCAACCACTTCTCAACTCGCGGATGAGCAAGCAAAACAAGAGAATTTTCGAATTCGGCCCCTTCTCGATTGACACTGTGAATCGCCAGCTTCTGCGCGATGGCGACGTAGTGCCGCTCAAAGCCAAGGCCGTCGATACGCTGCTGCTGCTGATCGAAAACAATGGCGACGTCGTCGAGAAAGACGATCTGATGCAGGCGTTGTGGCCGGATAGCTTTGTCGAAGAAGCAAACCTCACGCAGAACATCTACACGTTGCGGAAGGCATTGGGCGGCGATTACATCGAGACTATCCCCCGCCGCGGCTATCGTTTCATGGCGAAAGTGAAAGAAGGAAACGGCGCCTCGGACGTTATCGTCATTCAGGAAAAAACGCGCACCAGCGTCAGTTATGAGGTGGACACCGATGAGCTTCCTAACGAACTACCTCTTACACGTCAAGTAATCGATCTAACTTCTCAAGTTCCACGGCAATTGCCGGCCGCATCGCGCGCGGAGCATCGATGGCTTTGGATCGCGGTGCCGGTTGCTTTAATTGCGATTGCCGGCGTGGCAATTCTCTTTTGGCCGCGCACGCATTCCGCTCCGTTTGAATCCGTCAAACTCACCAAGTTCACGACAACGGGCAAAGCTGTACACGCGGCCATCTCACCTGATGGCAAGTATGTCGCTTATGTCCTCAACGCTTCAGGGCAGCAGAGCGTCCGGCTTAAGCAACTGGCCACTGGAACAGAAGTGCAAATTGTGCCGCCCGAGCAGACGGATATTTACGGTCTGACTTTCACTCGTGATGGCAATTATGTTTTCTACGTCAGCCAGAAACAGAATCTCCTTGGGATGCTCTATCGGGCGCCAACTCTGGGCGGTGCACCCGACAAACTGGTGGAAGATGTCGATTCTCCAGTGACTTTTTCGCCTGACAGTCGGCAGATGGCGTTTCTGAGATTTGGCCCTGGGCAGGCCTCGATCGTCATCGCGAATATCGAGGGGACGGCCGAACGCGTTTTGGTGACGACGCGCCAGAGCGACGCGATCAGGATTGGACCGAACGGTGTCTTGCCGCCTGCATGGTCGCCGGATGGCAGCATTATTGCCGCGCCGGTCAGCATTAATTCGACGCAGTGGAATCAAACTATCTATGGTTATCGAACCAACGACGGCGCGCAGGTACAAATTACGACAAACCAGTGGCCCGCACTGGGACGAATAGAGTGGCTGCCGGATGGCCGCGGGCTCCTGGCGACAATCATCGAGAGAGAGGCCAGCTCTGAGCAGCAAATCTGGATCGTGCCTTATCCAAAGGGGGACGCGCGCCGCATCACAAACGACCTGACTGACTATCGAGATGTGAGCGTGACGGCCGATGCGCGGACCATCATCACGATTCAATCTGAGAAGAAGGCCAACATCTGGTTAGCAGCGACGGCTGATCTCGATCATCCAAAGCAGCTTACGTCCACGAGCTACGATGGATTGAACGGCGTCGCGTGGACACCCGATGGACGGCTGGTCTACACATCGTGGATCGACGGAGAACAGAACATTTGGATTACTAATCCGAATGGCGGATCCCCAAAACAGTTGACTGCTCATGCCGGCTTCAACGAGCAGCCCGCCGTTTCGCCTGATGGCCGCTATATTGTCTTTCTTTCAAATCGCAACAATCACGAGCACCTCTGGCGAGTGGATATCGACGGCCGGAACCCAATTGAACTGACGCACGGGCCAAGTGACAAACAACCGACCTTCACTGCTGACGGCCAGGCGATCATCTACCGATCGCTTAGTCCGGCGAATTTGTTTCGCGTGAGCATCAATGGCGGTCAGGCAACGCCTTTTTCTGACAAAGCTACCTTTGATCCCAACGTCTCACCTGATGGCAAGACGGTCGCCTGCGGTTATCGACCAGAGCCGGCCGCTAAGAATCAGATCGCGTTGATCGCTGCGAACGGCGGCGAACCAAGACCGATCCATGAGTTTCCGGCCTACTATGGACGCCTTCGCTGGATGCCGGACGGAAACGGTTTGGCCTACGCGGCAAGGCAACAAGGTGTCGGAAACATTTGGGTGCAGCCGCTCGACGGAAGTCCCGCGAAACAATTGACGCATTGGGGTACAAACCCGATTTTCTCGTTTGGCTGGTCGCGCGACGGTAAATGGTTGGCCTATGCAAGCGGCAGCGTAACCAGCGATGTCGTTGTCATTACAGATCAGAAACGATAGGAATTGATGATATGAAGCGCCGAACCCGACTAGTCGCGTTTAACGTTTTTCCGATTCTCGCTATTGCCGTCTTAGCTTTCTCCGCAAACGGCAAGTTAGCGCAACCACGGAAAGCTGAAACCAAAACTTTGTGCGCGGCCGATGAACGCGTCATCTTCAGTTGCGCGCTGCGGCAGCCGGCAAAGATCGTATCGATGTGCGCTTCGAAGGACCTGACAAACGAAAAAGGCTACTTGCAGTATCGGTTTGGAATGCCCGGAAAGATCGAGCTCGAGTTTCCTCAAGACCGCACCAACACTCAACAGCAATTCGAGTACTCGCATTATTTCCGCGCGCGCGTTGATATGACGGAGATCAACTTCACCGTCAACGGAGTTAGCTATTCGGTCTTTGACGACTACAACGGTGAAGAAAAGCCTGAAGTGAGCGAACAGGGCGTGTCGATCAACTGGCCCGGCACGAATAAGAAGGAAGTTCGTTACCTGTGCTCGTCAAAACCGAAAGCCGATTACGCGGATTTGCAAGACGTGCTGCGCGAACACTGATCTCGCTGCTTGCGCGCAGCAGAAAAGATCGACGACAGACGGGATGCGCCAAGTTCCGTAGCCGTGAAAGCTGGCGCTCACGAACAATCTCAAATCCCGCCTCGGTAAAGGTGGTTCCCCAAGCTGCTTCGTCGCGAAAGTTGCACGCGCCCGTTCGTTTCCGCCACTGAAGATCGTGCGTCAAACAAACGAACCGATCCCAAAGAGTCAGCGGAATGTCCTCATAAATCATCACGAGACCGTTCGGCCGCAACACACGCCGAATTTCAGCTAGCAACGCGGAGGCGTCCCGCGCGTGATGCAGCACGTAACACAGTAACACCGCGTCAGCTGAATTGTTGGCGAACGGAATACGCGCGCCATCGTACCGACGATAATTAATCGGCGCCGACGTTTTTGCCATGACGTCGATTCCCGTGACCGTCGCGCCGAGCATCGCCGTCAGATGATGCGCGATGAATCCGTTGCCACAACCAACGTCCAGCACTTCTGACCCGCGCGGAATCACGCACGCGATTTCCTGTGCCATATCGTAAGCGCGGCCGACCTTTCGCCGTCGTCGTTCGCGCAGCCAGCGTCGTTTAATGCCGCGCCCTAAGGCGTCGAGCACATGGCCGTGGGGTAACGGCGCAATCTCGACGTCGGGCGCGGCAACTTGTCGAATGAACTCGGTCGACATCGCGGCCGGTAATGGCAAGTGCGATGCCTCGCGGCAGCTTGGAAGTTTGTCGCGAGAAATGCGATGAGCCACGTTCGGCTGGCGCGAGATTTTCGCGACGGCTGTCGCAACGATTGTCCGGCAGCGCGTTCGGTTCGCTGCGCGCGCGTGACGTATACTGCGGTCATGAAATCGATTGTCGCCGTCTCGCTTCTCTTCACGTTATTTATGTCGACGCTAGCTCAACAAAAATCACGCCCCACATCTGCCCGGACGCCGTCCGCAGGCTATTGGCCGCTCGAAAAAAGTCAGCCCATCATCGATAAGACGCAGACGATTCGCCTCGCGCCCGACATGTCGCAACTCAGCGCCGGGGAACGCGCCGCGGTCGCTAAGCTGCTTGAAGTGGGAAAGATTTTTCAGGAAATCTACGAAGACCAGCGTCACAAGCAGGCGCTCACGTCGCACCGCGATCTCGCCCAGCTCGACAAGCGAAACGGTTCGAAAGCGGATACGCAGAACCTTCTCACGCTCTACAGATTGAATCAGGGTCCAATCGCCACGACCTTGGAAAACAAACGCGAACCGTTTCTGCCGGTGGATCCCGTCGCACCGGGCAAGAACATGTATCCGTGGGGTGTGACCAAAGAGGAAATGGAAAAGTCGTTTTCGTCGGGCTCCGCGAACCGCGAGGACCTTCTCGATCAACGTTCAGTGGTGCGCGCGGCGACGCCGGAGAATCTGCGCGATGACATGGCGACGCTCATGAAGTATCCCGTGCTCGACACGCTGCATCCGGGACTGCGCAACGAGTTGAGCAGGATTCTGGTGGACGTCATGCGGCGCGGTTCGCGCGCGCAAGTCGATCACACGGGCTTCTACGCGGTGCCTTATTCCGTTGCGTACGCCGACCGTCTAATCAAGGCGCACGCGTTGCTTAACCAAGCTGCCGGCGATCTACAAAAAGACGACGAGGAATTCGCGAAATACCTGCGAAACCGCGCGCGCGATCTTTTGTCAGATGATTACGAGTCAGGGGATGCCGCGTGGGTCACCGGTCATTTCAAGCACCTCAACGCGCAAATCGGATCGTACGAGACATACGATGACGAGTTGTTCGGCGTCAAGACTTTCTTCGCCTTTAGTTTGTTGCTCACGCGGCAGCAGGAAACGACGGCGCTGCGACAGGCGATGAAAGGTTTGCAGGCGCTCGAGGATTCGTTGCCTTACGATCATCACAAACGCGTGCGCGAAGATATTCCGGTCGGCGTGTACGACGTGGTCGCTGATTTTGGCCAGGCGCGCGGCGGTAACACAGCGACGATTTTGCCAAACGAAAGCTATCTGGCGCGGCGCTACGGCCGTACGATTCTCCTGCGCGCGAACATCATGCGGGATCCCAACATCTTTGAAAGCACGGAACACACATTCGCCGCGGCCGTCGGCGAAACACAGGCGAAAGAGCTGACAAACGAAGGAAATTTCTATCGCACGCTTTGGCACGAAGTCGGTCACTACCTCGGCGTCGATCAAACTAAGAATGGCCGCGATCTCGATCAGGCGCTGGAGAATGACGCCGACACGTTGGAAGAAATGAAAGCAGACTTGGTGTCATTGTTTGTCGCCGAAGCCTTGCGTAAGCAGGGGTATTACAACGACGAGCAACTGCGCAGCGTGTACGCGGGCGGGATTCTGCGCGTCCTGCAAAACAACAAGCCGCGTCGCGAC
>Ga0207675_100005327_pt1 | contig 12359 bp, 8 predicted proteins | sample KBSSwiS42_FD_184305 | JGI IMG/M metagenome (GOLD analysis project Ga0207675, IMG submission 184305) | Switchgrass rhizosphere microbial communities from Kellogg Biological Station, Michigan, USA - KBS Switchgrass S4-2 (SPAdes) (version 2) | ecosystem: Host-associated > Plants > Roots >...
AGCGGCCGTCCACTGTTTGTCTAAGGCTATCAACGTCTGTTCATCAGTCATTTTCGTCTTCGTTTGGGCGGCAGCCATTGCTGACGCCATTGCCACGACAAACGTGAGCATTAGCATACCTGTAAGTTTTTTCATCAGTTCAAGTCCTTTCGTTGTGCGGGGGAGGCTCGACAGAGTCGAGGGCGTTTTTTTCGCGCACCTTTGAACTTTCCGTTAGTGCGCAAATTGTGGACTGCTTTTATGCGGTTTTGACAGCAGCGAGTTTTTGAAATGTGGAAGTGGCGACCTCGGCTAATCCCACTCTGGGCGTACCTTCAACCATTTCACTGAGGGTCTTCAGCACTTCTGGATATCCACTTACATTGTAGGCTTCCGCCTCTTCTTTCGTGTCCCAGAAGCTGATCGCAATAGCTTCCGAACGATCTGGGGCGACGAAAGAGATCAGATCGCGAAATCCCTTTTGTTTGCGCAGGAGGGGCAAGACCTTACTATCAATAACATTGGAGAACTCTACCGCAGCGTTCGGCTTTAGTTCCATTATCACATGTCGTGTAAACATGAGTAGCTCCTTAGATTGTTAGGCTGTGGACTTCAGGTGATCTGGGTGATTCCAGAGGAGCTGAGAAGAGAGTAAGTTGGAACTCGGTTCGCTGTGCACCCTATCATGGACCTACGCGTTTGCCTAACCCGCTTCTTATTCGAAGTGTCAAGCATCATGCTACAATCCTGTTGCGAAATTCGATGCAGATTTAGCAAGGGAGCAATTCGATGAAACTCACGCGGGACATTCATAGTCTTAGCACATTCAAACGCGACACCGCGAAATTGGTCCGTCAATTGAAGAAGACCGGGCAGCCGGTAGTCTTGACTGTAAATGGCAAAGCGGAACTCGTCGTTCAGGACGCTGAAAGCTACCAGAAACTCTTGGAGGCTAAAGACAGGATGGAAGCGATTGAAGGGATTAAGCGTGGACTCGAAAGCATGAAGCGAAACGCAGGCAAATCGTCGGAAAAGTTCTTTCAGGAATTCTTCACTGAGAAAGGCATCTCAGAGCGCGAATGAAACGCTATGTCGTTGTCTTTGAGAGATCGGCTCAGTCTGACGTGCGCGAGTCGTTTGATTGGGGACGTCGCAAGTGGGGGAGGCATGAGGCAGAACAATGGGTTCGACAGTTGCGCAAAGCAATTTCAGAACAACTAGCCGTCGTTCCAAAAGCTTTTCCGCTTGCGCCTGAAGATAATGAGTTCTCCGAAGAAATTCGGCAGATGGTTGTCGGTCGCTATCGCATCCTGTTTACGATCAAGGGTCGCAAAGTCCATGTGCTCCATGTTAGAGGTGCCTATCTCGGAGATAAGCATTTGAAAGCGTAGATAATCTAAAATCGCTTTATTATCCACCTCGAATTGCCGGCTTTTAGTGACTGTGATCTTGTACGATCCTAGTTTAATTCCTGATGGCATATCCGATTCTTGACGTCGAAGAAGCGTTCGGTGATTTTGTTGACACTTCGTAGGAGCATTCACGTATGAAGCGAATGGCAGCGCTGATGTGGGTTGTGGTTTTCTTTTGCGGCTTAGCGATCGGTCAGAAGCAAACTCGGCCTCGCGTTCTTGGTGTAGCGCACATGGCGCTGTACGTCAGCGATCTGCAAGCCTCGCGTGCTTTCTACAAGGATTTTCTCGGGTTTGCTGAACCCTTTGTTTTGAAGCGCGACGACGGGTCGGATCGGATCGCTTTCATCAAGATTAATGACGAGCAATACATAGAGCTCTTCGCGGAAGCTCCGAAGCAAGACGGGCATCTTAATCACATCGCCTTTTACACTGACTCTGCGGAGGGCATGCGCGCATTTCTGGCGACGCGAGGAGTCAAAGTGCCAGACACAGTTGGAAAAGGTCGTATCGGAAATTCGAACTTCAACATTGTCGACCCGGATGGGCACACCGTGGAGATTGTTCAGTATCAACCTGATAGTTGGACGCTACGCGAGAAGGGTAAATTCATGCCTGACACTCGCGTCTCAACACACATCGCGCACCTCGGTGTGTTGGTTGGGGCGCTCGATCCAGCCATGAAATTCTTCGGCGATATTCTGGGATTCCAGGAATTTTGGCGAGGCGGTGCGTCGCTCGACGTATTGAGCTGGGTCAATCTTCGGGTTCCCGACGGTCCAGACTATCTTGAGTTGATGCTCTATTCCACTCCGCAAGATGTCGCACAGGTTGGCGTTAAGAATCATATTTGTCTGATCACTCCCGACATCAAAGCGGCCGTGGCAATGCTCGAATCCCGGCCAGCGCGCAAGAGTTACAACAGACCGATTGAGATAAAGATTGGTAAGAACGGCAAGCGGCAGGCAAATCTATTCGATCCTGATGGGACTCGTATTGAACTAATGGAGCCTAATACTGTCGACGGAAAGCCGGTGCCTTCTTCCAAAGCTCCGCCGCCCGTAAGCCCCAACCATGACTAAAATGTTCGCGGGACAAATTACCGGTGCACGGCGTCTCGAGATGATTGAGATACCGATACCAGAAATAAGTAACGACGAGATTCTGGTTCGACTTCAAGTAGGCTCTATCTGTGGCAGTGATCTACCTTACTTTCTGTTCGATAAGTCTCATCCCGATCTTACCGGAGCATCAGCTCCGCTGCCTCCGACACTTTCGCTTCACGAGTTAGTTGGATTTGTGTCGCAGTCGCGAAGTGAACAGTTCAAGGAAGGTGATCGTGTCCTTGGCCTGCCAACGATTCCGCATAGAGGACTCGCCGAGTATTTTGTTTCCAGTATCGATCGCGCAGTTCTTCTACCTAACGGTGATGCAAATCATCTTGTGGTCTCGCAACCATTGGGAACGGTGGTTCATGCCTGGCGAAAATTGCCCCGGGGGTTGGAAACAGCGGTCGTGTTGGGCCAGGGTCCTATTGGTCAATTGTTCACTGCCTTATTGCACCAAAAAGGTGTGGGGCGGTTGATAGCAGTTGACCTTCTTCCCGAGCGGTTGGAACTTTCAACCAAGATGGGCGCAACGCATACCGTTTCCGGAAACGCCGCGGAAGTAGCCGCGGCGATTGAAACAATAACCGAGGGTAAGCTCGTTGATCTGGCGGTTGAGGCTATCGGCAAAGAGGAAACACTAAACCTGGCTGCGAAACTCGTGAGGCGCAATGGGACACTGTTAGCTTTTGGTCTGCCACACAAATACAACTACGATTTTGCTTTCCATGATTTCTTCTGGAACGAAGGTCAATTGATTTGTAGTCTCGGTCCAACAGTCGATGATTTTCGCGTCGCAGTAGACTTGATATCGAACGGTGTGATTGATGTAGCACCGTTGGTTACGCACACCTTTCCCTTGAGTCGAGCACAAGAAGCATTCACACTCTTCGCCGATCGCGCCGACGGCGTGATTAAAGTTGTGCTAACCGCGCAAGGCTAGTTCGTGCTTCAATCCGGACAGCTAGCGATTGAGCATGCTCTTATCAACCTTCCCGAAGTTCCACCTGCTTGCGCCGCTTCCGTAGTCGACGAACACCGAATCACCTTGGGTGACTTGTGCAAACTCCTCGGATGTGAGCGTAAAGATTATCCTGGTAGTCTCCCCGGTACTTGGATAGTGGCTAAGGTTGAATTCCAACGAACCAAGGCGAAGTGTAAGCATTTCACCCTGCGGCAAAAACTCACGATTGCTGGTCAGCTCAATTTCAACACCGTTCGGGCCGGTTCCAGACTGGACCGATCGGATCGACTTAATCTTGTTGACATCATTTCCGCTGTTTACAGTGTCGATGAGTGTATCAGCGATGGGCAGCAGCGATGGCGCTGCGTGTGCGGGCGCCAACAGCCCATTGAGTTTTGAGAGTTGAATGTTTGCGATGTAGATTTCATCGCGTCGGGTGTCATCGAAAGTGAACCGCACACCGCGCAAGTTACTTACAATCGAGCTATTGCCGAACGCCGCGAGCGGAATGCGCGCCGTCTGCAGGATCGGATGTCCCGCTGTTCCGAAACCTAAAACAAGACTACCTACTGGTCCTGTCAAAGAGAGATAGTCGTGAAGTTGCACCGGGTTGGAAAGAGTTCCGTCTCCGGCAACCAAACGGATCGAAAAGTTGGTTTCGAAATTGAACCAGTTAGACTGTTTGCTGCAAAGAAGGTCGAGTGGATTGGCACATTGTCGTGACACGCGAAAATCAACCGTGCCAAACGAACTTGCATTTACGCCGCCTAAGTTGGTCCAGTTACTTTGGAAAAAAGTATCAGCCCCCGGTCCATTCCACGAAACCAAAGCCGCACGTTGCAGCAACGGGTCATGGTTCGCGACCGGAGCATGAATTACAGAAACGTTGGCGGCACTGTTAGCCGGTCCATGGCTATTGAAACCGGTAGGACCGGTGAAGTCATCGAAGACTGAGGTGAACGATGAATCCGGCGAATCAGTGTAACCTCGATCGATTCTGGTAATGGCTGTGAGCGATGCCGGTAGCTCGAATTGCGGATTAAAATTCCGGTTATACTCGGGAAGTTTGGTTGCCCCTACGTTGGCGACGAAAAACGCCACCGTGCTCGAAAGAGCTGTTGTGCGTTCGTCGCCTGATCCGCCAGCATGATCGAACAATCGTTGGTTGGCGAAACAGCCAGCCGAATCACTCACTTGCCATTCGGTGTTGTAGAAATTGTGATTCGCTCCCCACACGGCGAAAGTAGATTTCTGCCGGGCAGGGGACTCCGAGTTTACCCTTAACATTCGATCGAATGGCCGCACACCCTGAAGGTTGAACACATCACCATCGCACATGGGTAGCAGTACGTTCCACGCCGTTCCCAGCGCATTCAAAGTCAATGCGGTTTGTCGGTCTACCGGTCCAATTTCAAAGATGCCCTCGAAAGTGACTGCTCCAATAAGAGCTTGCCAGTTAGTGCCGCCGGGGTCGCTTTGATAAAGATTGTATGCTGCACGCATGCCCTCACCACCACGTGAGTGTCCCAGCAGACCAACGTGGCTGAAATCGATTTTTCCAACCAGGTCATTGAGGCCGGCGGGAGGAGTTTCCGCGCCGGAGTTCCATCTGCTTAGCCGTTGAAGGTGACGTAGCACCAACCGGCCGCGACGAAGGTTCAACCCACCATCACCGACAACTCCGGGCGCTGCATTGATGCCTCTGTTCGCGTTAATGGATACGACAATATAGCCGAGACTCGCCAACCGCTCCGCGAAGTAGCCATACCCGGCATGGCTCGGGACCGGTATAAAGCCGGCGGGACACGTACCCGTGAAAGTGTATTGAACGTTGATGTCAAAGTGTTCGCCCGGTCCGGCAATCCTTCCGCATGTGGCATGGTTGCCATGGAGCAAAACTAAGAGCGCATGCGTTGAACTTCCAAGAGTTGCGGGGCGGTAGACTCGTGCCCAAAGTTCCGTTGCGAGATCCGTGGAAAGAACCGGATCGATACCAGCAGGCAATTTGTACTCTGAAACTGTAATTGGTCCACCTGAAAGAAGAGTGGCGTCGGGCGCGACTTGGGCCGCGATGGGTGCCGACAAAAGCAGCACGCAAAGTAGTGTTTTCATTTTTTCCTCCTGAGGCTGAGGTTTATGGATTCGGGGGGAGCATGAGTCTATGCCGCGGGCGGTCGGAGCGCAAGGGTCATCAAGGTCGCTGATTGATTACTCACACCTTTCCGTTGAGTCGAGCACAGGAAGCATTCACGCTCTTCGCGGATCGCACTGACGGTGTGATCAAAGTTGTGCTAACTGCGGAAGGGTAAGGGATCGCGCATCCGCTCGAAGAGAGATATTTAGGTTAGGGATTAAAAGAGTCGGAAAGCCACAGCTCCTGCCTACCTCGCTGGTATTCTACCCAGACCAGTTGGCCCTTCGGCGAAACGTCGAAGAATTGGCCAATGGGGTGAACTGGCCGCAGGTCAGCAATCTTCTTTTCCATCCCGCCCGCGAAGGGGATGGACCAAATCTCCAGGGCGTCCCTGACTTGACGCCAAAAGTAGATGTTGGAATCGTCAATAGACCAATGAGGATTGTGGCCTTTTGTCAGCTTGCGACAGTCGCCGCCGGCCACTGGACAGATAGTTACATCGCTCTCGTTCGCGCCGGCAACGAAATCACCATTATGCGACCAGAGCGGATGGGCCAATGCTGTTGTAAACGCCGTCTCCTTTCCAGTCTCGAGGTCCCTAATCATGGTCGCAACTTCAGCGCCCTTATCAAGCTTGGAGTAGATTACTTGCTTGCCCGTCGGGTCCACGCGGGCGCCGTTATTCGTGCCCCATTCCCATCCTGCTACTAGTTCAGTACTAGCACCGCCGCTGCTGGAAATCCTGCGGAAAGAAGTCGTGGGACGAATCTGGTAAAAGTAAACGAACGAACCGTCGGCCGACCAATGCGGATGGATGTTCCGTTCACCTTTTCCACGGGTGAGTTGCGTAAGATCGCCTCCATCGACGTTGCAGATGAAGAGCTGTATTTCGCCTTCGCTTGCAAACGCAAAAAACAATACCTTGTCTCCACGCGGAGAGAACGAAGGATCAAAAATATCGGTTGGAGATTCTTTTAACTCACGAGAAACTAACGTGGCCGAATCGGTAAGCTTGAGTACAAAACTATTGCGGGCGTTGGTGTAGATGAGCTTGTGTCCGTCACGAGAAATCTCCGGCTCCGTATCTTCGCCCGCGCTTACCAGCACTGGCTCAGGCTGTCCACCCGCGGCGGGAACTTTCCAGAGCGTCAGGCTACCCGAGCGTTTTGACGGGAAAATGATGAACCGGCTGTCTGACGTCCACACCGGCGCGCCTCCGTGAATCGAATCGAAGGTTAATTGGTGTGCAGGTCCTCCCGTTGCCGGGATAACCCAATAGTCGCCGATCGGACCTTTGTCCTTCTGAAAAAATGCTATCAGCGATCCATCTGGTGAGAACGCGGGCATCCGGTCAGCTATTAAGAGGTCGGTCGGCGGCACGCCTTCCAGCTTGCGTTGATCGCTGCCATCAGCGTTCGCCGTCCAAACGTCATACCCTCTTTCAAAAACCAAACGCCCGCCGTCGCCGGACCAATTCGGGTTGCGCCCCCCTTCAATGACCTTCCGCGGAGTGCCGCCTTCAGGAGACACGGACCAGATGCTGGATGTTTTTGGCGACCCACGAACATAGACCACTTGGTCGTTTTGTGGTGACCAGCGCGGGCGGTCAGCCTGTTCGGTATCGAAAGTAATTTGCACAGGGTCTCCGTGAGAAAGATTCTTTACCCAGACCTGTGAGACCTGGTTCACCTGGTTAATAAACACAATGCTATTGCCATCTGGAGAAAAACTCGCAGCCCGGTGCGAACCGGGAAAGGTCGAGACGGATTTGAGAGATAGACTGGAGATCGGTTTGTGTTCGCCTGAGGGCGCGTTTCTCAACAACCAGAGCCGTAGAGCGTAGACTGCGCTCGCTATTACGACGCAGATGCAGATCAGCGCGATGATTGCCCCCGCCCGGTGCCGTTTGATCTCGGAGACGACATATTCTGCACTTGAGACCCGGTGTGCTTCGGATGACTGGTGCCTCTTCGATTCCGGGTTGTCCGCAGTGTCAACTGGAAGTTCTGCGGACTTGCTTGTCGCAACGACACTTGACTGCGGCAAGCCGGAACGCTCCATTTCCCTGGCCAATTCCAATCCTTGCTTCAGACGTCGCAGGTCAACGAGCAATTCTCTTGCTGTTTGATATCGTTCATCTCGATCCTTAGCGAGCGCCTTGCTCACCAACCATTCCAAAGCTTCGGGAGTTTCTCGCACATAGCGGCTGAGCCTGGGCGGTTCGTTTTGCAGAATCGCCGCAATAACATCGCTGGTCGTGTCTCCGCCAAACGGAACTCGTCCGCTGACCATCTCAAAGAGCACAACGCCCAGGCTCCAGATGTCCGATCGTTCGTCAACAGCGGTTCCGCGCGCCTGCTCCGGCGACATGTAGGCGGCCGTTCCCATCACTAGGCCCGGCTTTGTCTCCACCAGCAAGCGCGTCGCCGCTTGCGCATCCACTTGCCGGATCTCTTCCTCCATCAGCTTGGCGAGGCCAAAGTCGACCACCTTCACATATCCGTCGCGCCGCAGCATGATGTTCTCAGGCTTGATGTCGCGATGGATGATCCCTGCCGCATGCGCTTCAGCCAACGCCCCGGCTACCTGTGTGGCCACGTCCAGCGCTTCGCTCAAATTCAACGGCAACCGCGTCAACCGCTCACGCACAGTCTCGCCTCTGATGAATTCGGAAGCGATGAACTCAACGCCGTCAGCTTCTCCAATCTCGTAAATGGTTACAATGTTTGGATGATTGAGGGCGAGCAGAGCCCGCGCCTCATTTTGAAAGCGGGCCACCCGCTGGGCCTCTCTTGTAAGGTGGGCGGGCAGTAGTTTGAGCGCGACGTCGCGGCTCATCCGAGTGTCCTGCGCGAGATAAACTTCGCCCATGCCGCCCGCGCCGATCAGCGAAAGAATCTTGTAGGGGCCGATGGTCTGGCCAATGGTTTGTGCGACCATCGACTGGCTTCCCCGGTCCGCGATCATGCCGGCGGCAACTTCAAAAGCTGGTGCTTTGATGAAACTACCGGCTTCGTCGTGTGATGCGAGCAGGCGCTCGACTTCGGCGCGCAACTCTTCGTCGCCAGCGCAGGCCCGGTCGAGGAATGCGGTGCGCTCTACAGCCGGACGCGCGGCGACCGAGTGAAATAGCTCCTCGATTTGCTGCCAGCGTTCAGGCGTCATCAATCTTTCCCGCTTGCCTCAAGGTCTTCAATTTCATATCTACAACCCGAGGCGCCGCAAAAGGTCGGCGAACCGTGGGTCCGAGCGTAGCGGATCGAACAGCGGCTCAACCCTGAGATTAATGATCCAGCCGGCGCGTTCTTCATAAGCTTTATTGAGTTGTTCTATCGCGTGATCTTTATCGCCCAGGCCAGTGTAAAGAACCGCCAGATCATATGCTGAGACATACTTCTGTTTGGCCATCTCCTTCAATTCATTGAGTATCTTCAGCGCCTCGCCGCTTCTGCCTGATGCCGCGTAGGCATGGCCGAGCGATCCCAGGATGATGGATGTCCTTTCAGAACCCTTGATCGCTTTTTGATAAGCTGCAATGGCCTGGTCATACATTCCCTGTTGCTCGTAGATGGTGCCTAGACCGAGGTACGCTGAGGGATCGCTTGGATCAAGTTCGATTGACTTCTGATATTGTTTGACGGCCTCATCGTACCTTCGGGCCAGGTAGTAGGCCTGGCCCGTGTCATTGCTGAGAACGACCGAGAGCGGATCAATTTTCAAACCGCGTTTACCCATGTCGATTGCCTCATCCGGTCGCCCTGTAGCAGATAGCAGATAGGAGTAGACTTCGTAATTCAATATGTAGTTTGAATTGAGTTCGAAGGCACGTTTGTATTCTCGTTCGGCAACAGTCCAGTCCATATCATAAAACATAGTCAGAGCGCCCAGAGTGGCGTGCGCTTCGGCGAGCGTGTCATCAATCTCTAATGCTTTCTTCACCGCTGCTTTCGCCTTCGCGTAGCCCTCCAGAGGATTGATCCAGCTATTAGTTGCTGAAGCACCGTACGTGTCAGCCAAACCTACGTAGGCCAGGGCGAAAGTCGGATCTTTCGCGATGGCCTGATTGAAGTACTCAGCTGCTCGCTGATGATCCGCCGGAGTAAATTTATTCCAGAAGTAGCGGCCCTCCAGATAAAGGGGGTAAGCCTCGGGGTTTACCGTGTAATGCCTGGCCACACGGCTCTGCTCCGGGCCGGAAAGTTTTAATCGGAGGTTGCCGGTGATCTCCTGGGCAATGTCTCGCTCGACGGCCAGCAGGTCTGAGACTTTGCGTTGATACTGTTCGCCCCACAGCTGTTTATTGTCGCGCACATCGACCAACTCCACGCTGACGGTAAGATTATCCCCACGCTGAATGATGCGCCCTACCAGTACCGCACGCACGCCCAACTCGCGGCCTACGGCCAACGGATCTGTTTCGCGACCCTTGTAACGAAAGACGGTACTCCTGGCGAGCACGCGCAGATCCGAGAGTTGTGAAAGGCTGTTGATGATGCTCTCGGTGATGCCGTCGCTTAAGTATTCCGTATCCGGATCGTGACTCTGATTGCTAAAAGGCAGGACGGCAATGGATTCAATTGCCACTTCAGTATTTCTCGCGTGGAAGTATGCGGCGAGACCTGCAACTCCTGCGACAAGAATCACAAGAGCGACCAACGCAATGACTTTGTGGTGCTTGATCCCGCTCACGACATACTCGGCACTGGATGTCGGGCGTGTCGCGCCGATCTCTGCGGTGCGAATGGCCGGCTCGGAAGCAGATTTTAGGTTCTCACGACTTGCGCTTCTCGAACCCGTCGGGCCGCTCGCTTCCGGTGGCGTTGATCTTTGCTGCTTCTCTTCAAATTGTAAGTCTTCCTTCAAACTCCTGAGGTCAACCTGAAGGTCACGCGCTGTTTGATATCGCTCGTCTCTGTTTTTTCGCAGAGCTTTCTTGATGATGTTTTCCAACTCTGCCGGAACGTCGTAATTGAAGCGCGCAATGGCGGCCGGCTGAGCATGCGCGATTTGGTCGATAGTCTCAGTAACGCTCTCGCCGTTAAAGGGCAGCCGTCCCGTCGCCATTTCGTAAAGCACTACACCGAGCGAAAAGATGTCGCTGCGGTGATCCAGGTTCTGCCCCAACGCTTGCTCCGGCGACATGTTACTCACGGTCCCCATGACGACTCCGGGACGAGTCTTGACTTGAGTGGCCGCCGTACTGTCGGGCGTCTGTTCGGCCGCAGGGCCGGCGAGCTTGGCTAGTCCAAAGTCCAGCACCTTTACCGCACCGCGCGCCGTAACCATGACGTTGGCGGATTTGATGTCGCGATGCGTGATCCCTTTCGAGTGTGCCTCGTCCAAAGCATCCGCGACCTGCATGCCGATATCCAGGATCTGCGCAGTCGCAAGTGGCCGGCCACTAATGCGCTCCGCCAGCGACTGGCCCTCGATGTACTCCATGACGATGAAGTTTGAGCCCGCGGCTTCGCCAAATTCGTAGATGTGCGCGATGTTCGGATGCGAGAGTGCCGAGGCGGCGTACGCCTCTTGCTGAAACCTTCGCACGCTGTCTGTCGTCGAATAGCCCCTCAGTAATTTGAGGGCGACTCTGCGACCGAGCGTGGTGTCCTGCGCAAGGTAAACTTCTCCCATGCCACCCGCGCCCAGCAGGGAGAGAATCTTGAAGTGCCCGATAGTGTTTCCAATCATTAAGCCGGCTGGCTCGTTCGCGAGTCCCTTGGCGGCTGCTTCCAGCGCCGGAGCTTTCATAAAGCTGCCCGGCTTCTCATGCGATGCGAACAAGCGCTCGACTTCGCCACGCAACGCCTCATCGCCTGCGCAGGCGCGGTCGAGGAAGGCCGAGCGCTCGGCTTCAGGACGCGCGGCCACCGCGTGAAATAGTTCTTCGACTTGTTTCCATCGTTCTGGTGTCATGAGAACAAGAATAGTGATGAGTAATGAGAAAACTAGCCCACGGCCTGATCACTCATAATTAGTCATCACTCAGCTGTGAAGCCAGGCCTTTGCCAGATTCCAATCCTTGATGACCGTGTTTGGGTGGACTTTGAGGATCTCCGCGGTTTCTTTCACGTCCAGGCCACCGAAAAAGCGCAACTCCACTACGCGGCTCTTGCGCGGGTCCATCTCGGCTAAATTCGTCAACGCTTCGTCCAGCGCCACCAGATCGGTGGAACGCTCCCGGGAAACCAGCGCGGCCTCATCCAGGGAAACCATTTGCGCTCCGCCGCCGCGCTTGGCCCGCGCGTGGCGGCGCGCGTAGTCAACCAGGATGCGGCGCATCAACTCGGCGGCGATGGCGAAAAAGTGGGTACGGTTTTGCCAGCGGACGTTTGTCTGATCAATCAGTCGCAGGTAGGCCTCGTCAACCAGCGCGGTCGTTTGCAAGGTGTGGCCCGGACGCTCGCGACTCATGTAGTGGTGGGCCAGCCGGTGCAATTCGTCATGGACCAGTGGGACGAGTTTGTCATAGGCGGCTCGATCGCCATTGCTCCAGTCCTCAAGCAATCCGGTGACTTCTTGCGTCAAGGGGGTCGCCATGGTTAGCCACGCATCCGTTTTAGAAACTCGCTTGTCGGGCCAGCAAATTGTAGCACCATTCAACTTTTTCTCCTGTAGAGCGCGGCGCCGGCAATAAAAGCTTACCTCGAGAGTGTGTGTGCAGCGGCGAATCAGCGCGTTATTAAGTGAGGGCAAAAAGTTTGGGGCAGTAGCCCGAACCTTACGGAGGGCTTTGACTGGCCCGCCGAAACTGGCTGCAGTCA
>Ga0207675_100005328_pt1 | contig 12359 bp, 14 predicted proteins | sample KBSSwiS42_FD_184305 | JGI IMG/M metagenome (GOLD analysis project Ga0207675, IMG submission 184305) | Switchgrass rhizosphere microbial communities from Kellogg Biological Station, Michigan, USA - KBS Switchgrass S4-2 (SPAdes) (version 2) | ecosystem: Host-associated > Plants > Roots >...
TAATCGAAGGACTCGTTCATGGCATCGTTCTTCGGCAGGCACCTGGCAGGACTATTTGGCTGACCATTGGCACCAATTTAGCCTCAGCGATTCTCGGTACAGTCGTGATGCTCCCGTTTCTAGTGGAAACGCCATTGATCGATTGGGTTACAGAGTCCACCATGCTTCCGGTCGTAATCGTTATTGTTCTGATTATTCCGGTAATCAACATTGCAATTGAGTACTGGACTGGAACTCGTCTTTGGTTATTGCTGCGGACGCGACGCACGGTGGCGAGTTTCGTTTCCGGCAATATCCTTAGTTTCGGACTCGTTCTATATGGAAGCCTATATTATCTTAAACCGCTGGGCTAACCCGTCGTTGCAGCCGACGCCAAACGGCGCGGCTGGGCTTTTTCGTTAGGGCTCAGAGCATATGCGCCTTCAGGGTCGAGTCGCCGAGTGGAACGACGAGCGCGGTTTTGGTTTTGTCGTGCAAAGTCGAACAGGCGTGCGAATCTTTCTTCATATTTCGCAACTCAGTGCAGGCGGTCGGCGTCCCGCGATCGGAAATCTGATCACTTACGAAATTGGAAAGGACGAGAAGGGTCGAATGCAAGCGCGAAACGCGCAATTCGTCGATGCCGGCGCTTCGGCTGCCTCACGTTTAACAGATACTCTTGTTTCTGCGGTAGCGGCAATGATTGTTCTACTCATTATTGGTTATGTAGCGCGGGTGCGAATCGCGAATCCGAATAGCACCGTCTCGGCTAGTATTTACAAGATTGTTTTTGCCAGGGATGCATTGCGTTCGCACCCAGAGTTTAGATGTGGTCCAGAGAAGAACTCGTGCTCTAGAATGACATCATGTGCTGAAGCTCTGTTCCATCAGGAGCGATGTGCAGTTGCCGATATGGACGGCGATCACGATGGCATACCGTGCGAGCAACAATGGTGCAATTGAGCCCAAGCCGACAGCCCTCGGCAAGCCTTGGTCTGCGGCTCAACTCAAGCGTTTAGCCTTCACGGACCAGTCCGATGCTTAAGCAACGAGGCGAAAAGACAGCCGACGGGAAATGGTCCATACCAGCGGCGGAACGCAACAAGGACCCAATTCTTGGCGTCCTCGCGCGGGTTCTACCCAGCCGCGGCCTAGTCTTGGAGGTCGCCAGCGGCACCGGACAGCATGTCATGCACTTCGCCGAAGCGCTCTCAGGCCTCACTTGGCAGCCGTCCGATCCGGACGCGGAACTTCGCGAGTCTATTGCCCTGCGCATTCAGGAGGAGCGACGGGCCAACGTCAATGGGCCCATTGACCTTGATGTAACCAAACTCCCGTGGCCTGTGCAGTCGGCGGATGCGGTGGTGGCCATCAACATGATTCACGTCGCCCCGTGGTCCGCGACGCTGGCCTTGTTCGAAGGCGCGAAGGCTTTGCTTTCTAGCGAGAATGTTCTGTTCTTATACGGGCCCTACCGTCGTTTTGGTCACCATACTTCGGAGAGTAACGCGCAGTTCGATCTTGATCTTCGTGCGCACAATCCCGAGTGGGGACTTCGTGACATGGAAGCTGTGTCAGACGTTGCTACTGGCACGGGGTTCATTCTGGCGGAGACTGTCCAGATGCCAGCGAACAACTTCACTTTGGTTTTCAAACGACATGAAGGCTGAACCCGCGATCGAGCAAACGCTAGGACGGCGCAGATGAAAAAGATTTGGCTGATTGTGCTGGCGATAGTCTTGGTTCCCCCAAATCATGCAGCCGAATCTCAACGCGCACCCGTCAAAGCGCAGCCGGTTACAATTTCTCAAGTGAAGAGTCAGATGGTGAAGGCATCAGCCATCAACACCTTTGTGGCGTGGCTGAAAGATCAACCCAACGTAGCTGAAATCGATGCTGCTCCGGTGCTTCTCACGACCGCTCCCCCCCAACAGTGGATCGGCTTCACGCTTGATGGGAATGTCAGATATCGCTTTCGCCTGATGGAGAGTTTGGAGGGAAGAGTGGTAGTCGTAAGCGAGGAGCCGGGAAGACGTCCATGATGCCCGCTGTTGTGAGCAGCCGGAAAATAGAGCGCGGAGCGGATATGGGTTACAACCAGTTGTTGAAAATGGCAGACAATTGCCTGACCTTGGATCCAGCAGACGCCGACCGGCGCCGCTGACCAGGATGCTATGCGGCACCTCGCCAGCGCTCCCTGAACCGCAACGTTAGCCGTTACTAAGGCGTCGCCATGCAACCAGACAAGACCCGAGCGAAAATGATCGCGGAATTGGAATCCGTGCTAAAGGACGAGAGTGCGCACATCGCAAAGTACAAGCGAACTAGCGTCGTGGTCAAAGTGGTTGGAATCGCCTTCTTGTTGGTGGGACTGGCGATTGTTGGCGCGCCGTGGAATTGGTCAAGCGCGGCAGCCGCGCTATCAGCCGCCATAGGAGGCTTCCTTGCAGGTGTAAGCGTCGCTTACGATACCTCATTGAGGTCGTGGCCAATTATCCGGACGCTGCTGAAGGATAACGCCCTGGAAATTCTGAAAGGTGGAGGAAGGGCGGATGGTGACGCTTGAAAACGCGTTCGAGCCGACCGATGAGACATCGCGGCTGGCCGGTACTCGGTCGTTTAGCCACCATTCACAAATGCACGTTGACGCGCTAAGGGATGCACCAGGGATGGTGATTCTTGGAGTCGGCTGCTTCTCATCGGACCGATATCTGAGCGAATGCCATCGCCAATTTACAGGCAATGTACGCGCGAGCGGTTCCCGAGTTCGAATTGAGAGAGGCGGGCCTGAGGCGCGCGGTGGTATTCCTCACGTCTTGTGCAGTGCTCATCATTCTTGGAATCGCCATTGCAGGAAAGGAAGCGGTAGGCGATCTCCTGCGTCAATAGAAACAGTGGTCCCGCTCGACCCCGATGCAGCCGATGCAGCGCAGGCAGGCATCGGGCTAGCCGCGGCCGCGCAGCTCGCGCACGCCACGACCTAGCTTGCGCCGTAGGAGGGTTCGCAGGGTGACGCCGTCGGCATACCCGACCTCGCTAGCGATGGAGTCCACGCTCGCCGTGCCGGTCTGCAGCCGATGCACCGCGTGCTCGATACGCAGGTCTTGGAAGTACGACAGCGGCGTCTTGCCCAACACGCGGTGCAGGTGTCGCGCCAGCGTGCGTTCGCTGGCGCCGACGGAGCGCGCCGCTTCGGTCAGCGAGAAGCCCTTCGCGAGCCGCGCGCGCGCCCATCGCTCGAAGCGTTCGATCAGCGGGTCGGCGTGAGCCAGATGGTCCGAGATGACGTAAGCTGCCTGCGAGGGCCGTTCGTCTATCATCAGGTAGCGCGCGACGAGGTTGGCCAGTGACGGGCTGTGCTGGCGCAGGATCCACAGCGCGAGATCGAGGTGCGCGAGCGCAGCACCTGCCGTGACCACCTGGCCGGTGGGTACCAGCATGCGCGACTCGTCGAGTTGCACCTGTGGATAGAGTTGGCGGAAGAACGGTGCCAGCCACCAGGTCGTGGTAGCGCGCCGGCCATCGAGCGCGCCACTGGCGGCAAGCATGAAGGTGCCGGTGCAGGCCGCCGCCATGCGTGTCCCTTGCGAGGATCGATCGCGCAGCAACTCCACCGCATCCCGCACGTCGCGCCGCTGCAGTGCAGCCTCGAGCGCTGGCGGCATTTTGGTGCCGAGCGCAGGCGCCACCATCACATCGGGCGGGTCGCGATCGTCGATCGGCTGCACGGGCACGAGCAGGCCGAGGTCGGTGCGCACGCGGTGCCGCACGCCCACGGTGCGAACACGCAGGGGCTGCTTGCCACCGGACAGTTCGTTGCCGGTGCTGAATACGTCCAGCAACGCGGTGAGGCCGGTGTCGAAGACGCCATCGAGGGCAAGCACGTCGATTCGCATGATGGCGGGAACAATATCATAAATGGCATTATTGCCAATGGTCTCGCTGGGTGGGGGAGCCTATCGTTTGCCTCACCCAATGTTGGGTTGATACTTCCTCAAGGAGACTGACATGACTGTTCACAAAGCATTGCTCGCGCGCCTCGAAGCCAGGCCGGGCAAGGAAACCGCAGTGAGGGACCTGTTGATCAGCGCGGTGGCGCTGGCCAACCAGGAAGCGCGCACCACGGTGTGGTTCGCCCTGAAGCTCGGTCCTTCGACCTTCGGCGTGTTCGACGCCTTCGCTGATGAGGGCGGCCGACAAGCTCACCTCAACGGACCTATCGCGCAGGCGCTGATGGATAACGCGCCAGCGCTGTTGATAAAGGAACCGCAGATCGACCCGATTGATGTGCTGGGGGCAAAGCTCGCGTAGCGAGAAGCGGGTACGGGTACCGCCGGGCGCGCATCTAACTCTCGGCGGCGCCTCGTCAGAGGAGTCTATTTCATGGACGCGATATTGAACAATCTGCGTGATCCGAGCTGGTGGTTCACAGCTATTTTTGTCACCATCATCGTAGGGGTGGCGGCCGGTTTTCTGAAGGAGAAGACCGAAAGTGTGATTTCTTCTTTATCGTCACGCTACAAGTATTGGGCTTCGTCCAGGGCTGAAGCTCGCGCAACTGTCGTTCGCTTGCTAGCTGGGAATCCACAGTTTCTTCTTCTCACCTATATTAGCGTCGTCGTAGGGTTGTTGATACATGTCGTGGCCGTGATCCTGTATCTCGTTACTCTTTTGTTCTTTGACGCGGCACCACATGAGGCAGTTGCAGGGGATGCGCGTGGATTCATGATCTGGAAGGTTCTTATGCCTTTCCTGGGCGCTGTTGCAACGTACGTTGGATTTCGGGCGACTGCCCGTCTATCTCTGGTGAATAGGGCGCTCAAGCTTTACCGGGAAAACAACAACTTCCCGAATGTGCCTTAAACTTTTCGCATGGGGGTTTGGGGCCAGGCTTTGCCTTTTGCCGCCATCCTGTTTCTGCAACTGTGAAGTTGTTCTCCGCGAAATCTGCGCCCCGTTGTTGGGGTGTAGTCGCCAGGTTCAAGCAAGCTTGACGAGTTGCTTGCCGAGATTTTGTCCTTTGAGCAACCCCATGAAAGCCTTCGGCGCATTCTGCAGGCCCTCGGCGACGGTCTCGTGGTATTTGAGCTTGCCCTGCGATACCCATTTCGCCAGTTGCGTCACCGCTTTGACATACAAATCCTGCCGGTCGAAGATGATGAAGCCTTGCAGCCTGACACGGTTCACGAGCAGCGCGCGCATCATCTTCGTGCCATAGGGCTCTGTCGCGCTGTAGTCGGAGATCATGCCGCACAGGGCGACACGGGAAAAAGGATTCAACACACGGAAGGCGGCATCCATGACTTCGCCGCCGACGTTCTCGAAATAATTGTCCACGCCATTCGGACATGCGGCCTTGAGATCGTCGACGAGCTTGCCCGCCTTGTAATCCACGCAGGCATCGAAGCCGAGTTCCTTCACCGTGAATTCGCACTTCTTCGCACCGCCGGCAATGCCCACCGCGCGGCAGCCCTGCAGCTTCGCTAGTTGCCCGACCACTCCGCCAACCGCGCCGCTTGCGGCGGAGACCAGTACCGTTTCGCCAGCCTTGGGGGCGCAATATTCCAGCAAGCCCACCCAGGCCGTTGCGCCAGGCATGCCACAGACGCCGAGATAGGCAGACAAAGGGACGAGTTTGGGATCCACCACGGTCAATCCGTCGCCATTGGATAGTGCGTAGAGTTGCCAGCCGAGCGCACCGACGACGTGATCGCCATTCTTGAACTTGGGATTGTTCGATTCGACAATCTGCCCGACGGTGCCGCCCGTCATGACTTCGCCGATCTCGACATATTTGGTATAGGACTTCACTGCGTTCATGCGCCCGCGCATATACGGGTCGAGTGAAAGCCACAGGTTTTTCACCAGCACCTCACCCGGCCCTGGCTTTGGCACATCGGTTTCGACGATCCGGAAATTCGATTCCTCGACTGGACCGCTCGGGCGGCTCGCGAGCAGTACCTGAATGTTTTTGGCCATGATCCCTCTCCCTCTCTTTGAAATGAAGTGTTTGTCGACCATTCTACCGGAGCCTCAACGGCGGGACGGGATCACAGCTCATCTTGACCGTCCAGCGCTCGATGGTTCCATCGAAATGGATGGCCCCTGCGTTCAATATGGTTAAACTCGCGCTTATACATTATTGAAGGTTCGCGCCATGGCCGCAGCCATCCCGGATTCCCAAAAACGGCGCAACAATCCCGGCGCACGCCAGCGCGCTGTGCTCCCGCAGTGATGCGCATCGTCGCCGCTGCAGGTTTGATACTTCTGGGCTTGTTGATGACAGCCATGGGCGGTTGGGGGACGCTTGCGCTTGCTTACTCTGGGCCTCACGACGATATTCTGCGCTACGGCATGGCTGCGGCATTTGCCATCGTTTCCCTGGCGGCGGTGGTGGCAGTGGGGGTTCGTCGCTGGCGCTGGCGCGCTGTGGTTGCCTATCTGGTGCTGTTCGCCCTGTTGATTGTCTGGTGGCGTGGCATCGAGCCATCCAACGATCGGGAGTGGCAGCCCGATGTGGCGGTGCTGCCCTCGGCAACGATCGATGGCGACCTGGTCACGGTGCACAATATTCGAAATTCCGCCTATCGCAGCGAAACGGACTACACGCCCGCGTGGTATGACCGGCGCTTCGACGTGAACCAGCTGGAGGGTGTCGATCTCGTGGCGGTGTACTGGATGGGTCCGGCGATTGCGCACACGTTCCTGAGCTTTGCCTTTGCCGATGGCGGCCATCTGGCGATTTCAATCGAAACGCGCAAGGAAAAAGGCGAGGCTTTTTCGACAATTCGCGGCTTCTTTCGACAGTACGAACTTTATTACGTAGTCGCCGACGAACGCGACGTCATCCGGCTGCGCACGAACTATCGTCATGATCCGCCGGAACAGGTGTACGTCTACAAGCTGCAGGCCCCGCCCGAGAACGCGAGGCGCGTATTCATGCAGTACATGAAGCAGATCAATACGCTCGCGGCGACTCCGCAGTGGTACAACACCCTGACCAGCAACTGCACGACCGATATCTGGTACAACACCCTGGTGAACGTGGAACATCTGCCCTTCAGCTGGAAGATCCTCGCCAGTGGCTATGTGCCGGAGTATCTCTATGAAGCGGGGCGGCTCGACACGCATCTGCCATTTCCCGAACTCCAGCGGCGGGCTCACGTCAATGACCGTGCGCAGGCGGCAGATGCGGCGGAAGATTTTTCTCAGCGCATCCGAGCGCCCCTGGAATCGCAACCGTGATGCAGCTCAGACCTCGCAGCGTGCGCGTCATCGTTGCCTCCTGTCTCGCGATGACGCTCATCGTGGCCGCCCTGTCGCATCCCGCACGAGCCGCGGAATTGGCCGATGCGGCAGGCAGTACCAAGCGGCCGAAAATCTGCCTGGTGTTGTCGGGCGGCGGTGCCCGCGGCGCGGCTCATGTTGGCGTTATCAAGGTTCTGGAAGAGTTGCACGTGCCGATCGACTGCATTGTCGGTACCAGCATGGGCGCGCTTGTCGGGGGTGCGTATGCTTCGGGCATGAGCGTGTCGGAGATGGAGACCCTCATTTCAACCATTACCACCGAACTCCTGTACAAGGAATCTCCAGCGCGCCAGGAGCTGTCAATGCGGCGCAAGCAGGATGACTATGGGCTGTTCTTCGGCCCCGAGATAGGGGTCGGCAAGGGCAGAGTCACCATTGCCAAGGGCCTGGTCACCGGCGTGCAGCTCGAGACGGTGCTGCGCCAGCTTGCCAAGGCGAAGGGCTTCTACAGTTTCGATGATTTGCCGATTCCGTTTCGCGCAGTAGCGACAGACCTCGTGACTGGCAAGGCCATCGTGTTCAGCGAGGGTGACCTTGCGAATGTGATGCGCGCCAGCATGTCGGTGCCCGGCGCGGTTGCACCGGCAGAGTACTCCCAAATGCTATTGGTGGACGGCATGCTCACCAGCAATCTGCCAGTGGAAACGGCGCGCGCCATGGGGGCTGACATCATCATCGCAGTCAATGTTGGAACACCACTGCTCAAGCGCGACGAAATTCACGGCATGCTCGGCGTCGTGGGCCAGATGCTCGGCATCCTGACCGAGCAGAACGTTCAGACCTCCCTTGCCCTGCTGACATCGACGGACATCGTTATTACGCCGGAACTCGGTGAATTTTCGACTGGAGATTTCGATAATTTGCCGAAGATCGTGCCCCTCGGCGAGGCGGCGGCGCGCTCGGCGGCAGAACGGCTCGCGCGGCTATCCGTCCCTGCCGCGGAGTATGCCGCACTGGGCGAGCGTCGGCGGATGCTCGCGGCTCCCGATCTGCGACCGGCCGACGAGATACGGTTCGAAGGCCTCGACAGTGTCAACCCGATCGCGGTGCAAGCGGTGATGGATACACAGGCCGGTAAACCGCTGGACCAGAACGCGATCGATGCCGACATGCGTCGTATCTACGGAATGGGATATTTCGAACATGTGAACTACCGTTTTATCGAAGAATCCGGCAGGCGGGTGATGGTGGTCGACGCGGTGGAAAAATCTTGGGGCAAGGACGTGGTGCGTTTCGGCTTGGGTCTGTCGAGCGATTTCAGCGGCGATGCCTTTTACGATCTGGTCGGAAGCTACCGAAAATACTGGATCAACTCGCTCGGCGGCGAGTGGCGAACGGACGTTCAGGTCGGACACACTGCCAGTTTATACACCGAGCTCTACCAGCCATTGGAGGCGGAGGGCTACTTTTTTGTCGCTCCGCATGCGAAGGTCGAGCGACGCTCGGTCTACCTTTACCAGGGTGACCAGCGCATTGCGAGCTATGATGTGACCTCGCGTCTTGCGGGACTGGACCTCGGTACACAGTTCGCCCGGTACGGAGAGTTGCGCGTTGGCATTGTCGGCGGCAGCCTCGACACGCGACTCGATACCGGGCCACAAGAGCTTTCGCCGGGTGAGCCACATGTCAATGAGGCGGGCTACACGGCGCGGCTCGTGCTCGATCAACTGGACAGCGTGCAATTCGCCCGCTCGGGATGGAGAAGCGGCGCGAACATATTCAATTCGAGCAGCCAGCTCGGCGCAACGAACAGCTATACGAAGTGGGACGTGGACGCCAGCGCGGCGTTCTCTTTCGGCGAGCACACGTTCAATATCGGCGGCAAATTCGGCGGCAAGCTTGGCGACGATCCGTTGCCGCGCTATGACCAGTTCCAATGGGGCGGCTTTCTGGAGCAGTCTGGATACAGGATCGGCCAGCTCTATGGAGAAAATATCGCCTTTGGGCGGCTCATGTACTACCACCGGATCATGCGCGGTTCCTTGTTGAACGGCGCGTACGGCGGCTTCTCGCTCGAGGCCGGCAGGGTCGGCAATCCGCTGGTGCCGGGCAATCCGGATGGACTGCTCAAGTCCGCAAGCATCTTCATTGCCTCGGATACCCCAATCGGCCCTGCCTACCTGGGGTACGGACACGCGTCGGACGGAAACAGCACATTTTATTTTTACGTCGGCCTGCCGTATTAGCCCGGTACGCTAACGCCATTGATCGACCCAGTGGATTTCGACCGGCCCGTCGCCTCCGAGCAGCACTTGCGGCAGGAGGATTTCGATGAATTCCGGTTTGCGCTCGATCGCATCGATCGGAACATCGGCAAGACGGCAGTCCAACCGCGCGGGAATGCCATCCGGCCTGCTCTGTTCGCACGTGAATGTTGCGGCAGACGAGCGCGCACTGAAACCTTCGAGTTCGGGAAAATGGTGCAATCGAACCGATACGATTGCGGGCCAGCCCGTTTGCGGACGGTTTAGCTGCGTGCTGCCGATGCCGGTGGTGTGGTAGATATTCATTACGATCGAGCGGGTTTCCTGTTGCAGGCAAACGCGATCCTTCGAGGCTGCCCCCTGCCGTGGTGGCGAAGTCGGGCACTCGCGTAAAGGTTCGCAGTCTTCGCCAGAATCCGCGCACAAGCATGACGTGACAGAATGGGTCTGTGCATGCATGGGCGACGCAGTGGCGAGCAGAATCAATACAAGGGACGATAGGCGAAGCGCGGATCTCCGACGCGTAGTCATGGAGGGCTCGATTCGTTTGAGTTGTGGCTGGTGCGATATTCGCATGAATCGCGCGGCCACTTTTGCTACGCCTCGTCCGGCCGTGAACGACGACAAGCCTGCATTTCACCGGTGACGCTATCAAATCGGCGGTTGCCTGTACTATTGCCAAACAGTGCGTTGCTGTGTGAACGGTTTTCCCGTTCCCCGTTTCCCATTCACCGCTTGTTGTCCGGGATGCGGAAAATTTCTCTGAGGGAGGTTGTGCTATGGAAGGCCAACACCAACGAATAGCGTCAAGGCGGGGCAGGATCATTTACAGGCTCGGAGAAATGCGGACGACTCTCTTGGTTGCATTTGTCGCGCTCTCGCTCCCAGGGACGGCTGGGGCGGTCAATACTATGTCCTTGCACAATATGCCGATCAACTACATGACCGATGAAGACAAAGAGATTCTCAAGGCGGCGGTCGTCGATGCCCTGGAGCGCAAACGCGACGGGGAAAGCATGCGTTGGGAGAACCCGAAAACCGGTGCTCATGGCGATCTTCTTCCGCGCGCGAGCTTCAATAGCGACGGCCAGGCCTGCCGCGATCTCGAAGTCGCGAATTCGGCGCGAGGGCGCGACAACCGCATCGTGGTGACGCTGTGCAAGCAAGCCGACGGCGAGTGGAAGATTAGTCCTCAATAGCCGTGCTGCAAATGCCACGACGTTGTCTGCATCGGACTGCGTCCCATCGGATTGCCGTCGCGTGCATGCTGGCATTGCCATTTGGCCTTACGGGGTGCGCATCGCTTCCGGTGGACATGCCACGCGAGGAGTCTCACACGTTGAAGGATAGCGCCGATACTCGACTCGGCCGTGCCATGGCGCCACTGTCGGCGGCACATCCTGGGCAATCCGGCGCTTATCCGCTTGCACGGGGCGCGGATGCTTTCGTGGCGAGGCTGGTCCTGGCGGAAGGCGCCGAGCGTAGCCTCGATGTGCAGTACTACATCTGGCGCAACGACACCACCGGCCGGATATTGCTGGACCATCTCGTTCGCGCGGCCGATCGCGGTGTGCGCGTTCGCCTGTTGATCGACGACTTGGGCACGGCGGCGGACGATACTCATCTGTTGTTGATCGACCAGCACCCGAATATCCAGGTACGCCTGTTCAATCCAATCGCCGCGCGACGCGCGCGCATGCTTGGCACGGTTGCCGAATTCGGACGCGTAAACCGGCGCATGCACAACAAATCGCTGACGGCGGATGCGCAGGCCACGATCGTCGGCGGACGAAACATCGCTGACGAGTACTTCGAGGCAAAGTCGGATCTCGATTTCGCGGATCTCGACGTCCTCGCGGTGGGTCCGGTGGTGCAGCAGGTATCCGATTCCTTCGATCTCTACTGGAACAGCCCGGCTGCGATTCCCATTTCGGCCCTGGTGTCGAAGCGAATGACGGACGTGGAGGTAAGCCGCAGCCGCGCCGCCCTCGCCGATTACGGCGAGTCGCAACGCGCAAGCACATATGCGGAGGCGTTGCGCAACAGTACGCTGGCTAAGGAGTTGCAGGCAGGTGAGTTAACCTTTTTCTGGGGCGAAGCCGAAGCGCTGTACGACGATCCGGCGAAGATCACGCAGGCGCCGGAGGATCAGACCACGCACCTGCTACCCCGGCTTGGGCAGATAACGAACTCGACCCAAAGCGAGTTGTTGATCGTTTCGCCATACTTCGTGCCCGGCAAGGTGGGTGTCGAATATTTTCAGAAAATGCGCGCGCGTGGCGTGCATGTGGTGGTGCTTACCAATTCGCTGGCGGCAACGGATGTGGCCGCAGTGCACGCGGGGTACAGGCGCTACCGGCGGGCGTTGCTCGAATCCGGCGTTGAGATCTACGAAGTCAAGCCGACCGCGCGCCGGCCGGACGACGATGCAAAACGCGCCGGTTCCAGATCGGGCCTGGCAGGCTCGTCGCGAGCCAGCCTGCATGCGAAGGTCTTCACCTTCGATCGCCGTGCGCTTTTTGTCGGATCGCTTAACCTGGATCCGCGTTCGGTGGCACTCAACACCGAAATTGGCTTGGTGTTTGCAAGTCCGGAACTGGCATCGCAGGTGGCTACGGAAGCGATGAATGCCGTTGCCGGTTCGACATATCGCCTGGAACTCGTTCCTCCCGGACCGGCCACCTCGCGCCGGATCGAATGGGTCGAGCAGGAAAACGGACAGGAATTGCGCCATAGCAATGAACCTGGCGCCAGCGTCTGGCGCCGATTCCAAGTTTGGCTCATGTCCTTGCTGCCGATCGAATCCCAGCTCTGAGGGGGGAGGGCCGGGGTGGGGATGGGTTCAATGCACCCTCACCTTCGAATAGG
>Ga0207675_100005329_pt1 | contig 12356 bp, 13 predicted proteins | sample KBSSwiS42_FD_184305 | JGI IMG/M metagenome (GOLD analysis project Ga0207675, IMG submission 184305) | Switchgrass rhizosphere microbial communities from Kellogg Biological Station, Michigan, USA - KBS Switchgrass S4-2 (SPAdes) (version 2) | ecosystem: Host-associated > Plants > Roots >...
TGGCGTTCTGGTCGCTGCAGGCCAGGTGTGGCAAGTTCGTGCACCGCGGAACGGTGCCAGCGTCCACAAGAATGAAACCGATCGATGCGTCTTTGTTTCGTTGCGCAAAGGATAAGGTGGGGGTGAGGATCACCGCGCCAAGGCAAAGGGCCCCTAAGACAGCCGGGCGCACGTATCGGGTGGCCATGTTCATCTGGAAAGGTCTCCCAAGAAGCGAATGGAGCGCCCCCGCTCCGGGGGCTGGCCCCATATACCCCCAAACCCCCGATTTTCTCCCGCCGGGCTGCAGAAGGTGGTGGGCGATCAAAGGCAATATAGTGTAACAAATTGCGGGCCGCATCATTAGCGCGAAATGGCGATCCCCGAAAAGCAAGAGCCGAGGGGGTTCGCCCCTCGGCTCAATATTCGAGACGCTCTGCTTAGATCAGTTCGAAGCGTACTTTGCCTTGATCTTGCCCCAGGTTGTCGGGGCCACGGGAACGAGGAGGCAGGGGTTGTATCCCACACCGCCTCCGACCGCTACCTTGCCGCAGAGCTGCAGGTAGATAGACGGGCCCCACACCTGATAGAGGTCGGTGGTAGAGCCAGAACAATCGGCAACCGCCAGCTCGGGAATGTTTCCCTGGAGGTTATTGTTCCCGGTGATCTGAAGCTCATCGGGGCCATACGCATAGATGTAGAACGAACCCACCACGGCATGCGCGCCGGCCGTTCCAATGACCTGCTGGGTTGCGATGGGACAACCGTTACCGGTGTTCCAGGTCAGTCGGATGCCGCCACCCTGCTGCGGAAAGTCACCGTGTATGCCATCGCTGTTCGGGAAGGTGAGGCCATCGGCGCACGGAGTAAACGTGACGAACGCCGGATCGATGCCCGCGTGCGTTCCGTTCTGGTAGTGGACGCCGAACGAAGCTCCCGCAATCCCTTCCGGACCGGCCCGGCCGATCACCACGTACACCTGCGCCCCTCCCGTCGGCCCTGCGGTAACGTAACTCGTGCAGGGCAAAGGATCGGCAATAGTGGTCGTGCTGTTCCAGCTCGGGCTGTAGTTGGGCTCGATCGTGGCCGTGGACGGATTATCACACAAGCTGTTGACTGTCTTCGTGGCGCTGAATTTTGGCTGCCAGTGCACGGCAAACCGGGCATTTTCCATGCTTGCCATCGACGACGACGCTATAAACAGCATCGCCGACGTGAGGAGTAGCGCACGTTTCATGATTGAAAGACCTCCTTAAATCTGATGTTTCGGACCCTCCCGCGACCCCTAGTCATTGATGTCATTCGTAGCCTAGCAAACGTTTGGCCCACCGTCGACACAGCGGGGAATCAATCTTTCAAAATTCCTTCAATTCCGACTCTCTCTGATGTAGCGGAATGACATAGCGGTTTTTCAGTGACCTGGGGAAATCTCGTAACAAAAAAGAAAGCGGCTGCCTTGCGGCAGCCGCCTTCGAGAGCAATCCGGTAAGGCGAGTTACTCGCTGGTACCGTACTTGGTCTTGATCTTGCCCCAAGTCGTGTTGCCGACCGGGGTGATGAGGCAGGGGTTGTAACCCGCGGCACCCTGGACGCCAACGATACCGCAGAGCTGGGTGGCAATCGCCCCACCCCAGACCTGATACAGGTCGGTGGTCACACCAGCGCAGTTGGCAACCGCGAGCTCAGGAACGCCGCCCTGCAGGTTGTTGTTGGGCGTGATCTTGAACTGATCAGAGCTGTACGCGTAGATGTAGAACACGCCCACCACAGCGTGCACGCCCGCAGATCCGATGACCTGGGTCTGGCACGAGGTGGAGTTGTTCCACGTGATGCGGATTCCGCCCTTAGGCTTCGGGAAATCACCGTTTCCACCGTCGTTGGGGAAGGTGAGACCATCCGCGCAAGGGGTGAAGGTGCAGAACGCAGGGTCTACACCCGTGCCCGCGCTTCCGGTGTAATCAATACCGAACGACGCGGCGGCAACGCCTTCAGTCCCGGCACGGCCGACAACGATGTACACCTGGCCCGCCTGCGCGGCGTTGGTCACGGTGTAGCTGGTGCAAGGCAGCGGGTTGGCGATGGTCGTGGCGCTGTTCCAGTTCGGGCTGTAGTTAGGAGTTAACAACGCATTGCTCGCGTTCGGGCACAGCGAGTTGATGGTCTTGGTCGCGCTGAACTTGGGTTTCCAATGCAATGCAAAACGACAGTTCTCCATGCCGGCGAACGCACTGTGCGCCAACACGAGTCCTGCAGCGGTCATGAGTAGCACGCGCTTCATGAGAGCGGACCTCCTTATAGAGCGAGTCATCATCTAGGTGCGAGAGCTGTCAGCACCCTTGAGGCGTGTTCCCCAGTGGGCGGGGGACACCCCGGGAGTTCGAACCCGGTTCCGGATTCTCTTCTCGAGAGCTACCGGGCCTAAAAAGGCCTGGCGGCCCCGAGGCCGCCAGGCCGGAACCGTGTCGGGACTATACCCTAATCGGGCGTATCCCGGCAAGGAATTTACGAGCTTACTGGCAGTTGCACTTGTTGCCGTTCTTGATGTACGGCGTCAAGAACACTGCGTCGGACACACCCACCGCTCCGTTGAAGGGCGGGGTGAACTTGCTGCACGCTTCGCGCAAGCCGAGCTTGATCGGGCGGGTATGGAACACCGCGTCCGACAACGATACCTGAGCCACGTTCACGCTGGCGACCAAGTCGCAGCGCTTGATGCCGCCCGTGGGGGGCTCATCGGTGGCCTTCTTACCGCTGGAGTTCACGACGTCCGGCGAGTTGATGAACGGCTCATCGAGCACGATACCGTCTGCCCGAACCTGGGCAATGAAGGTCGCACCGAAGAAGTCATTCGGATCCAAGCAAGAACCGCCGAAATACGTGAAGGTCTTGTTTCCGTTTCCATCGGTAAAACCGCTGAGAATCGGGTGAATCTGGGCGCCGCCCCAAGTTCCGGCCTGGCACCAGCTAACGAGGACGTCGGCATCCGACGATACTTCGACTTCCACGAACGAGCCAGAGACCGGTCCCAGAGGGCCTTCGACGTGCACGACAAACCCGCCGATGGGGTTCGATGCATAGCGAACGCCGGGGGACAGGGTGATGGCGTCAGGGACGCTGCTCAGCGTAGGACTGGGTACGTTTGCATAGGCTCCGGCCGCGCAAATCGCCAACAACGCGACGAAGCTAACACGAATCAGGCGAGACATCGTTGCACCTCCACAAGTGTGATTTCGTGCTCCGAGAATGCCGCAGCCATTCCGGTCGCCTGGGAGATCGGCCCGCGTTAGCAGGCTGTTCCGAACCGTCGATCCCCAGGCCACCTAGCGAGCAGAACGAGCACCGGGGTATCACCAGGCTGGAGATAGTCTAAGTTCGGGTTAACCAAATGTCAAGGAATGTTTAAATAAAGAGGGCCGCCGGGTTTAAAAATTCTTTCAATTACTGGCACTCGCAGAAGTTGCCGTTCTTGATATAGGGCGTGAGAAAGACGGCGTCCGAGACCCCGACCGCACCGTTGAAGGGCGGGGTGAACTTGGTGCAGACCTCTCTCAATCCCAACTTGATGGGCCGGGTGTGGAACACCGCATCGGACAGGCCCACCGATGCTATGGGAGCCCCCTCCGGACCAGGGTCGCACCGTTTCACTCCCCCACCCGGGGGGCTATCAGTAGCCTTGTGGCCTTTATAATCCACCACGTCAGGCGAGTTGATGGCCGGTTCATCGAGCACGATACCGTCCGCCCGAACCTGAACGATGTACGCGGCCCCCGCGTAGTCGTGGGGACTAAGGCACCCACCCCCATACACCTCGAAGGTCACATTCCCGTTTCCGTCCGTGAAACCGCTGAGAATTGGGTGAAGCTGGGCATTGCCCCACGCGCCGGCCTGGCACCAGCTGACGAGAATGTCCGCGTCCGGAGCGACTTCAACTTCTACTAAGGAGCCCGGTTTTGGGCCTAACTGGCCCTCGATGTGCACGGTGAAGCCACCGATGGGATTCGAAGCGTAGCGGGCTCCCGGGGATAACGTCATCACGTCGGGAACAGTGGACATGTTGATCCAATTCTGGTCGGTTCCCGCGAACGCAGATGGGGCTATTGCGATGGCCCAGAATACGCCAATGGCTACGGCACGCATGATGACCCCCGGACACGTGAAGGCATCCTAGCCTCCGCCGATTTACTGGCACTTACAGACGTTGCCGTTTTTGATGTACGGCGTAAGGAAGACCGCATCCGCGACCCCGACCGCACCAGTGAAGGGCGGGGTGAACTTGGTGCAGACCTCTCTCAATCCCAGTTTGATGGGCCGGGTGTGAAACACCGCATCGGATAAACCCACCGCCGCCACAGGGGTTCCCTCGGGTCCCGGATCGCACCGCATCGTTCCCCCATCCGGGGGCCTGTCCGTGGCCTTGTGACCTTGGTAGTCCACGACATCGGGCGAGTTGATGGCCGGCTCATCGAGCACGATGCCGTCCGCCCGAACCTGAGTGATGAACGTGGCCCCGAAGTAATCGTGGGGATTCAGGCACCCTCCCCCATACATTTCGAATTTCACGTTGCCGTTCACGTCCGTGAACCCGGTCAAGATGGGGTGGCTTTGTCCCGCCGCCCCGCCAAAAGGCGCCCGGCACCAGCTGATGAGCAGGTCAGCATCCGGGGAAATTTCGAGCTCCACGAACGAACCCTGGGTGGGACCCTGGGGTCCTTCGAGGTGTACGACGAAGCCGCCAATGGGATTGGACGGATACCGGGTTCCTGGAGAGAGGCAGATCACATCGGGAACGCTGGATGTCGGTTGCGTGCCCGCGAGAGCGGGACCCGCCGCCAAAAGCGCGATAACGAACGTTAGGACCGGAACTCGCATACTGACCCCCCGGAAAGGGTGGAAACGCTCTGAATGAAGTATATACCTGGTGGGCGAAACAGGGTTCGAACCTGTGACCTCTTGCGTGTAAAGCAAGCGCTCTAGCCAGCTGAGCTATTCGCCCTCGGAAGTCCGCTTGCGCCCGGCGGCGAGGCCGTAGGGGATCAGAACGCAATACCCCAGGACGAGGAGAATGGGTGCGGCGGTGATGGATCCGCGGGAAAGCAGGAGAAATCCAATCAATATGCTGACCAGGGCCGACCCCAGGGCGGCATAGTTTCGGGTGCCGAACCGAAGATCTCCCGATTCATGCTTCTGGGGAGCCTTGATGGGGCGTGGCCTCTGATTCATCGACGTCTCCTTGGCCCGGAACTGTGAATCATCGGCCGCGTCTGTGCAAGGACGACGACGTGGCCACTCCCGCTTCGCTCATCGAGGAATGTTCGTGAATGAGCTGGCGGTTCTTGAGATGACCGGCGAAGTCACGGGCAAACAGGTGCGTGCCATCGCCTCGGGCGACAAAGTATAGATCCGCACAGTTTTGAGCGGGCCAAAGCACTGCTTTCATGGCATCCACACCCGGGCTGCAAATGGGCCCCGGCGGAAGCCCCGGATGCAAGTACGTATTGTAGGGAGACGGATGCTTGAGATCCGCATACAACGTGCGGGAGCGCCGCTCCCCCATTCCGTAGATCACGGTGGGATCCGCCTGAAGGGGAATGCCTTGAGAGAGTCGGTTCAAATACACCGCGGCAATGCGTGGACGTTCGCTGGCCACTCGGGCTTCCGATTCGACGATCGACGCCAAGGTCACCACATCGTGCATCGAGATCCCGCGTTCACGCGCGCGCGCCGCGAGTCCCTGTTCCCAGGTTTGCTTGAATGTAAGCACCATTTGCCGAACGATGTCCGGCGCGGCGCTCTGGGGCATGAAGCGATAGGTGTTAGGGAACAAGTAACCCTCCGCGCTGTCTTCGTCCAGTCCAAGCTCAGTCAAGAGCGCACGGTCCTGCACCGCTTTCATGAAGGACGGCACGCCCCCTTTCACCCATCCGTCCAGCCGATCCCCGATCTCGGCCATCCACAACCCTTCGGTGATCGTGACCGATGTGTCGGCGAAATCGCCGCTCACCAGTCGGTTCAGAATCTGCCAGGCCCATTCGTCTGACGTGAGCCGGTAGGGTCCTGCCTTGAGCTCACGCGCTTTCCCGCGCAGGCGCACGAGGGCCTCGAAGGCGCGCGGTTCACGCACTATCCCCGAGTTGTGGAGCGTGGCGGCAATTTCAGGAAGACTCTCCCCCGGAAGGACGAGCACGGAACTCCGAAACGGATTGCTCGATTCAACCGGAGACAACAGGGCGAGGAAAAAACCCACAATGCCGGCGCCGAGAATGAACACGACGGACAGGAACTTACGCATGCGTGTCCCTCTCCGGTGCGGCATCCAGATATTGCTGCAGCATGAGGAGCGCGGCGAGCTGGTCGATCCGACCCTTGGCGCTCTGGCGCTCTCCTTTTGCGATCGCCAACTCCCTGGCCTCCTCGGAAGTCCAGCGTTCGTCCACGAACGTAATCTCGTATCCCATTTCGCGCAACGCCTCGCCTAAACGGCGCACGCGCCGGGCCGAGCTTCCTTCTTCACCGCTCGCGTTCAACGGTAAACCAATCAGGATCAGGCGCGCATCTTCGCGGCGCGCCAGCTCGACAATGCGTTCGGTAGCTTCCTGGGGGGTGCGAAGGACCAGCGTGTCCAGTGCTCTGGCCACGCGCCGGCTTGGATCGCTGACTGCCAGTCCGACCCGCCGCGTCCCCCAGTCCACGGCGAGCACTCGGCTCACGAAGCCGTTCCCGCCTCCGCGCTTTTCGAGCGTCGCTTGGTCAGCGATACCGTGGTTCCATTCGAGAAGTCGAACTCTACCTGATCCATCATCGATCGCATGATAAAGATACCGCGACCCCGCACGGCCAATAAATCCGGCGGACTCATGGCGTCCTCCGGCGTGGGATGAAATCCCTTCCCCTCGTCGTGAACGAGAATGGTGAGCTGATCCGAGTCCAGCTCGAACGTCACGCGAATCGGTTGCCCCGATTCTTGACCATTCCCGTGCTGAATGGCATTCGTGCAGGCTTCGATCACCGAAATGGCTACCGCATCCCGATCGACATCCTCGAATTCCAGATATTCGGTGATGCCGTCCGCGATCTTGTCCACCACGCCCAGGAGCTCCAAACGGCTGGGCAGGGACAGCTGGATACGGTTGCCGTTCGACGCGGACATGATTTAGAAGCTGGCCAAAGCGGCCGCTTCCTCCTCGTACGTATCGAATATGGTTTGGAGCTTGGTGACCATGAAGATCTGCTCGATACGCTGATTCACGCCGGTGAGCTTGAACTTCCCGCCCGCGCTCTTCACGGTGTGATATGCGGCGATCAGCATGCCGAGCCCCGTGGAGTTCACCCACGATACCTTGCTCAAATCGATGAGTATGTTGTGGCGCCCCTGAGACACGTAGTCTTTCATTTGTTTCTGGAAGGCCTCCGAATCCGGTCCGCCCAAGAGCTTTCCGTTCATTCGGATGACGACGACGCTCCCCCTCTCTTCTTCTACCATTTTCATAACGCCTCCGTAGCGCCCAAGGACCGGGCTCGGGAGGGTATCCCCAACCGCACCGCCGCGGAATCCATATCCTTGGGCAAATTACTTGTAAAGACCAATCTTCTGCCAGTTTGCGGATGAATGAAAGCGAGGAAGCCGGCGTGAAGGGCTTGGCGGTCCAGGATCTCCAGTGCTTCGCGGGCCGGTCCTCGTGCCGAGGCCCGTAATCCGGCCAGGCGGCTCCCTCGTCCTCCGTAGTCGGGATCGCCGAACACCGGATGCCCCAAATGCTTCCAGTGCGCACGGATCTGGTGGGTCCGGCCGGTTTCCAGCCGGAGATCCACTGCCGTCCATGCTTCTCCCGACCACAAGACCCGATAATGAGTCACCGCCTCTCTTCCCCCTCGAGCCACCACCCGCATCCGGCGCCGATCCGTCCGGCTGCGAGCCAAGGCTCCGCTAATACTACCTTCGGCCGTAGAGATCCTCCCCCATAGCAGCGCCCAGTATCGGCGCGTGATTTCCCGACGAGCCAGAGCGGCGGAGAGAGCCAATTGGACGGCAGGATCCTTGGCTACGACAAGCAGACCACTCGTTCCCAAATCCAGACGATGGACGATGCCCGGTCGCAGGGGCGCCCCGATGGGGCTGAGGGGAATGTTCCGAGCCACCAGCGCGTTCACCAGCGTGCCCCCCGGGCGCCCGGCCCCCGGGTGAACGGCCAGCCCCGCCGGCTTCATGATCACGAGTAGACCCGCGTCCTCATGGACGATCTCGAAGGGATGGTCTTCGGGTTCCAAGGAGAGGATGGGCGGAGGGGGGACCTGAACCAGCAGCACGTCCCCCGTCTTGAGCGGATGCCCGGCCTTGGCTGGGCGGCCGTCGACCTGAACCCGTCCCTGGTCCACCAGCCGCTTTACTTGCGACCGGGTGAAAACACCCAAGCCGCCGTCCAGGTTCAGGCGGCTTTCCAAAAATCGGTCCAGTCGAACTCCGGCTTCAGCCCTCGTCACCCGGTGATGCCAGTCGGGCAACCGGTTCCTCCAGGATGGGACTGTCTTCACCGGTGTTCCGGCTCGTGATCACGAGTCCCAGCGCCAGCCACACGACGCCGATCGTGACCGCGGAGTCGGCCACGTTGAACACCGGCCAGTAGGTTTCGGGCGGAATGCCGATTTGCACGAAATCCACGACTTCGCCCAGCCGGATACGGTCGAACAAGTTCCCGACCGCGCCGCCCAGAATGAGGCCGAGCGGGAGCACGCTCACGCTGCGCTGTTTATTCCAAGCCACCGCAGTGACCACGAACACCGCCGCGATCGACACGGCAATGAGTACGCCGCGGCTGCCCGGAAACAGCCCGAATGCGGCGCCAGGGTTGTGAATGTAGGTGAGCCGCACCCAATCCCCGATCACCTGCTTTACCTGGTGCGGATGCAGCGTAACCACGATGAGACGTTTGGTGGCGATATCGAGGAGAAATGTCACGAGAGCGGTGATGAAGAACACGGACCGCGCGCGACGCACGTGGTCGGCGTCCGACATGTGCCGCGTGTGGAGGGGAACCGGAGCGCCCGGAGTCTGGTCCGCGCCGTTCAACGGCTTGTCCTCTCCTGGACCACCTGGCAGTCCAGACAGAGTCGCGCTTGCGGCAAGGCGACCAGGCGTTCCCGGCCGATCTTTTTCTCGCATGTCTGACAAGTTCCGTACTCCCCTCGGTACAAGCGCCGGAGCGCTTCCACCGTGTCCATGAGCAAACGGCCTTCGGTGGTCATGCGCAGGTGATTCATCTCCCGCTCGAATGTATCGGATCCCTGGTCGGCCATGTGAAACGAATAACCGGAGAGGTCGCCCGACGCATCCTTGATGTTTTCCCCGAACGAACGATCGAGATGATTGATTTCTCGGAGCAGCCGCTCGCGATCTTCGAGCAGCTTCTTCTCCACTGTTTTCAAGTCTTTCTTGTTCATGATTTCTCCAGCCAAACCGAAACCGTTTCCCCGTCCACGTCCCAGCGGGTGGTCCGATCGTCGAGAGGGACGATATCCATGCCTACGGCCAGCGTCTCGCTGCGAATGAAGCCTTCGTATTCGCGAAGCGCGTCCTGCCACGCCGCGCTACCGCCCAATCGCAGTCGCACGCGATCCGTAACCAAGAGACCCTGATCCTTGCGTTCGTTCTGCAACCGGTGCACCAACTCCCGGATCTTACCCTCCCGCTCCAGTGCTGGGTCCAGGGTGGTGGCCAAGGCCACCGCAAGATCTCCTTCTTCGAGCAACAGGATGCCGGGGGGAGCGAAGGTGTCCACGTCTACCTCGGTCGCCGTTATATCAGCTGGGGCGCCTTGGACTTCCACCTGCCAACGCCCCGCGCCCAAACCCTGGCGCACACGATCCGGGGGAAGACCCCGGATGGCTTCCGCCACCACGTTCACCGATCCACCGAAACGGGGACCGAGCGCCTTGAAATTGGGTTTGAGGCGAGCGGCCAAGACCGCCTCGCGCGTGCTGAATTCTACTTGCTTGACGTTGATCTCATCCCGGATGACCTCGAGGACATCTTCCGGGAGCGGGTTTCGGTCGAGCACCCAAAGCGCAGAGAGGGGAAGCCGGATCTTGAGTCCCGCTTTCTGACGAGCGGCGCGGGCCAGCTCGGTGATCGCGACCGCGCGCGCCATGTCGGATTCGAGCCGTTCGTCACGCCGGGCGTCGCCGGGGGCGGGATAAAGAGCCAAGTGCACACTGTCCGGTGCCTCGGGGACGAAGCCGGTCACGAAGGTGCGATGCAACGTTTCGGCAAAGAAGGGAGCGATGGGCGCAAGCAGCCGGGCGATGGTGGCCAGCACTTCGTGGAGCGTCGCATACGCTGCTTCTTTGTCCGGTCCGGCTTCGCCTTTCCAAAAACGCCGGCGGCTCCGGCGCACGTACCAGTTCGAAAGATCATCGAGCACGAAATTCTGAAGCGCGCGCGCGGCGCGGGTGATCTGGTAATTCCGTAGCTCCTCGTGCATGCCCTGGGCGACGGTATCGAGCCGGGAGAGGACCCATCGGTCAAGGATCGCGCGCTCGTCAACGCGTGGCGCTTTTCCTGGAGGCGTCCATCCATCGACGTTCGCGTACGTGGCAAAAAACGCGGCCACGTTTCGGAGTGTGCCGAAGAAACGCCGCGAGACATCACTCACCCCGTCTTTCGAGAACCGTGTGGTCACCCACGGAGGGGAGGCGGTCATGAGATACCACCGGAGCGCGTCCGCGCCGTCGCGATTGATGATCTCCCATGGATCGACCGTGTTGCCGAGGCGCTTGGACATCTTGCGCCCTTCGGGGTCGAGAATGAGCTCGTTGGCCAGAACGGCGCGAAACGGGCTCTGTCCGGTGATGAGCGTGCCGATGGCCAAGAGCGAATAAAACCAGCCGCGACTCTGATCGATGCCCTCGCAAATGAAATCGGCTGGATAACGCTTGTCGAAGGTGGTCTCGTTCTCGAACGGATAGTGCCATTGCGCAAACGGCATCGCGCCCGAATCGAACCACACGTCAGCCACTGAATCCACGCGATGCATGTCGCCACCGCAACCCCGGCACTTGAGCACGACTTGGTCCACGAACGGGCGGTGCAGATCTTCGGGAACGGTGCCTCCAAGTTGAGACAACTCCTGGCGGCTTCCGATCATGATCTGGTTATCGCAACCCTCGCAGAGCCAGAGCGGTAACGGCGTTCCCCAGTAGCGATCTCGCGAGATGGCCCAGTCGACGTTGTTCTCGAGCCAGTTGCCGAAACGATTCTTGCCCACCTGCTCGGGAAACCAGCGCACCCGCGCGTTTTCGGCCAGCATCTGTTCCTTGAGCGCGGTGGTCTTCAAGTACCAGGAGTCGCGCGCGTAATACAAGAGCGCGGTGTCGCAACGCCAACAGAAGGGATAGCTGTGCTCATATGGCTCGGTTGCGTAGAGGAGGCCCGATGTTTTGAGATGGGCAATGATCTCGGGATCGACCTCACGCACGCGCCGCCCCGCGAACACCGGCACTTCGGACGTAAAATGCCCCGTCTCATCGACGGTATGATGCTTGGGCAAATCCAGGGCCTGGCCCAATTCGTAGTCGTCCGCCCCGTACATGACCGCGGTGTGCACGACCCCGGTGCCGTCTTCGGTAGTCACGAACTCCGCTTGCGCCACGTAGTACGCGTTCTTACCCGTTCGCTTCCCCAGATCCAGGCCGTCGAAGAGCGGCCGGTAACGCAAGCCGACGAGCTTGCGTCCCGGGAACGTGTCGATCACCTCGTACTCGCCGCGAAGCATGCTCGTGCGCGCCTTGGCCAGGATGTATGTCCCGTGCGCTTGCCGCACGGTGACATAGGGAATGTCGCCCCCCACGGCCAGCGCGACGTTTCCCGGCAACGTCCACGGCGTCGTCGTCCAGGCCAGAATGTACGTACCGGGTTTGTCGACCAGCGCGAATTTGACCGTGACCGCGGGATCTTTGACCGTTTTGTATCCCTGCGACACTTCGTGATCGGAGAGCGCGGTTTGACAACGTGGACAATAGGGAACGACCTTGAACCCCGCGTACACGAGGCCTTTGTTCCACCACTGTTTCAGGAGCCACCACACGGTTTCGATATAGTCGTTTTCGAGCGTGACGTAGGGATGCTCCAAATCCAGCCAGAAGCCGGTGCGCTCGGTGATTCGCTCCCATTCTTCCTTGTACTTGAACACGCTCGTCCGGCATCTCGCGTTGAACGCCGCGACGCCGTAGCTTTCAATTTGCTTTTTGCCTTCGATGCCGAGCTCGCGCTCGACCTCGATCTCCACCGGCAGCCCGTGGGTGTCCCAGCCGCCTTTGCGTTCGACACGAAAGCCTTCCATCGTCCAGAAACGGCATACGAGATCTTTGACCGTGCGGGAGAGGAC
>Ga0207675_100005330_pt1 | contig 12355 bp, 10 predicted proteins | sample KBSSwiS42_FD_184305 | JGI IMG/M metagenome (GOLD analysis project Ga0207675, IMG submission 184305) | Switchgrass rhizosphere microbial communities from Kellogg Biological Station, Michigan, USA - KBS Switchgrass S4-2 (SPAdes) (version 2) | ecosystem: Host-associated > Plants > Roots >...
GATGCTTTGCTGTTGTGCAGCAGCACAAGATCGATGTCCGACCGCGGCCCGAGCTCACGCCGAGAAAGACTCCCAACCGCGGCAAGGGCGGCCCCGCTTGCAGGGCCGCCCACGTCCGCATAAAGCTTAACCAGCGCGGACTCCACACATTCGGTGATCAAACGCCGACGATCCGGCCCCGCGGTGAATGACCACCCGGACCGGATCGCGACGTTGAGACGCTCGCTGGTTAGATCACGCTTCAGAGCGCGTCCAGCCCGCGCTCTCCGGTTCGCACGCGGACGATTTCATCCACCGGAACCGACCAGACCTTGCCGTCACCGATGCGACCGGTCCGAGCGCTCTTGACCAGGACATCGATGATGTCTTTGGCATCATCGTCGTCCACGAGCACCTCAAGTCTCACCTTGGGCACCAGGTCGACGGTGTACTCCGCCCCCCGGTAAACCTCAGTGTGGCCCCGCTGACGTCCGAAGCCGCTTGCCTCGCTGACTGTCATGCCCTCGACGCCAAACGACTCGAGTGCGGTCTTTACCTCGTCCAACATATGTGGCTTGATGATTGCGGTTACCAGCTTCATGCCGTGACCTCCTGACCATTCTTGCTGTCTTCCTCGACCTGGCTAGGCGCTGAGCCGCCGTACGACATGCCGCGGATGCCTGCGCCGAGTGTGCCGAGATCGTAGCCCGTCTCTGCGTGCTCCACCTCGTCGACGCCGGTGCGCTCGTCTTCTTCGCTGACGCGGAATCCGACAGTCTTATGCAGTATGAAGCCGATGATCAAGCTCATGATCAGGCTGTAGAAGAGCACGGAGAAGGCTCCGACTGCCTGGCGCCACAGCTGGTCAAAACCGCCGCCGTAGAACAGGCCGTTGACGCCAGCCGGTGCTGCCTCGGTCGCCAGGAAGCCAACCGCGAGGGTGCCCCAGAGACCGCCGAACAGGTGAACGCCGACAACGTCAAGCGAGTCGTCAAAGCCCAACCTGTACTTCAGTCCGACGGCCAGCGCACAGATGACGCCAGCGAGAACGCCAACGATGATCGCGCCGATCGGTGAGACCGAGGAGCAGGACGGAGTAATAGCGACCAAGCCGGCGACGACGCCAGATGCGGCGCCGAGGGAGGTGGCATGGCCGTCTCGAATGCGCTCGGTGATCAGCCAGCTCAAGGAGGCAGCGGCGGTGGCGACCATGGTGTTCACCCAGACCGTTGCCGCCGTGGTGCCGGCGGCGATCGCGGAGCCGGCATTGAAGCCGAACCAGCCGAACCACAGCAAGCCAGCACCAATCATGACCAGTGTCAGGTTGTGTGGCCGCATTGGATCGCGCTTCCAGCCGAGCCGCTTGCCCAAAATAATGGCAAGAGCAAGACCAGCCGCACCCGCGTTGATGTGGACGGCCGTGCCACCGGCGAAGTCGATTGCCTTCAAGTTGTTGGCGATCCAGCCACCAGTGTGCTCTCCGGAAGAGAAGTCGAATACCCAGTGGGCGACCGGGAAGTAAACGAGGGTGCCCCAGATCACGGTGAAGACCATCCAGACGCCGAACTTCGCGCGATCCGCGATAGCACCAGAGATCAGGGCGACGGTGATGATCGCGAACACGGCCTGGAATGCGACGAAGGCCATCACCGGGTAGATACCCGTCTGGTCGTCGAAGGAGACCTCGGTGGTGGCTCCCATGAGGCCTTTGAGACCTAGGTACTGAAGCGGATCGCCGAGGAGGCCGTAGCCGATGTCGTCTCCGAAGGCAGTCGAGTAGCCCCAGAGAATCCAGATGACAGCGATCGAGGCCAGCGCCCCGAAGCTCATCATCATCATGTTGAGAACGCTCTTCGCGCGGACCATGCCGCCGTAGAAGAAGGCGAGGCCTGGTGTCATGAGCAGCACCAGCGCTGCTGACGCCAGGAGCCACGCAGTGGTCCCAGTGTCAATCTCGAATGGTGTCATTGTTGCTTCTTTCGGTGACGGGGACTGGAAACGGATAGGAAACCTCGGCGGCTGGATCCTGGACGCCGGAGGTTACGCAAAACTCTGCTAGGCCTGTGTTGCACCAAACGTGCGTTCGGTTACACCCGGGTCACAGTTGGCAAGGCAATGTGACGGCTGCGTTTCGGGCTGCTCGCGCGACTGCGCCCGGCTCCCAACGAAAGTGGTCAGAAACAGCAACAGATCCGATGAGATCTCTGTTGCCGGTGACCACTTCTGATCATCTTTGCTGCTCGGCGGCTTGTCGAGCAGCCCAGGCGGAGGCGACCATGTCATCGACAGTGTGACGCATCTTCCAGTTCAAATCTCGTCCGGCCAGGTCGCCGGTCGCCACGATTCGAGCGGGATCGCCGGGGCGTCGAGGTCGAACTTCCGGACGAAAGCCGATACTGGTGACCCGCTCGACGGCATCCATGATTTCGCGAACCGAAAGACCGGTCCCGCTGCCGAGGTTGTAGACCGGCTGCAACGGCCGACCTTCCTCGAGGGCCTTGGCAGCGGCGACATGGGAGAGCGCCAAGTCGGAGACATGGACGTAGTCACGGACCGGAGTGCCGTCGGGAGTGGGGTAGTCGTCCCCATTGATGTAGGGCACTTCTCCGGCGACAAGACGCTCGAAGATCAGCGGGAAGAGATTGTGCGGGCTGGTGTCGCGCAGGTCGTCGTATCCCGAACCCACGACGTTGAAGTATCGCAGCGAGGTATGGCGCAGTGGCGCTGCACTGGACGCTGTGGCCGTGGCTTGATCGCGGAGCAGCCACTCGCCGATCAGCTTCGATTCGCCGTACGGAGACTCCGGCCTGGTCGGATCGTCCTCGCTGACCAAGTCGCTGACTGGCGTGCCGTAGACGGCAGCGCTGGAGGAGAACACGAACTTGTTCACCCCGTGGCTGGCCATCGACTCCAGCAAGGTGATCATGCCGGTGACGTTCTGGGTGTAGGTGTGCAGCGGCCTGCTGACTGAGACACCCGCGTACTTGAAACCGGCGAGATGCACGACGCCCGAGATGGTGTGGTCGGTGAAGATCTGGTCGAGGAGCTCGCGCTGTAGCACGCTGCCTACATAGCTGGGGACATCGTCGCGGACAAAGCTGCGATGCCCACTGGACAGGTCATCGATCACCACGGCGGGAATGCCGTCGGCGGTGAAAGCGCGTACCACGTGGGAGCCGATGTAGCCGGCGCCGCCGGTCACCAACCAGGTCATCCGCGCGTGCTCCTCTCGATCGGCCTCCAATAAATCGGGCTCAGCGTAGCGGGGTGCGGACTCGCAAGTCGGTGATCTTGATGCCGAGCACCTGCTCGGTCGCCGTGATCGCTTCAGCAAACAGATCGTCGGCCAACACGGGATGCGGATCGAGCATGGTGACCTCGATATCAGTGCGTTGGCCCTTGGTGATCGTTTTCCAGCTGGCGACGAGTCGTCCGTCGTGCAATACGACTGGGGAGAACAGGCCGTTGACCTTGGCCCAGACCTTCGGCAGCTGCTGTTCGGTCAAGAATCGCGTGCGATTGCGCCCGTGATAACCCACTAACAAGCCGTCGAACTCCGGCAACAGCCTCAATCCGGGATCCAAGACGCCGTCCGAAGGAGCCTCCGCGAGGTCGAGATAGTCCTCATCGTCGGGGCCGCGCAGATGGATGATCTTATCGCCGAGGTGCTTAAGAGCCTCATCGACCGCGCCCAAGCCCGTGCCGAAGAAGAAGGCGAGATCGAGCCGTTGGGCCGGACCATACGAGCCCAGGTGGATCCGCACCAGGTTCGCCAAAGATTCGGCAAAGTCGCTGTAAGACAAGTCGGGCAGCAGGCTACGAGCCCGTCGATGGTAGATGTCGGTTCGTTTCTCCCATCGGGTATCGCGAGGCCGCCGAAGCAGACCGCTATGACCCCAGATGAGGCTGTCGGAGAGCAAGTCCGGGCCGCCGGCAACCCAGTTCTCATCGCGCACAGAGAGCCAGGCACGGGCATGCGACACGATCTCAACGCGTGGCCGCCAGTCTTGCGATGCAAAGGCTTCGATCTCGGCAGCCAGCTGCTCGGGGGTGATCTGCTTCAGCTTCAGCACGTTGCGCAGCTGGCTCGCCCGGGTGGTGCGCGCAACAGTATCCAGCCATCCGAATTGCTCGACCACGCTGGTGTGAACAGTGCCTCGGATATTGCTGGTTTTGACCAGCTGGTGCGACTCGAACAGGGCTCGCACCGTGTCGTAACCCACGCCTGGCAAGCGGGAGGAGATGGTCAGAAAGGGTGCGCGCGGCACCTGGGACTGAATTGGCCCCAGGCGTCGGAAGAGGTCCAATACCGCCTCGGGCCCACGCTCTGAGATCGCCGGGAACTGCCTACGCAGCGTGCGCCGCCGGAGTTCATCATGGCTGAGCTGCTGCACGGCTCTGACGTTAATCGCAGACCTGACATCGAACCCTGAAAAACGCATCACCCAAAACAGGAAATGCCCCGAACCCGGCCGTTTCGGCGTCACTGGAGATGCAAAATCAGGGCAGCTCCCACGAACCGGTGCGCTACCCTGAACCCATGCAACGGGTTGCCCTCCTTACGTAGCCGCGTAGGTACGCCTGCGCGGCAGCCCCTCATGCCCAGCCGGCGAGGGGTTTTTTCATGTCCAGGCGCAGCGATGCACAACCAAGGAGACGAACAAGATCATGACCGAGCAGATCGAGCGGGTCGAGGAGGCTGCTGAACGGTCGGCCACCGCCCCTCGGGAGCGGACTGGCTATAACGCCCGCGCAGCCCAGGAGCGCTGGCAGGCGTTCTGGGAGGCCGACCAGACCTTCGTCCCGGCTGATGACGGTTCGCGGGAACGCCTCTATGTGCTGGACATGTTTCCTTACCCATCAGGCGACCTGCACATGGGTCACGCGGAGGCCTTCGTGATGGGTGACGTCGTCGCCCGCTATCTGAAACTACGGGGTTACGACGTACTTCACCCGATCGGTTGGGACTCCTTCGGACTGCCGGCGGAGAATGCGGCTATCGAGCGGAACGCCCACCCGGCCGAGTGGACCTACGCCAACATCGAGACTCAGGCGACGTCGTTTCGGCGCTACGGACTGAGCTTCGACTGGTCTCGTCGGCTGCATACCTCCGACCCGGAGTATTACCGCTGGACGCAATGGCTGTTCCTGCGCTTCCGAGAACGCGGATTGGCGTACCGCAAGGCCAGCTATGTCAACTGGTGCCCCAAGGACCAGACGGTGCTGGCCAATGAGCAGGTGATCGCGGGGTTGTGCGAACGCTGCGGCTCAGTGGTCACCAAACGGTTGCTGACCCAGTGGTACTTCAAGATCACCGAATACGCCGAGCGGCTGCTGGACGATATGGATGATCTTGTCGATGGCTGGCCAGAGCGGGTACTGACGATGCAGCGCAACTGGATCGGCCGCTCCGAGGGTGCCTATGTAGATTTCATGATCGAAAATCGAGCCGAGCCGGTCAGAGTCTTCACCACCCGGCCCGACACTCTGTACGGTGCGACGTTCTTCGTCATCGCACCCGATGCGCCGCTGGCGGCTGAAGTGGTCAGCGACGAGCAGCGCGCGGCATTTGAGGACTATTTCGAGCAGACCAAGCACGAGACCGAGATCGAGCGGCAGGCCACTGAACGTCCCAAGACCGGCGTCTTCTTGGGCGTGCACGCCACGAACCCGGTGAATGGCGAGAAGATCCCGGTTTACGCGGCGGACTACGTGTTGGCTGAGTACGGCACCGGGGCGATCATGGCTGTTCCGGCTCATGATCAACGCGACCTGGATTTTGCGCGCACCTTCGGGCTGCCGGTACGAGAAGTGGTCGCCACCGGCGGGCCCGATCCGATTGCGACGGGCATCGCGACGCCTGGCGACGGCACCTACATCAACTCCGACATCCTGAACGGCCTGACCGACAAGGTTGCCGGCGTTCGGGCGATCACCGCGAGGCTGGAGGCGGAGGGCGTCGGTGAGGCTGCGGTCACGTACCGGCTGCGGGACTGGCTGTTGAGCCGGCAACGCTACTGGGGTTGCCCCATCCCGATCATCCACTGCGAGGAATGTGGGGAGGTGCCGGTGCCCGATGATCAACTGCCTGTTGAGCTGCCATATTTGGCGGGCACCGATCTCGCCCCCAAAGGAACATCACCGCTGGCGGCGGCGACCGACTGGGTCAACGTCGACTGTCCGGAGTGTGGGGGACCGGCGAAGCGTGACACCGACACGATGGACACCTTCGTCGATTCCTCGTGGTACTTCTTCCGTTACTGCTCGCCCGGGGATGAGAAGGCACCGTTCAATCCGGAGGATGTACGCCGCTGGATGCCAGTGACCCAATATGTCGGCGGTGTCGAGCATGCCATTCTGCATCTGCTGTACATGAGGTTCTTCACCAAGGTGCTGTGTGACATGGGCATGGTCGACTTCGAGGAGCCGATGCGCCGCTTGCTGAATCAAGGTCAGGTGATCAACCAGGGCAGGGCGATGAGCAAATCGCTGGGCAACGGGGTCGACCTGGGCGTACAGATCGATGCGTTCGGGGTTGACGCGGTACGTCTGACCGTGGTCTTTGCTGGACCACCCGAGGAGGACATCGACTGGGCCGATGTCTCGCCTGCTGGTTCGTTGAAGTTCCTGCAGCGCGCATACCGGCTGGCCGACCAGGTGACAAGCGAGCCGGGCTCCTCGGCCAGCGCTGGTGATCTGGAGCTACGCAGGGAGACTCATCGACTGCTGGCCGACATTGACTCCGCCATTGCTCGGCAACGGTTCAATGTGGCTGTTGCGCGAGTCATGGAACTGGTCAATGCCACCCGCAAGGCGATGGACGGATCGGCCGGTCCAGCCGACCCCGCTGTTCGCGAGGCCGCCGAGGTGATCACCATTGCCCTGAGCTTGGTAGCGCCCTACGTCGCCGAGGAGATGTGGGAACGTCTGGGTCACGCTCCGTCGGTCGCGAGTGCGACGTGGCCGACGGTTGACCCCGCCTTGCTGGTGACTCAATCGGTGACCTGTGTTGTGCAGATCCAAGGCAAGGTACGCGGCAGGCTGGAGGTACCGCCAGGAATCAGCGAGGACGAGTTGCGCACCCGTGCCTTGGCCGATGAATCAGTCGTACGCGCACTAGGCGGCCGAGAGATCACCAAGGTGATCATTCGTGCGCCCAAGCTGGTCAGCATCGTCGCGCGTTAGTTGGGATCGTCCGCGGGGCAATTGGCCGGCTTCTCGCGCGCGAAACCGGTCAGAGGCAACACCAAATCGGGCGCGGAGGCCGTTGTTGTTGACCACTTTCCTGAAGACAGGAGCTCACGATTCCGCGCCTGCAAGAGTCGCGAACAGGCCACGGTGGTCGGTTCCGGTGATCGCGAAGCTGGTCACCGAAGTTGCCGTGAGCTCTTTGTTGATCATGACGTGATCGATCGGCAGTAGCGGTGGGAACGGTTCGTCAGCCGGATACGTCGGCAGCCAGCCCGCGCCGGCGACATCGGTGGCGCTCTTCAGGCCAAGACGTCGCAAGGCCTGCATCGGTCCATGATCATCGACTGCATTGAAATCGCCGGCAACGACCAATGGCTGGTCGAGGTTGTCGCTGACCACCTCGTTGAGCAGCTGATGCTCAGCAATCCAACGATTACGACCGCAGTAGGGGTTGCACGGATGCACGGCCATCAGACGAATGCTTCCTACGTCGGGGACGCGCACTGTCGTCTCCCATTGTTGGAAAGACGTATTACCGATCAGTTTGCTCTGCCTCAGCGGGAAGCGCGAATAGACCGCGGTATTGGTGAAGCCGTCCTTCGGATCGCCCAGCGAGTAAGGGAAACGCTCGTCCCAGCCGAATGGCTTCAAGTCCTGCAAGGCGCTGGGGGTGGCCTCGACCAAGATCACGATATCGGCCCGCTCGGCACGTTGAGCGACTTTCCGGGAGTCCGCGCCACCGTTGTACATGTTCAGGCTCATCAATCGGAACTTCGGAGTACTGGCGGCTCGATGATCATTGACAAACAGCGGCCCCAGCCACGCCAGGTGGCACAGCGTGAGCAGGGCGACGGCAACGGTGATCAATGCGATAACGAGCCGGTGTCGGGCCCGCACCAGGACGATGAACAGGCAGCCGAGCGCGATCAGGTAGCCGAGTAGCCCGTAGGCGATGAAGGCCGCTAGTCGCGCGGTTTGGTCGTCGGCCGGAGGGAACACCCGCATGAGGGTGGCGGCGATCGCGGGCAGCAACGCGAGTGCCGCGATGGTGCAGAGCAGATCCTGAAAGCGCGGCCGCGATGGTCGAGTGTCCCAGGCCGGGGCCATAGGTGGGGTCCCGGGGCGGCGCGAGGCGCTCATGGTCACCGCGCCAGAATGCCTGGCTGACGCAAGCCAGGACCTGATCGACACGAAGAGCAGTGCTCGCTATCGGCTTCGCCGTGGTGCGTGTGGGTTCCGTCGCGCCATTTGGAGTAACTGAGGATGCGGCGGAAACTCAGATTCTGTTCGCTCGCCGGTCTCATTCCAGCCCAGGGCACGGTAGAACGCACGTGCTGTGTGATTGTTGGTGAGCACCCAGCAAAATGCCTCCCGGGCGCCGCCGGCGTAGATCTCCATGCACGCAAACTCCAGCAAGGTCGAACCGTAGCCGCGACGCGTGTGATCAGGAGCTACGCCGAGGTGGTGGACAGTCTCAGCGTCGAAAGCCACATAGCCCACGGGGCTCTCCCGCACCTCGAGAAGATAAGTATGGGTCAGCCTGTTGCTCAGTAGCTGTCGCCAGCGCTGGGCAATCGCGTTGACCGGATAGGGATACTGCTGGGGCGGAAAGATGTGGGCCAATGCGTCTTCGCTCGCTGCACGTTCCAACCGGGTCAGCAGTTTGCTCTCGCCGGGGCGAGCGCGCCGGATGCGTACTCCGCTCTCCTCGTTCTCCATCGGGGGATCGTGGAGATCCAAGATGTCGAGTAGCTCGTCGGCGATCTGGTCTGCCCGCGTGAGGCGGCCCCGCCGGCTCGCGAGGTTGGACTTCTGTACGCACCATGCCTCGGCGGACTCGTCCTCGGTAGCGATGAGTAGGCCGTTCTCGCCCGGAGCGACCACGGTGACGTCGTCCCATTCGAATATGTAGCGGCGGAATGGGTTGATGATCTCGACGGTTTGATCACTGACCCGCAGCCGCGGATGGAAACCGAAGCGCCAGACGTAGAGCAGGGCCAGCACGGTGAGCACGATCAGCAACGCAGGCAACCAAGGCGAGCTGCCGTTCCGGTAGATCAGGTACGCCAAGACGGGGATAACGATTCCGGCTGCCACGGCGAAGATCGATATCAGAACAAGCGTCACCGGCCCAGCGCGCCATACGCGAAGTTCCTCCTCAGGCATTGGGTTGCGTTGTCCTCCGGCAACGGGCGGGGGCGATTCCCCGAGGTCTGCAATCGGCTGTGTCCCTCGTCCTACGCTGAGCAGATGCCTGGCGTCGCAATGGTGACTGACTCTACGTCATCCCTCGACCCAGCCGACGCTGTCCGCGCGGACATCTCGATCATTCCATTGCAGGTCGTCATCGACGATGTCAGCCGTCCAGAATCGGACGTCCGGCCACTAGAGGTCGCTGGCGCATTACGTGCCGGTAGGCGGGTGAGCACGTCGCGACCTACACCCGACGTGATTGGACACACGTACGCGGAGTTGGAGGCGGCCGGATACGACGCCATAGTGTCGGTCCACCTCAGTAGCAAGATCTCGGGCACCTATGGTGCGGCACAGGTTGCCGCGGCATCGGTACACATTCCGATCATCGTCGTCGACAGCATGACCCTGGCGATGGCAGTCGGCTTTGCGGTCCTGACCGGAGCTGATATGGCTCGTGCTGGCGCAGCTCCGGCGGAGGTCGTTGCACAGGTACGCCGCCGCGCAGCCGCCGCGACCACGTACTTCTACGTCGACAGCTTGGAGTACCTGCGACGTGGCGGCCGGATCGGAACCGCCGCGGCAATGCTGGGTTCGGCGCTGGCCGTGAAGCCGCTGCTCACCGTTACTGACGGCGAGATCCGACCGTACGAGCGGGTCAGGACGGAGTCGAAGGCGCTGGCCAGACTGGAGGAGCTGAGCCTGGATGCGTTAGCCCGGGCGGCGAGCAACGGTGCCGTGGATGTTGCCGTCCATCATCTCGACAATCCAGATGGCGCACGTCGGCTCGTCGAGCGGCTCCAAGATCGGGAGCTGACCGGAAGCGTCGTGATCTCAGAAGTCAGCGCCGTCCTCGGCGTGCATGTCGGCCCCGGCACCGTAGGAATCGTCGTGTCACCACGGGTCTGAGCGAACCGCAACGCCGCTTGTCCCCAAGGCAGAGGCTGCTCCGAGCGCTGTCCACAGATCGCGGAGCGCGCGCACGGAGCCTGGTCGGCGTCCTTAGCTTCCGGACATGGGACATCGACCGAAGGCGGATGTTGAGCTGGCCCGGCTGATCAGCGATCGCCTGGCGCTGGTGCTTGCGGAGCGGCCGCCACGTAGGGCGCGTGATCCAGGACCAGTGCCGGCTGAGGTGTCAGGGAAGCCTGACACGAGGTCGACCGTGGGAAGGCCGGGCCACGAGGATACCCAGATTGCCGATGAGCTCCTCCTGTCAGTCGACGCGCCGGAGCTGCCCAAGCAGCGGTTCGGTCGCATGCACGTCGGTGTCATCAGCATGTTGCTGGTGCTCGGTTTGATCACGGCCGGATGGATGTTGCTGCGTGCTCGGCCCGTTGCAGTGGCCAGTCCCGACGGCGTCGTCACGCTGAGCATGCCAACGGCGACCGCGGTGTCGCCAACACCCTCGACCAGCAAGAGCGATGCAAAGATCGTTGTCCACGTCCTCGGAGCGGTCCGTCATCCGGGCCTGGTCAAGCTGAAGGACAGCTCACGAGTCCAGGATGCGATCGATGCTGCCGGCGGCCTCACTCATCGAGCTGATCCGGGGGAACTGAACCTCGCCCAAGTGCTGGCCGACGGTCAGCAGGTAGTGATCGGTACCGCGGGCGACCCGACGGGGGAAGTTCGAGACCAGCCTGGGTCGGCTACGGGTGGTGGCTCGTCCGCCACCGGAGCGGTCGATCTGAATCGTGCCAATCAATCGCAGCTAGAAGAGCTGCCTGGAGTCGGGCCGGTCACTGCCCAGGCGATTCTCACCTGGCGGCAGCAACACGGACGGTTCAGCCGGATCGAGGAGTTACAGGAGGTGGATGGCATCGGACCCAAGACCTACGCCCAAATCGCCCCACACGTGCGAGTGTGAAAGCCCGGCTACGGCGCCTTATGGCAGCCCTGCGCAGCAGCGTCGGGCGACTGACGGCCCGTCACCCGGTAGATCGGCAGGCTGCCGCCGTACCGCCTGCAGGCCGTACGGTACCCACGCCCTCGGCGGATGTGCGGGCAGTGCCCCTGGCGGCCGGGGCCTGGGCAGCCGCATGGCTGGGAACCTGGGGATCCTCGATGGGGATTGCCGCAGCCGCGGCGGCCGGGCTGATTCTGCTCGCGGCGTCGGTGCTGCGACGCTCAGCGCTGCTAATGACAGTTGGCCTGGTCATTGCTGTGCTGCTCGGTGCTGGCCTCGTCAATGTGCACCGCCTCCGGCATGGACCTGTCGCGGCGCTGGCGACGCACCGGGCGATCGTGTCGGCCGAGCTGGAGATTCGTGCAGACCCTCATCGGGTGGCCGGGACGGGACCGAGGTCCGGCGCCGCCGTCATGAAGACCGCAACCGTACGCGTTGAGGGCCGAGGCGGCATCTGGCTGGTCCGAGCTCCGCTCCTCCTCGTCGTCAGTGGCCCAAACATTGAGGAGTGGTTTCACATCTCGGTCGGTAGTCGAGTCCTTGTAGAGGGTCGCTTGGAGACACCGGATCGAGGTTCGGACGTGGCAGCCGTGGTGCGGGTGCGTGGCTCACCAGTCGTCGTCGGTGCGCCTTCGCCTGGCCTTCGGCTGGTGGAACGGGTTCGCGAGGGATTGCGACAAGCTGTCGTGGATCGTCGCCCAGAGCCGCGAGCGCTGGTGCCTGCCCTCGTTCTTGGCGACACCTCCGGACTTCGTCCGCAGCTGACCGAAGACTTCGTCTCCACTGGGTTGACCCATCTCACGGCCGTCTCGGGCGCCAACCTCACGCTGCTGTTGGCCTTCTTGCTGACTATGGCGCGCTGGGCTGGCGTACGCGGGTGGTGGCTACGTCTGGTCGGACTGGCTGGAGTGATCATTTTCATCGCACTCTGTCGCACTGAGCCGAGCGTGCTACGGGCAGCGGCGATGGGGCTGGTGGCCTTGGCCGCACTTGGCTCCGGCAGCCGGACTGCTGGCGTTCGGAACCTTGCCGTTGCCACGATGATCTTGCTGCTGGTTGATCCGTTTCTCAGCAGGTCAATCGGCT
>Ga0207675_100005332_pt1 | contig 12354 bp, 9 predicted proteins | sample KBSSwiS42_FD_184305 | JGI IMG/M metagenome (GOLD analysis project Ga0207675, IMG submission 184305) | Switchgrass rhizosphere microbial communities from Kellogg Biological Station, Michigan, USA - KBS Switchgrass S4-2 (SPAdes) (version 2) | ecosystem: Host-associated > Plants > Roots >...
CGGCGAGCTGGCCGCCACCTCGTCGACCCGGCTGGTTTCCGCGAAGCAGGATGTGGTTTCCCGGCTGATCCATGATGCTCCTTCAGAAGGGGTGGCCCATCCCGGTGGGTCTGCCGCTTCATTCGGCAGTTCGGTCCCGTTGGCACCGGGGACCGGTCAACTCTAATAGCTCCTAGTAATTGCTTGTGTACGAAGAGCGAAACAATCCGATTGGTGCCCGCTCGCTCGTTTGACGTGCCCGCCCAGGCGCACTACTGTTCCGGATTAGCACTCGATGAAGTAGAGTGCTAATGCGACGAGGCAGTCTGACACCCGCGACGGCAGGCCGCCACGCTCGCCCTCTCTAGTAACGACTCGCCATTAGCCTTTCCGGAGGGGGAGGTCAGATCGTGACGACCGCCACCAAAGTAGTTATCAAGCCGCTCGAAGACCGGATCGTGGTTCGCCCGCTCGAAGCCGAGCAGACCACGGCATCCGGCCTGGTGATCCCGGACACCGCGAAGGAGAAGCCCCAGGAGGGCGAAGTCCTTGCGGTTGGTCCGGGTCGCTTCGACGACGCGGGAACCAAGCGCGTGCCGATCGATGTCAAGGTCGGCGACGTGGTGCTGTACAGCAAGTATGGCGGCACCGAGGTGAAGTACGCGGGCGAGGATTACCTCGTGCTCTCCGCTCGCGACGTACTTGCCGTCATCGACAAGTAGTTCGTGTCCGCGCGCTCCGGTGGCTCAGGCCGCCGGAGCGCGTCGGCACGCTGACTGAGAACTCGATCCAACCGTAGGTTGAGGTAGTAAATGCCCAAGATCCTGGAGTTCGACGAGGACGCGCGGCGCTCGCTTGAGCGCGGCGTGGACAAGCTCGCCGACGCCGTCAAGGTGACGCTGGGCCCGCGTGGCCGCAACGTCGTCATTGACAAGAAATGGGGCGCCCCCACCATCACGAACGACGGCGTGACCGTCGCGAAGGAGGTGGAGCTGGAGAACCCGTACGAGAACCTCGGGGCCCAGCTCGCCAAGGAGGTCGCCACCAAGACCAACGACATCGCCGGGGACGGCACCACGACGGCAACCGTCCTGGCCCAGGCGATGGTGCACTTCGGCCTCCGGTCGGTCGCGGCCGGGGCCAACCCGATGGACCTCAAGCGCGGTGTCGACGCCGCCGCCGCGGCGGTGTCCGAGCGGCTGCTCGCCGTCGCGCGTGACGTGGAAGAGCAGACCGAGATCGCGCACGTCGCGACGATCTCCGCGCAGGACCCCAAGATCGGCGAGCTGATCGCCGAGGCGTTCGCCAAGGTCGGCAAGGACGGTGTGATCACCGTCGAGGAGTCGCCGACGATGGGCCTTGAGCTGGAGTTCACCGAAGGCCTCCAGTTCGACAAGGGCTACATCTCGCCGTACTTCATCACCGACGCGGAGCGTCTCGAGGCGGTGCTCGAGGACGCGTACGTCCTGGTGCACCAGGCCAAGATCTCCTCGATGGCCGACTTCCTTCCGCTGCTCGAGAAGATCGCGCAGGTGAAGAGGCCGCTGCTGGTGATCGCCGAGGACATCGAGGGCGAGGCGCTGGCCACCATCGTGGTGAACAAGATCCGCGGCCTGCTCAACGTGGCGGCCGTGAAGGCGCCCGGCTTCGGTGACCGCCGCAAGGCCATGCTGGCCGACATCGCCACGCTGACCGGCGGGACCGTCGTCAGCGAGGACCTCGGCATCAAGCTGGAGTCGGTCGGCCTGGAGGACCTGGGCCGCGCCCGCCGGATCGTCGTCACCAAGGACAACACCACGATCGTGGACGGGGCCGGTGACAAGCAGGCGATCGAGGACCGGATCAGGCAGATCCGCACCGAGATCGAGAACACCGACTCCGACTGGGACCGCGAGAAGCTGCAGGAGCGGCTGGCCAAGCTGTCCGGCGGCGTCTGCATCCTGCGCGTCGGGGCGGCCACCGAGGTGGAGCTCAAGGAGAAGAAGCACCGCCTTGAGGACGCCATCTCGGCCACCCGGGCGGCCATCGAGGAGGGCATCATCCCCGGTGGCGGCAGCGCCCTGGTGCACGTGTCCACCGACCTCGGCGACCTCGGCCGCACGGGCGACGAGGCCACCGGTGTCCGGGTCGTGCAGCGCGCGCTGACCGAGCCGGCCCGCTGGATCGCGCTGAACGCGGGCCAGGAGGGCTCGGTCGTGGTGGCCAAGATCGCCAGCCTGCCCGCCGGGCAGGGCTACAACGCCGCCACCGGCGAATACGGCGACCTGGTGGCCCAGGGCGTCATCGACCCGGTGAAGGTGACCAGGTCCGCTGTGCAGAACGCCGCCTCGATCGCCGGCATGCTGCTGACCACCGAGACCCTGGTGGTTGAGAAGCCGGAGGAAGAGAAGGCCCCCGCGGCCAACGGCCACGGGCACAGCCACCCGCACTAAGCCGCACGCGGGCCGGTCAACGGCTATGAAGGCCGGGCTTCCACGAAGCCCGGCCTTCACCCTGTTCGGGACGGCCCCAGCGGACGGCAGGTTCTGGGTCGATGGCACATTGGTCCGGTTCTAACCTGCCCAGCGGCACATCGACCCAGTCGGCGCCCGACTGGCTCACCTGCCCGCCGCGCAGCGGCGGCTGCTCCTGCTCCGGGTGGTGGGCGGGCTGTGCGCCGAGGACACCGGGTACGTGCTCGACATGTCACCGGGCGCGGTCCGGGTGGCCCAGCACCGGGCCCTGGTCCGGCTCCGGGCGCTGGCTCATGAGAGCCGAACGGGCGAGCTCGGGGCACTCGGCCCCGGCCATCCCCGGTCTCAATAGGATGGATACATTCCCCGCTGCCACTCCCGGTGAAGGTGCCATGACTGATCAGCTACCTCCGAGCCCGGACGGCAAATTCGCCCCCGTCGGCCTGACCTTCGACGATGTGCTCTTGCTGCCCGCCCACTCCACGGTGCTGCCTAGCGAGGCGGACACCAGCACCCGGATCACGCGCCGTTACCGGCTCCGCGTGCCGCTGGTCTCCGCGTCCATGGATACGGTGACCGAGGCGCGGATGGCGATCGCCATGGCCCGCCAGGGCGGCGTCGGCGTGCTGCACCGCAACCTGTCCGTGGAGGAGCAGGCGCAGCAGGTGGACATGGTCAAGCGGTCCGAGGCCGGCATGATCACCAACCCGGTGACCTGCGGGCCCGACGCCACCATCGCGGACGTGGACAACCTGTGCGGCCACTACCGCATCTCCGGCGTGCCCGTGACCGACGGCGACAATGTCCTGGTCGGCATCGTCACCAACCGCGACATCAGGTTCGAGACCGACCAGAGCCGCCGGGTGGCCGAAGTGATGACGCCGATGCCCCTGGTCACCGCCCCGGTCGGGGTCAAGCCGGACGAAGCCCTGAAGCTCCTGCGCCAGCACAAGGTGGAGAAGCTGCCGCTCGTCGACGACAAGAACCGCCTCAGGGGCCTCATCACGGTCAAGGACTTCACCAAGTCCGAGAAGTTCCCCCACGCCACCAAGGACCCCAAGGGCCGGCTGGTGGTCGGCGCGGCCATCGGCGTAGGCGAGGACGCCAAGCGCCGGGCCCAGGCGCTGATCGAGGCCGGGGTGGACTTCCTGGTGGTGGACACCGCGCACGGGCACGCGCAGGCGGTGCTGAACATGATCGGGCAGATCAAGGCCAACTCCGACATCGAGGTGATCGGCGGCAACGTCGCGACGAAAGCAGGGGCTCAGGCCCTGGTGGACGCGGGCGCGGACGGCGTCAAGGTGGGCGTGGGGCCGGGCTCGATCTGCACCACCCGGGTGGTGGCCGGCGTGGGAGTCCCGCAGGTCACGGCCATCTACGAGGCAGCCCAGGCGGCCCGAACGGCCGGGGTTCCTGTTATCGGCGACGGCGGCCTGCAGTACTCGGGCGACATCGCCAAGGCCATCGCCGCGGGCGCGGACGCCGTCATGCTGGGGAGCCTGCTCGCCGGGTGCGAGGAGAGCCCGGGCGAGATGGTCTTCATCAACGGCAAGCAGTACAAGCTCTACCGGGGCATGGGCTCGCTCGGCGCCATGCGCAACCGGGAGCGCGGGCAGTCCTACTCCAAGGACCGCTACTTCCAGGACGACGTGCTGCGCGAGGACAAGCTGGTGCCCGAGGGCGTCGAAGGGCAGGTACCGTACCGCGGCCCGCTGTCCGCGGTGGCCGGCCAGCTCGTCGGCGGGCTGCGCGCGGCCATGGGCTACTGCGGCGCGCGGACCATCGCCGACCTGCAGGAGGCCCGGTTCATCCAGATCACCGCGGCCGGCCTGACCGAGAGCCACCCGCACGACGTCAAGATGACCGTCGAGGCACCCAACTACAGCGCCCGGCCCGGCAAGGACGGAAACCAGTGACCGACGTGGAGATCGGCCGCGGCAAGACCGGGAGAAGGGCCTACTCGCTCGCCGAGATCGGTATCGTGCCCGCCCGCCGCACCCGGGACCCCGAGGAGGTCTCGATCGCCTGGCAGATCGACGCCTACCGGTTCGACCTGCCGCTGATGGCCTGCCCGATGGACAGCGTGGTCTCGCCGGCCACGGCGATCCAGATCGGCCGCCTGGGCGGGCTGGCCGTCCTCGACCTGGAAGGGCTGTGGACCAGGTACGACGACCCCGAGCCGCTGCTCGCCGAGGTGACCGAGCTGGACGAGCAGGCGGCCACCCGGCGGCTGCAGGCCATGTACGCCGAACCCATCTCCGAGGACCTCATCGGCCGCCGGATCGAGGAGATCGCGCGGGCCGGCGTGACCACCGCGGCCAGCCTGTCCCCGCAGCGCACCGCGCGCTACGCCAAGGCCGTGGTGGACGCGGGCGTGGACATCTTCGTCATCCGCGGCACCACGGTGTCGGCCGAGCACGTCTCCGGCCGGGCCGAGCCGCTCAACCTGAAGCAGTTCATCTACGAGCTCGACGTCCCGGTCGTGGTGGGCGGCTGCGCGACCTATACCGCCGCGCTGCACCTGATGCGCACCGGCGCCGCCGGGGTGCTGGTCGGCTTCGGCGGCGGCTCCGGCCACACCACCGTGAAGGTGCTCGGCGTGGCGGTGCCGATGGCCACCGCGATCGCCGACGTGGCCGCGGCCCGGCGCGACTACCTGGACGAGTCCGGCGGCCGCTACGTGCACGTGATCGCCGACGGGTCGATGACGAGCAGCGGTGACATCGCCAAGGCGCTGGCCATCGGCGCGGACGCGGTCATGGTGGGCTCCCCGCTGGCCCGGGCCGCCGAGGCACCGGGCCGCGGCTACCACTGGGGCAGCGAGGCCAACCACACCGAACTGCCCCGCGGCGCCCGGGTCAACGTGGGCACGATCGGCACGCTGGAGCAGATCCTGCACGGCCCGTCGACCGTCCCGGACGGCTCGATGAACCTGATGGGGGCGCTGCGCCGCACCATGGCCACGGCCGGCTACTCCGACCTGAAGGAGTTCCAGCGGGTCGAGGTGGTCGTCGCCGATTCCGGCTCGCCGGCGGGCCGCCGCTAGACTCCAGCGCATGTCCCCTCGGCTTCGCGTCCTGTCCGGCATCCAGCCCACCGCCGACTCCTTCCACCTCGGCAACTACCTCGGCGCGCTGCGCCAGTGGGTGGCGCTGCAGGACACCCACGACGCCTTCTACTGCGTGGTGGACCTGCACGCGATCACCGTGCCGCAAGATCCCGTCCTGCTGACGCGCCGGACCAGGGTCGCCGCCGCCCAGCTGCTCGGCGCCGGGCTCGACCCGGACCGGTGCACGCTGTTCGTGCAGAGCCACGTGCCCGAGCACACCGAACTGTCCTGGGTCCTGTCCTGCATGACCGGGTTCGGCGAGGCGAGCCGGATGACGCAGTTCAAGGACAAGTCGTCGCGGGAAGGCCAGGAGCAGGCCTCGGTCGGCCTGTTCACTTACCCGATCCTGCAGGCCGCGGACATTTTGCTGTACCAGGCCGACCAGGTGCCGGTGGGGGAGGACCAGCGGCAGCACCTGGAGCTGAGCCGGACCCTGGCGCAGCGGTTCAACCACAGGTACGGCCAGACGTTCGTGCCCCCGCAGCCGTACATCCTGGCCGAGGTGGCCAAGATCTACGACCTGCAGGACCCGACGGCCAAGATGAGCAAGTCGTCCTCCTCCCCGCAGGGCATCGTCGACGTGCTCGACGACCCGGGGGTGATCCGCAGGAAGATCGCCCGGGCGGTCACCGACGCGGGGTCCGAGGTCCGCGCCGACCCCGAGGCCAAGCCCGGCGTGACCAACCTGCTGCGGATCTACTCGGCCCTGGCCGAGGAACCGGTGGCCGTCCTGGAGGCCAAGTACCAGGGCGCGGGTTACGGAGGGTTCAAGAAGGATCTAGCCGAACGGGTCGTGGCAACATTCGCCCCGATCAAGGAGAAGACCGAGCGGATCCTGGCCGACGAGGCCGCGCTCGACCGTGTCCTCGCCGACGGCGCCGCCCGCGCGCACCGGGTCGCCGGCCAGACGATGGCGGCCGTCCGCGATCACATGGGCCTGCTCAAGCCCGCGGGCTGAGCACCCTTAAGCACGTGACCGCCGACGGCTATAGCCGAAGCCGATGCCCGCGACGAGCAGCGCCACGCCGCTGAACCCGGCCGTGGCCAGCACCGAAGGGCCCGAACCCACCGACTGCGCCCGGTCCGGCCGGTCCGCCCGCTCGGCGGTCACCGCCGGCCGGGACGGGGACGGGGCCGGGGTGGCGGGCGGCTGCTTCGGGCCGACCAGCGTGCCGACCGGCCTGACCTTCCCGTCGACCGCGAAGCCCCAGTTCAGCAGGCTCTTGCCCGCCGTGATCTCGGTCAGCGCCGGGCAGTGCAGCAGGCTCACGATCAGCGTGACGCCGTGCCGCCTGGCCATCCCGACGTAGGTGGCGCCGGCCGCGCTAGTCCAGCCGATCTTGCCGCCCAGTGCGCCCGGGTACGTGGCCAGCAGCGTGTTCTGGTTCCACAGGCCGACCGACTTCTTCTTGCTGATCCGGAACTGGCCGCTGGTCGTCCGGTCGTACTTGAGGAAGGCCGGCATCTGCAGCCCCTGCCGGGCGAACAGCGCCAGGTCGTAGGCCGAGGTGTGCTGGCCCGGGGCGTCGAGCCCGTTCGGCGTGACGGCCACGGTGTCGTCGGCCTGCAGGTGCCTGGCCTCGGCGTTGATCACCGCCATGCCCTGGCTGAGCGAGCCGGTCGCCTGGGCCAGCGCCATCGCGGCGTCGTTGGCGGAGATCGTCAGCAGCGCGGTGAACAGGTCGGAGACCTTGTAGGAATGCCCGCGCAGCAGCCCCACGATGTTCGGCGACACCGTGGTGGCCTGCTTGCTGGCCACCACCATGGCGTTCGGGTTGAGCGCGGGGATGAGCGAGATCGCGGTGAGCACCTTGAGCGTGCTGGCCGGCCGGTACCAGCCGTGCGGGTCCTTGGCCGCGAGCACCTGGCCGGTCCCGGCGTCGGCGATGACCCACGCCGAGGCCTTGATCTTCGGCAGCCGGGGGACCGCCCGGGACGGGTAGTTGACCAGCACCCCGCGGCCGGAAAGCTGCGCTCCGCCTATAGCTGGCCCGATTGCCGGGGGAGACGGGGACGCGGCCGCGGCCGGAGCAGCAATCGCGGCGGCGGCCAGCACCGCCCCGGCAGCGGCCAGCACGCTGCGCATGAGCCTCCCGCTCTCCATTCTGGGTCGCCTAGCCGCGCCGAAGTAACCTGATCACATGGAGCGCACGTCCGAGTCAGGGCTTCCCGTCGATCCCGTCTACGACGCAAGCAAGCTTACGGATTTCCGGCCCGAAGAAAAGCTTGGCAGGCCGGGAGAGTATCCATTTACTCGCGGTGTGTATCCGCGGATGTACGTGGACCGGCCCTGGACGATGCGCCAGTACGCCGGGTTCGCCACCGCCCAGGAGTCCAACCAGCGCTACCACGAGCTGATCGAGGCGGGCAGCACCGGGCTCTCGGTCGCCTTCGACCTGCCCACCCAGATGGGCTACGACTCCGACGCGAAGGTCGCGCACGGCGAGGTGGGCAAGGTCGGCGTGGCCATCGACTCCGTCGGCGACATGCGCACCCTGTTCGACGGCATCCCGCTGGGGACCGTGTCCACGTCGATGACGATCAACGCGCCCGCCGCGGTGCTGCTGCTGATGTACCAGACCGTCGGCGAGGAGCAGGGCGTGCCGCCCGGCCAGCTGACCGGGACGATCCAGAACGACGTGCTGAAGGAGTACATTGCCCGCGGCACCTACATCTTCCCGCCGCGCCCGTCGCTGCGCCTGGTCGCGGACACGTTCGCCTACTGCCGTCGCGAGCTGCCCCGGTGGAACACGATCTCCATCTCCGGGTACCACATGGCCGAGGCCGGCGCTACGCCCGTGCAGGAGGTCGCGTTCACGCTGGCCAACGCCAAGGAGTACGTCCGGGCCGCGCTGGCCTCGGGCCTGGCCGTCGACGACTTCGCCCCCCGGCTCTCGTTCTTCTTCGTGGCCAGGACCACGCTGCTCGAAGAGGTGGCGAAGTTCCGCGCCGCGCGGCGGCTGTGGGCGCGCATGATGAAGGAGGAGTTCAAGGCCACCGACCCCCGGTCGCAGATGCTGCGGTTCCACACCCAGACGGCCGGCGTTCAGCTCACCGCGCAGCAGCCGGAGGTGAACCTGATCCGGGTCAGCCTGCAGGCGCTCGCGGCGGTGCTCGGCGGGACCCAGTCGCTGCACACGAACTCCTTCGACGAGGCGCTCGCGCTGCCCAGCACCAAGGCGGCCCGGCTGGCGATCCGGACCCAGCAGGTCATCGCCAACGAGAGCGACCTGACCGCGACCGCGGACCCGTTCGCCGGCTCGTACGCGATCGAGTCGATGACCGACGACATCGAGGCGGCCGCGGAAAGCCTGATCGACCGCATCGAGGACATGGGCGGTGCGGCCGCCGCGATCGAGCAGGGTTTCCAGAAAGCCGAGATCGAGGCCGCGGCGTACCAGGTGGCACGGGAAATCGACGAGGGCGAGCGTATTGTCGTTGGCGTGAACAAATTTGTCGCCGACGGCGAGGAGCCCTATCAGCCGCTGCGCCAGGACCCGTCTCTCGAGGCGGCGCAGGCGGCCCGGCTGGCCCGGCTGCGGGACGAGCGAGCCAAGGAGCCGGTGGCGCGCGGCCTTTCCGCGCTCAAAACGGCCGCGGAAGGCGACGAGAACGTGCTGTACCCGCTCCGGGACGCGCTGCGGGCCGATGCCACTCTCGGTGAGGTCTGCGACGCGCTACGCGATGTCTGGGGCGAGTATCAGCCCCGCGAAATCTGATAACTAAACAGAGCACGAAGGGTCCTGGCATGGCTATCGAGTGGAATCCTTCCCGTGGCGCGACGCTCGGCGTCGAATGGGAGGTCCAGCTAATCGACAGCGAGACCAAGCTGCTGCGCCAGGAAGCCGGGAAGCTGCTCGACGAGCTGCCCGTGGCCTCCGATACCGGGGAGCACCCGCGCATCAGGCATGAGCTGATGCAGTCCACTCTTGAGCTGGTCACCGGCATTTGCAGCACCGTGTCCGAAGCAAAAGACGACCTGGCGGTAACGATCACCGAACTCCAGCGGATGACGGCCGGGCACGGTATCCTATTGGCGTGCGCCGGGACGCACCCAGTGAGTGACTGGCGAGACGCGACGATGGCGCCTATCCAGCGCTACACGGAGCTTGTCGAGCAAATGCAGTGGCTTGCCCGCCGGATTCAGACCTTCGGCTTGCATGTCCATGTGGGGATTCGAGACGGGCGAAAGGCGATGCCGATCGTCAATGCCCTGGCCGCTTACCTTCCGCATTTTCTCGCCATTACCGCGTCCAGCCCGTTCTGGTGCGGGTACGACACCGGGCTTGCCTCCAGCAGGTCGGTGACATTCGGCGCCCTGCCCACGGCGGGTCCGCCGCATCGGCTAACGGACTGGAAACAGTTCGAGGACTACATGGACACCCTGCTCCGAGCGGGAACCATCCGCAGCATCAAGGAGGTCTGGTGGGACATCCGGCCGCACCCGGACTTCGGCACCGTCGAGATCCGCATGTCCGACGGTGTTCCCACGCTGCGCGAGGTCGGCATGGTCGCGGCGCTGTCGCAGTGCCTGGTCCAGCTGTTCGACGCCCAGCTGGACCGCGGCTATACGCTGCCGTGCCCGTCGTCGTGGGTGGTCAGGGACAACAAGTGGCGTGCCACCCGGTACGGGCTGGACGCGATCGTGATCACTGACGAGGCCGGCGCGACCGCTCCGCTGCGCGACGAGCTTTTCGAGCTCCTCGCCGAGCTGGAACCGGTAGCCTCGAGGCTAGGCTGCCAGGACGAGCTCTCCGTCGTCTCGGACGTGCTCGAACACGGCGCCTCATACGAACGGCAGCGAGCCGTCTACGCGCAAACCGGGGATTTGATCAGCGTGGTAGACGCCCTCGTAACCGAGTTCGCCGAAGACAGATTCAGCATGCACGGGGATGGTGGGCATGGCCGGAGATGAGCAGGGCAACGATCTGCTCGCGGATCTGGATGTGTTCCTGGCGGAACACGAAGCCGAGCTGATCGAGTTCCGCCGCGATCTGCACATGCACCCCGAGCTGGCCTTCAACGAGCACCGCACCACCCGCCGGGTGGCCTTGCGGCTGGCCGCGGCGGGGCTGCGGCCGGTGATCCTGCCCAAGGGCACCGGCATGCTCGTCGACATCGGCTCGGAGCAAGTGCCGTATACCGAACGGCCGGTGGTGGCGCTCCGCGCCGACATGGACGCGCTGCCGATGACGGACGACAAGGACGTCCCCTACCGCTCCACCGTGCCGGACGCCTGCCACGCCTGCGGCCACGACGTGCACACCACGGTGCTGCTCGGGGCCGGCCTGTTCCTGGCCGAGCAGGCCGCCGCGGGCCAGCTGCCCGGCCGGGTCAGGCTGGTCTTCCAGCCCGCCGAGGAGGCGGCCGGAGGCGCGCTCGACGTGCTCGCGGCGGGCGGGATGGCGTCGGTGGGGCGGATCTTCGCGCTGCACTGCGACCCCCGCCTGGACGCCGGCCAGCTCGGCGTGCGCTCCGGCGCGATCACCGCGGCCTGCGACCGGATCGAGGTGCGGGTGTCCGGGCCCGGCGGGCACACCGCCCGGCCGCACCTGACCGCGGACCTGGTCTACGCGCTCGGCAAGATCCTCACCGAGGTGCCCGCGGCGCTGTCCCGGCGGGTCGACCCGCGGTCCAGCCTCAGCCTGGTCTGGGGCCGGGTCAGCGCGGGCTCGGTGGCCAACGCGATCCCCGACGAGGGGCTGGCCGAGGGCACCGTCCGCTGCCTCGACGACGACGCCTGGCACAGCGCGCCCGACCTGCTCAAGGGCCTCATCGACTCGGTGGCCAACTCCTACGGGGTCAACGCCGAGGTCAACTACCAGCGGTACGTGCCGCCCACGGTCAACGACCAGGCCAGCGCGGCCATGATCTCGTCCGCGGCGCTCGACGTGCTCGGCGCGGGCTCGGTCGTGCAGACGCCGCAGAGCCTGGGCGGCGAGGACTTCGCCTGGTACCTGGAGTCGATCCCGGGCTCGCTGGCCCGGCTCGGTACCCGGGTGCCCGGCACGGTCGCGTCGCACGACATCCACCAGCCGACGTTCGACGTGGACGAGCGGGCCATCGGCGTCGGCGTCCGGGTGATGGCGGCCACCGCGATCACCGCGCTGTGGGACGACGGCGCGATCGTGGCCCAGCCGCTGCCCGGCGTGACCGGCGCGTAACTACGGCGGCGATACCCTAAGCGGGTGGAAAAGCCGCAGATCTTCCGCTCGCCGACCGCCGTGGTGGTCTGGGTGGTATGGCTGCTGTTCGCCGTCGGCAACTGGATCGACCTGGCCGTTCAGGGCCGTGACCACCTGTCCGTGGTCGCGGCGGCCGTCCTGCTGCTGGCTACCGGCGTCGCCTACGTCACCGCGCAGCGGCCCCGGATCATCGCCGACGACGCCGGGGTGACGGTCCGCAACCCGCTGCGCGATCACCGGATCGGCTGGGCGGGCGTGGCCGAGATAGACCTGGTCGACCTGCTCCGCGTGCACTGCGCCTGGGGCGGCCCGCCCGGCGCGGCCCCCGCCGACCGCGAGCACCACAAGGTCATCAGCGCCTGGGCCATCCACTACTCGCGGCGCCGCCAGTTCGCCGCCGAGGCCAAGGCGCGCCGCGGCGCCCGCCGCTCCGCCTCGGCGGTCCCGGTCGGCTTCGGCCGCTCCTACGGCAGTGCCGCGCCGGCCCACGAGCCGGTATCCGCCGCCCAGGCCGATGCCGAGAGAATCGTCAAGCTGCTGCAAGCGCGCGCCACCGCCGCCCGCGCCGAAGCCGTCTGGGCCGACAGCACGGTCGAGCCCGCCGGCACCCACCCCGCGCCCGGCACCC
>Ga0207675_100005334_pt1 | contig 12351 bp, 10 predicted proteins | sample KBSSwiS42_FD_184305 | JGI IMG/M metagenome (GOLD analysis project Ga0207675, IMG submission 184305) | Switchgrass rhizosphere microbial communities from Kellogg Biological Station, Michigan, USA - KBS Switchgrass S4-2 (SPAdes) (version 2) | ecosystem: Host-associated > Plants > Roots >...
GTGGTCACGAAGGTGACGTGCTGCGCGATCCAGGAGGCGAGGTCCGGGTCGGCGGCCGCGGCGAGCTCCCCGACCACGCGCGCGGCCATCGCGCCGTTGTCCGGGACGTTGTCGCAGGGCACGACCGCGACGCCGGGCAGGCCGTCGCCGCGCCGCACCGCGAGGCCGAGAACGAGCTTGCCGGGGGCGGTGACGACGTCCGCGCCGACGCCGTCGGACCGCAGCGCGGCGATGTCGGCGGCGACCTCGGGGTCGGCCCGGTCGAGGCCCCCGTCGGCACCGCGCCGGTAGCCGGCCTCGGTCACGGTGGTGGTCACCAGGGCCAGCTCCGGGCGCGCGAAGCAGCGGCGCCAGTCGTCGAGCTCGGCCGAGACGGCGGCGACGGCCGACACCACCTCCGGGTGGTCGCCGTCGGCGGCGCGCACGAGCAGCGTGTAGAGCCCGTCCTGCGCGGCGAGGTCGCGGGCGACCACGCCGCGGCGTCCGGCGAACGCGGCGATGCCCCACTCGGCGGCGTCCGGGGCGTGCTCGGTGTACCAGGCCTGGTGGGCGCGGAAGAAGTTGCCGGGGCCCAGGTGTGCGATCCGCACCGGGGCGGCGGGGCGGCCGTGGCGCTCGCGGCAGAGCTTCACAGCTTGAACGCCACCTTCGGGTTGACGGCCACGAGGTCGTGCGCCGTCGCGAAGGCCTCGTCCTCGTCGAGGCGGTGGGTGGCGACCAGCTCGGCGAGGTAGCCGCAGTCCAGCCTGCGTGACATGTCGTGGCGGGCCGGGATGGAGCAGAACGCTCGGGTGTCGTCGATGAAGCCCGAGGTGCGGCCGAACCCGGCGGTCTCGGTGACCGCGGCGCGGTAGCGGCGGATGGCCTCGGGCGCGTCGAGGAACCACCAGGGCGCACCCGCGTAGACGCTCGGGTAGAAGCCCGCCAGGGGCGCGACCTCCCGGGAGAACACGGTCTCGTCGAGGGTGAACAGCACGAGGTGGAAGCCGGTGGCGGTGCCGTAGCGCGACAGCAGGGGCTGCAGGCCGCGGGTGAACTCCACCGCGACCGGGATGTCGGCCCCGACGTCGGCGCCGAACCGGGCGTGGGTGGGCGCGTGGTGGTTGCGGTACACGCCCGGGTGCAGGGTCATCACCAGCCCGTCCTCCACCGACATCCGCGCCATCTCGAGCAGGAGGTGGCGGCGCAGCGCCGTCGCCTCGTCCGGGGTCGCCGTGCCCGCCCGCGCGGCCGTGAAGATCCGCTCCGCGTCGCTCTGGTCGAGCGGGGTGGTGTCGACGTCGGTGTGGCTGTGGTCGGCGGAGACGGCGCCGTGCGCGATGAAGTGCCGCCGTCGGTCCTCCAACGCCGCGATGAAGCCCTTGTAGCCGCTGGTGTCGGTGTCGGCCGCGGCGGCCAGGGCGTCGACGAGCTCCGGCCAGTCGGCGCGACCGGGCTCGAGGTAGCGGTCGGGGCGGAAGGTCGGCAGCACCCGGGTGCGGATCGTGGCGTCGTCGCGGATGGCCGCGTGGTGGGCCAGGTCGTCGGCCGGGGCGTCGGTGGTGGCCAACACCTCGATGCCGAAGCGGTCGAGCAAGGCCCGGGGGCGGAAGTCGGGTCGCCGCAGCGTTTCGGCGACCTGGTCGTAGATCGGGTCGGCGGTGGTCGCGGACGGCCGCACGGTCACCCCGAAGATGTCGGCCAGCTCGCTCTCCAACCAGAAGCGGCTCGGCGTCCCGCGGAAGGCGTTCCAGTGGGTGCACAGCGCACGCCAGGCCGCGCGCGGATCGGCCGGTTCGCCGCCGACGCCCAGGTGCTCCAGCGGCACGCCGTGCGCGTGCAGCAGCCGGGTGACGTAGTGGTCCGGGGAGATCAGCAGGGAGGTCGGGTCCCCGAACGGCACGTCCTCGGCGATCCACTCCGGCGGCACGTGCCCGTGCGGGGAGAGGATCGGCAGGTCGCGCACCGAGGCGTAGAGCCGCCGCGCGATGCCGCGGGTGGTCGGGTCGGCGGGGAGGAGCCGGTCCGGGTGGAGCTGCAACGCTGCGTCGGTCATCGTCCGATGGTCCGCCGTCGACGGGCCGCGCCCGAGTGGTTGCCGGAAGTTGCCGCAGCCGCTTGCCACGCTCCCGTCCGCGTCACAAGGTGGGCGCATGACGCTGATCGGCGAGGTCCCGCCCGGCCTGGCGGCCACGGCCGCGCGGATCGGGGACGCCGCGACCGTCCTCGACGAGGACCAGGTCACGGCGTTCGTGCACGAGCAGCTCGCGGCCCACCCGTTCGACGGGCGCAGCGTCTGCGTGCTGGTGCCCGACGCCACCCGCACGTGCCCGCTGCCGTTGCTGCTGGGCGCGGTGCACCGCGCCTTGCACGGGCGGGTGAGCCGGTTGACGGTGCTGGTCGCGCTGGGCACGCACGCGCCGATGGGGGAGGAGGCGCTGGCCGCCCACCTCGGCTACGCACCGGGCAGGCTCGCGGAGGCCTATCCCGACACCACGGTCGTCAACCACGAGTGGTGGAAGCCGGAGACGTTCGCGGATCTCGGCACCGTCCCGGCGGCCCGGATCGTGGAGCTGTCCGAGGGCCGGATGGACCTGGACGTGCCGGTGCTGCTCAACCGCGCGGTCGTCGAGCACGACGTCGCGCTGGTCCTGGGTCCGGTGCTGCCGCACGAGGTGGTCGGGATCTCCGGTGGCAACAAGTACTTCTTCCCCGGCGTCGGCGGCCAGAAGATCATCGACGTGTCGCACTGGCTCGGTGCGCTGATCACCTCCGCGGAGATCATCGGAACGACCGGCATCACGCCGGTGCGGGCGCTCATCGACGACGGCGCCGCGCTCATCCCGTCGGAGAAGCTGGCCTTCTGCGCCGTCACGGCCGAGGTCGCCGACGGCGCGGTGGACGGCGCGGTCGATGCCGCGGTGACGGCACCGGTGCGCGCGAGCGGGCTGCACTCGGTCTCGTTCGGCGACACCCGGGCGTCGTGGGCGTCGGCGGCGGAGGTCTGCGCGGCCACCCACGTGACCTACCTGGACGCGCCGGTGCGCCGGGTGCTGTCGATCGTCCCCGAGATGTACGACGAGATCTGGACCGCGGCGAAGGGCTTCTACAAGCTGGAGCCCGTGGTCGCCGACGGCGGCGAGGTGGTCCTCTACGCCCCGCACGTCACCGAGATCTCCTCCACGCACAAGGAGATCTACGACATCGGCTACCACTGCCGCGACTACTTCGTGAAGCAGTGGGACCGGTTCTCCGACATCCACTGGGGCGTGCTGGCCCACTCGACGCACCTGCGCGGGGCGGGCACGTACGACGCCGCGACGGGCGAGGAGCGGCTGCGCGTGGCGGTGACGCTGGCGACGGCGATCCCCGAGGACGTCTGCCGCGCGGCGAACCTGGGCTACCTGGACCCGGCGTCGGTGGACGTCGCGGCGTTCGAGGCCGACCCGGACACGCTCGTGGTGCCGCGGGCGGGGGAGATGCTGTTCCGCCTGCGCTGATCGGATCGGGGCGGGCCCGTCGACGCGCGCACCACGAGCTTCACCGGCAGGACCAGCGTCTCGCCGTGCGTCTTCGCCCCCGCGGCCAGGGCCAGCACGTTGCCGACGCCGAGGGCGCCCGCCTTGCGCATCGGCGCCGCGACGGTGGTGAGCCCGGGGTCCACGATGTCGGCGAGCAGCACGTTGTCGAACCCGACGACGCTCACGTCGTCGGGCACCGCCACGCCGAGCTGCTTGAGGCCCTTGATCACGCCGATCGCGAGCGCGTCGTTGTAGGCGAGCACGGCCGTCGCGCCCTCCTCGACGACCCGGCGCGCGGCGGCGTGGCCGGTGCGCACGCTCGGGTCGGCGCCCGGGTCGACGCGGCGCACCCGGAGCTCCAGCTCGTACGCCGCCTCGCGCAGCGCCCGCCACCGCATGCCTTCCGCCCAGCTGGCCTCGGGTCCTGCGACGTAGGTGATCGTGTCGTGGCCGAGCATGCCGAGGTGTTCGGCGGCCCGCCGCGTGCCGCGCGGGTTGTCCGTGACGATGCAGGAGGTCTCGGAGATCTGCCGGTTCAACAGCACCAGGGGCTTCTGCTTGGCGATCATGCGGATCGCGGAGTCGCTCATCCGCGAGCTGGCCAGCACGACGCCTTCGACGAGGTCCAGCGTGCGCTCCACGACCTCGCGCTCGACCGGGCCGGTCTCCGAGGTGTCGGAGAGCAACAGCGCGTAGCCCGCCTGCCGGACCGCCTCCGCGGCGCCCTTGATGATCTCGCCGTAGAACGGGTTGGTGATGTCGGAGACCATCAGCGCGACGGCGCCGGTCTGCTTGCCGAGGGATCCGGTGATGCGGCTCGAGCGGTAGCCGATCCGCTCGGCCGCCGCGAAGATGGCGCGTGCCGTCTCGGCCTTGACCCGACCGGGTCGGGCGTAGGCCCGCGAGACCGTCGACGCGGCGACGCCCGCCTCGCGGGCCACGTCGTAGATCGTCGGGCGGTCGCCCACGGGCCGACCCTAGGCGGGCGGGACAACATCTGGCAACCAGTTGCCACGCTGCGGCGCTGCCTGCCTGAATGACACTCATGGTGCGCCCCCAGGACTCCGCGACCCGTGAACGCAAGGCCCTCGTCGGGCTGTGGCGGTTCCGCCTCGATGTCGACGGCGCGGGGCGCGCCGAGCGGTGGTTCGCCGGGCCGCTCCGGGACGCGCAGGACATGGCCGTGCCCGCGAGCTACAACGACCTCGTCGACCCGGGCCTGCGCGACCACGTCGGCGAGGTCTGGTACCAGCGGACGGTGCGCGTGCCCCGCGGGTGGGCGGGCGAGCGCGTCGTCCTGTACTTCGAGTCGGCCACGCACCGGGCCACGGTCTGGGTGGGCGACCAGGAGGTCGTCCGGCACGAGGGCGGCTACACGCCGTTCGAGGCCGACATCAGCGCGGTGGCGCCGCCCGGCGAGCTCGTGCGGATCACCGTCTGCGTCGACAACACCCTGAGCTTCCAGACCATCCCGCCCGGCGTCGTCGAGCAGACGCCCGCCGGTCGCCGCCAGCGGTACTGGCACGACTTCTACAACTACGCGGGGCTGCACCGCACGGTGTGGCTCGCGACGTCCGCCCCTGGGCACCCGGCGACGGCTACCTGTACGACCTGGAGGTCCAGCTCGTCGACCCGGCGGGCGCGCTCGTCGACAGCTACCACCAGAGCGTCGGCGTGCGCACGGTCGAAGTCCGCGATACCGAGTTCCTCATCAACGGCGAGCCGTTCCGGTTCACCGGCTTCGGCATGCACGAGGACCACCCGACCCTCGGCAAGGGCCACAACGACGCGTTCCTGGTGCAGGACTTCGCGTTGCTCTCGTGGATCGGGGCCAACTCGTTCCGGACGTCGCACTACCCCTACTCAGAGGACGTCCTCGACCTCGCCGACTCCCGCGGCATCGTGGTGATCGACGAGACCGCTGCGGTCGGCCTGAACATGGGTCTGGGCGGCGGCATCTTCGGCGCGCAGGGCTACCAGACCTTCAGCGACGACACGATCAACGACGAGACGCAGGCGGTGCACGCGCAAGCGATCCACGAGCTCGTCGCGCGGGACAAGAACCACCCGTGCGTCGTGCTGTGGTCGATCGCCAACGAGCCCGAGTCGGAGACCGCGGAGGCCGAGGACTACTTCCGACCGCTGTTCGACGTGGCCCGCGCGGCCGACCCGACCCGGCCGGTGGGCTTCGTGAACGTGATGCTCGCGCCGCCCGGCACGTGCCGGTTGTCGCAGTTCGCCGACGTCCTGATGATCAACCGCTACTACGGCTGGTACACCCACACCGGCGACCTCGACAACGCCGAGGCGGCGCTCGAGGACGAGCTGCGCGGCTGGGCGGGCGAGGGCAAGCCGATCATCGTCACCGAGTACGGCGCCGACACCCTGCCCGGGCTGCACGGCGTGGCGCCGCAGCCCTGGACCGAGGAGTACCAGGTGGAGTACCTGGCGATGAACCACCGGGTCTTCGACCGCCTCGACGCCGTCGTCGGCGAGCACGTGTGGAACTTCGCCGACTTCGCCACCACGCCGGGGATCATGCGCGTCGGGGGTAACAAGAAGGGCGTCTTCACCCGCGACCGCAGCCCGAAGGCCGCCGCGTTCGCGCTGCGCAGGCGGTGGCGCGAGTGCGGTGCCGGGGTACGAGTGCTTACCGAACGGTGAAGTCCGCCGCGGCGGGGGATGGTGGATCTGGACGTTCCGGCCCGCCGCGAGGACCCTCGTCCGCTACGGAGGTGGGCGATGACCAGCACGTCCGCGGATATCGCGTTGCTCGACGCGACCGACCAGGCCGCCCTCGTGCGCAACGGCGAGGTCGCGGCCACCGAGCTCGTCGAGGGGGCGATCGAGCGGATCGAGCGGCTCAACCCGGTCCTGGGCGCTGTGGTGACGACGCTGTACGACCAGGCCCGCGCGGCCGTCGCGGCCTCCCCTCCGTCGGGTCCGTTCGGGGGCGTGCCCTACCTGCTCAAGGACCTCGTGGTGGAGATCGAGGGCACGCCGTTCCACGAGGGCTCGGAGTTCCTGCGCGGCAACGTCTCCACCTTCACCTCGGAGCTGGTGCACCGGCTGCGCCGTGCGGGCCTGGTGGTCCTGGGCCGCACCAACACACCCGAGTTCGGCATGGTGCCCACCTGCGAGCCGCGCCTGCACGGGCCCACCCGCAACCCGTGGGACCCGCAGCGCTCGACCAGCGGATCGAGCGGCGGATCGGCAGCTGCCGTCGCGGCGCGGATGGTGCCGATGGCCCACGGCAACGACCTCGGTGGTTCGTTGCGCTTCCCCGCGGCGGCGTGCGGGCTGTTCGGCCTGAAGCCGACCCGGGCCCGCAACCCGCTCGGGCCGGAGTACGGCGACGCCGTCGGCGGTTGGGCGGTGGAACACGCGGTGACGGTCTCGGTGCGCGACAGCGCGGCGCTGCTCGACGCCACCGCGGGCCCGGCGCCGGGCGACCCGTACCCCGCGCCGCCCGCGGCCCGGCCGTTCGCCGCGGAGGTCGGTGCCGACCCCGGTCGGCTGCGCATCGCCTACACCGCGCGGCTGCCCGGCGGCGAACGCGGGCACCCCGACTGCGTCCGGGCGCTCGACGACGCGGTGGCGCTCTGCGCGGAGCTCGGCCACGACCTCGTGGAGGCCGACCTCCCCGGCCTCGACGACCGCATCGGTGCGGCGATCGGGACGGTGTTCAACGCGGCCACGGCGTGGATCGTCGGCTACTGGGTGCGGCATCGGGGTCGTGAGCCCGCGCCGGACGAGCTCGACCCGCTCACGCGCGCCTACCGGGACGTGGGGCGCGGCGTCAGCGCCGCCGACTACCTCCTGGCCGTCGGCGACCTGCAGAAGTTCGCCCGCGGGGTGGCGGGCTTCCTCGGCGGTGTGGAGCACGGCGGCGTCGACCTCTGGCTGACACCGACGATGTCCGCGCCGCCCGCACGGATCGGCGAGATCGCCTCGACCGCGGCGGAGCCCTTGCGGGCGTTGGCGAACGGTGCGCCGACGGTGGCCTATCCGCTGGTCGTCGCGAACATCACCGGCGGTCCGGCGATGTCGGTGCCGCTCGGCCACACCCCGGACGGCCTGCCGTTGGGCGTGCATTTCCTGGGCCGCTTCGGCGACGAGGCCACGTTGCTGCGCCTGGCGGCCCAGATCGAGCAGGCTCGGCCGTGGGCGCAGGTGTTGCCCTCGGTCAGCTGAGGCCACGTTTAGGGTCGGGGGGTGGCGCAGCTTGTTCACGTGAACGGCCCGCCGGGTATCGGCAAGTCCACGTTGTCCGCGCTGTACGCCGAACGGCACCCCGGCACCTTGAACCTCGACGTCGACGTCGTGCACCGGCTGGTCGGCGGCTGGACGGACGAGGACAACCGGACCTGGGAGGTCGTCACACCGCTGATCCGCGCGATGGCCAGTACCCAGCTCGACGGCGGCCGCGACGTCGTGGTGCCCCAGTACCACGCCCGGCCCGAGGAGATCAGCGCGCTCGAGGAGCTCGCCCGCAAGCAGGGAGCAGTGTTCCGCGAGGTCGTCCTGCTCGACGAGCGCAGCGCCGCGATCGAGCGGTTCGACCGGCGCGCCCGCGACGACGACGATCCGTACATCCAGTACATCCACCACCACGTTGGGTCGCGCGGCGGCGCCGCCCGACTCGGGGCGATGTACGACGCCCTGCTCGATCTCCTGCGCCTGGTGCCGGACGCCGCGGTGGTGCCCAGCACGGCGGGGGCGGTGGAGGAGACCTACGCAATGCTGACCGACGCCCTGCGCGGACCGGGCGGATGACCCGGTTCAGCGTGGTCGTGCCGATGCGCTCGACCGAGGCGTTCGCCGACGAGTGCCTGTGGTCGGTGCGCAGGCAGACCGGCGCCGACGTGGAGGTCATCGCCGTCGACGACGACTCCCCGGACGAGTGCGGCGCGATCGCCGACCGCCACGCCCGGGCCGATGACCGCATCACCGCCGTGCACCTCGCGCGCAGCCACGGCGTCGGCCCCGCCCGCAACGCGGGCATCGCCCGCGCGAGCGGGGACTACGTGCTGTTCCTCGACGCCGACGACGCGTTCTTCGACCACCGCGTCCTCGCCGACCTCGACGCGGTCCTGGCGGCCACCGGCGATCCCGATGTCCTGCTGTTCGACTACGAGGAGTGGCGGCCCTGTGGTCTGCGCCGCCGCACGGGCCTGGAGCGGGTCGTCCCGTTCGACGAGGTCCGCCTCGTCGCCGCAGGCGAGCATCCCGCCGTGCTGCGCGCGTCGTGGGTGTGCTGGAACAAGGCCTATCGCCGGGAGTTCGTCGCCGCTGCCGGGCTGCGGTTCCCGACCGGGTACTACGAGGACTTCGCCTGGTCGATCCCCGCCCTGCTCGCGGCGCCGCGGGTCGCGGTGTCGGAGCGGGTCGGGGTGCGCTACCGGAAATGCCGGGCCGGGAGCACCAGTCGCGCGGTGAGTCCACGACATTTCGAGGTCGGACGACGTGGTGACCCGGATCAACCGACACACCTAGTCGGATCGTGCCTGCCCGGTTCAGTGGATCTCGGGCGGACGCGGGAAGTCGGTACGCCCGGGCACGTCGGGCGGACCGAGAGGCGGGTCACCGAGAGGCGGGCGGTCCGGGCCGGGGTACGGGTGGGAGCCCGGGATGCGGGGCGGGGTACCGCCGCGGCGGGTGGCGGCCTCCAGGGCGGCGCGGACCGTGTCCGCCGCGCTCTGGGTGCCGAGGACGTGCGCCGCTGCGCCGAGGAGAGCGTCGTCGAGCTCGAGCGTGACCGTTGCCATGGGTCGAGCGTAGATCGCGAGACAGCGGAAGCGCGTTTCCGGGAGAAGTCGGGGTACTAGGTTCTCGTGATGCTGCAGAACATCCTCGGCCGCACCGGCCGGACCGTCTCCACCGTCGGCCTCGGCACGTGGCAGCTCGGCGCCGACTGGGGCGACGTGGACGAAGAGGCCGCGCTCGACGTGCTGCGCGCCTCCGCCGATGCCGGCGTCACCTTCTTCGACACCGCCGACGTGTACGGCGACGGCCGCAGCGAGCAGATCATCGGGCGGTTCCTGCGGGAGAACGCGTCGGCCGAGCTGACGGTGGCCACCAAGATGGGACGCCGAGGCCCGCAGGAGCCGGGTGAGTTCACGCTCGAGAACTTCCGGGCGTGGACGGACCGCTCACGCCGCAACCTCGGCGTCGACACCCTCGATCTGGTCCAACTGCACTGCCCGCCCACGCCGGTCTTCTCCTCCGACGCCGTCTACGACGATCTCGACGTGCTCGTCGCCGAGGGCGTCATCGCCAACTACGGCGTGAGCGTCGAAACCTGTGACGAGGCGCTCGCGGCCATCACGCGACCGGGAACGGCCAGCGTGCAGATCATCCTGAACGCGTTCCGGCTGAAGCCCCTCGACGAGGTGCTCCCCGCTGCCCGGGAGGCGGGCGTCGGCATCATCGCCCGGGTACCGCTCGCGTCGGGCCTGCTGGGCGGGAAGTACACCCACGACACCACCTTCAGCGCAGCGGATCACCGGTCCTACAACCGCGACGGCAGTGCGTTCGACGTGGGTGAGACCTTCTCCGGTGTCGACTTCGAACAGGGCGTGACGGCCGCACGGGAGTTCTCCGCGCTCGTCGAGAAGACCATGCCCGGCACAGCTCCGGCCGCCGCGGCGATCGCGTGGATCGCCGCCCAGCCCGGGGTCAGCACCGTCATCCCGGGAGCACGCAGCCGCGCGCAGGCCGAGGCGAACGCGTCAGCCGGTTCCCTCGACGTTCCGCCGGAGCTCGATGAGGGAGTACGGGAGATCTACGACGAGTACTTCAGGGCGTCGGTACACCCGCGCTGGTGATCGCAGGAATTGACGTCAACGTGCCAAGAATTGATCATTGGTGGTGTTGACATTAGTCCACATGGACCAGCTCGACGACGCAATAAGTCGAAACAGGTTTCGGTCCGGGAATTCGGGGCAACGCTCTCTCGACCTTTTGTGGAATCAACGAGGAGTTGACCCCTTCATGCCGTTCGCTGGGATGCCCGGTCGTACGGGAGACAGCGCATGATCCACGAACCCGTCGCGCTCGGGTCCGACACCACCGGCTCCGCGGTTCTGTCCATGAGCCTTGCGCTCACCGCGGCGAACCGTTCTTCGTCGACACCTTTCGGCGGTGTCTTGACGGTGTCCGGGCCACTCACCCCGGACACGCTGGTAGTGCTCGCCCGATTCGCCGAGTGCGGCATGCAGCCGGACAGCGATCTCGTGGTGGATCTGCACGCGGTCTCGGATTTCCCGACGAGGCTCTTCGCCTGCCTGCATGATTTGAGTTGTCGCGCCGTCCGTCGCGGGTGCCGCCTGCGGTTGGAGGGGCTCGACGAGGCCATCGCGGGTGTCGTGATGGGGGCTTTCGACCGCGCCGAGGTGTGAACGCCTGACTTCCGTCTGGCGTCAACTCTCGTGCTGGGCGGATGCGCGCAGGAGTGCGCGGGTGCGGGCGCGGACTTCGGGGGAGTGGCCGAAGGGGAGCCCGACGAACTCGTCGACCCCCGCGCCGCGCAGCTCGTCGAGGCGTTCGGCCACGACCTCCTCGTCACCGATGAGGGCGGCGTCCTGCGGGCCGGGGTAGCCCTCGCGGTCGAGCATGGCGCGGTAGGAGGGCAAGCGGCCGTAGATCGCGAACTGTTCCGCGGCGTGGGTGCGGGCGCCGCCCACGTCGTCGGTCACGCTCACGGGCAGGGAGGCGACGACGCGGACCGCGCCGGACGGACGGCCTGCTTCCTCGGCAGCGCCGCGCAGCGTCGGGCCGACGTGCTCGGCGAGCGTGCGGGGCCCGGTCATCCACGTGACGGTGCCGCTGGTGCGCCTGCCTGCGAGCCGCAGCATCTGGGCGCCGAGGGCGGCGATGTAGACGTCGGGTCGTGGGGCGTCGATGCGCAGGCTGCCGCGGGTTGTGACGGTCTCGCCAGCGGCGTCGGCTTTGCGACCGTCGAGGAGCGGGAGCAGGCCGTCGAGGTACTCGCCCATGCGGCGGATCGGGCGGTCCCAGGGAACACCCCAGACCCGCTCGGTGACCGCGCGGTGGCTCAGCCCGAGCCCGAGGGTGAGCCTGCCGCCGGAGATGAGGCTGACCGTGAGCGCGCGCTGGGCCATTGCCATCGGGTGCTCGACCTGGATCGGCAGGACTCCGGTTCCGACGCTGATGCCCGGCACGTCGCGCAGCGCGACGGCGAGGGTGACGAGCAGGTCGGGCTCGTAGGGGAGTTGGGCGGTCCACACGCGGGCGAAGCCCTCGTCGCGCGAGCGAGCCAGATCCTCGACGTAGGCGTCGACGGGCGACCGGCCCGCCCCGTCGCCGAGGAACCCGAAAACGGAGATCTGCATTGCACCCGCACCTCTTCTCGCCGCTCGGCCCCAGCCGAGTAGATCACGCGCGGTTCTCGACCACTACGATCCGATCGCTGATCCCACGGTGTCGGAGGTGCGCGTGCCGCAGGTAGTCGATTTCCAGACGGTCTCCACAGCGGGGCTGGAGTCGTCTCCGGTCGCGGAGGCGTTGGCGGGTCTGCGGGCCAACGAAGCCCGCTACTTCAAGAACAAGTACGACCACGTCTTCACCGTCGACACGGCGGCCGATGCGGCCGCGACCGTCGAGTGGGTCAACGGCATCCTCAAGGACGAGCGCGACATCGTCATCGAATCCGAGCCGCTGGAGGCGACGTCGTTCGTCACGGGGGGCACCCGGTTCGCGTACGTGTTCTACGCATCCGGCCTGTCCATCAACGTGATGTACGGCCTCGAAGCCGGGTCGAAGCGCGCGGTCGGGTTCAAGCTGTCGGAAGGCATGCCGGTTCCCGACGAGCTCGCGTCGCGGTTCAAGT
>Ga0207675_100005336_pt1 | contig 12349 bp, 6 predicted proteins | sample KBSSwiS42_FD_184305 | JGI IMG/M metagenome (GOLD analysis project Ga0207675, IMG submission 184305) | Switchgrass rhizosphere microbial communities from Kellogg Biological Station, Michigan, USA - KBS Switchgrass S4-2 (SPAdes) (version 2) | ecosystem: Host-associated > Plants > Roots >...
ACCGCAAATGGCAGGCAATACGAATACATACACAATAACAGATAATGATGAAAACAATAGCACTGTTTATTATCGTTTACAACAAATAAGTACGAACGGATCAGCATCCTATTCAAAAACGGTAAGGCTGACTTACAAGAGGCTTAATTCGCTAGTCACAAATAGCTTTCAATCCGGTAACAAAATAAACCTGCAGATCAAAACAAAATCGACCGATGATTATGTGTTTGATGTTTATTCTATCACCGGCGTAAAAATCAGGAGCATGAAAAACAAAGTATATGCTGGAACAAATCAATACGGAATTGAGCTTCCGGCAACTTCGGGTAAGGGAGTGATTATTCTTGTAGTGAGAAATACATCGGGCCAGTTGGTCTATAACAATAAAATATCTATCATATGATTATAACTTTCCTCATATGCCGCTATTTTTTGTTTAATAAAAAGCAAAAGATAAGTTTTGCCGTTAATCCCCTAAAGGCGTTTACAGGTTTGTCAAAATTTTATTTACTAAAAAAAATACGCTGAAAATTTCCGGCAGCCTTTACTTTATTTCATCATTTCCTTATCAGCCGGGGTAAAAGCCGTATATGCAATGCATGTCAGCTTGCTTTTGAAATCAGAAATTAATTAATATCTTGTATCCGCACCTTATTTAGCTGCCTGCATATGAAAAAAACCATCCTGCTAATTCCGATAGCTATTCCGCTCTTTTTATTCAGTCAATCTAATTTGGTTCCGGGATTTATACTAAAACCCGCTGGAGATACTGTAAAAGGGTATCTGAAAGACATAGCAGAAAAAAAAGTTCAGGACAAAATATTCTTTGCGCCGTCCGCAACCTCATCCCCGACGGCTATTACAACAAAAGACATCATAGGTTTTGGATTTGAAGGTGGAAATGTATACAACAGGGTAAAATATGTTCATCCTATTGATCTTACCACAAGTGAACGGTTCGCCAAAAAATTAGTTGAAGGTTACAACAGATTGTATATGTTTTGGCAGCGCGACAAACGATATTTTGTAATTACCACATACGAAGACAGCACATACCTTCTTTTTGATGATAACTTTAGCAGTTCGGGAATTGTAAGCGAAACCGGAAACTATAAAAACCAGCTCAATTATCTTTCGGTTACATGCGATTCATTGAAGAAGCATCTTGAGTATCTTGACTACAAACAAAGCGACATTGCAGCATATGTTAACCGTCTTAATAAATGTATCCTGCCTTCTGAACAAAATGCTATTGTCTATAAAAAAGATAAAAGCTATTTGAATATATATGCCTATGCGGGCGCCCTGCCAATGGGCAAACTGTATGAATTTACCGGGCGGGTAATCGGCAGGTTCACTATACCATCTCTCGATAAAAGTATGTCTGTTAATGTTGGGGTGAACTATATGATGAACAAAAAAACATATACATTACCACGCACCTATAGCAGCCCTAAAAATGAAAAGATAGAATATAGAAACGTTTTTAGTGTGCCATTTACTATTCAATATAATCTTATCCAGGGGAAAGTCAGGCCGTATATTGATGCCGGCCTGGCGCTCAACTACCTGGATATCGGGACCCAAATGAGTTATTCTGCTAACCGGACGCATGAAACAAAATTCGGAATCGGTGTTATCATTGCTGTCGGCGTAGAAGGCTATATCACCAGCCGGTTGATGGTAAAAGCGGATTGGCGGTACGAATTGTTTTTGCATTATCCAACCCTCGGTATAGGATATTTCTTTAAATAATACACAGTATTTAGACAACCTTCTTATTTCATTAAAATCACCTTCTTTCCATTCAGCCTCCTTATTATTAACAATCCCCCACCCTGCATCGGCCGCCATTCATATCCTTCCCCGGATTTATTTTCAATCATCTTCCTGTAATCAAGTAATACTGATGACGGTTTCTTTTTTAATTTAATTTTTTCAGTACCGGTTGAATCAAACGTGCGGTAAAACAATTTTACCTTATTGCTATCCACATTTTCAAAGCCAAGAAAAATATATTTTTTCAGGTGACCTTGATAATCTGCCTGTTGAATAACCGATGTAGATGAGATAATATGATCTTCATCCGGCGCTGTTAATTCAGGTATAGCATCCATTGCCCGCAGATAATGCCTTATATAATCACCGTATCCGTCAGTCAGCCACGGTTCATCCTGTGGAAAGCGATTCTTCCCATCAAAGTCAACCGTGTAAGTCGCCCAGCTTAGTTCACGTACAGCATTTTCATATAAAATACTATCACCGGTTAATTTCACAAACAGTAATTCATCAGCTGCCTGTCTTGATGAGTGACTATTACCGGGAGTTTGGTAAACTGTTTGTTCATTTGTTACAGTTACTCCATATTTTTCCCACTTATCATTGGAAAAATTTTTATGTACCCATTCAATTATCCGTACCACATCCATTTTCCAATCCGGAAAATATTCGCGGTGCTCCATTATAAACCGTGCAAAAGTCATTGCATTAATTTGCGTTTCGCTCCACCAATCCACATCCTCAAAAAAAGGTCCCCATTTATTTTCTTTCATCGGGTAAGTTTTCATCCAGTTTAATATATCCTGGAACCCGGATTTATATGCAGTAACATTTCCTTTATTGAGTTCTATTAAATCTAAAAATAATTGCATGGCCGGCGCCCAGTTAGTTGTATAACCAGCAGTATCTATCCAGGTACCGGTAAATTCATGATCACGAAGTAATGCAGTTTGCCCTGTATAAACATTTATCTTAAATGGCAATGGGGAATAATTAATATTGCCCTCCCGTATATGCGAAACCAGTGTATTCGCTATTTTCTCAGCCGCATTCAGGTATAGTTTATTCTCCGTTATCTTATACAAATGAACCAGCTCCAATGCAAAAGAACCTGCTTTATCAGGTTGAGTCACATCTCTGCCAGCCCGCATATCTCCATCATACAAGCCCGAGTAGATATAAGTATTGTAGGGAAAAGGGATATCCGGCCACTTACAATCATGGGGAGATAACCCGTGAGTAAGGTAATAATCAGCTATGAAATTCATATTTGCTTTCACTCTTTCATTACCGCTATACGCATAATATAATCTCCAGGAAGAAAGCGCCATTGCAAACTGGTCACCACCTATTCCGCGCGGATCATTAAAGTCCGGGTTCCATACCTGGTGATTCATATAATAAGGCAGGCCATTCATATCACGGCGCATCGTATCCCAGAAATTCCACACCAGGCCCATCACATGACTATAGGACGTACCGGGATTCGCATTAAACCATGGAATGATCTTGCCGGATTTATCAGTTTGTATGGAATGATAAATGAGCACCTCCTTTTGCTGTGATGCAGCAGAAAAAGATAAATAGCAGCTAATAAAATATACCAGGTAACGTTTCAGCATAATATGAGTTTTTAGATACCGTACTGATGATTATCAATAACACTCCTTTTCCGGATGCACTTTGCTCATGAGATTGTACAAGAACAAATTCAGCAAACAAAGAAGCGGATATTATCTGTTTTAATTTTCGCAGTTTCTTTCATACCCGGTTTATTGATTTTATTTAACTACAAATACATGTAACAGGACCGCCGGTTTATCTTACTTTAATTTTACCACAGCACTCAGCTTTTCATCTGTCGCATTTTCGCCGATGACTAATTTATAATCTCCGTTGTATAGTTTCCAGATATGTTTTTTATCATCCCATTTCTGCAATTCGGTTAATGGAATACTAAAATCAATAGCCTCTTCTTCATTCTTATTGATAGCTATTCTTTTAAAAGATTTCAATTCTTTTACAGGCATGCCTTCCTGCATTGGATAATGAATATATACCTGTACCACCTCATCTCCGTTGTAGCTGCCCGTATTCTTAATTTTTACTGAGAAAGAAATATTGTCTTTCATAATAGCAGGCTCTTTCGACCATGTATAGCCAAAACTGGTATAGCTCATGCCAAAACCAAATGGATATTGCACTTTGCCATTAAAGTAGCGGTACGTTCTGCCTTTCATTGAATAATCAGCGTAAGCAGGAAGGTCATCAAATGAATTGTAAAATGTAACAGGCAGATGACCGGATGGTGAAACCTTTCCAAATAAAATGTCAGCCAATGCATTTCCTCCTTCTTCACCGGGATACCATGCTAATATTACCGCATCTGCATAATCGGCAATGGCCGGAATATCCACTGCGCTTCCTGCATTTATTACAGCAATGATGGGGGTTTTAGTTCCTTTTCTCAATGCCCGCATATAAGCGATATGCGAAGCAGGCAAACTGAGGTTCTTTCTATCAGCACCGCCTTCTGCAAGAAAAGCATCTCCTTCTTCGCCTTCGTATACAGGTGTCAAACCAATTACTGCGATTGTAATATTTGCATTTCCTGCGGCCCATATGCCACCAAACCGGGATGTATCTTTATAATCACAACCCATATCATATTCAATACGGGTGCCCGGGCCAACGGCATTGGTTATCCCTTCTACAAAATTGACCACCTGGTTACTTACCCCATGATAACTTCCGATCAAAGCATCCAAAGAGGCTGCATTAGGGCCGACAATCATTATGGCAGGATATTTACTTTTATCCAATGGCAAGATGCTTTTATCATTTTTTAAAAGAACCATGCTTTGCTGTGCAATTTTTCTTGCCAGTGAACGATGGTAGCTATTGGCAATACTATCTTCACCATAACCTGCATAGGGGGACAACGTTTTATCATCAAAAAATCCCAGCTTCAATTGTGTTCTGAGTAAATGAGCCAATGAACTGTCTATCTCTTTTTCTGTTAATAATTTCTGCTTCACGGCATTTAATACATCATCCTGTAATAAATTGCTGCAATCGAGATTTATTCCTGCTTTGATAGCAGCAGCAGCGACTGCAGTTGCATCTGGCAATGTCTTATGTCTTTGAAATATATCCTGCAGTGCCCCGCAATCAGTAACCACATGTCCTTTGAAATGCCATTCCTGGTGAAGAATGGATTGCAATAAGGTATTACCTGTACAACAGGGTTCATTGTTAACGCGATTATAAGCACACATTATTGATTCCACACCGGAGTCAACTAATTTCTTAAAAGCATATAAATAAGTTTCTCTTAAATCCTTTTCATCAATTGTTACATTAAAACCATGTCTTTCACTTTCCGGGCCGCTATGCACAGCAAAATGTTTTGCGCAGGCTGATGCTTTTAAATGATTGACATCATTACCCTGCAAGCCTTTTACAAATGCTGCACCCATTGTTGCCGTGAGATAGGGATCTTCTCCATAGGTTTCCTGTCCCCTGCCCCATCGCGGGTCACGGAAAATATTGATATTGGGCGACCAGAACGTTAAACCCATATACTGCATGTGATTCTCCTGTTTCTCCGCCAGGTTATATTTCGCCCTTGCTTCTGTTGAAATTGCATCCGCACATTCATGCCACAACACATCATTAAATGTGGCAGCTATCCCGATAGCCTGGGGGAAAATGGTTGCATTACCTGCCCTCGCTACACCATGCAGCGCCTCGTTCCACCAGTTATACGCAGGTATACCTAACCGTGGTATTGCTTTACTTTGATAACCGAGTAAAGAAATCTTTTCTTCAAGGGTTAATTTTTTCAACAGGTCTTTTACTCTGGTTTCAGAAGGCATACCGGGGTTTCTGAAAACATCCGTAGTATTCTGAGCACCTGTTGTTTTTATCAACCCGACAACAAGAAAAAATACAAAAATCAGCCGCATACAATTCTATTTAACCCTACAATATTAAATATAAACCACTCTAAAGACACAACCATGCAACTATGTTTTTTCATTTCTTCTATAGATTTTTAAGGAATTTTGCTCTTTAACATTGATACCCGGACAGGTGTGTTTGCCTGTAATAATTTTATTGAGAGATATAGTTTAGTATAAAAGCAAGCTCATTATACTTTTCAGGCAACAATCAATAATCAGCTTAAAAATGTCCCGGGTATCAGTCAATTTTAATTAAAAAAAGGCCAGAATAAAAATTCTGGCCCTAAACTAACGCTTGCCAAATTGCTAGTTTAAACTGCCTGTGTCTGATTATAAACTAAACATTAAAACTACTCTGACTAAACAAACATTGATTATATTGATTTATGTAGTTTAATAGCCGGGATTCTGCGTCAGTGTTCCCTTGCTCAAATCGACCTGTCTTTGCGGGATAGGCATATACTCATCCTGGTTAGAACTGAATACAGCATCTGACAAATAAGAACGCAATGTTTTTTCGTAAGTTAAATATTTGTTGATTGTCGCTTCTGCCTCACCCCATCTTACCAAATCAAAAAACCGGTGGCCTTCCAATGACAATTCCAGGCGTCTTTCAAAATGAACCGCCTTGCGTGCCGCTGCCTGGTCTGTCCATGCCGCTGTATACAACCCCACTTTATAGTTGGCAGCCGGTGTGGCTGAAAATCCGTTTTCAGGATGTGCATCATCGTTATATTTATACACATAGCTCACAGGATCAGCGGCACGTGTTCTGATCATATTTACATACACTCGTGCCTGTTCCAGGTCACCTGCTTCTACTTCGCATTCCGCCAGCCAGAGAATCACATCGGCGAAACGGATCAAATTAATATTCAACGAAGAAATAGCGGATGGTGAATTCCAGAAATCATGATCAGAATAGGTTTCCTGCTGTGCCTTGCGATAAATGTTCTTTTTGGGCGAATATGGGCCACCATATCCGGCATCTCTTTGCCATACGGTTCCTTCCATTACTGCCCAGTCAAGAAATGGAATTCCTCTTCTGCCTACCGACCAATCCAAACGGGGGTCCAGGGTTCCGGCATATGGTGTAAAAGAAGCAGAGCCGTCATCAATTGTTACCGGGTTAGTATCAAAATTATCAGGATCGGGCAGGCCAGTCGCCGGGTCCGTTTTAAACGAATTCACAAGATCCTGTGAGGGCTGATTAAATCCGCAACACGTAAATGGTCTTGCATTATATGGCATATTCAGTACTTCACCATAGTTACCATTGCCTGCGCCCGAGTGATCATTCGAAGAAGATTGAAATGCAAAAACAGATTCGGATCCGTTTTCAAAACTAATATCGAAGTTGTCCTGGTAACGGGGGTATAGAGCATATTTTACACCACTTGAATTGGTGCCGTTGCCATACACATTCAGCAATACGGTCCTGGCATCACTCCATTTTTTCTGGAATATCAATATTTTACCCAGCAATGCACCAGCCCCCCATTTGTTGATACGGCCCGGGGCTATTTGTGTTCCCGGTAAATTATCATATGCATATTGGGCATCTGCTTCTATTCTCGGCCATATATCAACGGTATTGCTCTGCAGTACGTTCGCATTCGGTACCGAATAGGAAGTCATTGTCTCATCTATAAAAGGAATATTGTTATAAATTTTTTTACCTTCAAGATGATAAAATGCCCTCAGTATTCTTGCTTCGCCCTCAATTCTCTTCCGGTCGTCATCCGATATATCTGTAGCCTGAGCCATTAGTTTTAATACAAAATTGCACCGGGTTACCCCCTCATAAATTGTAACCCATTTTGAGTTCAGGAATGGGTTAGAAGGAATCTGCGTATGCTTCTCAAAAAAAGTAATATTGGGCTGGTCGGTACCATCACTGCCCTTATGTGTATTATCGGCAGCAGCATCGCCATATACCCAATTAGATGTGCCGGAAATAAAGTCGCCGATTGTATTACCATCAGGGCCACTTTGAGCGTATCCATCTAATAAGGCATATGCCCCAATTAAAGTTTGCTCAACGCCGCGTTGATTTGCCAGTACGGCTGAATCAAGGCTTCCTACTGAAGGCCGGTCAAGGAATGATTTGCTGCACGAAAAATAAATAGCGGCTGAAACTACCAGGAGTATTAAAAATATTTTTTTCATATCAAGAGTTAGTTTAGCGATTAGAAGTTTACGTTTATACCAACCAGTAACTGTTTAACAGTCGGGAACGTTCCCAGATCCACGCCTGAAACCCTGTCATCATACGACGGAATTTCAGGATCGAGGCCGGTATACTTTGTAACAGTAAACAAATTGGTTGCCTGCACATAAATACGAACCCTGTCAATCTTAAAGCGACTCATTACAGACTGCGGGACAGTATAACCCAACTGCAGATTTTTCATTCTGAGGAAAGATGCATTTTCCATCAGGTAATCATTCACGGTATTGTTGGTGCTGAAGTTTCCATCCACTTCCTGTATAGCAACCTTGGCATTTTTGTGATCCGGTGTCCATGAATCATATAGTGCCCTGTTACTTTTACCTCCCTGGAAGGCGGCATAGAAATCAGTCCACCAACGGTTATAGTTCATCGCGTCTTTTCCCTGTACACCATAGAAGAATGCATTCAGATCAAAACCTTTATAAGCAAGGTTAAGGTTAAGTCCATAAGTAAATTTCGGATTGGGGTTTCCAAAAAATACCCTGTCATCGTCTGTTATTGCTCCGTCGCCATCTGTATCCTGGTATTTAAAACGGCCGGGTGCGGCGTCGGTTTGTGTAGGCGATTTTGTTACATCCGCATCGTCTTCAAAAAAGCCAATGATCTTATATCCATAAAATGAATTGATAGCTTGTCCGACCGCATTTCTTGTAAAGCGTCCGCCAACACGGTTTTCTTCATTAGCGGGGCTATTGGAATCGAAGAATGTAATACCATCCGTGATCTTTGTGATTTTATTTTTAAACGTAGTAAATGTGAATGTAGCGTCAAATCGTACTCCTTTGGCGCCGCCAAACTGGCCACGCTGTGTAATCGCAAGATCAATACCCTTATTCGTCATGCTTCCTACATTGAAGAAAGGAGGAAGTACTGATGGAGTAGCACCACCGGTTGCAGGCTGTTCAACAGGGTACAATAAATCCTTTGTATCTTTTTTATAGATATCAAAAACAACTTCGGTATTTCCATTGAACAAAGTGGCATCAAAACCAATATTAGATGATACATTGGTTTCCCATTTGCCGGCTGCATTGCCTGCAAAGCCCAGGTAAAAACCAGACTGCGATGAGGTGTTGCTACCAGTTACATCGTAATAAGAATAACCTGCACCGGAAGAGAAGAATGTATACTGGTTGTTAGGAGGTATATTCTGGTTACCCATTGATCCGTAACTACCGCGAATCTTCAGGTCTTTGATCCAGGCAATAGGTTTCATAAATGATTCTTCAGAAATACGCCATCCGAGAGAGGCGGAAGGAAATGTTCCGTAACGGGTATCAGCACCAAAACGGGAAGATCCATCCCTCCTTATAGTAACACTTGCCAGGTAACGATCATTAAAAGCGTAGTCTATCTTTCCAAAGATGGAGAATAATGAAGAGGATACATAGGGACTACCACTGGAAGATTGGCTTGCCGTACCGGCATTCAGTACTATATAATCATAGTTTGTATAACTAAAGAAATTTGATCTTGCCGCATCTACTCTTCTTCCTTTGTTTTCTACCGCTTCAGTACCTGCAAGGGCAGCTATATTATGTTTTCCAAAACTATTTTTGTAGGATAATTGATTGGTCCATGTCCAGCTTGAAGTACGGGCAAACCATTCGCTATAGGTAATATTTCTCTGCGGTTCCCCTATTTCGTACTCTATAAAAGGATAGTGATATTCATTCTCATTTCCCTTTGTACCACCAAAACTGGTTCGTGCTGTAAAATGTTTCAGGAAATCGACTTCAGCATATGCATTTCCAAACAATGTAAACTTAAAGTTCCGGTCATTTCTTTTTCGCCATTCATCCGCAAGGATGTTTCCGGTTGAAAAGCCGGTACCGCGGCTTCCGGCAAAGTCGCCTTTAATACTATATACAGAAATGATCGGCTGACCGCCACCGCCTGTTAGTGAACCTTCATCACTGTTAGTTCCGGGTATACTTTTTTCCGTTGCATATACCTGTAAGTTTTCTCCAATACGGATGTTATTCTTTATAGTAAATTCTGTATTGACCCTCGCAGTATATCGTTTAAAGAAACTATAGCGTACGATTGATTTCTGATCAAAATAGTTCAAACTGAAAAGATATCTTCCTTTATCGGTGCCCCCTGCTACGCTCAGGTTATGATTCATGATCGGCGCATTGCGTGTGCCCACTTTCCACCAATCTGTTCCTTCCTTATTTGCTTTATATATAAGGTAAGGAGTGTAAGCCGGGTCAGCCAGTTTTGATTCACTGAAATCATATAAATCCGGGTTAGCAGCGGGATCGCCTTCCATTACACCTGTTTTGATACCGGCCAATGTATAATCGGGTAAAGTCGGGGTTGCACCTGTTCCATATACTTTATGTGTAAGCGGCTGACCTGAATTTTTCAGCGCCATCCATACAAGGTCTGCGTTACCTTGTGGGTTCAGCAACTGGCTTGTATATCCGTTACCAGGATCCTGGTTGCCATAATATGCATCGTAAGTAACTTTTGCTCCACCTACTCTTCCCCGTTTTGTGGTAATGATCAACACACCATTGGAAGCACGGGCGCCATATATAGAACCTGAAGCGGCATCTTTCAATACCTGTATAGATTCAATGTCTGCCGGGTTAAGCGCTGATACATCACCGGGAACTCCATCAATGATATACAAAGGATCGTTACCACCAGGCTGACCGGAAAAAGACGCGAAACCTCTTATACGTACGATCGCACCATTACCGGGAAGATTATCATTTGTAATCGTTACACCGGATGCCCGTCCCTGCAACTGGCTGGTTACATTTGGTGAGGGCGTAGTTAACAGGTCACTTACTTTTACTACAGATACCGCACCTGTTATATCCTTTTTACGCTGAGAAGAATAACCGGTTACGATTACTTCATTCAATGAACTGGTCGCTGTTCTCATTGAAACGGAAACAACACTCGTCTTCCCGTTCAACGGCAATTCCATCCGCTCAAATCCAACATTGGTAAATACAAGCACGCTGTTATCATTCGGCGCCGCAATTTTAAACGACCCGTCTTCCGCCGTCGTCGTAGCGATTTTTGTTCCTTTTACCGCTACCGTTACACCCACCATTGGCTCTCCTTTGTCGTTGACAACCTTGCCGGTTATATCAACCGGTTTTGGCGCAATAACTTCCGCGGGCTTTTGTTTAACAGAAATATACTTATCCGTTATGGTATAAGTAAGCGGCTGATCTTTGAACAACTTATCCAGGACGGATTCAATATTCTCGCTGAGAACACTGAGCGTAACAGACCTGGTTTGCACCAATTGTTCTTTGCCATAAACAAAACTAAAACCGCTCTGCTTTTCGATCTCAAGAAAAGCTTTGTCGAGCGAAACATTTTTTAAGGAAAGCGAAATCGTCTGGCTAAATCCTTTTGCACTGATTTGTACAGTGAAAACAAGTAGCAGGATGGCTGTAAATTTCATAATCAACAGCGTTTTGGTTAATGTCTTTCGTTTCTCAATCGAAGACATGAAAAGAGCCTTCAAATGCATAACTTTGCTTTGTTTGGGTTAATGAATAAGCAGTCTTCCAACGATTGTATATTTGGGATTAACCCGATTATCCGCCGTCCTGATTGCCGTCAGGGCGGTTTTCATTTTCTCAGGCAAGCCCCAAAAAAGTTTATTTCATTACAGTTATTTTATTTCCTTCTATCCTGAAGTGAACGAGATCCGTTAATTCAAGAATTTTAAACAGGTCCGAAACATTTACATTTCTTGAAATTTTCGCCACAAATGAATACGGAATTGTTGCTTCATACGCTATATCCACGTTGTACCATTTCTCCACCTGTCTCATAATGGTTTTTATATCAGCACCATCAAAATAAAACCGCCCGTTCTTCCAGGCCATCACTTCTTCGATATCTTCATTGCTCATTATACTGATTTTATCAGTCCTGCTTACCCGGGCTTGTTCTCCCGGTTTCAGCAAAGCCCCGGTATTTCCTTTAGAAACATTTACCGCACCTTCCAGTAATGTTATTTTAATATCCTGTTCATCCTCATATGTATTTACATTAAAGTGTGTGCCCAGTACTTTTACTTCCACATCATCATTCAGTTTTTTTACGATGAAAGGCATTTCTTTGTTCTTCGCAACTTCAAAATAAACTTCTCCTGTAACCTCTACCCTGCGTTCTCCGCCAACAAAAGCGGTAGGATATGTAACAGACGAAGCAACATTCAGCCATACTTCACTTCCATCAGCAAGCAATAATTTCATAGGTTTACTTCCCCTGGGAACGGTAAGAGTGTTATAGCTTATTTTATCGCCTGGTTTTCCGGTATAGGCTATCAAGCCATCATTCTGCTTTACGATATTAATTTTTCCCTGCACAGCAAGTGTTCCATTGGCACTGC
>Ga0207675_100005337_pt1 | contig 12347 bp, 9 predicted proteins | sample KBSSwiS42_FD_184305 | JGI IMG/M metagenome (GOLD analysis project Ga0207675, IMG submission 184305) | Switchgrass rhizosphere microbial communities from Kellogg Biological Station, Michigan, USA - KBS Switchgrass S4-2 (SPAdes) (version 2) | ecosystem: Host-associated > Plants > Roots >...
CAGCGGCCGCCGCGAGCCGATTGTCGGCGTCGTCGGCGCGCTGCAGTTCGACGTGATCGCGAGCCGGCTGCGCACCGAGTACGGCGTCGAGGTGCAGGTCGATCCGGCGCCCTACGCCGCGGCGCGCTGGATTGCCGATACGACGCGCCCGATTCCGCCGCTCGGCGGCGGCGCGGCGGTGGCGGTCGACCGGCAGGAGCGGCGCCTGATCCTGTTTGCGTCGGAGTGGGAAGTGCAGTATTTCGAGCGCCAGCACCCGGAGGTCAAGCTGCTGGCCGAATCGCCCGTGTAATCGCGGCCGGTAGGTGAGACGAGCGGAGGATGATGATGGCGAATGAGACAGTCCAACCCATGGATGAACGGCGCACGGCAGCCTGGATTGGAAAAGCCTTGCGGATCGAGGGCCGGATCGTCAGCACGGAAACCCTGAACATCGACGGCAGCGTCGAGGGCACGATCGAAGTCGGGGACCACAACCTGAACATCGGGCCGGGCGCCGCCGTGAAGGCCGACCTCATCGCTAAAACGGTGACCATCAGCGGCGCGGTGACGGGCAACGTCATGGCGAGCGAAAAGGTGAACCTGCAGCCGACCGGATCGGTGGACGGCGACATCACGACACCTCGGCTGGTGATGGCGGACGGCGCCGTCATCAAGGGACGCGTCGAGGCGCAGGGAGACCGAAAGGCGGTTGTCTCCTGATGTCACCGCCGCGCTGTGCGCGGCTGTGCTGAAAAAAGTACCGTAATCTATTGAAAAATTGACGCGTTAGCCTCATCATGTGCAGGACTACGTTCTTACCGTCCTCGTCTTGCAAAATCGACAAGGAGAGCTGGATGGCCCGCATGTTCCGGACGATGTTTTCGATGGGCGCCGCGCTCGCGATAGCCGTGCCTGTCCTCGCGGCTGACGCCGCGAAACCGGTGACGTTCTCGAAGGATGTCGCCCCGATCTTCCAAGCCAAGTGCCAGGAGTGCCATCAGCCTGGATCGATTGCGCCGATGTCGCTCATCACGTTCCAGGAAGCGCGGCCGTGGGCCCGCTCGATCAAGGAACGCGTGGCGACGCGGCAGATGCCGCCGTGGCATATCGATCGCAGCGTCGGCGTCCAGAAATTCAAGAACGACATGTCGCTGACCGACGAGCAGGTCGACACGATCGTCCGCTGGGTCGACGGCGGGGCGCTCCAGGGCGATCCCAAGGATCTGCCGAAGCCGGTGGCGATCATCACCGACAACGCCTGGAAGGGTGAACGCGACGGCTTCGGCGCGCCCGACCTCGTCGTCAAGTCGTCCGAGTACACGATGCCGGCATCGCACCAGGACGTCTGGTACCGCCCGATGTCGGATCTTCCGGTCACCGAGCCGCGGTGGGTGAAGCTGGTCGAGATTCGTCCGTCCAACCTCAAGGCGCGCCGGATGGTGCATCACTCGATCGCCTACCTGGTGCTGAACAACGATCCGGAAGCGGTCAACACCGGAACCGCGAGCGGCCCCGATCGCCGCGGCGGCGACTTCGACGATGTCGTCAACCGCCGCCCGCAGTTGATGGAGTGGGCGATCGGCAAGGGCTACGACCTGTTCCGTCCGGGCACCGGCAAGCTGGTCGTGCCGGGCGAGAAGATCTCGTGGGATCAGCACCTGCACGCCACCGGCGAGGAAGTGACCGGCGGCTCGGAGCTCGGCCTCTGGTTCTACAAGAAGGGTGAAGAGCCGAAGAAGCGCAGCTACCTGATTGGCTTCACCGGCATCGACCGCACGAAGATGCTCGACATCCCGCCGAACTCGATGGCGATGACCGAGGGCTTCACCGTGCTGAAGGAAAACGCCCTGATCGAGAACTTCCAGCCGCACTTCCACCTGCGCGGCAAGGCGATGCAGGTCGAGGCGATTCTTCCCGACGGCAGCCGTCAGATCATCAGCTACGTCGGCAACTTCAACTTCAACTGGATGACGAATTACATCTACGACGACGACGCGGCGCCGCTGCTGCCGAAGGGGACCGTCATCCACGTCAGCGCCTGGTACGACAACACCAAGGCGAACAAGAACAATCCCGATCCGGATCAGTGGGTCGGATACGGCGACCGCACCGTCGACGAGATGGCGCATGCCTGGATGAACGTCGTCTATTTCAACGACGCCGAGTACAAGGCGCTCGAGGCCGAGCGCAAGGCGAAGGCTGTCAAGACCACGGACAACGAGAAGCAGCAGTGAACGGATTCGGAATCTGGTGTGCCGCCGGCGTGATCGCCGGCGGCATTCTTGTGTCAGGGCAGGTCCAGCCGCCTGAACCACGCAAGCAGTTCGGCGCGAGCGTGACCGGCGCCTTCGAAGGCTGGTACTACAATCCCGACGGCAGCCGATCGTTTCTCATCGGCTACTACAACCGCAACTCGCAGCAGGCGATCGACATTCCACTCGGCCCGAACAACCGCATCGAGCCGGGCGGGCCCGACCTCGGCCAGCCGACGCACTTCCTGCCCGGCCGACAGTGGGGCATGTTCGTCGTGCCGGTGCCCAAGGATTTCAAGCCGACCGACAGCTACGTGTGGACCGTCGTCGCCAATGGCCAGACCACGAGCATCCCGCTTCGTGTTCATCCCGATTACATCATGAGCCCCTTCACCGAGATCGCGGTCGGCAACACGCCGCCGATCATCCGGTTCGAGGCGACCGGCAAGACGGTGCAGGGACCGCTTGCGGCGGTTGCCGCATCGCCGCGCACCGCCGCGGTGTCCGCGCCCACGCCGCTCGACCTGTGGGTCTCCGACGATGCCAAGTTCACCAGCGGCTCGGGTGGGACGCCCTCGTCGACGCGCGCTCCGGCCACCGTCCGCTGGTCGAAATTCCGCGGCCCTGGCGCGGTGACCTTCGACAAGGCCAGGCCCGAAATCGAGAAGCTGCCCGCGGGCGAGCTGCCCTTCAACGGCAAGGCGACGACGACTGCGAAGTTCAGCGAACCCGGCGACTACACGCTGCACGTCACGGCGAACGACTATTCGGGTGACGGCGGCGGCGGCTTCGGCTGCTGCTGGACGACCGCGCTGGTCAAAGTCGCGGTCAAGTAGGTCCCTACGTATCCAGGGCGGCCGGGTGCTTCAGGTGAATCCCGGCCGCGTCCTGATACGCCTTCGCCAGCGCAATCACTTCCATCTCTCCGAACGGCCGGCCATAGAACGTCACGTTGGTCGGCGACCCTGATTCCAGGAATCCATTCGGCACGTTGATCGCCGGGTAGCAGGCGAGGTTGGCCATCGCGAAGTGGCGCTGCGTCACCGTTTGCGGCTGCTGCGGCTGCGGGCGTGGAGGCTCGCTCGCGGTGGTCGTCGACGCGGCCGGCCCGCCGCCAGTCGACGGGTTGGCGGCGACGACGTAGACGTCGATGCCGGCGGTCGCCTCGGCCAGCTTCTCCATCATCATCATCCGCACGCGCTGCGAGCGCAGGTACTCGACCGCCGGGATGAGCCGGCCGATCGGCCGGCCGCCGTTGCGCGCCTCTTTCATCCGTCCGGCGCGCGCGTGCTCGTCGAAGAAGGTGATCGCCTCGACGTTGATCGCGCTGACGTTGGTGGTGAAGTCGGGGACGGCGATCGGCGTCAGCTTCGACACGCCGATGGACTTCAGCGTGTCCAGCACCTGCGCCGCGTTGCGCTTCACCAGGTCGGTGGTCAGCTCGTCGAACGACTCCTTGACGATGCCGACGCGCAGCTTCTTGACGTCGAGCTGGGCGTTCCAGTTGAAGGGAATGTCGGAGACGCTCATGTCGCGGCCGTCGGGCTTCGCGAGCGCCTGCATCACGATCGCGCAGTCCTCGGCGTAGCGGCAGATCGGGCCGAGGCGATCCTGGGTCCACGACAGCGCCATCACGCCGTAGCGGCTGATGCGGCCGAAGGTCGGGCGCAGGCCGGCGAGGCCGCAGCGCGCCGCCGGGCTGAGGATCGATCCGCTGGTCTCGGTGCCGATCGCGAAGCCGACCGCGCCGGCCGCGGTCGCCGACGACGGGCCGGCCGAGGATCCGCTCGATCCCTGCGCGAGGTTCCACGGGTTCTTCGTCTGCCCGCCGAACCAGTTGTCGCCGCTCGCCAGCTCGCCGGTGGTGAGCTTGGCGATCAGCACGGCGCCGGCGTCGCGCAGCATCTCGACGACGCTGGCGTCGTAGTCGAACGACTGCTCCTTGAACGCGGGCGATCCCCACGTCGTCTTGTAGCCCTTGACCGCGATGATGTCCTTGGCGCCCCAGGGGATGCCGTGCAGCGGACCCTTGTACTTGCCGGCCCCAATCTCCGCGTCGGCGCGCTTCGCCTCGCTGGTTGCCACATCGTCGAGGAAGGTGACGACGTTATTGAGCTTGGGGTTGTAGCGATGGAGCCGCGCCAGGTACATCTGCGTGAGCTCCAGCGATGTCACCTGCCGGGTTCGCAGCAGCTCGGCAAGATGCCGCACCGGCCAGAAGGCCACCTCTTCGAGGTTGGCCGGCCGCTTGACCGCGGGTGGTGCGCTGAGGCGGAACGGCAGCCGCGCGCGATTGACCTCCATGCCGGGCGTCAGCGGGCTGAAATGGAACGGCGGCGAGACGTCGTTGGGAACGTGGATCGCGCGCATCTCCTCGTAGCGCGTGAGGTTCTGGTTGGCCGATTCGACCATGGCCTTCAGCTCGGCGTCGGTGAAGGTGTCGAGGCCGGACAGCTTCATCGCGTCGGCGACCATCGCCAGCGTGATCTTCGTTTCGCCCGCGTCCTGCATGCGGGCCCAGAGGATCCCCGGCGCGAGCGTCGAGCCGAGGCCGAGGCCGGCGAAGTGGGCGATGAAGCGGCGGCGCGTCTCGTCGAGGGTGGGCATGCGGCATAGTCTACCCTCGCCGCGCGCGCCCCGAGCCCGGTGTCGCAGACCGTCTCGGAGACGGTGTCGGAGACCGTCTCGCAGACGGTGTCGCAGACGGTCTGCGACACCGTCTGCGACCCCGATCTAACGGACCTTGAGCCAGTTGAAGTTGGCGACCGAGCCGCCGGGACCGTTGGCGTCCATGACCACGCGGAGGACGTGCGTCCCGGCCGTCAGCGTGACCCCCGCCTTCGAGAGCGTCGCCCACACCTGCCAGCCGCCGGTATCCGGGATCGCGAACGGACCGGTCGCGTCGACGCCGTCCACTTCGACGTGGAACGTGCCGCCGGCGCCGGAGGAGGCAATCCGCGCATCGAACGTGTAGGTGCCGGCGGTGGCGACGTTGACGGTGTACTTCAGCCACTCCGTCGCCTTCACATAGCCGAGGTTGTAGCCCGCGCCGATATCGGTCGTGGCCTGGATGTCGACGTTGTTCGACCGGTAGACGCCGCCGCTGTTGCCGGACGTCGTGTCCTTGTAGGCGATGCCTTCGCCGCCGGCGTCGTAGTTCTCGAACTGCACCGTGCCCGGAAGCGTGGCCGCTGTGCCGCCATACGGCGTCGTCGCCGGTGCCGGCGTTGGAGTGGGAGAGGGCGTCGGCGCCGGTGGGGGAGTCGGAGTTGGCGTCGGAGTCGGGGCGGGTGCCGGCGCCGGAGCAGGGGCGCCGGCCGCGGCCGCGTTCATCGCCACGAAGTCGACGCCGGCCGTGCGCAGGATGTTGGCGTTGTCGGCCAGCCGGTAGTCGTCGTGCGCGAAGTCGACGAACTGATGCTCCAGCGTCACCATGTCGACCATGTCGGTGCCCGCGGGGTACGCGGCGGTCGACGTCTTGCCGACGACGTTGCCCTGGAACTGGAAGTTCGGCGCGTAATAGGTGAGCCCCTTCGTCCCTTCGCCCTGCGCGTTGCCGTAGATCGGGAACTTGCCGGCGTGAACGATGTTGTCGTTGAACACGAGGCCGGTGATCTGCACGCCGGTCGGCGACTTGCCGCCGCCGATGAACAGCGCGCTGGTGGCGGTGACGAACGTGTTCTTCGTGATCGCGATGTCCTTCGGCCCGGCGCCGAGGTAGATGCCGCGGCCGAGCGCTGCGGCCGTCGTCTTCGTCCAGGCGGTGGTGACGTCGTAAAAGAGGTTGTTGGTGATCGTGATCCGCTGCGTCTGGGCGGTGACGGCGAGGTCGTCGTAGCCGCTGATGTTGACGCCGGCGGAGACGTGGCGGATGACGTTGTTCTGGACGATGACGTCGCGCACCTGGCTCCATGGCGCGGTGCCGTTCTGGTTGCGCGGCGTGAAGGTCAGCGCATAACCCTGCTGGTTGGCCAGCCACGACTGCTCGAGGGTGTTGGCGTCGATCACCACGTTGGCCGCATTCTTCAGCTCGACCAGGTTCTTGACGTTCCACGCCTCTTTCATCCAGCTCGTCGGCTTGGCAATCAGGTTGCGCCGGATGGTGATGCCGCTGGGAATCAGGTTGGGAATGTAGGGATCGGTGCCGCCGAACATGATGTTCTCGGCCGCGCCCTCGAGGTAGTTGTTCTCGATCAGGAACGGCCCCGGCCCGTTCCAGCCGCAGATCGCCTGCGTGTCGTTGGTCGCGTGCTTGAAGTCGGCGAAATGGGAATTGACGATCTGCGCCTCGCCGCTGTTGAGCGCGACGCCGCGCCGCTGCCCGTAGGCCGGATCGCCGTGCAGGTAGACGCGATCGACCACCAGATGGTGCGGGACGTTGGTGAGCGTGTTCTGGCTGCTGCCGCCGCTGCCGAACTGAACCAGGTCGGCGGCGCCGGTCGACGAGCTCGGCAGAATCTCGAGGAACTGCAGTTTCCAATATGAGGCGCCCGCGGCGGTCCTGAAGGCCGCGCTCGTGGTGGCGCGGATCTTCGGCAGCTGCGCCGTGTAGGCCGGGGTCATGCGCTGACCGGCGCCGGGCAGCACGCTGTCGAGCGCGGCCGAGCGGATGGTGATGTAAGCGGTGCCGCCCTTGGCCGGGAGCGTATAGCTGCCGGTGAAGACAGCGCCGGCCTGGATGTAGATGGTGTCGCCCGGCTTGGCGGCGTTGATGGCGGCCTGCAGGTCGCCGCCGGCGTTCACCGTCGTGTTGTCGGCGTCGATGCGGGACGCGGCGAAGAGCGCCAGCGCGATCGCGACCACGGCGACGGTCTGCTTCAGGTTCATCGGCGCCTCATCAGCGGCACTTCGCCCGACGAATCTGGAGAGCAAGACCGGCGCCGATCGGAATGGGGCCGAGCGATGGGGGCCGAGGCAAGCTCGGCGATCAAAGGGGGCCGAGCAAGCTCGGCCCGCACAGATGTTACGGCGTGCGGGAAACGTACGCCATGTAGAGGAATATCAGGACGATGATCGCGAGCACGACGCGAGCGACCGACATGAGGCCGGTGCGGCCGACCTGTCGCGTGCCTTTGGGCTGGATTCCGGTAATCGCGACGATGGCGGTCAGGACAACCGCCAGCGCGAGCCACACCAACCACGTCATATGTTCTTCCGTAGGGGCCGAGCTTGCTCGGCCCGCGGTACCGCTGATTCGCCCGGCTCCTGTGGGGGCCGAGCTTGCTCGGCCCCCTACTCCGGCCGCGCGGCGGACGACGATGCGGCGCCGGCGCCGCTGTACTCCACCTTGCCGCCGACGATCGTATACAGCACCGCCGTTGACGGAATCTGGTCTTCCGGCACCGTCAGGATGTCCTTCGACAGCACCGTGATGTCCGCGAGCTTCCCGGGCGTCAGCGATCCCTTGATCGTTTCCTCGAAGCCGGCGAATGCGGCGTCGATCGTGTACGAGCGCAGCGCCTCCATCCGGCTCATCCGCTGATCGGGATAGAAGACGGAGCCATCCTTCACCCGCCGCGACACCGACGCGTAGAACGACGGAATCGGATCGATGTCTTCCACCGGCGCGTCGGTGCCGTTGGCGATGACGGCGCCGGTCTTCTTCAGCTTCTGCCACACGTAAGCGCCTTCCTCGGCGCGCTTCGGGCCGAGGCGCGCGAGGACGAACACGGCGTCGGAGGTGGCGTGGATCCCCTGCATCGACGCGATCACGCCGAGCTGGCCGAAGCGCGGGATGTCGGCGGCGTTGATGTGCTGCGCGTGCTCGATGCGCCAGCGCAGGGCGCGGCTGTTCTTCTCGGGATGCTTCTTGAACGTCTGCTCGTAGATGTCGAGCACCTCGCGGTTGCCGCGGTCGCCAATCGCGTGCACCGCCATCTGGTAGTCGTTCTTCACCGCCAGCTCCGCGATCATCCGCACATCGTCCAGCGAATCGGTGGCCATGCCGGTGGTCGCGAGGTCGGCGTAGGGCTCGAGCATCCAGGCGCCGCGCGAGCCCAGCGCGCCGTCGATCGCGCGCTTGGTGGCGCGGACGGTGAACCGCTTGTCGCCGTAGTTGACGGTGCGGTACTTCGGCATGTCGGCGGCGAGCTGCTTCGCGTCCTCGCGCAGCATCATCCAGACGCGCAGCGGCAGCTTGCGCTCGTCGACCACCCGCTTCATCACCTCGATGGTCGAGGGGGGCGAGCCGGCGTCGTGCACCGAGGTGAGTCCCTTGGCGAGCGCCTCGCGCGCCGCCGATTCGATCACGCTGCGCAGGTCGGCTTCGATCTGCGGCGCGCTGCGGGTCGCGCGGTCGCGTGCCAGCGCGCCTGCCACCAGCGACTGCGCGCGCTCGTTCATCAGGCCGGTGGCGTTGCCGTCCTTGTCGCGCAGGATCTTGCCGCCGTCGGGATCGGGCGTCGTCTTCGAGACCTCGGCGATCTTCATCGCCAGCGCGTTGGCGAAGCCGGCGTGGCCGCTGGCGTGCGTCAACCACACCGGGTTGTCGGGCGAGACGCGCGACAGCGCGTCGTGCAGCGGGAACCCCTCGACCGTCGCGGACGGCGCCTCGGACCACTTCTCCTGGTGCCAGCCGCGGCCGATGATCCATTCGCCGGGCTTCGCTTTCTTTGCCGCGTCGCCGACCATCCGGACGATCTCGTCCCAGTTCCTGGCGGTGCCGAGCTTGAGGTTGCGCGCCGCTTCGCCGACGCCGGTGAAGTGGACGTGCGCGTCGATCAGCCCGGGAATCGCCGGCGCGCCCTTGAGATCGATCACGCGCGTGCCGGCGCCGACGTAGGCCTGGATCTCCTGGTTCGATCCGAGCGCCACGATCGTGTCGCCGCGCACCGCCATCGCCTGCGCCTCCGGCCTCGCATCGTCGACGGTCACGATCTTGCCGCCGCGCAGGACGAGCGTCGCCGGCTGCTGCGCGCTCGCCGTCGGCGGCTGGGCCGACTGCGCCCGCGCCCCGACGAACCACGCCACGGCCACGACCCCGATCGCAACGATGCCGATGCGCATACGCTTCATCGTGAACACCTGATGACCTTTGTGAACTTCTTTACTTCTAATCTTCTGTTTTCGACGTTGCTGCGATCGATCACCGTCGCCACTGAAAGCACCCGAGAGCCGCGAGCAACATGCGCCAGCCCCCAGCCCCCAGCCCCTGCTAGTAGCCAGCAGCCTTGCCGGCTGCCGATCGTCCGTCGGACGCTCCCTGCAGCCAGCCGCCATCGCTCACGATCGCCGCGACCTGCGCGAGGACCACGCCCGGCGCGTAGTCGACGTCGTAGCCGCGGCCCTGGAGCAGCGCCACCGTGTCGGGCGAGACGCCGCGCTCGAGCGACAGCTTGTCCGGCTGCCACTGGTGATGCACCCGCGGCGCATCGACCGCGTCCTGCGCGTTCATGCCGAAGTCGATGACGTTGAGAATCACCTGCGCGACCGCGGTCGAGATCCGCGAACCGCCCGGCGCGCCGGCGGTCATGAACAGCTTGCCGTCCTTGAGCACGATCGTCGGCGTCATCGACGAGAGCGGCCGCTTGCCGGGGGCAATCGCGTTCGCCTCGCCCTGCACCAGCCCGAACATGTTCGGCGTGCCCGGCTTCGCCGAGAAGTCGTCCATCTCGTTGTTCAACAGGAAACCGAGCCCGGGAACGGTAATGCCGTTGCCGTAGCCGCCGTTGAGCGTGTAGGTAACCGCGACGGCGTTGCCCTCGCCGTCGACCACCGAGTAGTGCGTGGTCTCCATCTGCTCGGTGCCGGACGGCTTGCCCGGCCGCACCTGATCGCTCGGCGTGGCGCGTTCCGGATCGATCGTGCCGCGCAGCCGCGCGAGGTAGGCCGGATCGAGCAGCCCGGCAATCGGCACCTTCACAAACGCCGGATCGCCGACGTACTCGTTGCGATCGGCATAGGCGCGGCGCATCGACTCGGCGAGGTAGTGGATGGCCGAGGCGGAGCCGTGGCCGCCTTTCTCGTAGCCGGTGCCGTCGAGGATGCCGAGCATCTCGAGCAGCGCGATGCCACCCGAGCTCGACGGCGGCGCGGTGAGGATCGTGTAGCCGTGATAGGTCCCCGAGAGCGGCGTGCGCTCGATCGCCTGGTAGGCTTTGAGATCGGCCAGCGTGATGATGCCGCCGTGCCGCGCCATCTCGGTGGCAAAGCGCTGCGCCGTCTCGCCCTCGTAGAATTCGTTCGGGCCGTTGCGCGACAGCCGCCACAGCGTCTGCGCCAGCTCCGGCTGCGCGAGGTTCTCGCCGACCTCGAAGAAGTGGCCGTTCTTCAGGAAGATCCGCTTCGACTCGGGCGATGCGGCGAGGCTCTTCGATCCTTTCAGGCTCTCGGCGAACGCGTAGGAGACGGGGAAGCCGCGCGTGGCCAACTCGATCGCCGGCGCCAGGTTCTCGGCCCACTTCCGCTTGCCGTACTTCGCCAGCGCCATCTCGAAGCCGCGCACCGTGCCGGGCACGCCCGACGATCGCCACCCCTCGATGCTGTCACGCGTCAGCTCGCCTTTGGCGTCGAGATACATGTTGCGCGTCGCCTTCTCGGGCGCGCGCTCGCGGAAGTCGAAGAAGCTGGCGCGGCCGTCGGCCATGCGCACCAGCATGTAGCCGCCGCCGCCGATGTTGCCGGCAAACGGATGCGTGACCGCCATCGCGAAGCCGACCGCGACCGCGGCGTCGACCGCGTTGCCGCCGGCCTTGAGCACCGAGACGCCGACGTCGGCGGCGGTCGCCTCCATCGCGACCACCATGCCCTGGCGCGCGCGCACCGGTTGGCGCGCGTCGAGCGTCGCGACGAGCGAGAGGATGAGCAGCAGGGGAAGAGTGCGTCGCATAAGCTGATATTGTAGGCCATCATGAAAAACGCGCTCGTGGCCCGCGCGCCACGATTTGCCTGGCTCACGGCGGGAATTATTGTCGTTGCACTCGCGGCCGCGGCCGGCCGCGCGCAAGCGCCCGCCCCGGCACCCGCGCCGGCGGTGGCCCCGCTGAGCGACTTGAAAGTGCCCGACGGTTTCCGCCTCTCGGTCTTCGCGTCCGATCTGCCAGGCGCGCGGATGATGGCCGTCAGCCCGGAAGGGGTGATGCTCGTCGCGCGGCGGCGGGCCAACGAGGTCGTCGCGCTGCCGGACAAGAACGGCGACGGCCGCGCCGAGCCGGAGGTCGTGCTCAGCGATCTGCCCAACGCGCACGGCCTCGCGTTCAACGATGGCTATCTCTACGTCTCGACCACGCCGGCGGTGGTGCGCGTCCGCTGGATGGGGGGCCGGCCGAGCGGCGCGCCCGAGAAGATCGTCGACCTGCCGACGTCGACGCCGTCGGTCCACGTCACCCGCTCGATCGCATTCGGCCGCGACGGCCGCCTCTACATCGGCATCGGATCGTCGTGCAACGTCTGCGTCGAGCCCGATCCGCGGCGCACCTCGATTCTGGTCGCCAACGCCGACGGCTCGAACGTGACGACGTTTGCGAAGGGGATGCACAACGCCATCGGCTTCGACTGGGATCCGGCGACCGGCCGCATGTGGGCCGGCGACACCGGCCAGGATGGTCTTGGCGACGAGGTGCCGCCCGAGGAGATCAACCAGATCGAGGCGGGCAAACATTACGGCTTTCCGTTCTTCATCGCCCGCAACCAGCCGAACCGCGTGCCGGAGCTGAAGGACGCGCGACCCGAGATCACCGCCGACGCGGCGGTCGCGCCGGCGCTCGAGTTGCCGGCGCACACGACGCCGATGGACCTGCGCTTCTACACCGGCGGTCAGTTCCCCGCGTCCTACCGCAACGCGCTGTTCCTCGCGCTGCACGGGTCGTCGACGATCCCGACGAAGGTCGGCTACAAAGTTGTGCGCGTGGTGATGAAAGACGGCAAGCCGGCCGGTACCGAGGACTTCATCACCGGCTGGTTGAAGAACGGTGACGTGAGCGGCCGCCCGGCGGGCCTCGCAACCGGGCGCGACGGTGCGCTCTACGTGTCGGACGACAACAAGGGCTTCATTTACCGCGTCAGCTACGGCCACTAGCTCCGCCTTCGCTGCATCGCTGAGATCGCCTCGCGGCGTCGCTGCGATCGCCTCGCCGCGGTCGCGTCCTCGGTCCGTGGCGCGTGGCAGAGCGCGGC
>Ga0207675_100005338_pt1 | contig 12347 bp, 7 predicted proteins | sample KBSSwiS42_FD_184305 | JGI IMG/M metagenome (GOLD analysis project Ga0207675, IMG submission 184305) | Switchgrass rhizosphere microbial communities from Kellogg Biological Station, Michigan, USA - KBS Switchgrass S4-2 (SPAdes) (version 2) | ecosystem: Host-associated > Plants > Roots >...
TCCGCACTCGAGGTGTTGACCCACGAGCGCACGCCGGTCATTTGGGCGACGGCCAAGCTCAATCTCGGCGTTGCGCTCTCGACGATCGGCATACGGCGCAATGACACGGCGCTCCTCGAGCAAGCCGTTGCTGCCTACCGCGATGCGCTGCAGGAGCCACGGGAGCGCGGTTATCGTCTCTGCCTTCCCAAGTTGCCCGATGCGTACCGGCCGGGAACTCATCCGTGATTAGCTCCCGCACCTTCCGCCCTTGCAAATCCAAAATGATCACGCTCACGTGCTTGGCTTGTTCCAGGTCGAACGCGAGATCGACTCCCGAACGGAAGGGATTCGGAGATGCGGCGAGCCTGAGCCGAGGCGAAACGGTTTCATCAACCCCGGTCTGTGCGTCGCTGACGGTAATGGTCCCGGTCTCGGAAGGATGATTGCGACAGAAATAGGGGAACGTTCCGGCGGCCGGGAAAACACGAGTGAACTCGGTAGAAGTTGAACGCAATTGTGCGTCCCAGAGAGTTCCGGCAGCCGGATCCAAAGGACCCGTACCGTTCGTGGTGGTGTGGTTGCCGTTGGCCATCTTCACCCACGTTACCTGCCCGTCCGATGGAATCGTGACCGTTCCAGGGTCGAATCCCGAGCTGGTCAGGTTCACGACTTTCTGTGCGGGTGCGATCACGATGTTGAAGTCTACTGTCGATGAAGCTAGACCGTTGCTGGCCCGAATGGTGATGGGGTACGTTCCCGCTTGGCCGGGCTGTGGAGTGCCGCTAAGGAGCGCGTTTCCATCCCCTAGGTCAGAAAAGGTGGCCCATGCCGGTGCGGGTTCCGCCAAAGACATTGTCAACGACGCTCCTTCGATATCGGTAGCCGTCACACCCACTGAAAAGAAGGTCAGTTCGGCGCCGTTACGAGTGCCGGGATTAATGATTGCCGGCGGTGCGTGGGGACACTGGGACGGATAGATGAGGAACGTCCCCGATCTCGTTCCCGGCCCCGTAAACCTCCAGTCCGTCACGAAAAGCAGTGATGGGGACACATCGATTGATTGTTCCAGGCTGCCATTTGCCACCACGCTATTCAGAGGAACCGGAGACGTTGGATCCGCGACACTGCTTACGATCACGTCGGATCGATCGCCGATGTAGGCCACGAACCCAGAAACGGCAACATCGACGGCGTAGTCCGGAGTATCCATCCTTCCCACGATGTGCGCTGATAGGGGGTTGCTGATGTCGATAACCGCGAGACCCCCGCCATCCGCCACATAGGCAAATGAACCCGATATCACAATTTTCCGCGCACCAAAGGTATCGACCGTGTGCACGATTCCGGCATACGGAGATATTTGGATTACTTGAACTCGGGGATTATCGGCCACATAGGCATAGGAACCAGAGACCGCCACGCCATACGCCTGGCCTGGCGTATCCGTTGTCCTCACCACGACCGGAGAAGCGGGATTCGTGACGTCAACGGCATAAAGGCCCGCATAAACATCGGTAACCCAGGCCGTATTGCCGGTAACCGTAATGCTGGTTGCGTTGCCGAATTTGTCCGGCGCAAAGAGGTTGCTGATTTGCGTGGGCGAGGCAGGATTCGAGACGTCGATTACCACAAAGTTGCCTGTCGTACCCACCACGTACGCATAGGGACCCGAGAGCGCAATTTTCCATCTGGCCCCGGTGGTGAAATATATCTGGAGGCTGCCGACGATCTGAGGGGAAGCGGGATTGGATACGTCGAAGATCCTGAGAGTTCCGTCAACGATGTAGGCGTAATTTCCGGAAGCGGCCACATCTGTGATTGCTGTCGAGGTTTCTACGCTTCCCAATAAATGAGGAGAGGAGTCCTGGTACTCAATGCAATCCGCGGCGGCCTCATCGGAGTGAAACGTGACGAGAATCAATGGAGCTAGGACGAGTATGGCCCGGGCTCCAGGGAGAGGGCTTGCAAAAGGTTTGCGTAGGTTCATGGGGTGGATTCTCCTGCCAATCATTAGATCCGCCGGCTCACCGAATCGTGACGAACTTCCGCACGGCTGTATGATCCGGCGCGGTCAATCGGAGCAGGTAAATGCCCGACGGCACGCGCCGGTTCCCGTCGCGCCCGTCCCAGGCCGCGAGGTAATGTCCCGGTGATTGAACGCGATCGGCAAGCGTCGTCACCACCCGGCCCGTAACGTCGATCACGTCGAGGCGAACCGGTCCTCCGCGAACGACCGCGTATTGGATCTGGATCCCGCTCATTGTTGGGTTAGGTCCCACGAATCCCAGCCTGCTTCGCGGGATGGGCGCGATGTCATCGCCCACCGACACTGTGGTGACGTCGGCGGAGATTGCCGCGATATGGGACCGTGGCAACCCCTCCATCTCGGTGAAGGTTCCACCTGCGTACACGGTGCTCCCGGTCACCGCTAGCGCGTTCACTGAAGGGGTGTTGCCGCCATAGCTTGGGTTTGGGTTCCAGGGCGTGGCGAGCCCGCTCGATGCATCCAAGGCCGCGATGGTGTTCCGCAGCTGGCCCCCGATGGCGGTGAAGCTTCCGCCCGCGTACACCGTACTCCCGCTCACCACCAGCGCGGACACGTTGCCAGTATTCGCGTTCGGATCCCAGGGGGTAGGGAGGCCGCTCGATGCATCCAGCGCCGCGATGCGACTCCGCATCTGCCCGCCGATGGCGGCGAAAGCTCCGCCCACATACACAGTGCTCCCGCTCACCGCCAGCGCGTTCACTCCGCCGCCGGCGGAAGGGTTCCAAGGCGTGGCGAGCCCGCTCGCCGCATCCAGCGCCGCGATGCAGCTCCGTGCCTGCCCGCCGATGCTGTTGAAGGCCCCGCCCGCGTACACCGTGTTCCCGCTCAACGCCAGAGCGAAGACGCGGGTGGGGGTAGCGCCCCCGGCGTTCGGGTTCCAAGGTGTGGCGAGTCCGCTCGCTGCATCCAGCGCGGCGATGTTGTTCCGCGCCTGCCCGCCGATGCCGGTGAAGAAGCCGGCCGCGTACACCGTGCTCCCGCTCACTGCTAGAGCGGAGACTACGGCGTCCCCACCACTCAAAGCGGCATTCGGGTTCCAGGCGGTGGCGCTTCCGGTCGATGTATTCAACGCTGCGATGCTGTTCCGCGCCTGCCCGCCGATGCCGCGGAAGCTTCCGCCCACGTACACCGTGCTCCCGCTCACCGCCAGCGCGAACACTTCGCCGCCCGCGGCCGGATTCCAATTCGTGGCGATCCCGCTCGATACATCCAGTGCGGCGATGTTGTCCCGCCCCTGTCCGCCGACGCTGGTAAAGTTTCCGCCCGCGAACACCGTGTTCCCGCTTACCGCCAGTGCCCACACGCTGGAATTCGGGTTCGGGTTCCAGTTGGTGGGGTTCCCGTTCGATGCCCGCACGGCCGCGAGGTAGTTCCGGTTATGCCCGCCTATGCCTATGAAGTTGCCGCCTACGTAGATCGTGCTCCCGCTCACCGCGAGCGCCGCCACGGTGGTGCCGAAGTACATGCCGCTGGGGTTCCATGCGGTGGCGAATCCGCTCGATGCATCCAGCGCCGCGACGCCGTACCGGTCCTGCCCGCCGATGTTGTAAAAGTCGCCGCCGGCGTAGATCGTGGTCCCGCTTACCGTCAGTGTGTGCACTGGGTAGTTTGAGTCCGGGTTCCAAGGCGTGGCGAGTCCGGTCGATGCATCCAGCGCGGCGATGCGGTTCCGCATCTGCGCTCCAATGTTTGTGAACCATCCGCCCACGTACACCGTGCTTCCGCTCACCACTAGCGCATCCACTTGTTGATTCGCGTTCGGGTTCCAAGGCGTGGCGAGTCCGGTCGATGCATCCAGCGCGGCGATGTGGTTCCGCGGCTGCCCGCCGATGCTGGTGAAATAGCCACCCGCATACACCGTGCTTCCGCTAAGCACCAGTGTTAGCACTTGGATGCCCCCCGCGTTCGGGTCCCAGGCCGTGGCAAGGCCGGTCGATGCATCCAGCGCGGCGATGCGGTTCCGTATCTGCCCGCCGATGCTGGTGAACTCTCCGCCCGCGTACACGGTGTTCCCGCTCACCACTAGCACATCCACTTGTTGATTTGCGTTCGGGTTCCAGTCAGACACTGAATTGTCCGCCAAAATGTGCGCAATGTTGGAGCGCGGCAAACCGCCAACATGGGTAAAGCGCCCCCCCACGTACCAGCCCCCCGTACCGTCGGGCGTCACCGCCTTTACGTAACCGTCCACCTTGGGGATGGATATCGGCTGACCCGTGGTGGCATCAAGCGGCACGGCGCTTCCTGTCGCCGGTCCCACTTGAGTGAAATTTCCACCGATATAGATCGTCCCACCGTCCTGCACGACGGCGTTAACCGTTCCGTTCGTCACCCACAGTTTGTTGTCGATGGTTTGCGCCATCGCCGCACCGTGACCGAGGATGATGAATGCCGTCAGGGCCGAGGACAGGACAGTAATCCGGCGGTTCATGGTGCACGTCCTCCGTGGGGGTCAATAGGGTTGGGGAGATACCCGTACCAAAGATTGGACGGATTCGAACGCAGGTTTTTACGACCAACAGCTACTTATCTTGCCCTTTCTTGACACCTCAGCCCTCAACCCCTAACCTCTTGTCTCTTTTTCGGTAAGCCCAAGAACGGCATGGCGTCGTCCCCGCCCGAAGCCCTGCCCAACCAACAGCCCAAAACGCACCCGGTCCATGCAAAAAATCTCCATCCGCGGCGCCCGCGAGCACAACCTAAAGAACGTCGATCTCGACATTCCCCGGGACAAACTGGTCGTGATCACCGGGGTTAGCGGCTCGGGCAAATCGAGCCTCGCCTTCGACACTGTTTACGCCGAGGGGCAGCGTCGCTACGTGGAGAGCCTCTCCGCCTACGCACGCCAGTTCCTGGGCCAAATGGAGAAGCCGGACGTCGATCATATCGATGGTCTCTCCCCGGCGATCAGCATCGAACAGCGCACCGCGGCCCGTAATCCGCGTTCGACGGTTGCCACCGCGACCGAGATCTACGACTACCTCCGGTTGCTCTTCGCCCGCATCGGCCAGCAGTTCTGCGTGAAGTGCGGCCAACCCATTCGCCGCCAAACCGTGCAAGAGATGGCGGACCTGGTCCTCCAACTCGCCGAAGGAAAGCGCACGCAAATCCTGGCCCCCATCGTCCGCGGGCGAAAAGGTGAGTACAAGGCCGAACTGGCCGAAATGAAGCGCGAGGGATTTCTAAGAGCGCGCATCGACAACGAGTGGGTCGAGCTGGAAAGCCCGCCCGAGATCGATAAGAAACGCAAACACACGATCGAAATCGTCGTCGATCGCCTGAAGCCATCCATCGCGGAACGCCAGCGACTCACCGATTCGCTGGAAACCGCGCTCAGGCAAAGCCAAGGCATGGTCACGATCGTGGCCGAAGGCATTCCCGAACGTACGTTGAACGAGCACGCCACGTGCACTACATGCGGCTTGAGCTACGGCGAGCTGGAACCGCGTATGTTCAGCTTCAACTCTCCCTACGGCGCGTGTCCGGGTTGCGACGGCTTGGGCACCAAGATGGAGATCGATCCCGATCGCCTGGTGCCGAATCCCGAGCTCAGCCTCGCCGATGGCGCGGTCGCCAGTCATCGGAACGCCGCCGATAGCGGCTGGCTGGGCGCGCAACTCAAGGCATTAGCCAAAGCATTCCAGTTCGATCTCACCACGCCCTGGGGACTGCTCCATCAGCGGGTGCGCAAAGTCATCCTCTATGGAACCAAGGGCAAAGAGCTGGACGTTCACTACCGCGACGCGCGTTTCAGCGTGAAGTACAAGCGCGAATGGGAAGGAATCATTCCCAGCCTCATGCGCCGTTACCGCAATACGGGCAGCGAGCACATGCGCGAGTTCATCTCGGAGTTCATGGGGCTGGCGGAGTGTCCGGATTGCCATGGCGCGCGCCTCAAACCGGAGACGCTGGCAGTCAAGGTCTACGGCAAGAACATCCACCAGATCACGACGCTCTCCGTCGCCAAAGCACTGGACTGGCTGGATGATCTGAACCTCAACGAGAAGGAGCAGATCATTGGCGTCGGCATCCTCAAGGAGATCCGCCAACGATTGCAGTTCATGGCGGATGTGGGGCTCGAGTACTTGACCCTGGATCGTTCCGCGGCCACGCTGTCCGGCGGTGAAGCGCAACGCATTCGCCTCGCCACGCAAATCGGTTCGCGACTTATGGGCGTTCTTTACGTCCTCGACGAGCCCTCGATCGGGTTGCATCATCGCGACAACGAACGGCTCATCAGCACACTGACCTCATTGAGAGACCTAGGCAACACGGTCATGGTCGTCGAACACGATCTCGACACCATGCGCGCCGCGGATTTCGTCGTCGACCTGGGGCCGGGAGCAGGCAAGGAAGGCGGTACGGTTGTCGCCGCCGGATCGCCCGAGCAAATTCAACGCAATCCCAAGAGCCTCACCGGCAAGTATCTGTCCGGCAAGCTCGAAATCGAAACGCCCAAGGAACGCCGCAAAGGTAACGGCAAACTACTAACGATCAAGGAAGCCGAAGAGAACAACCTCAAGAAGATCAACGCCACGTTTCCGCTTGGGCTCTTCATTTGCGTCACCGGTGTCAGCGGCTCCGGAAAAAGCACGCTCGTGAACGAAATCCTGAACAAAGCCCTCGCGCGGAGTATCTACGGCGCACTCGACAGCCCCGGCAAGCACTGCGGCATCGACGGGCTCAAGCATCTCGACAAAGTCGTGAACATCGACCAGTCGCCGATCGGCCGGACACCACGGTCGAATCCCGCGACCTACACCAAAGTCTTCGACGAGATCCGTCACCTGTTCACCGAGCTTCCCGAATCCAAAGTGCGTGGCTACTTGCCGGGACGCTTCAGCTTCAACGTCAAAGGCGGGCGCTGCGAAGCATGCGCCGGCGACGGCGTGGTCAAGATCGAGATGCACTTCCTGCCCGACGTGTACGTGAAGTGCGACGTGTGTCACGGCAAACGTTACAACCGCGAAACACTCGAGATCACGTTCAAGGGGAAGAACATCAGCGACGTGCTCGAGATGACGGTGGCCGAAGCCCACGTGTTTTTCGAGAGCATCCCCATGATCAAGCGGCGTTTGGATGTGCTCATGGGCGTAGGTCTGGGCTACATCCACCTCGGTCAGGCCGCCACGACGCTCAGCGGCGGGGAAGCCCAACGCATGAAGCTGTCCTCCGAGTTGGCCAAAGTGGCCACCGGCCGGACCCTCTACATCCTGGACGAACCCACCACAGGGCTGCATATCCATGACGTCGAGCAGCTTCTGCGTGTCCTCGCTAAACTAGTGGACCGCGGTAACACCGTCGTGGTCATCGAACACAACCTCGACGTGATCAAGACCGCCGACCATCTCCTCGACCTCGGTCCCGAGGGCGGAGAAAACGGCGGTTACATCATTGCCGAGGGCACTCCTGAAGAAGTCGCTCGGAATCCGAAGTCGCATACCGGCCGCGCCCTGTCTGCGCTCCTGGGCGTGGCGCCGAAGGACAATGGACGGAATCTTCGTGCTGCCACTAAAGCGTGGACCGGAGTCTAAGGAGGCTTTGCCATGGAAGTGAACGTTAACGTCACCGCCAAATCCGGAAACATAGCCCAGGCCGGAGGGCCCGCGGTGGCGGTCAACTTGTATTCGGGAGTAAAGCAACCCGCGGGGGCCACGAAGGCCGTGGATGAGACGATTGGCGGCATGATCTCGCGGGCCATTGCCTCGGGCGACTTCAAGGGTGAGCTGGAAGAAGTGCACGTGTTGTATCCCGCGGTGAGCGGCAGAAATACGCCGGAGCGCGTCATTCTGCTGGGCCTTGGGAAAAAAGAGAACTTTGACTCGGAATCGGCGCGTCGCGTGGGCGGGGTGCTGGTGAACACGTTACGAAAGCTCAAGGTGAAGAGCGCGGCTACGGTGGTGCATGGTGGCGACAACGGCAAGAACGTTACCGATCTCGCGCGCGGACTCACCGAAGGCATTCTGATGGGCGCCTATCGTTACGACAACTACCTGAGCGACGGTCGGAAAACGGACCGCGTACTTCAGGAAGTAACGATCTACGAAAAAGACGCGCCGAAGATGCGCGCGATCAAGGCCGGCATGGATCACGGCCGAAGCGTCGCCGAATCGGTGAACGAGGCGCGCGAATTGGGGAACACGCCCAGCAACATCTGCACGCCAACTCACATCGCCAAAACCGCCGAGCGCCTCGGCAGAGAGTATGGCTTCAAGGTCACGGTCATGGATGCAACGGAATGCGAGCGCCTGGGCATGGGCTCGTTCCTCGGCGTGGCCAAGGGCTCCGACGAGCCTTGCAAGTTCATCGTCATGGAGTACAACGGCCGCCAGCCTAAAGGCACGGTGTGCTTGGTCGGCAAGGGCATCACCTTCGATACCGGCGGCATCAGCATCAAGCCCGCCGATCAAATGGATCAAATGAAGTTCGATATGTGCGGGGCCGCGGCGGTGATCGCCTCCATGCGATTTGCCGCCGAAAGAAAGCTGCCGTTGAAAGTCGTGGGCATTGCGGCGGCAACCGAAAACATGCCGGGCGGACACGCCTACAAGCCGGGCGATATTTTGGAATCGTCGGCCGGGGTGACGATCGAGGTGCTGAACACCGACGCCGAGGGACGCTTGATCCTCGCCGATTCGCTGGCCTACGCGCGGCGCTATAACCCTGATGCGGTGGTGGACATCGCCACGTTGACGGGAGCGTGCGTGATTGCGCTGGGCACCCATTGCGCGGGTCTGATGGGCAATGACGAGTGGCTCCTGGACCGGCTATCCGACGCGGGTTATTCGTCGGGCGAGCGCGTTTGGCCTCTACCTCTGTGGACCGAATATCGCGAAATGGTGCGAAGCGAAGTGGCCGACATCAAGAACACCGCCGGACGTCCGGGTGGCGCGATTACCGCAGGCGCGTTCCTGGGTGCGTTCACCAACGGCTATCGGTGGTGCCACCTCGACATCGCGGGCACGATGCTCGTGGAACGGGCGCGTAATTATCAACCGCTTGGGGGCACGGGCGCGGGTGTGCGTGTGCTCACCGAATTCCTCACCAACTGGAGGAAACCCTCCGGCAAGGGTCCGCAACCGGGACGGCGCACATCCCTGGGTCCGGTGCGTGAAACCCCGGCGGCGAAAGAAGCACGCAAGCCACAGCGCGAAGGGGCAAAGGCGCGAAACGTGGCTCGCGGGCGTGGACGCCGCTAACTATGTCCGGCGCCACCGGTAGCGAAAAGAAAACCGCACTTTACGACAAGCACGTCGCATTGGGCGCGCGCATGGTGCCCTTTGCCGGGTACATGATGCCGTTGTCGTACTCGGGGCAGCTTGCTGAGCACAGCGCGGTGCGGGACCGCGTCGGTATCTTTGATCTGTCCCACATGGGCGAGTTCATGATCACCGGCCCGGGGGCGATCGAGGCAGTGGACAAGCTGCTCACCAATCGCTTCACCGGATCGAAGCCGTTTCAAGCCGTGTATTCGCCAATGTGCCTCGACTCCGGCGGCATCATCGACGATTTGATTGCCTACAACCTGCCCGACGGCGTGTATCTGGTCGTCAACGCATCCAACATCGACAAGGACGCGCGCTGGATTCAGGAGCATCTCCCCGCGGGCGTGCATTTCGGCAATATTTCCGATCACACGTCGTTGATTGCCATTCAGGGACCGGCGACACTGGAGTTCATGACGCCGATCATGGATCAACCCATCGCGCATATGCCGACCTACACGAGCGTGCGCGCGAAGGTGGCGGGGATCGAGGCGCTGGTGTCGCGTACCGGCTACACCGGTGAAGACGGTTATGAACTGTATGTGGCTAACGCGGTCGCTCCGGAGTTGTGGGATCGATTGCTCGAGCTTGGTCAGTCTCATGGTCTGGCACCAATCGGCCTCGCCGCGCGTGATACGCTGCGTTTCGAGATGGGCTATTGCCTGTACGGCAACGACATCGACGAGACCACGACGCCCTTGGAAGCCGGGCTCGCCTGGACGGTGAAGATGGACAAAGCCGATTTCGTGGGCCGCCAGGCACTCATGGAGCAGGACAAGAGTGGGATCCCGCGACGCTTGGTTGGGTTGCGGCCCGAGGGTGACCGCGCGATTCCCAGACAGGGAAATCCGCTGAAGATCGAAGATCGTCAGATTGGACACGTGACCAGCGGAACGTTTGCTCCGTCTTTGGGAATGGGTTTGGGGATGGGGTATGTGGAGAGCGCATTGTCACGGCCAAGAACGCGGGTCACCATCGACGTGCGCGGCAAAGACGTGCCGGCCGCGGTGACCGTGTTGCCGTTTTACACGTATGGCAGCCGTCCGGGGCGCAGAAAAATTTAAGGAGGGGGTTCTTGGAATGAACACACCGGCTGAATTGAAATACACCGAAGAGCATGAGTGGGTGAAATTGGAAGGAAAGGAAGCGCTGGTGGGGATCACCGACTATGCGCAAGGCGAGCTGGGGGACATTGTGTTCGTCGAGCTGCCCTCCGAAGGTAAGACGGTGAAACAAGGCGAAGTGTTCGGCACGATCGAGGCGGTAAAAACCGTTTCTGACTTGTACGCGCCAGTGACCGGCAAAGTGATCGCCATTAACACGGCCTTGGTCGATCATCCCGAGCACATCAACAAGTCTCCGTACACAGACGGCTGGATGATCCGCATTGCCGTGGACAACCCCGGCGAAATGGAAAAGCTTTTGAACGCGGACGGATACAAAACGCACGTGGGCGGGCATTAAGCGTGCAGCATCCGTTCATTCCCCGAGGGGAAGGCGAAGAAGCGACGATGCTGGAGACGATCGGCGTCTCCAACTTCGAACAGTTATTGGCGCCGATTCCGGCGCACGTGCGGTTGGGGCGCTTGCTGGATTTGCCCGCGCCGCAGAGCGAATACCAGATCGCCCGACAGTTCGAAACGCTTGCTGGGCTTAACGATGCTGGTTCTAAGTTCACGTCGTTTCTAGGGGCGGGATCCTACGATCACTTCGTTCCCGCGGCGGTGGACCATGTGTCCTTTCGGTCCGAGTTCTACACCGCCTATACGCCGTATCAGGCCGAGGTCGGGCAAGGCACGCTGACCACTATTTTCGAGTTCCAATCCATGCTGGCCGAGCTGACCGGAATGGATTTGGCGAATGCGTCCTTGTATGACGGCGCGTCCGCCTTGGCGGAGGCGGCGTTATTGGCCGCTTCGGTGACCGGCAAGTCGAAGATCATCGTTGCCGGGCCGCTTCACCCGAATTACCTGCAGGTGCTGAAAACGTATTGCGATGGGCAGGGGATTGAAATCGTCACGGATCCGCATCCCGAGGGTTCCATCAATCGCGGTTGGGTGCGGGACTCGTTGCCGGGTGCGGCGGCGGTGGTGGCGCAATCGCCCAACTTCTTCGGGATTGTCGAAGACCTGTCGGGCGTGTTCGCGGATGCAAAGGCGCAGGGCGCGAAAGCAATCCAGGTATTCCTGCCGCACGCGCTGGTGTTGTACAAAACCCCGGCCGACATGGGAGCGGACCTGGCGGTGGCCGAAGGGTTGGCGTTGGGAAGCCCGCCGTCGTTTGGTGGTCCCGCCTTGGGGCTGTTCACGACTAAGCTCGAGTACGCGCGTCACATTCCGGGTCGCTTGGTGGGGGAGACGGTGGACCGCAATGGCAAGCGGGCGTTCGTGATGACGCTTCGCACGCGTGAGCAGGACATCCGGCGCGAGAAGGCGACATCGAACATCTGCACGAACCAGGCGCTCTTGGCGTTGCGGGCGACGATTTACATGTCGTTGCTGGGCCCGGCGGGCTTGCGCGACGTGGCCGAGCAATGCCTGGAAAAGGCGCACTACCTGGTCTCGCATCTAACGCTCCTGAAGGGCTTCGCTCTGCCGTACAAAGGCCCCTTCTTCCAAGAGTTTGTGCTGCAAACCCCACGTCCCGCCTGGGAAATGATTGCGCACGCGCGCATGAAGGGCGTGTTACCGGGAGTGGATCTGGCGCGCCTCCCGGGATTGCAGGCGGGAAACAACCGGCTTTTGGTGTGTGTTTCCGAGAAACACACGCGGCAGGATTTGGATGGGTTCGTGGAGGTGATGGAGGGTGCGGCGCGTGGTTGAGAAGCTGATTTTCGAACGGTCGCGGTCGGGAACACGAGGCGCATTGATTGCGCCATTGGATGTTCCGGGCAAAGGTGTTGACGCTCTGGTGCCCGAGGGATTGAAGCGTTCTGGGTCGCCCGTGTTACCCGAAGTGAGCGAACCCGTGGTGGTGCGCCACTTCACGAACTTGTCGGTGTTGAATCACCACGTCGACAAGGATTTTTATCCGCTCGGTTCCTGCACGATGAA
>Ga0207675_100005339_pt1 | contig 12346 bp, 11 predicted proteins | sample KBSSwiS42_FD_184305 | JGI IMG/M metagenome (GOLD analysis project Ga0207675, IMG submission 184305) | Switchgrass rhizosphere microbial communities from Kellogg Biological Station, Michigan, USA - KBS Switchgrass S4-2 (SPAdes) (version 2) | ecosystem: Host-associated > Plants > Roots >...
GGCTTTGCAAGCCGGAGGTCACCGGTTCGATCCCGGTACGCTCCACTCGGAACCGCCTGCTAATCGGGCGGTTTCGTCTCCTATTTGGGAAACGGTTGGCGGTTTAGACCCCGAGTGGACACCGAGAGCCGCCGGGGAGGGGCTGACAGGGCTGCTCGTTATCTTGTCGCGATGGGCTACCAACGCTCCGGGTTCGCGCCGGAACACGACTTGCTGACGAGTCAGCGAGACGACGTGTTCGACGTCGTGCTGCCGAGTGGTGCTACGCGGCGAGTGCCCGTTCGACACTCGGGACGACGTTCAAGAGCGGGACTACCCCGGTAACCTCGAGGATCCGTTCGGCGACCGGCACACTCGCCAGCACGACATTGAACTTGCGACCGAGTTCAACGGCGTTTTTCTTCGCCTGTAGGAGTACACGGACGATCGTGGAGTCGATGAACTCGACGGCTGAGAGGTCGACGATCAGGTGGTCGCAGACGGCCAGAGACTGGTCGAACGTCTGCTGAACCTCGTCTGCTGAGTGGAGGTCGTGTTCCCCGGCGAGTACGACGAGCGCGGCATGCGGTCGCGGCGATCGAACCTGGATGGTCGGCACTGTGAACGCGGGGGCGTTGCTCATGATGTAGCATCCCTTCCAAGTCGCGCTTACATTGACACGACACACTTCGTACGAAAAGGAATATACGCTACTACTGTCGTATGTCAAGCTCTGAAGACGACAACAAGACTTGGCGGTTCCTGTCCAACCACACCCAAGTCCTTCTCTGCCTCCGCCGCGACCCGAATGCGCGATTCCGTGATATCGGCCAGAGCGTCGGAATCACCGAGCGAGCCGCCCAGCGCATCGTCGCCGACCTAATCGAATCGGGCTACGTGGAGAGCGAACGGAACGGCCGTCGAAACCACTACACCATCAACACCAACATCGCCATGCGTCACCCCGCCCAACACGGCCACGAGATCGGCGAACTCCTAGAACTCCTACAGTCGATGGACGACTAAAGCCTCGTTGTTACCGCCGGGCCGAGCGCGCGGTATCAGTTACTGCTGCTGCAGCCGCTGCTCTCTGAGGCACCGGTCGCTAGCTGAACCGCGCACTACGAGGTGTCGCGCAGATCGTGTCGAGTGGCGCGAAAACCACGCAAAGGAGAGCGAAGTGAGCGCCCGAGGCGGACCTCTGATTCGGAGGGGAGAGAGAGGTCGGCGGCCGTGGGTCCACTACGCCTCGGACGCCACTCCGAACGTAGCACCTCGTATCCGTCGCTACGAGCTCGAGCCCTACCGCGTGCCAACAAGGCTGCAAACTGCGGGCGATTCGCTCACCCACGCCGGACGCTCACCACAGGATGACGCTCCCCACGGGATCGTATGAGAGAGGGGCCAGGCGGTTGTGGTTTGTGAGGGGGAGAGCGCCGGCCGCCTGGCCCTCGCAGCCTCCAGCGAGCCAAACGTGATGGGGAACAGGTGCAAGCGCCCACGCCTGATGCATTGCCCTAAGGCGGGGCGGCGCAAGGACAGACCCGCCATGGCATCTGCTGGCTGAGGCGCCCAGGGCGGCTCTGGAGGCGGCTCGGTCGTCCTGAGCGCCGCCCTTGTCGGATCCTCGCCCTGCCGCTCGGCCCATCCGAGAGGAGGGGCCAACGAGCGTAGGCGCCGGGTGAATTACACGATCACGCCGGATCGGGCGGCGGCTGGTGGTCGTCCAGTTCCTCTTCCGCCGTGTTCTCTCCGGCACCCGTGATCGAGCTCAGGCGGTCTCGCTGAAACTCGTCCTCGGCGCGCTCGGGAAGACCGTACTCCTCCCGCAGCGCCGCTTCGTCGTCGAGCTCGCCGGAGGAGAAGATGCCACGGAGCCACTGCGCGAATCCCACGGGGCGTGATCGTAGGCGATCTTCCGGCACGCGGAGACGTCGCCGAGTGAGCCACTAGCGCTGCGCGCATGTTGAGGATCAGGCGTTGCTGGCTGGACATGGCCCGAACCCTGCTTCACGGCCGCGTTGGCGTGGGCATCAAACCCGGCGAGGATGTGCCCTAGCCGGGCATGACCCCGGCAACGCCCTCCAGTGTGCTGCGGACGTTGTCTGAAAGGAGCGTGATCGCTCCAACTACAGCGATAACGATCACGGCCAGGATCACGCCGTATTCCGCCATCGTCTGCCCCTCTTGACGGTCGCGCAGCGAACGCCCAGCGACCTGCATGAACGTAACGAGCCCCATCATCTGATTACCCCTCCCCTGACTCTCGGCGCAGCGGGACCCCACCCGCCTATTCGCCCCAGTGCTCGCGTTATCCCTCCGAGTAGCCGCTGTGTCCATCCCTCGTGCTGGTGTTTCGCGTCCGGCGACGATCCCGATGCGTTTCGGACTCGCGGCGTTCGGCCCCCACGGCCCTTCCTGTTTTGACAGACCGAAACGAAGACCGGAGCCATGCGGCCCGCCCCGCCCTCCTCGTTTCTGGACGTTTGGGGGGCGCACTCGACTTGCAGATCGCACATATCGCGTTGGGGTGGTCGGTACTGCGGTGCTGACCGCCCCGTCACGACGGCAGACCATCGAGCCACGCTGATGAAGCTAGCGCTAAGCCCGTCCGGTGGTTCTGCCGACAATAGGCACAGGGCCGGGGCGCCGGCACCTCTCCCTCCGCCGGGGGCGTCGGCTGGCCGCAGAGCCTAGGCGCCCTGCCTCGGCCCCTCCCCCCTGAATGACCCAGAGGGTCAACGAGTCAACGAGTCAGCCGCGATCGAGCGGGCGAGCCCGGTCGGTACGGGCTTGACATTCCGTAGAGATTCTGCGATGTAGGAACCTCGATTAGTTCGACGAGGGGATCCAGATGGCGAATGACCGGCGCAAGCTTGTGCTTGCACTCGTGTTCGTGGGCGTCTGCGTGGCGCTCGCTGTGACGCTCGGGCGAAGCTCGAGCACGGGCTCGGCGACGAAGGCCGGGCTCTCGACCAAGAACGCCTCGGCGATCGGCCGCATTCGCGAGAGTCAGCGCGAAGCGCAGATCGCCCAGGGGACGACCATCGATCCGGACAGCCCGGCGGCGGAGGACCTCGCGGCGAGGGCGTACCCGGGCACCGAGGTCACGCTCGGCGAGCGGCAGGCGGCGATCGCCGCCGGCGCGAAGGTCGCCAAGCGCGGCCCGAAGCATCCGTTCAAGTGGGAGTCTCTCGGCCCGACGACGCTGAACGTCGACCGGCTGGGAACCCAGACCTACCAGCGCGGCACGCAGTGGTCAGGCCGCGTCACGGCTCTCGGCGTCGACCCGAAGTGCGACGCGAAGAAGTGCGCGCTGTACGTCGCGGCCGCAGGCGGCGGCGTCTGGCGGTCGAAGGACGCGCTCGCCAACAAGCCGAAATGGACGTTCATCACCGGCGACATCCCGACGAGCGCAATCGGATCGATCACCGTCGACCCGACGGATCCGAGCGGTAACACGATCTACGTCGGCACCGGTGAGGCCAACTCGAGCGGAGACAGCGAGGCCGGCCTCGGGCTCTACCGCAGCACGGACGGCGGGGACAGCTGGTCGCTGGTCGGCCCCGGTCCCGCCGGTTCGGCTGCCGTCGCCGGCAACCGTTCGATCGGAGGCGTAGCGATCGATCCGAACAACGCCAACCACATCCTGATCGCCACCCGCTCGGGCACGCGTGGCGTCGCCTCGAACGGCGGCGCGGTCACCGCGCCAGGCCCGGCGACCGGCGTCTACGAGTCGACCGACGGTGGGGCGACGTTCACCCTCACCCGCAGCGGGACGGCCTTCGAGGTCAAGTTCGACCCGAGTCACGCCGGGGTCGCGTACGCGGCACTCGGCGGCGTCGGCCTGATCCGGTCGACGACCGGTGGCACGACCTGGGAGACGATCTTCTCGGGCACCCGCGGGCGCTACTCGTTCTCGCCCGTCACCCTCGGGAACGGGAACACCCGCGTCTACCTCTCCGATGCAAATGCCGGTTCGACCGGCAGCCAGGCCTACCGCGTCGACGACGCGGGCCAGCCCGCGGCGACGCTGATCGCGTCGAGCAACGCGGCCTGGACGCGGCTGTCGAACCCCGTCGACGGGACTCCGGGCTACGCCAGCTACGGCTACTGCGACGGACAGTGCACCTACGACATGGCCATCGCATCTCCCGCGAGCCGGCCGAACATGGTCGTGCTCTCGGGCCTGATGAACTACAACGAGCTCCCGCCGTACGCACCTCCGGGCGGACAGCGCTCCGAGGGCCGCTCGGTCCTGCTCTCGACCGACGCGGGGGCGACGTGGACCGACCAGACCGGCGATGCACAGAGCCCCGGTGAGTCGCAGCATCCGGATCAGCACGCGATCGCCTTCGTGCCGAGCGACCCGGATCAGATGTTCCTCGGCTCCGACGGCGGAGTCATCCGGACGAACGGCACGTACACCGACATCTCCAGCCAGTGCGACACGCGCGGGCTGAGCGGTGTCTTCCTGTCCGACTGCCACGCGTGGCTCAGCCGCGTCCCGACGATGCTCCAGCCGATCAACTCGGGGCTGGGGACGCTGCAGATGTTCAGCATCTCGGTCAGCCACCAGGACAAGAACCTGGCCATCACGGGCACCCAGGACAACGGGTCGCTCAACTTCTCCGGCTCGGACAAGTGGCTCCTCGGTGTAACCGGTGACGGTGGCGACTCGGGCTTCGACGCCGCCAACGACAACACGTCGTTCCACACCTACTACACGGGCTGGCTCGACGTGAACTTCCGCGGCGACGACCCGAAGACGTGGCTCTGGGTGGGCGACCAGTTCTTCCCGGGCCCGCCCGCGGGCGAGTCCATCCGGATGTACCCACCGACGATCGCCGACCCGGTGACGCCGGGAACGATCTTCGAGGGTGCGTCGCACGTCTGGCGCACGCAGGACTGGGGCGGCGACCAGGCGTTCCTGGAGGCTCACTGCAACACGACGAACCAGTTCGGGACGAGCGACCAGCTCTTCACGGGCAACTGCGGTGACTTCCAGGCGATCGGGCCCTCCCTGACTGCCGCGTCGCTCGGAACCCGGTCCGGCGGCAACATGGCCGCCCTCGACCGCGGCACCGACAGCGGCACGCTCTGGGCGGCGACCTCGAACGGCCGGGTCTTCGTCTCGAAGAACGCCGATGGCCCCGCCGCGTCGGTCACGTTCTCGCGCATCGACACGGCGGCGCAGCCGACGCGGTTCCCGTCGTCGGTCAGCGTCGACGAGTCGAACCCGAACCACGCGATCGTCACGTACTCGGGTTACAGCACGAGCACCCCCGGCATCCCGGGTCACGTCTACGACGTGGTGTTCGACCCGGTCGCCGGAACCGCGACCTGGACCGACATCTCCTACGACCTCGGCGACCAGCCGATCCTCGACAGCGCGTTCGATTCCACCACCGGCGACACGTACGTGTCGACCGACTTCGGAGTGAACCGCCTCGTGAGCGGGACGACGACCTGGATCCCGGCGGCGGACGGCCTGCCGACCGTCACTGTCTCGGGGCTCCGGCTCACGTACGCGAAGAGCGGAACGCGAACCCTCTACGCGGCCACGCATGGTCGCGGCGCCTACCGGCTCAAGCTCCGGTAGCAGCAGACAGTGTTGCCGCCGCCGTGCCTCGTGCGCGGCGGCGGCAGCCGCTTAGCGGTGCCGGTAGACGATCCGGCCGCGGCTGAGGTCGTACGGCGACAGCTCGATGTTGATCTTGTCGCCCGGCAGGATCTTGATCCGGTAGCGGCGCATCTTGCCGGCCGTGTAGCCCAGCGTCTCCTGCCCGTTCTCGAGGAGGACCTTGTACATCCCGCTACGGAATGCCTCGACTACCTCGCCCTCCATCTCGATCTTCTCTTCCTTGGCTATGAGTCCCTCCTCTCTCGAAAGCTCCTGTGCTGCGGCCCCGACTCGCGAGGCCGCAGCACAAAGGTAGCGCGGGAGCCCTAGCCCCCGACGACGGACACGTTCGTCGCCTCGGGGCCTTTCTCGCCCTCGCGCGGCTCGAACTCGACCTTGTCGTTCTCGGCGAGGCTCTTGAAGCCTTCGCCCGAGATGTTGCTGTGATGGACGAACAGGTCCTTCCCGCCGTCCTCCGGCGTGATGAACCCGTAACCCTTCGCATCGTTGAACCACTTAACAGTTCCGGTTGCCATTATTTCCACCTCCTCTTACCACTGACGAACGGTAGGGAGGCGCAAAGACCACCGGTACTCGTTCTTGATTGATGGCGCATTGTAGACCCTCGGTACACTCCCGGCATGAGCCTGTTGCAAACGCTACGAAACTGGTTCAAAGCGAAGCCGGCCGACGCCGAGGCAGTCGCTGAGGCCAAGCGGCTCGAGGAGGACAAGATCACCGTGCGGCTCTCCCAGACAGGCCGACAGCCGTACGCCGGGATCCCGCCCACGCCCGACGTGCTCGACCCGGAGCGCGAGCACCGCTAGCGGACTTTGAGTGCGCGGTAGGCGGGCTGGTAGCCGGCCATCGTCGCGCTGAACACGAGCTTCCCGCGCTTCTTCGGCTTGACCTTGAAGGTCACGCGGCCGACCGCGTTCGTGCGCTTCGAGACCTTGACACCGGGACCCGTGGCCCTGACCAGGACGCCCTTGAGCAGGCGGTTGGCGCCGTCGACGACGCGGACGTTGATGGTCGCCCTGCGCTTGTGCCGAGCGAGGCCCGAGACGGTGAGGCGCAGCTGGGGTTGGAGCCGGATCTGCTGGATCTGCGTCCAGTCGCCCTGGTTCCGATCCTCGTCGACCGCGGCCACGCGCCAGTAGAGCGTCCCGCCGCGCGTGTAGCTGGTCGAGGTCATCAACGGCGCGTAGCTCGTGTTGTCTGTCGACACGTTCTCGACAGTTCGACTGAAGTCGGGACTAGAGGCGATCTGTACCTTGTACTCCTTCACGCCGATCCGCGGGTTCCAGCTGAGGAGCACGTGATCGAGGTTGCTGTCCGTCTTCGCGCCACCAGGCTCGCCGATCGTACGCGTAAAGGACTGCGTCGCCGAGTACGGGCCCGACACGTCGCCGCTCGTCTGCTTCGGGAAGTTCGCACGGACGCGCCAGTGGAAGACACCCGTGCCGGTCATCTTCAGGAACGAGGTCGCCGGCGTTCGGAAGCCGTCGAAGTCCCTGTGCGTCCCGTCGGGGGAGTCGACCGAGATGTCGTACGACGAGGCGCCCTGGATCGGGCTCCAGGCCCAGACCGGCAGCATGTCACCCGCGGTCGGGTTGGCGCCGCTCGGAGCAGGCGTGGCCAGCTTCTTCTGGAAGGTCCCCGTCGCCGACCATGTCAGGCCGGTGAGGTTCTCGTCGTCGGCGCGGACGCGCCAGTAGAGCACCGTGTCCGCCGGGTAAGTCGTGTTGCTCGAGTACGAGGTCGCGTCCGTGACGACGTCGTCGAGCGGATCGCCGAAGCTCGGGTCGGCCGACACCTGGATCCGGTAGCGCCGCGCGCCGAGCGTCGGCGTCCAGCTGAAGGTCGGCTGGTCGTAGAAGACCTGGACGCTGTTGGGCGAGATCAGGCTCGGCGGCGTGGACTGCTTCTGGAATGTGCCCTTGGCAGAGTTCGGGAGGTCGATGGGGAGCGCACCGGTTCCGTCTGCGTTGGCCGACGGCAGGATCGCCCAATAGAAGGTGGTCGTCTCGTCCGTGTACGTCGTGGGCGTGAGCTGGTTGCGCGGCGCATAGGCCGGGACCCGAGTGAATCCCTCATCGATGACGTTGCTGAAGTTCGAGTCCTTGGCGACGACGACGAAGTAGCTGTTCGCGCCGGAGAGCGCCTTCCAGGTGAAGAGCGGCGTGCGGCCCGTGGTCGAGCCGACGACGGGCGCCAGGTAGTCACCAGCGCAGGGGTAGCCGAACGCGCATGGGGTCGACGCGGTGGGATCGGTCGGATCCGGGTAATCCGTCCAGGTGAAAGCCGGTCCGACCGGAGCCGTTGAGTCCGTGTTCCCGTTCTGGAGGTACGTGTAGTCGCCCCAGACCTCCTGGTTGCTGGCGGCCCGATCGCTGCGAGCGCGAACCCGGAAGCAGTAGGTGTCCGGGACGAGCCTCGAGAGCCCTTGGTCCATCGCGAGCGTTCCCTGCCAGACGACGGGATTGCCACCGGGCACGCTGAGCGGCGTCCACTCCGGAACCGACGTCTTCTTCACGTGGTCCGTGTCCGTCCAGTCACAGGCCAACCCGACATAGGGCACAACCTGGACCTCGTAGCTCGCCGCGCCGGCCACAGGGTCCCAGCGGACGACGGGGACTTCGGTCTGGTACCCCGGAGCAACATCCATGTCGGTACCCGGGTCGGCGAGGTTGTCGCGCACCCGCAGGTTCTTGATGCTCGTGCCCGCGACCGGGCCGGCCGGCGCGACCTTGTCGAACGTCTTGGTGAACGACTGCCCCTGGTTCCAGACGCCCGAGTTGCCGTCGGGGTCGAGGGCGCGGACTCGCCAGTAGAAGACGTTGTCCTTGAAGACCTGCGTCGGCGAGAGCGAGGTGGCGATGCTGGTGCCGCTGCAGCAGACCTTCGAGCCCGGCGCGAAGTCGGAGGAGGAGTTGATCTCGACCTCGTAACGCGCTGCCCCCGGGACCGGATCCCAGGAGAAGCGTGGGTCGTAGGCCTCCGGCGCGGCGTTCAGATCCTCGAGGTGGGTCGCAGTCGCGGAGGGCCAGAGCCAGTTGAACGAGGCCACGGGAGTGGCGACGCCGCGGTTCCCCTCGGCATCCACCGGCACGACGCCCCAGTAATAGGCGCCGGGCGCCAGCGCCGAGGTGATGGCGGCCGAGTTGGCGGCGACGTTCGGCGGGCCAGTGGGGTTGTCTTGATTCGCGTAGTGCAGGACGAGCGAGCCGAGGGTCGGGTCGCTCGCGACGGAGACCAGGTAGTGCGCAGCCCCGGGTACGCCCGTCCAGTTGAGGACGACGGGATTCGCCGGGAAACTGAGCGCCGCACCCGAGCTCGGGCTCTGGAGCGCCGGCTGCAGGTTCCACTGCTTGCGGAACGCGCGCGGCTGCGTCCAGGCCGAGATCTCGCCGGCAGCGTTCGTCGCGCGCACACGCCAGTAGTACGTCCCGTTCGGGACTGTCTTGAGGAGTGTCGCGCGCGTGTTGCGCGTGAAGAAGTTGTCCTTGCCCGCACCCAGGACCGGCGAGTTCATGCCGGCGTCGGCGCTGATCTGGAACTGATACTTGTCCGCGCCCTTGACGGCCGTCCAGGACATGGCGGGGAGGAACTGGACTACTGCACCGTCGGCGGGCGAGACCTGCACCGGACGGACCACCGCGGCCCGAGCCGGGCCGGCTGTGAGGAAGGTGATTGCCGCGAAGGCGGCTGCGAGGAATCTGCGGTCTGAGGGCATGGTGTCCGGTATGAAGAGCCCGGCCGCTGAGCTCCGATGACGCTTTATGTCTCGTAAGCACCATCGGGGCCGTGGGCCGATCGGTCATCCCTCAGTTGGGGGGCTTTTGCCCTCACGGGCCAGCAATTTTCGAACTCCGCGCTGTTTCTGCGCGTTTGCAGCCTCGGCTTCACGTTCCTCTGCCTCGCGCAAGGCTGCCTCGAGCGCTGCGAGCCGCTCCTCGAGCGCCTCCGTCCGCTCGCTCATCTCGGCGTGCTCTCGCTGGAGCCTCCGGGCCTCCGCTCGCGCACGGTGTGCGTCTGCATTGGCCTCTTCGGCCCGACGAGCCGTGGCCGCCTCGACGCGAACGAGACGCGCGAGCTCGCGCAGAGGCGCGTCGACCGGATCCCGCCGCTCGGCGAGGGAGTCGAAAACGCTCATCAGTTCGTGGGCGTGGGCCCGGGCGCTGTGCCCGAGCGCCAGCTCCCGGTTGGCGGCTCCCATCGCGGGGTCGTAGGCGTCGAGGTCGCGGCGCAGCCGCTCGAAGTCGGTCGCCGCCGGCTCCGCGCGGCCGGAGAAGCCGTCGGCCTCGAGGAGTCCGTAGCGCTCGGGCGTTACCCAGCCGTCGCCGCCGTCCTCGCCGTACACGTACGCGGCGCGCCCCGTGGCCATCGCTTCCAGGATCTGCTCCCCGCGCCCGATCACGAGATCGCCTTCGTCTGCAGATTCGATCCCCGCATCGGCACACGCGCGCTCCACGATCCCGCGCCGGTAGTCGGAGAGGTGCTCGGTGTGCAGGACGGCGGTTCGCGGTCGATCGCTCAGCGGACCCCGAGGCGCCAGAGCCTCGGTGTCCACGGGCCGACGGAGGCGGACGATCTCGTGCACCAGGGACGCGGCTCGTGCCCGCTCGCGCCCCCGCTCGTCGAAGACCACGACCCTGGCGATCACGGCCGGCAGCTGTGGAGGCAGCCAGAGCTCCGCGCGGTCGTCGTGCAGTGCGAAGACCTGCGGCGTGAGCGGATTGAGATCGGCGAGGAGCAGGGCGGCGAAGGCGTCCTGCGCGTAGACGACATCGGGCGCGAGCGGTAGGCGATGACCGGCGCGCACGACCCGAAGACCCTCCGCTTCCCGGTCTCCCTCGTCGGCGGAGAAGACGCTCACCTCGTGGCCGAGCCGCTCGAGGTGCTCGGACACGATCGTCAGGTAGGCACGAGCCTCCGACAGCCCCTGCGTGCCGAGGAGGATCTCCATCCGGGTCCGATTATCGCGTTCCGACGGACATGCGCAGCAGGCGCGGCAGAGCGGCGCCCGCCCGGGCGGGGAGCGATGGGCGACGCCCTTCCTCCTCGGCCTCCTCGCAGGCCATGATCGAAGCGCGGACGAGGCCGCCGCCCAGACGTCTGAGGGGCTCGGGCGGGAGCTTTGGGACGCGGCGCGTCACGAGCGGGAGGCGGGTGAGCTCGTCGTCGACGCCCTGCGCGAGGCGGGCCAGGATCTGGCCGCCGAGCCAGCTCGGGCCCACACCGTGGCCGGAGTAGCCGGCGCCGTAGTGGATCCGCGTCCCGGGGACCGTGCCGAAGAACGGCAGGTGGTCTGAGGAGACGTCGATCGGCCCGCCCCAGGAGTGCGTGACACGAGCGTCCGCGAGGCCGGGCAGGAGCCGCCGTAGGCCCCGTTCGGCCCGCGCGCCGGTGGCCGCGTCCTTCGTGAAGCGCGAGTCGAGCCGTCCGCCGTAGCCGATCGGCCCGGAGCCGCTTCCCATCAACACGCGCCCGTCGTTCGTCGTCCGGAAGTAGTGGAGGAACATGCGGCCGTCGAACACCGCCTCGCCCCCGGTCCACCCGATCTGCTCCAGGAGCTCCGGCACCGGCTCGGTCAGGACGACGTAGCTGCCGAACACGGTCAGGCGGCGACTGAGCGGCTTCCAGCCCGCGGCCGCCGCGTTCGTGGCGACGACGACGTCCCTGGCGCGCACGCGGCCGCGCGCCGTCTCGACCCGTCCGTCGTCGATCGTCGTCACCCGCGAGTGCTCGTGCACTGGAGCACAAGCGAGGACGGCCCGGCGCAGCGCTCGCACGAGGCGGGCCGGTTGCACCGTCGCGCCGTCGCGCATGAACGCGCCCTTGCGGAAGCGCGGCGACCGGATTCGCTCGGCCAGGGCCTCCCCTTCGAGCAGAACGGCTTCGTCGGGCACGCCGAACTCACGGGCGGCCTCGACCTCCCCCTCGACCGCTGCGTCCTGCGCCGGCGCGGCCGAGACCCGCAGCATGCCGCCCTCGCGCAGCCACACCTCCGCCTCATGGTGCTCGCAGAAGTCGCGAATCCCCGGGATGATGCGATCCCCGGCGCGCGTGACCGCGAGCGCGCCCTTCTCGCCGAAGCGCTCGTGCAACCGGGGCAGGTGGCTCCAGTAGCCGTGGACGAAGCCCCCGTTTCGCCCGCTCGGCCCCAGGCCGCACTCCTCCGCTTCGAGCACGATCACGGCCAGATCCGGATCGCGCTCCTTGAGCGTCAGCGCGGTCCACAGACCCGTGTAGCCCCCGCCGACGATCGCGACGTCGGCCTCGAGCTGGCCCTCGAGCGGCGGCGCCGGCTCCGCCGCCCCACCCTCCGCGGCGATCGCCTCCTCGATCCACCACGGCGTCGCCGTGCCGGGAGGGACGCTGGGTCTCAGATTCGTTCCCAGGCCTCGGTCAGCACCTCGCCGAGGATCCCGACGATCTTGTCGAACTCGTCCTGGCCCGCGACGAGCGGCGGAGAGATCTGGATGACGGGGTCGCCTCGGTCATCCGCTCGGCAGATGAGGCCGGCGTCGAACATCCGCGGCGTGAGGAAGCCCCGCAGCAGGCGCTCGCACTCCTCGTCCGAGAACGTGGCGCGAGTCTCCTTGTCCTTCACGAGCTCGAGCGCGTAGAAGAAGCCCGTCCCGCGGAGGTCGCCGACGATCGGGAGCTCGAGCAGCTGCGCGAGTGTGTCGCGAACGTCGCCCTGCTCTGCATCCACGCGCTCGACGATCCGCTCGCGCT
>Ga0207675_100005341_pt1 | contig 12345 bp, 11 predicted proteins | sample KBSSwiS42_FD_184305 | JGI IMG/M metagenome (GOLD analysis project Ga0207675, IMG submission 184305) | Switchgrass rhizosphere microbial communities from Kellogg Biological Station, Michigan, USA - KBS Switchgrass S4-2 (SPAdes) (version 2) | ecosystem: Host-associated > Plants > Roots >...
CCAGATCCGGGCGCACTTCGGCGCGCTGATCGAGGGCGTCGACGCGCCCGTGTACGGCTACACGATCCCGTCGCACACGCACCGCGAGCTCGAGCCGGCACTGCTCGAACGCCTCGTGGGCGACGGCCTCGCGGGGCTCAAGGACTCGACGAAGTCGCCCGAGCGCCACCGCGAGTACGCCGCCGCCGTTCGCGCCGCGGACGCTCCGTTCGCGCTCTTCACCGGCAGCGCGGGTCTCGTCCTCGAGGCGCTCGGCGAGGGGTCGGCGGGCGCGGTCCTCGCGCTTGCGAACCTCCACCCGGAGCCGTGCGTCGCGCTCGTCCGCGCGGTCCGCGCGGGCCGCGACGACGCGGCCGTGGCGCTGCAGGCGACGATGCGCGAGCACGACGCGGCGCTCAGGGCGGCGGGGCCGATCCCGGCGCTGAAGCGCGGCGTGGCGGAGCGCCTCGCCGACCGCGGGATCGCATACGGAGCGAGCGTCCGCGGGCCGCTGCACCCGGTCGCCGCCGTGCCCGCCGCCTGACCGGTGCGGGAGGCGGTCAGCCGTTGACCGCGCTCGGCGGCGCCTGGATCCCGGTCTCCACGCGCTGCGTCATCCGGATCTGGTTGCCGGAGTCGTCGCGGATCGCGGCGTCGATGCCGTAGAACCGCTCCATCGGCTCCTGGACGACCTCGGCGCCCTTGGCGACCACTTCGTCGAACGTCGCGTGGAGGTCGTCGACCTCGAGGAACAGCGAGCCGCCGACGCCCTTGGCGATCAGCGTGTCGATCGTCTCCGCGGTCTCGGGATCGACGATCGGCGGGCCGACCCGCTCGAGCAGGACGTGCTGGTCGGGTGCGCCGGGCGGCGAGACGGTGAGCCACCGCATCGCGCCGAGGTCCATGTCCTCGGTGACGGTGAAGCCGAGAACCTGCGTGTAGAAGTCGAGCGCGCGCTGCTGGTCGAGCACGCGGAGGGCGATGATGGGGATCTTCATGGCGCCTACCTAATCGTGTGGGGTGGCCGCGCGCTTCTCCATTCGTGCGCTCCCGAGCGGGCGCGTCCACTGCGCGGCCCAGCACCCGGGGATGTGCGGCGCATGGCCGGTGTACGTCGCGCGGTACGCGGTCGGCGTCATCCCCGCGACCTTGTGAAACGCGGTGCTGAACGACCCGAGGCTCTGGAAGCCGACCTCGAGGCAGATCTCGGTCACGCTGAGGTCGGTGTTGCGGAGCAGTTCCTGCGCGCGCTCGACCCGGCGTGTGAGGACGTACTGGTGCGGCGTCTCGCCGAACGCCTCCTTGAACCGGCGGCTGAAGTGGTACGGCGAGACGTGCGCCCGGCGGGCGAGCGCGATGACGTCGAGCGGTTCGGCATAGGAACGGTCGACGAGGTCCTTCGCGCGGCGGAGGAACGCGGCTTCACGGGCGTTCATCGTCCCCGGATCGTAGTCGCCCCGTGCGAGCCGGCCCGCGCGCGGGCGGCCTGACGGACCAGGTGGTCACGCTCGGCGATGTTCGTGGCCCGGCCGGCGGCATCCGCGTACGCCGTGGCGGCGGCTGGGAGGTCGCCGCTGAGCTCGTGCAGGTGGCCGCGGACGGCGTGCCACTTGTGCCGCTCGCCGAGCACGTCGCGCAGCCGGTCGGTCTCGCGCAGCCCGGCGGCGGCGCCGAGCACGTGGCCGACCGCGACCGCGCGCCCGAGTACCGCGGCCGGGTCCTGGCGCACCGGGTCGTCGGTGAGGGCGACGAGGTCGTCGTACCACGCGAGGATCTGCGGCCAGTCGGTCTCCTCGGCGCTGGCCGCGTCGTCGTGCAGGGCGGCGATGGCGGCCTCGACCTGGTAGCGGCCGGGGCGCCGGTCCTCCGTCTGCATGGCGAGCGCCGACTGCAGGACGCGCACGCCCTCGGCGATCTCGCGGGTGTCCCACAGGCCGCGGTCCTGCCGGTCGAGCGTGACGATGCGACCCTCCGAGTCGAGTCGCGCCGGGAGGCGGGCGTGGTTGAGGAGCATCAGCGCGAGCAGCCCGCGCGCCTCCGGCTCCTCGGTGGCCAGGGTGAGTTGGCGGGCGAGCCGGATCGCCTCGGCGGCCAGGTCCTGGGCGGGCGGGCCGGTATGCGGGCCGATATGCGCGGTCGTGTAGATGAGGTACAGCACGCGCAGCACGACGGCGAGGTCGCCGGGCTGGTCGAGGCGGCGGGCGGGCGGACCGGCGAGAGCGCGCTTGGCCCGGCTGATCCGCTGCGCCATCGTCGCCTCAGGCACGTAGAAGGCGTCGGCGATCTCCCGGGTGGTGAGGCCGCCGACGGCGCGCAGGGTCAGCGCCACCTGGGAGGCGGGCGCGAGGTCGGGGTGGCAGCAGCAGAAGAGGAGGAAGAGGGTGTCGTCGCCCTCCTCGGAAGTCGGCCCGCCCGCCCGCGGCTCGGCCTCCGTCGCCTCCTCGCGGCGCTGACGGGCGGCCTCGCTGCGGCGGGCGTCGACGAGCCGCCGGGTCGCCACCGTCTGAAGCCACGCGCGCGGGTCGCGCGGCGGGTGGTCGGGCCACACCCGCAGCGCCTCCAGCAGCGCCTCCTGCAGCGCGTCCTCGGCGGCATCGAAGTCCTCGCCCCGCCGGACCAGGCCCGCGAGCACTCGAGGGACGAGCGCGCGCAACGCGCCCTCGTCCAGCCGTCGTGTCGGCTCGTCGATCACGCCTCGTCAGTCGTCCGAGGACGCCTCCCACATGATCTCCCGGACGTCGATCCACTCGTACAGCGGCTTGCCGCCCGGGCCGGGCTCGGAGGAGACGTAGGCCGCGAGCTCGACCGCGCGCTCGTGCGACTCGACGTCGATCATCCACCAGCCGGCGACCAGGTCGCTGGTCTCGGGGTGCGGGCCGTCGGTGGTGACCGGCGCGGCGTCCGGGCCGCCGTAGCGCACCCAGGTGCGCGCCGGCGTGAGTGCCCGTGCGTCGACGTACTCGCCGTTCTCCTCGAGCAGCTTGCTGACGTGATGCTGGAAGGCCACATGCGCCTCCACGTCCTCGGGGGCCCACTGGTCGATCGGGGGCACGGGACGGTGCGGCTCCGGCCCGCCGCGGTAGTGCTTGAGGAGCAGGTACTTCGGCATGGTGGTCTCCTGGTGTCGTGGGCCGCGCCTTCGTGGCCCTTCACCTTGTGAGCGGAGCCGATCGGAGCTTCTCGACATGGAATCACGGCCGTCGCCGGCACTTGCAGGTCGTCGACCGCGGCAAGCGGGCCTACGCGGCCACGTCCACGGTGCTCGGTCGAGGCGTTCAGACGCCCGCGCGGGTGAACGTCACGTGCGTCACTCCGCTGGGCGAGGAGGTGGCCTCGACCTCGTAGTCCTGCTCCAGGCCCTCCAGTCCATCCCAGAGCCGCACGCCCCGTCCGAGCACGATCGGGACCACCACGACGTGCAGGTGGTCGACGAGCCCGGCAGCCAGGAACTCCCGGATCACGGTGGCGCCTCCGCCGATCCGCACGTCCCGGCCGTCGGCCGCCGCGCGGGCCTTCTCGAGCGCCTCGGCAGGCGACGCGTCGAGGAAGTGGAACGTCGTGCCGCCCTCCATCTCGATCGACGGGCGCGGGTGATGGGTGAGGACGAAGACCGGGGTGTGAAACGGCGGATCGGGACCCCACGCGCCCTTCCACCCCGGGTCCTCGTGCCACCCGGGGTGGCCGAACTTCCCGGCCCCCATGATCTCGGCCCCGATCCCATGATCGTGCCGCTGGAGGAACGCGTCGTCGACACCGCCGCTCCCGCCCGGCTTCCACCACCGGGTGGCGAACATCCACGTGTGCAGCCGCTCCCCGGCGTGACCGAAATGTGCGTCGGCGCTCTGGCCCTCACCGGTGCCGAAGCCGTCGAGCGAGATGGAGAACTGGTGGACGTAGACGAGTGACACAGCGACTGCTCCTTCACTGATCGGGGGTCGGCTCTCGTAGCTGGGTGCGGAAACGGAGGTTGGTCACGACTGCGATGCGTCGTCGAGCGCGTCACATGAAGAGTGCTGATGTCGACATGGCTCCAGGATCCGGGCCGCCCATCCCGCGATCAACTGCCGACCTCGCAACGTAGCGAGTAGTGTCGCTTCTCGATGTGGGAGACGGTGGAGCTGCGCGAGATCCGGGTGTTCCTTGCCCTGGCGGAAGAGCTCCACTTCCGCCGCACCGCCGATCGGCTCGGTCTCACGCAGTCGCGTGTGAGCCAGAGCCTCCGCAGCCTCGAGCACAAGCTCGGCCTCGAGCTCGTGCATCGTACGAGCCGGCGCGTCACGCTCTCGCCGGCCGGCGAGCGGTTCCGCGAGGAGATCAGCGGCGCCTACGGCGAGCTCGTCGCGGCGCTTCGACAGACGCACGAGGTCGGGCTCGCGGTCGCGGGCGAGCTGCGCCTCGGGGCGCACAACGCCGCGGCGGTCGGGGCGCGCCTGCTCGGCGTCATCGATGCGTTCGAAGCCGCCAACGAGCGCTGCGCCGTGCAGGTCGTCGAGCTGTCGTTCGGCGATCGGTTCCATTCGCTGCGGCGCGGCGAGATCGACCTCATGCTCACGCGACTTCCCGTCGACGAGCCGGATCTCGTCGTCGGCCCGCTCGTCGACCGCGAGCCGCGCGTGCTCGCCGTCGCGCATCGTCACCCGCTCGCAAGCCGCGCCGCCGTCTCCATCGAGGACATCGCGGGCTACGACGTCGGCTGGCCCGATGCGCTGATCCCGACGATCGGCGACGCGTTCATCCCCGGCGAGACGCCGCGCGGCCGACCGATCCGACGGCTGCGGCTGGGGATCGGGGATATCGGCGAGCTGATCGTGACGGTCGCGCGCGGGAAGATCGTCCACCCGACGGTCAGCTCGTTCGCGTCCCACTACGGACACCCGAACGTGCGCTACGTCCCGATCACCGACATGCCCGCGGCCGAGACCGTGCTCGTCTGGCGCCGCCGCAACCTCGCGCCCGCGATGCGCGAGTTCATCCGCATCGCACGAGAGTCGCTGCCGCGTATGAGCGCTAACGGTCCGGGAGGGTGAAGGAGGGGCGCCGGTTCAGCCGCCCTCCGGGCGACACTGGCGGGTCGGGTCAACCTCCTCGAGCGCAGTCGCGCGCTGGCCGACGCCGTCACCACTCCGGCAACCGCGTTGGAGCCGGCGCGCCAGCGACGGATGCTTGCTGTTCTGTTTGCGGCTGTCGGCGACGGCCGGCGCTGTGGAGAGGGTCCGCGACGACGCGCGTGTCACGTCGCATGGGTAGGAGTGGCGATGCCTTTGCTGCCTGTTTGGATGAGGCGCGGGGTCTTTCGCTCCACACGCCACACTGCGCCGTGGACGGGAAACAGGCCGGCGATCGCGAGCTTGTCCGATTGCTCGACGAGCAGGCGGCTCTGCGGTGCGTCGCGACGCTGGTGGCGCGCGCCACGGATCGCCTGGGGGTGTTCGCGGCCGTCGCCGAGGAGGTCGGGCGGCTGTTGACGCGGCCGATGCCGCCGACGGTGACGGCCACCTCGCCGCGCTCGGCGGCAACCACCTCACCCGCGGCCTGCGGCGGACCGCTCCCCTCGGCCAAACCACACGACGCCGGCCACCGCCACCCCGGCAGCGATGAGCGCGCTCAGGACCCATGTGCGTCCGTGTCTGAACGCCATGACTGGGCGACGCTGCGACCGGAACTCTGAGAGGACGATGAAGGCCGCGGACAAGACGCAGCGAGTCCTTCAGACTGCGTACAGAGCCCGCTTGGAACCCTGCGCCGCGCGTGGTTCGAACAAAGGAGGCACACGCCATGCGCAAGAAGATCATCGGGGCCGTCGTCGGCCTGGCCGCACTGTCCGCCGCCGGCGGGGTCGCGGTCGCGAGCGGGTCGGCCAGCGAAGCTGCCGGCGGCTCGCGCCTGGACGACGGCAAGGACTTGCTGCCGCAGGCCACGATCAGCGAGCAGCAGGCCATCAGCGCGGCGCAGGGCGCCGCGACGGGCGACCTGAACGAGGTCGATCTCGAGCAGTTCTCGGGGAGGCTCGTGTTCAACGTCGACGTTGGCTCCAGCGACGTCAAGGTGGACGCCACGTCCGGCAAGGTCCTGGCCGCGCCGCACGACGACTGACGGCGCCCGGCGGCCGGGAAGGGACCTCGGTTGCGGCTGCTCGTGGTCGATGACGACGCGAAGCTCTCGCGCGCCGTCGGCCGCGGGCTGCGGGCCGAGGGATACGCCGTCGACGTCGTGGGCGACGGCGACGCCGCGCTCATGCAGGCGGCCGTCTGGGACTACGACGCCATCGTGCTCGACGTGATGCTGCCAGGCCGCGACGGGTTCGAGGTCTGTCGGGTCCTCCGCGAACGCGCGTGCTGGGCGCCGGTGCTCATGCTGACCGCGCGCGGTCAGATCTCCGATCGCATTGAGGGCCTGGACGTCGGCGCGGACGACTACCTGGCCAAGCCGTTTGACTTCGGCGAACTCCTCGCCCGGCTCCGAGCGCTCATCCGTCGCGCGCCGGCGGAGCGGCCGTCGCGGCTGGAGGTCGCCGACCTTGTCGTGGATCCCGCCGCGCACGTGGTGGAGCGGCTCGGCGAGCGGGTCGAGCTCACGGCCCGCGAGTTCGCGGTGCTCGAGTTCCTCGCCCGCCATCCAGGCGAGGTCGTGAGCCGCACGACGCTCCTGGAGCATGTGTGGGACGAGAACTACCTCGGCTCCACGAACATCGTCGACCAGTACGTCGGAGCCCTACGCCGCAAGCTCGAGCAGCCGTTCGGCCGGCCGCTGATCCATACCGTGCGCGGCGTCGGCTTCAAGCTCGAGCCGAAGCCATGAACGTCCCGCTCCGCGTACGCATGACGGCGTGGTACGCCGGGCTCCTCGCGCTCGTCATCGCGGCCCTGGGCGCCTTCGTCGTCGTCCGGCTGCGAGCCGACCTCACGCGATCGATCGATGACGTCCTGCGCCCCGCGACGGCGCAGATCCGCCAGGACGTACGCGTCGAGGGCGTCCCCGAGTTCGCGGACTCGGCGCGCACCGTGCTCAAGGGTGAGCGTGCGGCGGGCCAGCTCGTCACCCCCGACGGCTCGATCCGAGCGACCTTCGGCGACGCGGTCGCGGATCGCCCGATGGCGACCCGGACGGAGCTCACCGCGGCGCTCGGCGGCCGCGAGCCCATGCGGTCCCGCACGATGGGCCCGAGCCGGGACGACTTCCGGCTCACCGCGCTGGGCGTCGACCACCGCGGGCGGCGATACGTGATCGTCACCGCGCAGTCGCTCGAGCCGGTCGACCGGTCGGTCGGGCGGGTGGTGAGGCTGCTGCTCCTCGCCGGCCCGGTCGCACTCCTCGCCGTGGCGCTCGGCGGGTCCTGGCTGGCGGGCCGCTCGTTGCGGCCCATCGAGGAGATCACGAGCACCGCGGAGGCAATCGGGGTCGACCGCCTCGAGGCCCGCGTCCTCGTCGCGCGCAGCAACGACGAGGTCGCGCATCTCGGTCGGACGCTCAACACCATGCTCGATCGCATCCAGCACGGCGTCGAGGAGCAGCGGCGCCTCGTCGCCGACACGTCCCACGAGCTGCGCACGCCGCTCGCGACGATGCGCTCGGAGCTCGATGTCAGCCTGCGCACGGACGACCTCTCGCCGGCGGCGAGCGAGATCCTCCTCTCGACGCGGGAGGAGGTCGACCGCATGAGCCGGACCGTCGATGACCTTCTGACGCTCGCCGCCATCGACGACGGCGTCCTCGGGCTGCGGTTGGAGGACACGGACCTCGGCGAGCTCGCGGAGGCCGTCGCAGGCGCTCTGGAGGCCGTCGGCCGCCGCCGCGACGTCACCATCGAGCACGACGGCCCGCCCGTCACCGTACGCGCCGATCCCGTCCGGCTCGGACACGCGGTCCGCAACGTGGTCGAGAACGCAATCGAGTTCACCGCTCCGGGCGGGACCGTGCGGATCACCACCTCGTTCGTCGGCACGACGGGGCGCCTGGTCGTCGAGGACGAGGGTCCCGGTGTGCCGCCGGCGCTGCGCGAGCGCGTCTTCGATCGCTTCTTCCGCGTCGACCCGTCGCGGAGTCGCGCGACGGGCGGCAGCGGCCTCGGCCTCGCGATCACCCGGGCGATCGTCGTAGCCCACCGCGGCCGGGTATACGCCGCCGGCCGCAAGCGCGGGAGCGCCTTCGTCGTCGAGCTCCCGGCCGCGTTGGGGGCGTCGGAATCGGCACCAGCACCGCCGCGAGTGACGCCCCTCTGACGCGAGGATCGACGGGAACCCGCGGCGCGGCCCAGTGCCCTCGCGGCCAAGGCCTGAGCATGGACGACCGGCCGCGGGCACGGGAGGCGGCCGACATCTGGCTGACCTTCCGGGCCGCTGATACCGGCCCCCAGGCCAACGGCGACCGCCCCGCCGCCGGCCACGACTTCCGCGCTGCCCGCAGCGACCGGGCCGGCCATCGCGCCCGCGACGGGTCGGTCCACCCACAGCACCGGATTGGCCGTGCCGCTCGCGATCGGCCTCCTCGCCGCCGTCCTCGTCGCCGTGTCCGCCCCCATGCGCTGGGACCCCGTGACCCGGCCGCATCGCGCTCGGCGAAGGCTCGACCACGCGCAGCCGGCAGCGGGTCCGGCCGCCGCATCCGCCGCGGCCGTCCGCAACGGTGCGAAGAGGAACGCGCGGCGACGCGCCGTGCCACGCCGACCCGTGGCCGCCCGTCCGCCCGCCTTCGTCGAGTTGGTCTCGATCGCGGTGGAGCGGTCGCGGAATACGTGCGGAGCATGGCAACCTCGCCGCGGCGCCCGGACGCGCCGACCGGAGGTCCCCTTCGGCGTGCGGCCCGCGGCTACCGCGCGACGTCTCGATCCGCGCGCTCGACGGCACGGGCGACGTCGTGGCGCGAGGAGACGTCGAGCTTGCGAAAGATGCTGCGCAGATGGGTCTCGATGGTCTTGACGCTCAGGAACAGCTCGGCGGCGATCTCGGGATTGGTGCGGCGGTCGACGACGAGGCGCGCGACCTCGATCTCACGCTGGGTCAGGGTCTCGACGCCGGCGCCGTCGACGGTGCCCGGCCGGGTGCGGCGGTGGACGTGGCGGCCGAGCTTGCGGAGCTCGCGCTCGGCCTCCTGGCGGTAGCGGACCGCACCGCACGCGTCGAGCTGGCGGGCGGCGCGCTCGAGCTCGCTCACCGCGCGCTCGCGTTCGCCGGCCACGCCGAGCGCGCGACCGGCGAGCGTGCGTGCGCGCGCCGCCTCCACGCAGGCGCCAACCTCCTCGGCGCCGGCGGCGGCGGCGAGCGCCCGGTCTGCGGCGATCTCGGGCTCGCCGCGGTCCAGGGCGACCGCGGCGGCGGCGCGGTGTGCCATGGCGGCGGCGAGGGGCAGGCCGAGCTCGCCGGCGGTCGCGGCTGCACGGGCGGCGGCGCGGTCGGCACCGGCCGACTGGCCGACGGCGATCCGGCACCGCGTCAGGAGCTCGAGGTAGCTGGCCCTCCATCCGCCGGCGACGCGTGGGAGGTCCTCCCCTCCCGCGGCGCCGAGGAGGACCTCGATGGCGCCTCCGGCTTCGCCGCTCTCGCACAGCGCCGTGGCGAGCGCGACGCTCGCGTACGTGGAGACCAGGGTGTCGTCGAGATCCTTCGTGAGGTCGACGCTCTCCTGGGCCGCGGCGAGGGCGGTCGACATATCGCCCGCGGTCACGGCGGTGAACGCACGGCTCAGCAGGTTCCAGCCCAGCGCCTGCACGTTGCCCGAGAGCCGCGCGGCGTCGACGGCTCCGTCGAGCAGGGCGGCCGACTCGGCGACGCGCCCGGTCGCGTGCAGCACGTGGCTGAGCACCGGAACGAGCACCGGGGCCATCTCACCCTGTCCGGTGGCGCGGGCGATCGCGAGGCCTCGCCGCGCGTGGGCGCCCGCGTCGTGGTAGCGATGCAGGTACAGCTCGGCGGTGGCGAGGTTGGCGAGCGCGTCGAGGTGCGGGCCGAGCTCCTCGTCTGCGAGGGCGTCGAGGAGTGCCGCGCTCTCGGCGCTGTATGAGCGCGCCGCGGGGATGGCCCCGGTGAACGCCGTGGCGACGGCCAGCACGGCGGTGGCTGCGGCGGCGAGCCGCGGTTCGGGCAGCCGGCGAGCGGTCGCGAGGGCGCGGTCGCCCCAGTCGCGCATCGCGTCGTAATCCATGCGATAGAAGTCGCCGACGGCGAGCTGGACCATCAGCTCGGCCGCGTGCGGTGATCCGTCGCTCGGCATCCGCGCCAGCGCCGTCGTCAGCCGCGCGCGCGCCATGTCGTGACGGCCGAGAAGCTGCTCGAACGCGGCGCACGCACTGATCAGCCGCACGCGCGCGGCGTTGTCGGCGCTCAGCGCGATGCCCTCGACAAGCGCCGTGCGGCTTTCCTCGAATTGGCCGGTGGCCGCCCGGGCCTGCGCGAGGGCGGTCAGGAGCTCGACGCGCTCCGCGGCCGTAGCGTTCCCGGGCAGCAGGTCGAGCGCGGCCGCGAACCACCGCGCCGCGCTCGACGGCGCGCGCGTGGCCGCCGCCCCGCCCGCTTCGCGCAGCAACGCGATCGCGGCCAGGTCACCGCGGCGGGCGGAGCGCTCCGCGTGGTGGGCGCGCGCGGTGGGCGGCGCGCCGCGCGCCGCCAGCGCGTCGGCGGTTCGTCGATGGGCGACGAGCCGCGCCCCGGGCGGGCACGACTCGTAGACCGCGCGGCGCACGAGGGGATGGCGAAAGTGGAACCGGCGCGGCACGTCCTCGGGTCGCACGAGGTCATGGGCAACCAGGTCGTCGAGCGCTGCCACCGCGTCGTCTGACTCGACCATCCCGGCGGTCGCGATCGCGAGGTCGAGATCGAACGGGTCGCCGGCGACGGCGGCCGCCTCGGCCAGGCGGCGCGGCTGCGGGGAGAGCGCGTCGAGCTCGCCGACGATCGCGGTCGCGATCGCGTCGGGGACGTCATCCGGGCCGGCCGCGACGCTCACGCCGGGCCCGCCCCTCGTCATGCGGGCGAGCTCGAGCAGGTAGAGCGGGTTGCCGCCGCTCGCCTCGTAGAAGCGGGCGTGATCGGCCGCGCCGGCGGTGTCGATAAGGCTCCTCGCGTCGGCGGGCGTGAGGGGGCCGAGCGCGATCCGATCAATCGCGCGACCCTCGGTGGCGGCACGGTCGATGGCGGCGACGAGGGGGCGCTCGGCCTGTCCGGTCCGGAACGTCGCTGCGACCATCACCGCGGCGCGTGGGGGATGCCTGAGCAGGTACGACGCGAGCTCAAGGGACGCTCCATCCGCCCAGTGCAGGTCGTCGAGCACGAGCAGCACGGGCTGCTTGGCGGCGAGGCGCTCGATCAGATCACGCACCGCACGATGCGCGCGAAAGCGCTCCGCCGCGGTCGTGGGCTCGTCCGACTCCGGGTTGTTCGGGCGCAGCGCCGGGAACACCGCGGACAGCTCCCTGAGGTCGTCGGTGGCCAGCCGGCTGAACTCGCGGGGATCGAGCGACTCGAGGTACTCGTCGAAGGCGTCGACGATGAGGCCGAACGGCAGGGAGCGCTCGAACTCCGATGCGCGCCCGCGCAGCGCGAGGACGCCGCGGCTCTCGGCCTGGTCGAGCAGCTCGAGCAGCAGGCGCGTCTTGCCGATCCCCGGTTCGCCGGTGATGAAGGCGAAGCGCGCCGATCCGTCGCATGCCTCGCGGAGAAGCTGCCGGATGACTTCCAACTCGCGGTCTCGGCCGACGAGGGGCTGGGCCAGATCGGTCACGGCGAAACTCGGATCCCCTGACCACCCTACCCCTCACCATTCGGCCGAGGGGATTCTTGGCCCAGGGTGTTGCCCCGATGTCACCGGACGCCCGCGCGTGGATGCTGGCCTCGTGTCTCGCTTCCTGCTCGAGCACGCGCACAGTGCGCGCGAGTGCGGCGTGGTGTTCGCCGCGTTCAAGGCGTTCGACAGCCCGCTCCGCCATCGGCTGACCGTGGGGTCGTGCGATTTCGGGACGCACCGCATCTGGTGGGACGTGGAGGCGGCGACGGCCTCCGACGCGCTCGGGCAGCTTCCGCGCTACGTGGCCGAGCGCACGACCGCTGTCCGCGTTCGCGACATCCGGACGCCCTGACCACCTCAGGGTCTCGACTCAGGGGTTCCGCCCGATGTCGCGACACCGCCCGATGGGACAGGCTGGCGACGCGGTGGTCGGCACGACCGCCCGTCCACGAGGAGGAGCACGATGGCATCCGTCACCTTCCCGCAGCGCGAGCCCATCACGGCCAAGGCCCCGGCGGTCCGCGCCGTCGGGATCCTGCGCCACTACGGCGAGGGCGACACGACGGTGCACGCGCTGCGCGGCGTCGACATCGAGGTCGCGGCGGGCAAGCTGACCGCCATCATGGGGCCGTCGGGCTCGGGCCAGTCGAC
>Ga0207675_100005345_pt1 | contig 12339 bp, 10 predicted proteins | sample KBSSwiS42_FD_184305 | JGI IMG/M metagenome (GOLD analysis project Ga0207675, IMG submission 184305) | Switchgrass rhizosphere microbial communities from Kellogg Biological Station, Michigan, USA - KBS Switchgrass S4-2 (SPAdes) (version 2) | ecosystem: Host-associated > Plants > Roots >...
GTGAACGCGCCGCGCGTGTGCCCGAAGAGTTCCGATTCCAGAAGCTCGGAAGGAATATTCGAACTGTTGACGGTTACGAACGATCGGTTGGCGCGCGGGCTGGCTTCGTGAATCGCTTTTGCGATCAGTTCCTTGCCGGTGCCGCTTTCGCCGGTAATTAGCACGGTAGACCGCGCGGGCGCGACCTGCTCGACGAGCCTAAAGACTTCCTGCATCACGTCCGAACGGCCAACAATCGCACCGCGATCTACTTCGCGGCTCATCGCCTGGCGCAGCGTCCGCCGCTCTTCTTCTTTGCGACGGCGTTTGATGCCGGCGGCGACTTGCGCAGTGATGTGTTCGTTCTGAAACGGTTTCCGGATACAACCGAAGGCGCCTTTTTCCCAGGCTGCGATCGCGGTGTCAAACGTTGCGTATGCGGTAATCATCAGGACCACCGCCTCACCGTCAATCTTTAGAAACTCTTCCAGCGCGCGCAGGCCCCCAATACCCGGCATCGACACGTCCAACAACACGATGTCGTAAGCACGCTTCGTGTAGGCGTCCAGTCCTTCTTCACCGGTCTTAGCGAGATCGACCCGATACCCTTCGGCCGAGAGCAGCGTCTCGAGCACGTCGCGCATAATCTCTTCATCGTCAACGATGAGGATGGAGCCTTTTTTCGCCATTAGTGAAAGCGGTCCTCTGTGTCAGAAGCCCGACCGTCAGGGAGGGCCGGTTGCGTTTGTCGCCCTTCCTGACGGTCGGGCTTCTGACATCATCAGGCGTTCGATTATTACGAAAGTTGTATTAAAAGGGAATTCAGCAGGTGCTGAGCGCGATCATCGCACGGCCGCTTTCATGCGGCTGCGCGGATCGTTGGTGGGAAGCGTAATACGAAAAGTGGAGCCTTGTCCCGGCGTACTTGCGACGCTGATGTGGCCGGAATGCTCCTGCACAATTCCGTAAGTTACCGCGAGGCCGAGACCGGTTCCGCCGCCGACACCCTTCGTGGTGTAAAACGGATCGTAAATCTTAGCCACGTGTTCCGGAGCGATGCCCACGCCGTTGTCGGCGACTTCGACCACCACCTGGCCGTCTTCGCCGTTCCCGGTCTTAAGCGTAATGCGTCCGTCGCCATTTGAAATGGAATCACGCGCATTCAGGATCAGGTTGGTAAAGACTTGTTGCAGTTTCACGGAGTTGCCGTGGATGTCCGGCAACCCATCGCCGTACTCGCGCACGACTTGAATCTGGCTGCGGCGGAGTTGTGGTTCCAGCAGTTGCAGCGTGTCATCCAGCACTCGGTTCACGTTGATCGCCGAAAACTCAGTGGCGCTACCGGTCCGTGAAAAGTTCAAAAGGTTGTTGACAATATCCGTGGCGCGGTCCGCTTGACGCCTGACCTTTTCGAGCAGCGCATGCTTCGGATCGTTCTCTGGCAGCATACCGAGTAGCATCTGCGTATACGAAGACACTCCCGTAAGCGGGGTGTTGACTTCGTGCGCAACCCCCGCGGCGAGTAGACCAATCGAGGAAAGCTTCTCGCGTTGCTGAAGTTGCTCTTCGAGTTGCAAACGTTGAGTAACGTCTTCGAATACGACCAGTGCGCCTGTCTGCTCTTCGGTGTCGGCGTAGAGCGGCGCGAGCGCGACATTTAGAACGACCGCACGGCCGGCGCGAGTCAGGGTGTGCAATTTATAAATCTGGCGCGTTTGGTTCAGCCGCCAGCCATCGGGCCCAAGGACCTGGCGCAAAGTCTCGGCGAATTCGTCAACGAAAAGATCTTCGAGATTCTTTCCGGTCGCTTCCTCGCGTGAAATCGCGAAGATGTCCTCCATCGCCGAATTCAGACGCGTGATGTTGCCGTTGAGATCGACGGCAAGCAAACCCACGTTGATGGATTCGACAATCGATTCATTGAACTCTTTCAAAAGCTGCAACTCCGCGGCGCGATGTTGTTGCTCCTGGTAAAGAAGGGCATTTTCAATCGCGACCGCGATGTAACCGGAAACCGTGCGCAAAATCTCGACGTCTTCGGACGAAAGTAAGGCGCCGTCAGCCGATCGCCCGAGTCCAATGACCGCGACCATACGCGCGCGCACGACGCACGGAACGTAATAATGAAGCGTTCGCCGCACAAAGCTGCCGCTCTCCGTCGGCATTTCGAGATCATCGGCGCGCACAACCCCGGTTTCGGCCGAACGCGTGCGAATCATATCGCGGAAATCCGGCGGGGTCGTCAAATCCGAAAGTCCGGCAGTCCGTGCAACTCGATAACCTGAGGGCGCGAATTCGTCTTCGATAAAAATCGCCACGCGCTCAACATTCATCACCTCGCGCAGACGCGAAATTAGCGAATCGAGTAATGGATCGAGCGCCGTGGTAGCGGAAATCGTGCGGCCAAAATCGAGCAAGCTGTTTCGCAGGTCGTAGCGACGACCGTAGAACAGGCGATCGACCTGTTCCTGAAGAAAATTCTTCACCGGTGCGGCAATCATCACGATCGCCGCCATCGCCGCGACGGATAGAATCAGGCGGAGTGTGATTTCTCCAGAAGAGGCGACATCGCCACTCAATGCGTACAAGCCAGCGACATAGACGATGGCGCCGATTGCCAAAGCAATTGCCAACGTGGTGGCGGCATAAACGGCAGCGCGGCGCACCACCAACTCAACGTCCATCAAACGATAGCGGACGACCGAATAGCCGAATGACAACGGAATCAACACCAGCGGCACCACCGAAAAATCACGCAGCGGGTTGGCCGCATCGTTCCCCAGTACGAAACTGATTCCGTAAAGGAAGGTGAAAGGCACAATCGCCAGTACAGATCCCCACACAACCCACTTCAGTTGCTGACGAGCGACGGTGTTCTTGCTCACGATGAAACGGCGGATCAGGATGGCCGCGCTAATTACCAGCGCCACCAAAAAGTGGGCGAATGAAATCCGGTAAAAGCGCGCTGCAAACGCCGGCGAGTAATCGAAGAGCTGATTGACTGCGGGAATTAGCAGACCAATCTCGCCACGCAGAAACATGAACGAGCTGACTGCCACCAGCAGCAGCGCCGGGAGATAGAGATACACACTGCGCCAACGCTTGTCGTCCAGGTGCTGACGAACGGGGTAGATCAAACTGAAGTGAAGGAAGATAGGCGCGAACAAAATAAATGCAGCGTTGTCGAGGATCGCTATCGCCAGATCCAAATCCCGATAGCTGCCGGCTGCTTTGTAGAAGTGGAAAACAAACGCGACCAGGCAGAGCGTCGCAAAGTGCAGTACGAAGGGCGCGCGGCCGCCTTGCTTGAAGACAACAAACAGGCCCACGCACAGGTAGATCAGTCCGATGAAGTTTACGTAGATATCGCCAGCCGTTGTCGTCTCGAAAGTTCCGAGGTTGTCCAGGTCGGCGTAGTAGAAACGCGTCTCGGCGGGAAATGACGGTCGCTCGATCAAATAATGAATCTCGCCGCCAACGCGCTCTCGTTCGAGGTACATCTGCACGCTCGTCGCGTTAGCAACGGGTTCGCAGCGTGGGCCCCGCGTGATGTCTTCACAGCGCGCGCCGTTGGGACTGACCGCGATCAGGTGGTCGCCGGGAATGATTCGCGCCCGCGCGGCGGCCGACTCAGGCTCAACCGTCTTGGCAATGACGCCCTCTGCAGTATCAACCCAGGTGACGCCGTCCCACGGAGGGGCTTGATGGCGAAGGCGCTGCGAAAAGTTCAGCGCACCGGCGATAACAAGTAACGCCGTCGCGCCAAGCAGAAACCAAGTTCGCCCCGTGAGTACTGAACCTTTCATGACGTTCTTCTAAACCGTCAGAACCAATCCCTCCAATGCGCGGCCGTTATGGGAGCCGCAAAGACACTAAATCGTTTATTTTCAAAGCAACCAATGTTCCAACAAGGACGTGCGGAAACGCTTCGCCGCGAAAACAAGTCGACGATCGTTTCGTATAGCCTTTTCGCCGCTTCCGGACAGCGGAGAGTGCCCAAACCATTAGCGATTCGGCAAGCCCGTCCGATTTTTCGTATGCGTCCGAGATTTTGGAGAAACCCGCGAGTCCTGCGACTGAAGTTTCGGGAGCGAAAGACAAAGACGCGCGTGTTTCGCGCGCCTCAGAACCGAACCGAAATTCCTCCACGTACTGAGCGACCGTTTGGACCAACCAGCAAAATTGTTTCCCCATTCGTCGTCGTCGTTTGCACGTCGAGCAGGTTGCGCGCGTCGACAATCGCCTGGGCGCGCAGAGGCAAACCGAATGTTGGCAGGTCCTGGGTAACTTGAATGCTCAAAGAAGGATCATAAACGGCCAACTGTCCCGCAAATGGATCGATTGCGAAAACGGTCGCTTCTGGAGAAAACCTGAAAACAGTTCGAACGTGTGTGCCGGTGGACCAGTCGCCCGCAATCTGGAGCGCGATTGAATGGAAAAATCCTCCGTCGAACAGTTGCGCAGGATTTCCGATGCCCAACGGCGAAACTCTCTGACCACGTCCAAACGAATAACCAGCCGAAGCGTTCCACACATGGTTCAGACGATTCGAATAAACCACGCGGGCGCCGCGAGCGGACCCTTCCTGGTTCGCAACTTTCAGCAACGGCCTTCCGGTTTCGCCTGAAAATGCGGAAACGGGAGTTGCTAACAAACCGATACCTCGTCCAGCAGTCATGTCGAGGAACGCAGTCGCTTCAACGGTCGAGCGATTGCTCAATTCGCGCTCGACTCCAACCTCCAAGCGGCGGCTACGCGCCATCACCGCGCGACCACCGACATATGCGACCGGTTGATTCGTTGGACGTTTGAAAACTGCATCGCTGCCTTCGAAGTTCGGCATGCTTTGATACTCATAGCCGTCATCCGTAGTTGCGTAGGCGGCTTTAACTCTGGTCCGTGCGTTCGCATCGAACTGCACCCCGAATCGTGGAGTGACCGCGGCGTCGTTACCGTCGCCGAGGAAGCGCGAATAATCGACGCCGAGTACGACAACAAATCCATCGCGCACAATCCATTCGTCGACCGCGCGAATCGACATTTGACCCAACTTGCGCTGCGATTTGTTCAACGACACGGCATTGAACGGCGGCAACTGGGCGCCGCCCGCGGTTACGCCAAATCGATGCCGATCGTTGACGCGCAAATGCGCAGTGGTTTCAAAGCGTTGCGGAGCTGAGGAGCCGACGCCGGTCTGACCCACGAAAACCAGATCGATGCGCTCGGACGCGGACAGCGCGAAAGCGAAGTTCAGTCCCTGGTAATTGGATCCTAACGGGCCAGCAGATTCGCTGAAATAGGTTTCGACAACGCCCTGCGGCCGCGGTTTGCTACTTCCGCTCTCGTCGCCAGACGTGATGCTGATGTCGTCAGTATCCGTGGACTGCTCGGCCTCGACCGCGGCAACAGTAGCATCAGGTTTGTCGTTCTGCTGAAAAATAGAGCGCTGGGTCTGCGCCGCGCGCAAACGCCACTTCACATTGTCGCGATCGTTGCGCTGCTCGGGATAGGTTCGGCCCGCCCCGAGCGGCTCAAGATTGAAGCGATAAGCAATCTCAGCAGAAGGTGCGACAGTAACTGACGAGAACAGCACCTCGCTAAATCCGGTGGCAATGGCCTTGAGTGAATATTTTCCTGCGGGAATCTTTGCTGAGAAGCTTCCGTCGGTCGCGGTCCGTGCTTCTTTGACGATCTTGTTTGCGCCTTCGCGGACGATTTGAATAAGAGCACCGGCCAATGGCATTCCACGATTGTCGCGAACGGTGCCGGTGACAGTGGCGAGGCCGCGGGTGCCCTTGCCATAAGCTGACGATGCAATGGTCGTCAGAATTACGGCCAGCGCCACCAGCGGCGCGCTAAATCTGAAGATCTTTTTCATCGCGGTTGAACCTCCGGCCAAGACTCGCGCGGAACCACGAATAATTGAAGAAGTTGATTTGACTGCATTCGCCGAATTGAACCCAGATTCGGTTATTCGATTCTCCGCTGCGTTTGTCAGATGCCTGAGCGCCATCATAAGGCCGCTCTTGAGCGAGGGAGACCTTCACCCGCTTGAATGCCGTAATTTTCGGCCAGCGTAGGGCATGCTGTCAAGCAAACTCTGCCACTTTTCCGACAAATTTCCAGTGCAAAAGTCGAGGCTATCGTCAAATTTTGCCCCGCGTTTACCGCATGTTAGGATGGTCTTCCTGATTCTTTGCCGCCCCGTTTTCAGCAATCAATGATTGACCAAGTAAGGACAACCCGACTTCCGAATGGTCTCACGATTCTGACGGAACACATGTCCGGACTGCGGTCGGTGACCCTTGGGATCTGGGTGCGGCGAGGCTCCCGTCACGAATCACCCCAACAAAACGGTATTTGCCACTTCATTGAGCACGCCCTGTTCAAGGGAACCCAGCGCCGTTCCGCGCATATCATCGCGATGGAATCAGACCGGCTGGGCGGGCATTTGGATGCCTATACAACACATGAAATGACCGGCTTTTCGATGAAAGTAGTGGATTCGGCGATGCCGGCTGCGTTTGATTTGATTGCGGACATGCTCGCGAACCCGCGGTTTGATGAGGACGATTTGAAACGCGAGCAAAACGTCATCATCGAAGAGATGAAGATGGTTGAGGACACGCCGGAAGAGTTCCTCGGCGAGTTATTCAACGCCGCTTATTTTCCGAATCACTCGCTCGGAAGGCCGATCGAAGGCACAGTTGCCACGGTTTCCAATTTTGATCGAGCTAAAACCGCGGAATTCCATGCCGCGAACTATGCACCCGCAAATCTGGTTATCGCTGCGGCTGGTAACGTGGATCACAATGAATTCGTGGACTTGGCGACGCAGAGTTTCGGTAACACGAACGGCCGACCGCCGCAATCGGTAACCGCGACCGTGCCGGCTGCAGCCTCGCCAATCGTTATCGAGCGCAAGGGCGAGCTTGAGCAGGCGCACTTGATCATCGCAGCCCCCTGGCCTTCGGCGACCAGCAGCGATCGATACGTCGCCAGTATGCTGGGGACGATCATCGGAGGCAGCACTTCGAGCCGTCTGTGGCAATCGATACGTGAAGAGCGCGGGCTGGCATACTCAATCGGCGCCGGCGGAAATACTTTTACGGACATTGGCGTGTTCACGATCTATGCGGGCGTTTCACCTGCGCACATCGATCAAGTTTTGGATCTGTCTTTGAAAGAATTACGGCGCGCGGTGCGCGAGCCGGCCGCTGAAGAAGAACTCACGCTGGCGAAGGAACAGGCCATCTCAACCATTTTGTTAAGCCTCGAGTCATCAAGCGCGCGTGTCGGCGCTTTGGCGCGTCAGGAAATCGTTCACGGCCGGCGAATTCCACCCGACGAAATCATTCAACGAGTTGAAGCCGTCACGCGTGAGGACATGTTGGCGTTAGCCCAAACGCACTTCACCACCGAGTCGCTCGCGATTGGCGCGCTGGGTAACTTAAATGGCTTTGCGGTCGATCGATCGCGGCTGCAGATGTAACCAGTAACAAATGATAACTTGCGAGTGACAAGCGTGAGCGTTCCTGCTAATTTAGCGCTTCGTTTGTTACGGGTCACTCGTCACGTGTTTCTCGTCAATTTTCAGCTGTAATGAAGATTTCCGTCCTTGGCAGCGGTTCGACCGGCAATGCTGTGTTGCTCGTCGCTAACGGTACTCGCGTGTTGGTTGATGCCGGTCTTAGCGCTCGCGAGATTGCCCGGCGCATGAGCCAACTCGGTGAAGATCCGAACGCACTCGACGGCATTTTGGTCACACACGAGCATGGCGATCACGTTGGCGGATTGCGAGTGCTGATGAAGGATCTCGACTGTCCCGTTTACATCTCGGCGAAAACCCATAACGCTTATGTACTCGAATCACGGGGATCGGGGATGGTCAATGACGAGCGGCGGCGCCGAGCCGATGCGCTACGCCATCGCATGGTCGAGATTGATTCGGGAAGAGACTTTCGCATCGGCAAGATCGATTTCCATCCGTTCACCGTACCGCACGACGCGGTCGATAACTTTGGCTTCACCGCGACCCACGACGGCGTGAAGGTCGCGACCCTAATGGACTTTGGCCACATTACAACACTGATTACGCAACAACTACGGGGATGTGCGGCGATCGTTATCGAATCGAATCACAGCCGCGACATGCTCAAAACAGTGGAAAACTACCCGTGGGAATTAAAGCAGCGAATTCTTTCGCGACTTGGTCACTTGTCGAATGAAGATGTTGCCGAGTGGCTGGTCGACGGATTCGACGGCCAGGCTAAGTACATTGTGTTGGCGCATCTCTCGCAACGCGCAAACAATCCATACCTCGCGAAAATTACGGCTGAGACTGCATTGTACGAACGGTCGCCACTGTTTCGCGCGGACACGGAAGTCACTCTGTCATTTCCGAAAGAGCCAACCCAATGGATCGAGGTGTAAGGCGGGGCAGCGCCGTCGCAATCGCTTTCTTGGTGATATTGCCTGGTCTGCTGTCGTTGGCTTGCACACGAGGACCGCGGCGCTCGGGCATTCCGTCTGACGCGCAAATGGTGATCGAGACGGCCATTCAGGATATCGACGCGGAACGTTACGAAAAGCTTTACAATGAGGCCGGTGACGAATGGCGCAAGGACTCAACGCTCGAAGAGTCAAAGGCCACTTTTCAGCGAATGCGCGAAAAGTTGGGACGAGCGCAAGTGCGCAATTTGGATACAGCGCGTGAAGAGCGAACAGGAACCGCGCCGATTCCCGGCCATTCGCTGATCGCCGTTTACCAAACGCAATTTGAGCGCGGTGATGGGATGGAAACATTCACGTTGATTGAACATGGCGGGAAGTGGTACCTGGCGAAATACTTCGTGACCTCAACGGCTCTGAGATAGTGAATCGTAAATGGTAAATCGTAAATAGAACTTGCCGCGACGCGGATAGAGATCCATTCACGATTTACGATTTACCATTCACCATGATTGAACGATACACCTTGCCCGAGATGGGCGCGCTGTGGTCTGAACAGAACAAGTTCCAGAAGTGGTTGGACGTTGAGATTGCGGTATGCGAAGTCCACGCCGACATGGGCACGATTCCGCGTGACGCGCTGGAACAGATCAAATCGCGTGCAAAGTTCTCAGTCGATCGCATTAACGAGATCGAGAAGACAACCGATCACGATGTAATTGCGTTCACGACGAACCTCGCGGAATCAATCGGCGAAGCCTCACGCTTTGTTCATTACGGTCTGACTTCGTCTGATGTCGTCGATACCGCCAACGCGCTGCTGTTGCGCGATGCCTGCGACATCCTCCTGGGCAAAATAGATGCGCTGCTCGACGTGCTGAAGCGGCGCGCGTTCGAATTTAAGAGCACCCCGCAAATCGGCCGCACCCACGGCATCCATGCAGAGCCAACCTCGTTCGGATTGACCTTTGCGCTTTGGTACGACGAGATGAAACGGAATCGAGACCGGCTCCGGCGTGCGCGCGAAGCGGTCGCGGTCGGAAAACTCAGTGGCGCGGTCGGCTCATTCGCGCATTTGACCCCTGAGGTCGAAGAGAAAGTGTGCACGCGCCTTGGATTGAAAGCAGCGCGAGTGTCGACACAAGTCGTTCAGCGCGATTCGTACGCCGAATATCTTTGCACGTTAGCCGTGATTGCTTCTTCGATCGACAAATTTGCGCTGCAAATTCGCCACTGGCAGCGCACCGAAGTGCGCGAAGCTCAAGAGAAATTCAAAAAAGGCCAGAAGGGCTCGAGCGCGATGCCGCACAAGCGCAACCCGATTCTGTCCGAGCGGCTTTGCGGCATGGCGCGCGTTGTCCGCGCGAACAGCATCGTGGGTTTGGAGAATGTTGCGCTCTGGCACGAGCGCGATATCTCCCATTCGTCAGCCGAGCGTGTCGTGTTGCCCGATTCGAGCATCGCCACCGACTACATGCTCGAGAAAGCCACATCGCTGATCGACGGCTTGATCGTCCATGCGGATCGCATGCTTGAGAATCTGAACGCAACGCACGGGTTGGTCTTCAGTGGCGAGTTGCTTCTGGCTCTGACGCACGCAGGTGTTGCGCGCGAGACGGCTTACGAATGGGTGCAGCGAAATTCTATGAAGTGTTGGGATGAAGGCGGCGACTTAAGAGAGCTTGTCTCAGCTGACAAAGACATCGCGGCTCACTTGTCTTCGAAACAAATCGATGAAGTCTTCTCGCTTGATCGATATTTGCGAAATGTTGATGAGGTTTTTGCGCGAGTGTTTGGTGAGGGCGGGGCAGTAGCCCGCGCGTGAGCAAAGGCGTATTTGATCACGCCCTCCCTCACAGTCGGGCTACTGCCCCGATCGCATTCCTTACTTAATCCACTTGTCAGCCATCCCGCCGATAATCGGCAGCTTGAACATCGCCCCCTGGTAAGCCTTTACAGCTGAAAGAATAAGTCCAAGCAGATAGAGAACCACGAAGACCAGCCACACCAACCCGATTAGCATGCTCGCCAATCCACCAACCGCGCCGCTGTTGGTCGCCGCGCTGGCGGCGATCCCGCCTACCATCACCACAGCGCTGATTACCCAAAACGCGATCATGCAGACGACGGCCGCGACGTGAAGCAAAATCGATTGCAGCGCGTGAAACTTCACAAAGCGATTTTCCTTCTCGATGCATAACGAAATGATCGCAATGATGCCGATCGGATAGCCGAGCGCGGCGGCAACGTTTCCGTCGAGTCCCAGGGCAGACTTGCCAGTATCCATTTCAGTTTCTCCTGCGAATTTGAAAGTAGTAGATCGTTTTGAACCCGAAGACTATTTGTTGACGATGCCCCAGGCGATATTGCCGAGGATCGGCAGCTTGTAATACTGACCTTGATACGCCTTGATGGCGGCGATAATTAAGAAGATCAGCAGCACTAGTGCAACTAAGAGCCTAACCGCGAGCCAGCCAAAAAAGACGAAGATTCCAAGAGTGTCGCCTAGCGCGATATCGGCAACCATCGACAAAATGCGGAAGACGATGCCGACAACGATCCAGACGCCACCGTAAAGCAACGCCTGCATCGCATGAAAGCGCAACAGCCGGCTGGTCTTTTCAATCAGAAAGAAAACCAAACTGATGACGATACCGAGGCCGCAACAGATCATCGTCAGGTAACAAATCATCGACGCCAGGTTAGCGTCCATGCCGATGCTGGCCTGGCCACCCGGAGCGTTAGAATCGGGCGGTGGTGGTGGTGTGTATGGCGCTGACATTGAATTTCTTTCCTCGAATACTATGAATGCCTGTAAACAACGGCGCAAATACTATGATATCGGCTACCGTTCGCGCAATGTTTTGCCGTATTATCGTGCGTTCCGTGGCACAGGCCGCCAGCCTGTGCATCTTCCGAACGACCTCGACACTCGATCAAGCGGAACGGAACGTACGGGCTGGCAGCCTGTTCCGACTTATGAAAGCGAAAGTTTACGTCACACTAAAACCAAGCGTACTCGATCCGCAGGGCAAAGCCATCAAGCACTCCGTTGAACTGCTCGGATATCACGGGGTAGCCGATATCAGACAGGGAAAGTATTTTGAGATCGCGCTCAACGGGGGATTGAGCGACGACGATGCGCGTGCCGAAGCCGAACGCATGGCACGCGAAGTCTTATCGAATCCGATCATTGAAGATTTTCGTGTTGAGATTGAGCGGTAACGCAAGTTGTTAACTTGCGGCGCAAGCTAACAGCTTGCGCTACAAACCTATGAAATTCGGAGTCATAGTTTTTCCCGGTTCAAATTGCGACCACGATGCGTATCACGTGATCTCGAAGCACGTGGGCCAGCCGGTTGACTTCATCTGGCATCGCGACACGGAACTGTCGTCGTATGACGCGCTGATCATTCCGGGCGGATTTTCTTACGGTGACTACCTGCGCGCCGGCGCGCTGGCCAGCTTTTCGCCCGTGATGAACGCAGTCAAAAAGTTCGCCGCGCAGGACAAACTTGTGCTGGGCATCTGCAACGGCTTTCAAATACTGTGCGAAGCAGGCCTGCTTCCCGGCGCGCTGATTCGCAATCGCGAGCTCCATTTTGTGTGTGAACACGTGAACGTGCGCGTTGAAAACAGCAACACGCCGTTCACTCATGAACTGACCCGCGCCCAGGTGCTGCGTATGCCGATCGCGCACGCCGAAGGTAACTACGTCTGCGATGACGCTACTTTTGCAGAGCTGCGGCGTGATGACCGTATTGTATTTCGTTATTGCGATCCCCAGGGCAACGTCACTGATGAAGCAAACGTCAACGGTTCGCGCGACAACATCGCGGGCATCTGTAGCAAAGGCCGGAACGTCCTGGGCTTAATGCCACACCCTGAACGCGCCTGCGAAGACGCGCT
>Ga0207675_100005346_pt1 | contig 12336 bp, 9 predicted proteins | sample KBSSwiS42_FD_184305 | JGI IMG/M metagenome (GOLD analysis project Ga0207675, IMG submission 184305) | Switchgrass rhizosphere microbial communities from Kellogg Biological Station, Michigan, USA - KBS Switchgrass S4-2 (SPAdes) (version 2) | ecosystem: Host-associated > Plants > Roots >...
CCGACCAGCAATCAAAACGATAAAGTAGATTATACCGCATTTGATGCTAATCCCGCCCAGGGCGTAAGCTACTATCGTATCAAGGCCCAGGAAACTACTGGAAAAATTGAATACAGCAAAATACTCAGCGTAACCATAGGTAGCGGCAACCAGAGTTTGAGGTTATATCCTAACCCGGTTAAGGGCAACCAGATTACGATCAGCATGTCAAATATTAAGCGCGGACAGTACACACTACGTGTGATCAATGCTGCCGGCCAGGATGTCTTCAAGCAGGTGATTAACAATCAAACTACAAGCCTGACACAGACACTTGACCTGCCTGCTACAATCAAGGCTGGCGTTTATAACATGGTGATACATGGCGATAATTATCGCGAGACCAAAACTTTCATTGTTCAGTAAAAATAAAGATGAGTTAACACCTAAGGGTCGGCCACAAGCTGACCCTTTCTTTTTTTTTTACCATTGATGAAATTTCGCGACCTTGGCAAAAAAATTGTAACTTCCTATGAACTAGGTGTTACCAAGTAGAGAAAACCAGTATCTTTATTACGACCTTATCCTAATCCCATCCAATCCTTTCTAAAAACGCGCTAATCTCACGCCCTTTGCCCTGGGAAACGAATTCTTTTACTATACAATTTTAAAACTCCGAGCAATGAGAAAAATTTACTTTCTGTTAATGGCCTTGTTATTAGCGGTTGCAAGCTGGTCGCAAACTACAACCTGGACAGGCGCTGTCAATACAAACTGGGACAATCCAGGTAATTGGGACAATGGAGTACCCGCGGCTAATTATATTGTAATTATCCCGGCTGGCACTACTGGTAACATCACCAGGGTAGCCCAAAGCGGCAACATTACATTAAACGGACTTGAAATTCAGGGAAACGCAACTGTTCGGTTTTCAGTTCAAGGGGGTGCGAAGACTATTACTATTGCAAACGGTCCCAATTTTAATGATTTTGCAATTGCGGCGCCCGCTTCGTTAACATTGGCAAACAATATTACTCTGGTTCTTGATCCCGGTGCCGTTGGTAACCCAACAGCGGCAGGCATAGACGGCGACTTTATCCTCGAAGGTGGGAATACTACGTATGATACGGATAATCTTAATGTATTGACCAACGTGGATGGCATCATTCGCAATGGCGGAACGGTGTTAGGTGCGGCTGGCAAGCTGTCATTTAATGGAAGTAGTCTATATGCTCATACACGAAATGGTGGAACGGTTCCAACGGCAACATGGAATGCCACTTCAACCGCAAGTATTGAAGGAATTATTAACGCGACACCGACAGGTTTCGGCCAGACGTTTGGCAATTTTACCTGGAATAATCCTCTACAGTCCATAAATTTCTCATTCGATGGCTTGCTTGTTACGATAAACGGCGACCTCACGGTTAACAGCACCGGAACGGGAAGTATAAGGTTGAAAAACTTTGGAAGTGGTACAACAACAACCACGGTAAACGGTGACTATACCCAGACCGGCGGAACAGTATTTATAATTGGAACCAGTGAAAGTCAAAATTTGAGTCTCAAAGGCGATTTCAATATGAGCGGTGGGACTTTAACAAGAGGGGGCACGCCCGGGGCAACGAGTATAGCCACTGTCATATTCAGCGGGACAACTGAGCAGGCTTTTAACAGGACAGGAGGAACCATTTCTAATGCTATTAATTTCACTGTTAATAATAATGCGATCATAAACTTTGATACGCATGTACTGGATGGATCAACCGGAACGTTCACACTGTCGTCCGGAGCCAAAATTATCACTGCCAACAGTAATGGTCTCGGGCCCGCAGGATCTGTTCAAATAACATCCTCTTTTAATAGTAATGCCGACTACGAGTTTAGGGGTGCCCACACTGGTGTGTTTACCACGACACCTTCCAATACTGTCCGTGATCTTATAATTAATAATCCAGATGTCAATGGTGAAGTTATTTTGGATCGGGCATTAACCGTAAATCGTAATTTCATTTTGACTGCCGGATTACTTACTACCAGCAGTACAAACCTTCTCACCCTGGGCACGGCTGCAACTGCATCCGCGCCTTCTGTAACTTCTTTTGTAAATGGTCCGATGGCAAAAACGGGAAATACGGCCTTCACTTTTCCGGTCGGAAAAGCTGGCGAAGGTTTCCGTACAATTGGCATCACCGCACCAACAGCGATAGCTACATTCAGAGCTGAGTTTTTCCGGAGTAATCCAGCAAGTGGAACGTTAACCGGTGGCTTAACTCAAATCAGTAACTGTGAATTTTGGGACTTAACCAAAACAGGTGGTGGTGCAGTTACGGCTAAAGTAATACTTTCCTGGGAGCCCCAAAGCCCTTGCGGAAGTTCACCGGTTTATGTTACAAACCCGTTGACACTTGTCGTCGCACATTTGGTAGGAGGAAACTGGGTTAACGAAGGCCGGTCCGCCAGTACCGGCGACGCGACTGCCGGAACAGTTACTTCACTGAATAACGTAGCTACATTCAGCCCGTTTACGCTGGGTAGTATTTCGTCATTAGACAATCCATTGCCTGTACTGTTTGCCAATGTGAAAGCTTATGAAAAGAGCGGCGGCGTTCAAATCGAATGGAGCAATATGACTGAAAAAGATGTTGCGGGCTATACGGTCGAACGTTCAGGAAATGGACAAGATTTTTCGTCGGTCAGTCAGCATACGCCAACAAGTAACCAAAATGACCGGGTGGACTATTCATCTTTTGATCCGAATCCGTCACAGGGCAATAATTACTATCGTATCAAGGCACAGGAAACAACCGGCAAGATTGTTTACAGCAAAATTCTGAATGTAAGCGTTGGCAGTACAACCGAAAGCCTGAGGCTGTATCCTAACCCGGTTAGGGGCAACCAGATTACCCTCTCTATGTCTAATATCAAACGTGGAAAATACACATTGCGGGTAATTAGCTCTTCAGGCCAGGACATATTCCAGCAAGTGATCAATAATCAAAGTAGTAATTTGACACAAACACTGGATCTGCCTGCAACTATTAAAGCTGGTGTTTATAACCTGGTTATAAATGGCGATGGTTACCGCCAAACAAAAACATTTGTTGTTCAGTAGCCTGAATCAATTGACTTAATTTTTCAATAGGAACCCGCGCCAACTGGTGCGGGTTCTTTTTAACGTTGTAATTGTTGATCAGGAGCAAGACAGTAGTTATCCCGTAAAACTACGATATTGCTTTATCCAAATCCTGTTGTCGCCAGTATTGCTACCCTTACCCGGGGTGGTCTTAAACGTGGCCAATTTGGCATACAAGTGGTGAAATTAGCGGGCCAAAAAGTAATCAATCAAGACTGAATGGAACCCGTATTGCGCTTACTCAAATCCTGAACTTTTCCCCGATTAAAGCAGGAGCCTATAGTATAATAGTGGACGTGAAAAGCTACCATGAAAGCAAAATCTTTGTTGCCCATCAAGCCGCAGCCAACCTGTCGTAATTGTCCTAATTCGCTTAAAAACAATAGTGTTTTTACCTGCTAACCTAAAAACATTTACTACGGAATACTTGCATTATTGAAGCCCGCAATATAGATTTGTACTACCTGGTGAAACAGGTTTTCCCATCCAATTTCTTCTGAAATCCGTACCAGCAAGTGATCGAAAGGCGAGAGTTTTGACTTTGTTTTCTCCCTTGTTGCTGCTATTAATTCCAATCCTTTTTAAACCAACAGTGGCATAGTTACAGAGCCGATGGGACCCTTTCCGTAATCTTATTTAAACGATGAAGAAATTCTACTCTCTCGGAATTATTGTACTTTTTACCGTGTCGGCCTGGTCGCAAACACGTAATTGGATTGGAGGAAGCGGGAATTGGAACGACGCATCAAACTGGTCACCAACGGGCCAGCCCACTGACGAAGATGTTGTCGAATTTGCCGGAGCTTCAGCCACGATAAATAATGTCCCCTCCAAAACTTTCAAAGGACTAATCATTACGGGGTGCGACATAATCTTAAATGCTGCTTCAGGTACTACGCGCACCCTTATTTTCGGAACTTCTTCTTCCGATCTCGCTATCAACATTAACACAGGCGCAAGCCTTACAATTGGAAATAATTTAGACGTTGCCTTAATTGAAAATTCCTTCGCCGCAATTGACGGAGCACTGATTGTGGCAACCAATCGCCAATACATTACAAATGCCGACGGACTTACAAGGACTGTTGTTACCGGGGCGGTAATAAATAACGGGGGAAAGATTGTATCTGAAAAAGCTAAGCTCGAATTTGCCGACGGAAGTATATATCAGCATGCAATGAACGGCGGTGCCATTCCTGCTGCAACATGGGCACAAAATTCTACGTGCCATATAACTGGCGTGGTTTCACATGTTCCGGATGGGCAAAACCAGGTTTTTGGAAATTATAAATGGGATTGTTCCAATCAAACTGCAGCGATCTCTGAAATAAATTCTATCCCTTCGGCAATTAATGGTAATCTTGTTATTAATAGCATAGGTGCGGGCACTGATCCTGCCATCTACTTGTTATTACCTGAAAAGGTTAGCATCGGGGGGAATTTTATTTTGCAGAGCGGTGCCTGCGTTTCAAAAGCCATCACAGCATCAATTGATCTTGCAGGCAGTTTTATTATGTCGGGCGGTAGTATAAAAGCCATAGCTACTTCATCAAACGCTACTCTCCAGATCAACTTCAACGGGACAACGAATCAAATATTTTCCAAATCAGGAGGTGCGATCGGAAAAAGTAATGGCACAACTTCAAAAGCTACGGTTAAGTTCTCCGTGCTTGAAAATGCTTCTGTCGATTTTGGTGAATCAATATTGGATGGCGATGCAAGCTTTACGCTGGAGCATGGTGCAAAATTGATAACAGCACATCCGCAGGGAATATCTGCAACTGGTGCAACGGGCTCGATCCAGGTGACGGGTACCCGGACGTATAATGGCGACGCCGATTATGAGTATAACGGATCAGCAAAACAAGTGACGGGGACAGGTCTTCCGTTAGTAGTAAGGCGACTCATTATTGACAACAGCGGGGGAGTACAAACAGAAGCCGGGGTGATTCTTACAAAGCCTCTTGCCGTTAACAGGGAATTGGTTTTGGCAAATGGCTTTCTTCGATCTACATCTGACAACGTGCTCACCATCCTGGATGGTGGGGAAGTATCAGCTTTAAACAACTCTTTTGTAGAGGGACCGATAAGGAAGGCTGGAAATTCTGCTTTTACTTTTCCAACTGGCTGGTCCGGTACCAATGGAGGATTAATCCCGATTGGAATTTCGTCGTTAAGTGCCACATCAATTATCCAGGTCGAGTATAAACGTGCACCGGCCACAAATAAAGGCGCGACAATTAATGCGCCGCTTCATCACATAAGCTATTGCGACTACTGGGAATTATTTTCGGTAAGTGGTGATCCCAGGGCCATTATCACAATGTACAGGAACGCACACAGTAATTGTAATCCTTTTTCAACCGTACAGGATTTCACAACCGTTCGCGTGGCTCGTTCTAACGGAAGTGCGTGGACACAGATAGGAAATGAAGATGGGGGAATGAATGCCGGTACAGGGTATGTCATATCCGACAGCGCAGGTATCGTCATCAATAAAACAGATAAATACTATGCGCTTGGCAATATATCTTCTGCTAAGGATCCCCTGCCGGTTTTTTACGACAGCGTACTGGCCTATGTTAAAAACGCCGGGGTCCAAATTGAGTGGAGCAACTTGACCGAAAGAGATATTGCGACTTATTTTGTAGAACGTTCTCTCAATGGAAGTGACTATAGCATCATCAGTCAACAGTTGCCCAAAAGCAATCGCGACGATAAGGCACGTTATACCAACTTCGATCCTAACCCTGCGCCGGGTGCAAACTATTACCGTATCAAGACGATTGAAAAAAGTACAAAAATAATTTTTAGCAAGATTGTTAAAGTAGAAATAGACAGGCCTGTTCAGAACTTTACGATTTATCCGAATCCACTGGCAGGCAACCATCGGACACTTACTATTGCAGGCATCAGGCAGGGGGCTTATTACCTGCAGATCGTCAATGCAACCGGTCAGTTGGTATATCAGAAAAGTCTCAGCAACCAGGGGAATATCGATACGCAGTTCCTCGATCTACCATCGCATATAAAGAAAGGATTTTATAATGTAATTGTGACAGGAGATAGTTACAGGCAAAGCAAGAGCTTCATTGTTCAGTAACGGTAGAGAGTACCGATAGAGAAAGGGGTGGCCATTCAGTTGTGCCGCCCTTCTCTGCTTATAGGACCACTTGTATTATTTTTACAGGAGGGAGAGAATGCTGCTACCTTAATTTGTCAAGGCTTTTAACAAGACGCTCGTCTTTCGAGATGCCTCTTAATGCCATTATATATCCAACCAGGATTGCAAGCACAAAAACGGAAGTGAGCGCGAAGTTTCCGGCAGAAAATTTTTTTAATTGAGCAAAGTATACCGCGATAAGCCCGATAGAAATAATAATTCCTGCAATTGCAAGCCTCGACTGGGTTTTTCGGTCTTTAAACATAAAAATAGTTACCGCAGCAATAAGCAATGATGCCCCCGTAATCACGAGAAGAAAAAAATTACTTCCTCCGTTCAATTCTTCAAACCGTGACAAGTTGTTTTCGACAATATTGCCTGTATAGAAAGGAAATTTAAAGCTCAGAAAAGAAGCTACAGCCGATAGTAACAACCAGAGGGTCTGCTGTCGTTGAATCATACAGAATTGTTTCTGCCAAATGTAGGAAATATTGATCTTATAAGCTGTTGCCAAAACGTGCAGCCAATTCAGCCCGGGAGTGACCATTTACCTTCCGGTAAATATTCTTGATATGCGAGTTTGAGTGTTTCGACGGAAATAAATATCATTCCGGCGATTTCCTTATAGCTATTGCCTTTAACCAGCAGATTCAGAATTTCCTTTTCTTTTAGCGTAAGGTTCAGGTTTTCTAATTCCAAATGCTTTTTTTGTTGTTTCTGAATCCAGCATTTTGGTGGCAATCATTCCATTCATGGGAGCTTCGCCTTTGCTTACTTCTTCAATTACATCCAGAAATCTGTTGGGGCTGTCTTTCTTTAACAGGTAGCCGCTGACACCGGCCTTAATGACTATAAAAATTTTATTTTTATCTTAAAAGACGGTGAGCATTAAAATCTTTAATGTCAGGCCATTCTTTTTTAATGCTCACAGCGCCTCTAGCACGTTTATTCCCGCATGCCGGAATAAACTATGCAGGTGAAATATTCTGATTTAAGCGAAAGAAATTATCAGGATCATATTTGGTTTTTAAAGCCGCCAGTCGTGAATAATTGTTGCCGTAAGCTTCCTTTACCCGTGCTTCTCCTTCTACCCCCAATGCATTTACATAAACCTTGTTACTGGAGTAGGTTTGCATTGCTTCATAAAACTTCCGTGTCCAGCTCATATTTTTTTCGTCCTCTTCCCGGTTTACCCAATTAGAAATGATTACCAGGTCAAATTCAGATTGGCGATGCGGATAAGAAGTGCCACCCTGCGGTTCGCGGCTGGATGCACCCCCATACATTTCGAGTATTATTGCCGAGCCGGGCGAAGGAACTGAAGTTGCACGGGAAACAATCTCATCAATGGCTTCATCAGAAAGGCTTTTAAGGAAGCCGGACTTCCAGTAATAACGATTCCCATGCGGAAAAGGCCCATCCAGCAGGGTCTGCATTTCAATATATGACTTTTGTTGAAAAAGGTCTGCCAACGGCTCACCAAATTCGCGGAGAGGTTTTAATACCGTTTCCGCTTTTTCAATATCGCCACTATAGCATCCAATCATTGCCACTATTGGCAAGCCATCAGGTGAAGTGAGTAACGCGCAATATAGTGTTAATTCATCCGGCGCTGTCTTCATGAAGTCCCGGTAGAATTGAAGAGTCTCCTTTGCTTTAGTTTGCGGATGAAGGATCATACCTCCTATCACATTGTGCAGTTTGTGTAACTGAAAAGTCATGGAGGTAACGACCCCAAAATTGCCACCGCCTCCTCTTATTCCCCAAAAAAGTTCAGGGGTTTCTTTTAAATTTATTTTTTGCAATTTGCCATCTGATGTTACTATTTCTGACTCAATAAGATTGTCGCAGCTTAATCCATGCTTGCGAACCAGCCATCCTACACCGCCGCCCAGAGTAAGGCCGGCCACACCGGTGGTAGAGATCAACCCGCCTGTTGAGGCCAATCCAAATTTTTGAGTGGCATTATCAAAGTCGCCCCAGGTTGCCCCTGTTTGTACTTCTGCAATTTGTTTATCCGGATCAACCTTCACCGATTTCATAAGCGATAAATCAATCATGATACCATTATCACAAACGGCATTTCCGGTAACATTGTGTCCGCCTCCTTTCACAGAAACAAGAAGGTTATGGTTACGGGCAAAATTTACGGTCAGTATCACATCCTGTGCATTGCGGCAACGGGCAATTACTGCAGGCCGTTTATCAATCATGCCATTCCATACTTTCCTGGCTTCATCATAGCCCGGGCTTTCGGGCACGAGTAATTCGCCTTTGAAAATTGGTGAAAGGGTTTCAATCGAAAAAGTTACCGGCATAATGCCAGTTTTAGGCGTAGTTTCACCGATCATAGTTTTGTGGTTTTATTATTAAATAAATGATGGGATCTTCAGAGATGCGAATAAATCCGATTTTATGAGGGACAGGTTGGAGTTATAAAGCTAAGAGAATAATTTTATTTCAAAATAATTTAATCCACATAGTCCTTGTTGCCGCTGGGGGTTATTGCTTCAGCAAGTTTAGCAAACGCAGGACTGTATTCTAGAAAATACTCATTCATCCTTTTGATTGCCTCAGTCCCAAATAAAATCTTACTCCGGGCAGCTAATTAAAATCTTCCGCGATAAAGGAAGACAATCAAAGAAACTTGGTATAAATACAAAAACCCCACCATGTAATGGAAGGGTTTTAAAGGCTGTTAGGTAATGCCAGCCTGGTTGCCGGGGAAGCGATTTATTTGCTTTTGGTAAAAATTTCAGTTTCGGTCATTTCGCCGTCCTGGATGCGGATTGTCTTAAAAGAGGTATTATCTTCTATTTTGACCAGGTAAACTTTGGCATTTCCCACAGAAACTTCATTTACAAGAAAAATGTTGAAATCGTAGTAGGTGCTTTTTACCATGTGCCGGATTTCTTTGGGCAGCTTATCTTCCTGGTACGTGCGAACTTCTCCAACCGGGCGACCTTTGGGATCATAATACGCTTTGGTCTTAATTCCATCTTCTGTGAAAATGGCTACAAAACCATCTTCAACGGCAAACCAGGATGCCTTGTTTTGTTTGTCATAGCTTTTGCTGAAATTCTTTACAGCTTTCTCATTGATGCTGGATAATGCGGCGCCTGCTGATTCATCAGTTGCCAGGTCTTTGGTAAGATTACCTGCAGGTAAACTGTTAGTTTGTGCAAAGCTAAAACTGGCAAGAGCCAAAAACGGCAGAATCGCCGTAACGTGTTTGAAAAATGAATGTTTCATTGTTTTAAAGGTTTAATGGTTAACAATTTTTGAATAATAAAGTAACAAAGAACTATTTCTATGAAACGGCTGCTTTTTGCAGGGCCCTCTGGAATAACGGAAGAACAGTTTATTTTTTAGAAGAGCAACCGGAACACTTTTTCGAAATTGTGTGATCAGGTATGTAGTCGCAGGTAAGTATTATTAGGGAAACACCTAAAGAGTTTTTTCTTGTATATTTTTTTCTGTACCTTAATAATGACAAAAGAGGTATATGCCCATTCATCCAGCGCCGCATCACTCTTTTGACCGGGATATTATCGACAGGTTAAGGCAGGACGGCATCGACCGGAAAAAAGGAGAGGAACAACTTTTCAGTAGCTACGCCTATTTTATAGAACAGGCCAGGCACAACTTTTCTTTTTCCGAAGACGAGGCCTTTAATATATATGCAGATACGATCCTGGCGGCAATTTCCCAGATTACCGGTGGCTCTTTCGAAGAGCGATCTTCCTTAAAAACGTGGCTTCATCAAATATTTCATAATAAATGTGTTGACCTTGTCCGTAAAAAAGCGACTAATAAAAATAGCGTGAACCGCGCTATGTCCATCCCCGACAGGCTTTTGCAGATGGCAGACACCGCAAAATCTGTGATCCAGCAGATGATGGAAAAAACAGACCGGGAGCTGATCAAGCAAAAGCTAAGGGAAATAGGAGAAAATTGCCGCCAACTGCTGATGCAGTGGGCGGAGGGATACAGCGACAGGGAGATAGCAGAAGCGATGGCGTATAAAACGGCAGACGTGGTAAAGACCAGCCGGTTGCGATGCCTGGACAAACTGCGACAATCATATAAAAACACATAAAAAATAAGTGGTGAGTAATCTGGAACTAATAGAAGCATATTTCAATGAGGAGCTTTCAGCAGAACAAAAGAGTGAGTTTGAATTAAGAATTACAGCAGATCCGGCCTTTGCGGACGAAACGGCATTCTATCTTTCTTCAAAGCAGGCAGCGGCTTCGGAACTGGAAGAAAACAGAAACAGGTTTAAGGGAATATACCAACAATACAAACAGGGAAATGTTCAGCAAGTCGGCAAAGTGACTCCAATACGGAAATTGTGGCCGTGGGTGGCTGCAGCAGCTGTTCTGGCGGGTATCATTCTTGGCTGGTATACTTTTTTTCAGCCGGTTTCTCCAAATGAGCTTGCAGATAGATATATTAAGGAAAATTTTCAGAATCTGGCAGTGAAAATGGGTGGCCGCGAAGACAGTGTGCAAACAGCTCTGAGATTGTACAATGAGGGCAAGAATGGAGAGGCGTTGAAGTATTTTGAAACCATGATTGATCGTGACACTTCGTTTGCTGAGGCAAAAAAATACGCAGGGATTGTGTGTCTTCGGCTCGGGCGATATGATAACGCAGTTAGATACTTCACTCGATTAGAAAACGACACACTTTTTGCCAACCCAGGAAAATTCTATCATGCCCTCACTCTAATGAAGCGCAATCAAGCCGGTGATATCGACACGGCAAAGCAACTGTTGCAGCAGGTGGTGGATCTTGACCTGGACGAAAAGGAAAAGGCAGTAGAATGGTTGAAGAAATGGTAGTCCGTTAAATAATTCACTCCCTGTTAGAAAATTCGCAAGTGTATCAAATTAAAGATCCGGAAAGAAAGGCACATCCATGAATTAAAAAGCCACCCCTTTTATCATCAATAAAAAAATTTAATCATGAAAAAGGTTAAAGCAAAAAATGAGTATGACAAAGACATTCTTGACAAAGGTCACTCCAAAAGAGAACGAAGAGATGAAACAGGATTTACTTTGTTGGATGCTCCTCCGTCCTGGGCTATAAAAGACAATCAATGGGGAGACGAGTATCAATACGAAAGGCAAATTGAAGGTTGGGAAAGATTATGCATAGAAGCCTATTTCAGTGGTTGGGTTGATTTCTTTGACACGGTTATTTACGGACAAAAAATCGACCATACAATTTATTTTGAATGGATAGAAAACATCAAAAGGTATTCATCATTAAAAATTTACCTTGAGCCAGGTATTTACAAAGAGGCAGGTCCGGCTCCGAGGCCGCTACCCCCGCCACCCCCGCCATCATCGTTTGAATCTGCAGTGCCGAAACCTCCACCACCTCCTATGAGCTAGAGCAATTTGGTCATTAAAAGACACTGGATGAAATATTCCTTATACGGATAGGCATGAATAACAAGGGACATATCCTTATTTATTTTCTTTTGTTTCTTGCGCCAATCGCTTCAGGTCAATGCCCTGACAGAAAATTTCTTTTGAAGAGAATAAATTATCTCAGGGATTCTACAAAGGTTTCAACGCATGATCAGCTTGCAATATTGCTTCCTTATGTCGATAGTGTGAATAAATGCCACTATAAAAATGATTCTATTCATGCCCAGCTGTTTCGTAGAATCGGTGCATTGTATTATGAACAAACGGACTATATTAAAGCTTTAGAATATTACCAAGAATACGTACACATTGCCGCTGAGAATGCAGATAAGCCTTCGATGAACATTAGAAATCTGCCGGGTGGCTATTACTGGTTATCGGTCATCTATGATTCATTAAGAATGCTGAATGAAAAATGGAAAGCGTTAGATAACTGCGCTTCGATGGCTGAAAGGATCGGAACGATCGACAGATCGAATTTATATGCTTTGTATAGCCGGATGATCTATTTTATTGACATTGGAGATTATTACCGGTGTATTGACTACGCAAAGAGATGTGAAACCTTGGGGCGAAACTATGCCAGAGAGAATATAGAGGAAGAGCACACGACGGGT
>Ga0207675_100005347_pt1 | contig 12334 bp, 11 predicted proteins | sample KBSSwiS42_FD_184305 | JGI IMG/M metagenome (GOLD analysis project Ga0207675, IMG submission 184305) | Switchgrass rhizosphere microbial communities from Kellogg Biological Station, Michigan, USA - KBS Switchgrass S4-2 (SPAdes) (version 2) | ecosystem: Host-associated > Plants > Roots >...
CGTGACAATGTCAAAGCTGGCGCGCATCGCCCCCATCAGCCGGGAGATGGTTCTCAACTTTGTCGCGCAGACCTCCCTCGGTCTGCCACGCTCGTACTGATGAGCTCGCTGGTTCACTACACCGTCAACGCAGGCGTCGCCCGGCTCACGCTGGACTCGCCGGACAACCGCAACGCGCTGTCCACCGCGCTGGTCAACCAGTTGCACCAAGGCCTCACCGACGCCGCCGAGGAGTCAGGTGTGCGCGCGGTGGTGCTGGCCCACACCGGCGGAACGTTCTGCGCCGGAGCCGATTTGGCCGAGGCTGCGGGCCGCGATCCCGGCGACGTCGCCGTCCACCGCGCCCATGAACTAACCCACCTGTTGCGCCGGATTCTGGAGTTGCCGTTGCCGGTCATCGCCGCCGTCGATGGGCATGTGCGCGCCGGCGGACTGGGTCTGGTCGGTGCGTGCGACATCGCCGTAGCGGGCCCGGCCAGCACCTTCGCACTGACCGAAGCCCGCATCGGCGTTGCGCCGTCGATCATCTCGCTGACGCTGCTGCCGAAGATGACCGCCCGCGCCGCAGGCCGCTACTTCTTGACCGGCGAGGAGTTCGGCGCAGCCGAGGCGGCGGACATCGGGCTGATCACGGTCGCCGCCGACGACGTCGAGGCAGAAGTGTCGGCGCTAGCCGCCACGATCGGGAGGGCGTCGCCGCAGGGACTGGCGGCCTCGAAGGCGCTGACGACGGCGCCGATTCTGGCGGCCTTCGACCGGGACGCGGACGAGCTGACCGAGCAATCGGCGCGGTTGTTCGTCTCCGACGAGGCGCGCGAGGGCATGCTGGCTTTCCTGCAGAAGCGCCCACCGAACTGGGTCGGCTGACTAGACAGCGTTACGCACTTCGTTCGGTCGAAACGTCGACGGTGTTTCCGACGGTGCCGGTGGCACCGGGTGTCTTGTCCCGGCCGCGCCACCGACGACGCAAACCCCTGACGATATCGGGCAGATGTCGCACCGTCTGCCACGGCGCCCACGAGAGATAGAGAACGAACATTGCGAGGCTGAAGAACGTCACGCTCAAGTTGAGCCAGATCATCACATGCAGGACAACCCCGGCAGCAAGTAGCCAATAGCGCAACCGCGGGTTCCACACCAGGATCGCGAGCGCAAACTCGAGCACCAGGGTTCCCCACGTCGCGGCATTGACCAAGACGGCGTTTTCGGCAAGCCATTGAGGCGCCGGCAAAATCGCCCAGTCGTGATACGTCCGCCACGGAAAGGAAACCGCCGAACCCTCATTCCATTCGTCGCCGCGGAGTTTGCTCTGCGCCGAGAAGAAATAGATCAGCGAAAGTTCGACCTGCATCAACCGGACGGGCCATCGCGACCGGCACTCAGCCGACCAGAACCGTCCGCTTCGTCTGCGCTGATCCAGCGACAACGCCGCTCCGCATGCGGAGAGCATCAGGATGAGCGCGGTGATGCTGATGACGTGATCTCCATAGTTGAAGACCGACGGGTTACGTCTGACGAACGACAGGAAAACGATCCAGACAAGTACCGCGGCGAGCCGGCTGTGCCAGCCCACGAGCAGTGACACGGCGGACAGCAAGAGGATGGCCCAGCCGACGAAGAGTGCCGTATCGCTCGTCCAGAACTGGAAAATGCCATACGTGTACGGGTAGATCCAATGAAATTCGGTTGTGGGTTGAGACGGAACCGGTCCGTTCTCACCGAAGAGTTGAGTTAACGACGGCAACAAATCGATTGTCACGTACACCATCAATGCGCCGAACGCTATTCGGACGATCCCGAGCGTGTAGGCGGGTTCGTTGGCGAACCAGAAGGCGCGCCACTTCTCGCCCAGCGAGGCGAGATGCGGTACCACTCGCGGCTGTAGCGGCGACGTCATGGCCGCCCCGTCAGGGCTTCTTCGTACAGCACTTTCGTGCCGGTCTGGCCTTTCGAGGGTTCTCCCGGCAGGGGCAAAACCCGGTAGTGAAACATCATCACGACCCTGACCGGCCGATCCGACGGTCCGGTGACTTCGTTGACGACCCAGTGGGCAAAGTCCTTGCGCCCGTCCTGTTGACGTGTCGCCTGCAGCGTCATCAGTTCCCAACGATCGGGCAAGACGATCTTCTCCAGCGGAGAGCGGGGTACCAGCTTCCAGGTGCGCGTGCTGCCGTCGGCCATCGTGACCTGCACCTCGAAATCCTCCACTCTGTTGTTCAAATTCCTCGCGAACATCGCCCATGGGACGTTGATGTCGAGCGCGTTGGCCGGTTCCACGATGTTCATCAATCCCCGCCGGATCGGCGAGTCGGGCACGCTCCAGATCAGTTGGACACCCAAGATCACGACCACGATCGCGCTGATGACCCAGACGCCGATCGAAGATTCCTCAAACCGCTGCTGCAGTGAGCGGCGCCTCACCGGGCTCCCGGGCTCCTGACATGCCTGCCGCTCCTCGCCCTGCGACGTGGAAGAAGCAGCGCCGGCTTCCGAACCCGCCGGCGCAGGGTCGCGGTCAGTTTCGCTGTCGTCCATCGAAGGCAACCTGGCCATCACGAACAGCATAGTCAGACGCCTCTGCGCTGGCGATTGCGGCTACTCTGCCCGAAAAGGTTGATTACCGGGGCCTTGTAGGCACGCAATTGGTATCCGATTTGTTGACCACCGTGCCCGAGGCTGGAAGCGTTTGGGCATGGCGGCATCCCCCGGACAGCGGACCCCGACATCGGCAACACAACCATGAGGGGCGATGTTCTCATCACCGGCGCGACCGGCACGCTCGGGCACCGAGTGGTCGGTGAAGCCACCGAAGCCGGCCACAAGGTCCGCGCGCTGAGCAGAAAGCCTCGCGTCGGGTACACCGGCGTCCACTGGGCGCAAGGTGACCTCCTCAGCGGCGACGGCATCGACGCCGCCTTGGACGGCATCGACACCGTCATCCACTGCGCCACCCAGGGCACCCGCAAGGACGTCGTATCCGCCGGCAACCTCATCGCCGCCGCGCGCCGGGCTGGAACGGCCAACATCATCTACGTGTCGATCGTCGGCATCAACCGCATCCCGCTGCCCTATTACAAGGCCAAGCTGCGCGTCGAGGAAGCACTGAGCGCGTCCGGGCTCGGCCACACGATCATCCGAGTGACGCAGTTCCACGACCTCATCGAGACGATCTTCTCGATCCAGCGATTCTCGCCTGCGCTGATCGCGATCAAGGATGTGCGCTTCCAGCCCATCGACACCCGCGATGTCGCGGCCCACCTTGTGTCCCTCATCGACGAAGGCGCCGCGGGTCGCGTCGACGACATCGGCGGGCCTGCAGTCTTCGACCACGACGAGCTGGGCCGCATGTACCTCATTTCCCGCAACAGCCGTCGACGCGTGCTGTCGCTGCCAGTGCCCGGTGGCATCGTCGCAGCCCTGAAGTCCGGGGCCAACCTCGTACCGGCAAACCCGATCGGGACAATCGGTTTCGCTGAGCACCTGGCGCGAACAACGTGATCTTCCTGTGCTTCTCTCTGGCTTCAACGTAGGCTCATCACTGATGAGCACTCCCGTATCGCGAAACGGCTCTGAGGCCGCTGCGGACACCGATCGAATCGAGGTGGCGCAGTTGCTCACCGATGCCGCCGCCCAGGGTCAGCTTCAGCTGAGCGACTACGAGGATCGTCTGACCAGGGCGTATGCCGCTCAAACGTATGAGGAACTCGACCGGATCAGCGCCGACCTGCCGGGCGCCATAACTCGGGCACGCAGTGGCGGTCCTTGCAGGCCCGCGCCGTCGACATTGCTGTTGGCCATCATGAGCGGCTTCGAGCGCCGCGGCCGCTGGAACGTGCCGAAGCGCATGACCACCTTCGCTCTGTGGGGCGGCGGCGTGGTGGATTTGCGGTACGCCGACTTCACGTCACCCGAGGTGGAGATCCACTCGTACTCGATCATGGGTGGCCAGACCATCCTGGTGCCGCCCGAGGTGAACGTCGATCTGCACGGCGTCGGTGTGATGGGCACGTTCGACCAGACCGTCGATGGCGAAGGATCCCCGGGAGCGCCGTGCGTGCGAATCCGCGGCTTTTCGCTGTGGGGCAGCGTCGGCGTCAAGCGCAAGAAGCGCAAGGCCGTCTAGCGTCACCTAGGCTGAGCCTGCCTAACGCCGTCGCCGCGAACGCAGATAGTCGCCGACCACGGCGGCGCCCAAGCCGTCCAGATCGGGCACCACGACCCTGCCCTCCACGCGCCGCGCGACCTGGTCGATGAATCGCGCCAGGCCGGGGTCGGTGCCGAGCCGGAAGATCGTCACCTGCGCGCCGAGGCTCGCGACGTCGTCGAAGCCCTTCACTGTGTGCGCGATGGTCCGCGGGTGCGGCGGGTAATCGAAAAATACAGCAGAACCCTCGCCGTCGACGTCCTCCAGGTGCGCCGTCGGTTCACCGTCGGTGACGACGAGCACCACCGGTTGCGCATTGGGATGGCGGCGCAGATGCCGTCCAGCGAGGGCAAGCGCGTGATGCAGATTGGTGCCCTGCTCGTAGACGCCTTCCAGCCCGGTCAGCTCGGCGGCCGTCACCGTTCGCGCGTAGCGGCCAAAGGCGATGATCTGCAACGCATCCGAGCGGAACCGGGTGCTGACCAGGTGATTGAGCGCCAAGGCCGTGCGCTTCATCGGCAGCCAGCGGTTCTCCATCACCATTGAGAACGACGTGTCCACCAGCAGCGCCACCGCCGCCTGCGTACGGGTCTCGGTCTCGGAGATCTCGACGTCCTCGACCGTGATCCTCAGCGGCCTCTCAGCCACGCCCATACCGGCCTGGCGCAGCACCGCGTTGGTCAACGTTCGCGTGACGTTCCACGGCTCGGTGTCACCGAACTGCCATGGCCGTGTCGCGCCGGTCAGCTCGCCCGCGGCACCCGCACGGCGGGTGTCCCGCTCACCATGGCGGCCTGAAAGCTGTTGCGCCACGTCGTGTAACGCCGTGTGACCCAGCTGGCGCATTGCCTTCGGGGAGAGTCGCCACTGTCCGTCGGAACCGCGGTTCAGGAAGCCCTGATTGACCAGCGCCCGCTCGAGTTCGGCGAGCGTCTTGGCATCGACAGCCGCGTCCTCGCCCAGTTGGCGCGCCAGCATGTCGAGGTCGACATCTTCCATCGTGGCACCGGCGTAGCTTTGCGAGAGCGCCTCCGCGAGCTGCTCGAGCTCAGCGATGTCGGCGAGCGCCTGGGTGCCCTCGCCCATCCCCATCGGGTTGTCGCCCGAGAACTTTGACGAGCCCGTCCAGTCCTCCCCCGGCCGGGCCGCCTGCAGGTGCGAGTCGAGGCGGTTCAGCGCATTCATCAGCGACGGCGATCCGAAAGCCTGTTGCGCCAACGCATCCAATTCGGCGCGCTGCTCGGCCGATAGGCTGTTGCGGAAGCGCTGCGCGGCCGCAGCCCGCTGAGCCAGCGAGTCGAGCAGTTCGTCGACATTCTGCGGGTTCTCCGGGAAGAACTCGCCGTGCTTCTTCATGAAGTCATCAAAATCTTGCTGGGTGTCCTCGCCGCGAGAATGCTTGTCCAGCAAGTCATTAAGGTCGTCGAGCATCTCGTTGACGCGCTGACGGTCCTCGTCCGTCGCGTTCTCCAGTGCCTGCTTCATCCCGGCGAAGCGCTGATCGAGCATCTCCCGGCCCAGCAGATCCTTGATCTGCTCGTACTTTTCGCGCGCCTCCTGGCTGCGCCAGTCATAGTCCGACAGCTCCTGCACGGCCTTGGCAGGCGACGGCGGCAGCGACTCGATCCGCATCTCGTTGAATCGGGCGTCGTCGTCGAGCGCTCGGGCCAACTCCTTGCGCTCGGCCAGTACCGCCTCGTCGAGCAGCTTCTTGATCTCCTGCAAGGTGCCGTCAAGGTTATTGCGCTGCAACAGCTCCCGGCGCCGGCGGTTCGCCTCGGCGGCCAACCTGTCTGCGCCGCGCATGTTTCTGGTGCCGCGCCGCATCAGCTCGGAGAGCGCCCGCCGCGGCGAGCTGCCCTCCATCACATCCTGGCCGATCTGCTCCAGCGCCTCGCGTAGGTCTACGGGTGGCGCCAGCGGGTCGGGCCCGCCGCTGTAGGCCGAATATCGCGACGACCGCCCGTGTCGGTGTTTAGCCATAGACGGTTTCGCCTTCGCCAGACACCTTGTCGATCCGCTTGGCTAGGTACAGTGCCTCCAGCGCCAGTTCGACCGCCGCCGCGCGCTCGCCGTCGGAATGCGCGCCGAGGCGCTGCTGAACCTGGGCGATCGCGGGCACTTCGGGCACCGCATCCAGAACGGCCCTCGCCGATACCCGCTCACCGGTGGTTACCGCCGAACCGCTCTCGATCGCGGTCACCAGCGGTCCGACGTCGATGCCGCCCAACAGCCGCTGCGCGGTGTCCGCGGTCGCCCGCCGCAGCAGGTGCTCGAGCACCGCCTGCTCACGTCCCTCCTCGCCGGACTCGAACTCCAACTTGCCCCGCAGCACGTCGATCACGGTGCCCAGATCGCACACCCGCGCCACCGGATCCTGCTCGCCGAGCACAGCGGAGCGGTGCCGGGCAGCAGCGGCGACGGTCTCCGCGGCGGCGATCGCGAACCGCGCCGACACGCCTGACCGCTGATCGATCGAATGCGACTCGCGCAGGTGGCGGGCGAACCGGGCGAGCACGTGCAGCAGATACTCGGGCACCTCTGCGGCCAGATGCGACTCCTGCTTGATGACGCCCACCTCCGCCTCGAGCTCCAGCGGGTAGTGGGTGCGGATCTCGGCGCCGAACCGGTCCTTCAGCGGGGTGATGATGCGGCCGCGGTTGGTGTAGTCCTCGGGGTTGGCGCTGGCGGCGACGAGCACGTCGAGCGGCAGCCGCAGCGTGTAGCCGCGCACCTGAATGTCGCGCTCCTCCATCACGTTCAGCATCGACACCTGGATACGCTCGGCCAGGTCGGGCAGCTCGTTGATGGCGACGACGCCCCTGTGTGCCCGCGGGATCAGGCCGTAGGCGATGGTCTCCGGATCGCCGAGGCTGCGGCCCTCTGCCACCTTGATCGGGTCTATGTCACCGACCAGGTCGGCCACGCTGGTGTCGGGAGTGGCCAGTTTCTCGGTGTAGCGCTCGCTGCGGTGCCGCCACGCGACGGGCAGGTCGTCGCCGAGCTCGGCGGCGCGGCGGATCGACTCGGGAGTGATCGGGGTGTATGGATGCTCGCCCAGCTCGGCGCCGTCGATCACCGGCGTCCACTCGTCGAGCAGGCCGGTGAGCGCTCGCAGCAGCCGGGTCTTGCCCTGTCCGCGTTCGCCGAGCAGCACGACGTCGTGTCCGGCGATGAGGGCCCGCTCCAGCTGGGGAATCACGGTGTCTTCGAAGCCGAGAATGCCGGGCCAGGCATCGCGGCCATCGGCGAGCGCGGCCAGCAAGTTCTCCCGGATTTCGGCTTTGACGCCCCGCTCGCGATGACCGGAGGCTTTCAGCTCGCCGACGGTCCGGGGCAGATCATGGGGTTGGGTCACCTCTCCACGCTACGACTGCTGTCGACTTCCCGCGCGTGGGCCCACGCGCAAGCTGGGACGACCGCGTCTGCACACGACATGCCACCAAGGGTTGGCATATTGCGGCCGCTCGGCGGCGGACTCGCGACGCCTCATTCTGGGAGTTCGTTGCCTTTGATGAGATCGACAAGGTTCGCACGGGTGAATGTCGGATCGAAGTACGCCAATATGTCGGCGTTCATCGTGCCGAACGTTGTTCCCGGCCGGTCCTTCATTCCTTCATGAAAGGCGCGGAGGATTCCATCGGTGAAACCGGTCCTTGGGTGGGTGCTGATCACCTCCGCGATCTCTTCGGCGCTTAGCCCGTCAATGGCTGCACCGACCACGTCGGTCGCTACCCCGGCGATCAGCAGCGCGATCTCAGGTTCCAACCGGTCGGGTATTTCCCGCGTGGTGTGCAGCGCCACGGCGAGCCAGACTTTCCGCGCCGCCTGGTGAGAGTAGCCGCGCTCCAACAGGAACGTCCGCGCCGCGTCGGCGCCGTCGAGTTCGAACCGCTGATCGGTCCTGCGGAACTTCGGGGTCAGGCCCAAGTCATGGAACATGGCCGCCACATACAGCAGTTCAGGATCCGGCTCCAAGCCGAGGCGAACACCGTGCAGCATGCCCCACAAATATGCCCTGCGGGAGTGATTGAACAACAGTTCGTCGGTAGCGGCACCCACCAGTTCGGTGGCTTCCCGCACAACAGCGGAGTCGGGGATGAGCACTCCTGCAATGATTTCAGTCATAGTTCCTGCCTGTGATGATCGACGTTCACAGTGACTTAACCGTCATCGGTGATCCGGATGATGGTCTTGCCGCCAGTGCGGTGGGCCGGGTCGAAAGCCGAAGCCGCCTCTGCGAGAGGACACACCGCACCGAGCAAAGGCATCAGTCGTCCGTCTCGCAGCCTGAGTTCGAGCGCGGCGAGGTGAGCGCGATCGGGTTCGACGACAAAGAAGATCGCGCGTCCGTTGTCGGGCCGCACTCGCGGTGGTTCGGCGACGGTTACCAACACGCCGCCCGAGCGGACCAGTGTGGCGGACCGATCGAGAACATCACCGCCGAAGACGTCGAGCACCATGTCGACTTCGCCGACGTCTTCCAGTCGATCGCCCTGCATGTCCAGGAAGGCGTGCGCCTTTAGACCGAGCACTGTCTCCCTCTGCTGCGCTCTGCCACTACCGATCACGCGGGCTCCCGCCTCGAGTGCCAGCTGCACCGCGATCGATCCAACAGCGCCTGCTGCGCCATGAATCAGGACGGTCTGCCCCGCCATGAGATGTCCATGGTCGAACAACGCCTGCCATGCGGTCAGCCCGGAGATCGGCACGGCCGCAGCGACCGTATGGTCGATGGATGCCGACAGCGGCGCAAGGTTACGGGCCTCTACCGCAACGTATTCGGCAAGCGTGCCGTTGCGGGTCCAGTCGGTCAGCCCGAAGACTCGTTGGCCGACCGTAAGGCCGGTGGTGCCGTAACCGAGCTCGGCGACGACTCCTGATACCTCGTGCCCTGGAATGGTCGGGGTCCGGTCCCGGCCAGCGCGGTCGGTCCACGTTCCCGGCCAGTCGAGCTCGCCCGGGGTGAAACCCGCCGCGCGCACCCGGACGACCACATCATTCTCTGCCGCGTGCGGATCCGGCACCTCGGCTAACGAAAGGCCACTGATACCGGCACCACGGTCACGGGCGATAAGCGCTTGCATGGCCCTCAGTCTGCGTGCCGGCGGGCGCTTGGGTGGCGCAGATGGTCGCGGGTCGTGAGTTCGCCAGGGTCAAACATGGTGATCATGTCGACACAGGGAACGCAAATGCACACGGCGACGAACCTGCTCCAGGTACCCGAGTCCAGATTCGCGAAGCATCGGTTGAACGCCTCACATTCCCCATTCCTCTCCCAGCGGGCAGCGGTTGCGCAACTCATCAGGGAGGAACTGACGTCGGCGTGACGGCGCATCACCTGCGGCTGACTCAATGTGCGAAGTGACGGGCGCCGGTCAGGTAGAGCGTGATGCCGGCCTTCGCGGCGGCCTCTGTCACGACGTCGTCGCGCATCGACCCTCCGGGATGCACGATCGCCTTCACACCGGCGTCGGTCAGTGTCTCCAGCCCGTCGGGGAACGGGAAGAACGCGTCGGACGCCGCGACGGCGCCGACGACCCTGTCGCCGCCCCGCTCGACGGCCAGCCTCGCCGCGTCGACGCGGTTCACCTGGCCCATGCCAACGCCGACGGTGGCGCCGCCCTTGCCGATGACGATCGCGTTGGACTTCACCGCCCGGCACGTCCGCCACACGAACTTCAGATCCGCCAGTGTCTCCGGGTCGGCGGGCGACCCGGTGGCCAGTGTCCAGTTCAGCGGGTCGTCGCCAGGGGCGTCGATCGCGTCGCGCTGTTGCAGCAGCAGGCCACCGCCGATCTGCCGGAACTCGGCACCGCCCTGCTGGGGCTCAGAAGCGACGAGCACGCGAATATTCTTCTTGCGCGCAAGCACTTCCACCGCGCCGGGTTCATACGCGGGCGCGATGATGACCTCGGTGAAGATGTCGGCGACGGTTTCCGCCATCTCCACGCTGACTGCCGTGTTCGCGGCGATCACACCGCCGAACGCGGACAGCGGGTCGCATTCGTGGGCCTTGCGGTGAGCGTCGGCCACCGAGACCGAGGAGACAGCGATGCCGCACGGGTTGGCGTGCTTGATGATCGCCACGCAGATCTCTTCGTGGTCGAACGCGGCCCGCCAGGCGGCGTCGACGTCCGTGTAGTTGTTGTAGGACATTTCTTTTCCGTGCAGTTGCTCGGCCTGAGCCACGCCCGGCCACACGGCGTCGTTGCGGTACAGCGCGGCCTGCTGATGCGGGTTCTCCCCGTAGCGCAGCACGGCGGCGCGCCGCCACGTCGCACCCACCCATGGCGGCAACGGCTGATGAGGATCCTCGGGAGCCAGCACCGACCCCATCCACGACGCCACCGCCACGTCGTACTCGGCTGTATGCCGAAAGGCCATCGACGCCAGCTTCTTCCGTTCCTCAAGAGTGAACCCTCCCGCCCGCACCGCGGCCAGCACACCGTCGTAGCCCAACGGGTCCACCACCACCGCCACACTCGGATGGTTCTTCGCGGCGGCGCGCACCATCGACGGGCCGCCGATGTCGATCTGCTCGACGCACTCGTCGATACTGGCGCCTGAGTCGACGGTCTCGGTGAATGGGTACAGGTTGGCGACCACGAGTTCGAATGCGGCGATGCCGAGTTCGGCCAGCGCCGAAACATGTTCGGGTTTGCGCTGATCGGCGAGCAGGCCGGCATGCACGTGCGGGTGCAGGGTCTTGACCCGGCCGTCGAGCACCTCGGGAAAGCCGGTGACCTCCTCGACGGCGGTGACCGGAACACCGGCGCCCGCAATGGTTTTGGCCGTCGACCCGGTGGAAACGATGTCGACTCCGGCGTCGTGCAGGCCGCGGGCCAGCTCGGCGAGGCCGGTCTTGTCGTAGACGCTGATCAATGCGCGCCGGATCGGCCGGCGCCCGGCTTGATTGTCATGCTCCTCGGGTCCGCCGAGAGTCATCCTATGGTCGCCTTTCCTCCGGTACAGGTCACGCCGCGAGTGGCCAGCGCTTCCAAAACGTCCACCAGCAGCCGTCGTTCAACGACCTTGATCCGCTCGTGCAGGGTGGCTTCGTCGTCGTTGTCGAGAACGCGAACCGGCTGCTGAGCCAGAATCGGCCCGGTGTCGGTGCCCGCGTCGACGATATGCACCGTGCAGCCGGTCACCTTCACGCCATACGCCAGAGCGGCAGGCACGGCGTGCGCGCCGGGAAATGCAGGCAGCAACGCCGGGTGGGTATTCACCACGCGACCGGGAAACCGGGAAAGAAACTGCGGTCCAAGGATTTTCATGAATCCGGCCGATACCACCAAATCCGGCTCGTGCGCAGCGGTGGCTTCGGTGACCGCGGTGTCCCACGCGTCGCGGTCGGGGTAATCGCCCAACCGCACGGTGTAGCTCGGTACCGATGCCTCGGTGGCGATCTGAAGGGCCTTACAGTCCCGGTCAGCGCCGACCGCTACCACCCGGGCCGGGTAGTCGCCGACGGCCGCCTCCAGCAGGGACGCGAGCAGCGAACCGGTTCCGGAGGCCAGCACGACCAGCCGCGCCGGTGCACTCGGAGGCACACGGAGCGGTTGCTGCACGCCTCGACAATAGTGGGTGCCTAATCGGCGGCGGTTTCACTCTTACCATCACGGGTCGCGCGCGGTGTGGCGTCGTCGTCAGCAACGAAGTGATCCTCCGGGTCCTCCGGATACTCCTCATCCACCGGCGGCCCGGGGTCGACGGGCACCACCGCGTCGCCTTCGGGCTCGTCCTCGACCATTTCATGCTGGGCCTCGGGCTCATCCTCGGCCATTTCAGGCTCGAGTTCGGGTTCGTCCTCGACCATTTCGGGCGCGGGTTCGGGCACCCGCTTGGCCCGCTTGGGCCGTCGCGCAATGCCGCCGGACATCGCCACCGTCAGCGCACCGATGCCGACGAACCACACAAAGACGGCGGGTGCGAACGTGACCTGGTCGACGCCGACGTCACCGAAGTTGCCCAGTCGGCCGCCGCCGGCCAAACCGAGCAGCGCCATGACCAACGCCGCGACGGCGGCGGCGACGATCAGCTTGCCCAGCGCAGGCAACAACGGCAGCGGCCGCCGCGCGCATTGCTGCCCGACTGCGACCGCGGATGCCGCCGCGACGATCAGCAGCGCCACCCACACCGGGCCGAGCGGTGGTGACGGCACCGCCGCCAGCACCGGCAGCGCCG
>Ga0207675_100005350_pt1 | contig 12328 bp, 17 predicted proteins | sample KBSSwiS42_FD_184305 | JGI IMG/M metagenome (GOLD analysis project Ga0207675, IMG submission 184305) | Switchgrass rhizosphere microbial communities from Kellogg Biological Station, Michigan, USA - KBS Switchgrass S4-2 (SPAdes) (version 2) | ecosystem: Host-associated > Plants > Roots >...
TTTTGCACCGGATTCAAACAGAAAAATGGGCAGCGCCCTTCAAGAGGACGCTGCCCCAAGCTCGAAAGGAGGTTTACATAAGGAACGGGCTCTCGTTAGACCTGTTCCCCAATGGTGACCGCCTGGCGATATATTCTTATGGATATAACGAACGGTCAAGCAATTTCTTGTACTGCCGTTTCCTGCATCGGGTCAGGTCGATCGAACGTGGAACGCAGTCCCAAGCGGGCACCGCTCAACTGCCGCTCATCAACTCCGAGAAATTGCGCAACTCCTTGGCCACGCTTGCACTCGCCTTTTCTTCCATTGCGCTATAGCGCTGCAGCACTTCCTTGCCGAACTCGGTTACGGCGGCGCCGCCCCCGGCCTTGCCCCCCGTCAGAGTTACGACCACCGGGGACTTGAACGCCTGGTTCATCGTGTCCACCAGAAGCCACGCGCGCCTGTAGGACATTTCCATTTGGCGCGCCGCGGCGGAAATGGAACCAGTCTCGTCGATTGCGCGCAGCAAGTCGGCCTTGCCCGGCCCCATCGCTATCGCCTTGCGGAACATGATTCGGATCTGCGGCCTGGGGTCCTGCTTCGGCGGCTTCCTGGAGGAAGAAGGCTTTGCCATGCGCATCGGTAGATCAGGACCAGCGGTCCGCGGCCGCATCGTCGGCAGTGCGGGCATCGACCCAACGCCCGCCATCCGGCGTCTTCTCTTTCTTCCAGAACGGCGCGCGCGTCTTGAGGTAATCCATCAGAAATTCGCAGGCCTGGAATGCCTCACCGCGATGTGCGCTCGTTACCACGACCAGCACGATCTGATCGGTCGGTTTGAGCGTGCCCACGCGGTGGATCACCAGCGCATCGTAGAGGTCCCAGCGCGCCCTTGCCTCCTCGACTATTTTCTCCAGAGCCTTTTCGGTCATGCCGGGATAGTGCTCGAGGGTCATGTCGGCAACGACCGCGCCGTCGTTCAGGTCGCGCACCACGCCGACGAAGCTCGCAATAGCCCCGATCCTGGGATTGCCGCGACGCATGGCGGCCATCTCCACGCCTGCGTCAAAATCCGCAGTTTGCACGCGCACCGGCACGTCAGCCTCCGGTTACGGGCGGAAAAAAAGCCACTTCATCGCCATCGCCGATTGTCGTAGCGGCCGTCGCCATGTCCTGATTGACGGCAATGCGCACCGGCTTGCCAGGCGCAAGTTCCCGTTCCCAAGGTTCTCCGCGGCTACGAAGCCACGCACCCAGGCCGGCGACATCTTTTACCTCTGCTGGCAACTCGACTCGTTCGCTCGCGCGACCGAATACCTCGCGTAACCGGGCGAAATAAAGCACTTCTATGGTGGCGATCCGGGAATCGTTCGGTTTCATGCGCGGATTATCGCCTGTTTACTGCGTATTTGCAGGCATGGCCCTGGGGCATCCCCAAACATCTCTTCTCCGATCTTCGGTTGTTGTTGCTCGGTATCTCCTTATGGGGGATATAAGATTCAATCCGGGGTGAAATTCATTGCGACCCCATTGATGCAATAGCGCAGATGGGTTGGAGGGGGACCATCCTCGAAGACATGTCCCAGATGGCTTCCGCAGGTGGCGCAATTGACTTCCGTGCGGACCATGCCAAGGCTCTCGTCCGTCGAGGTATCAACGGATCCTTCGACCGGATCGTTGAAGCTCGGCCATCCCGTCCCGCTTTCGAATTTTCGCTTCGATTCGAACAAGGGTTGACCACAGCCAACGCATGAAAACGTGCCGGATCGCTTTTCCAGGAGCAATGCACAGCTCCCGGGCGCTTCGGTCCCATGCAACCGCATCACCTGATATTGCTCTGGCGTGAGGATGCGTCGCCATTCCGCATCGCTTCGTTTTACGGCGTACGACTTGTCCATGGTGCGTACCTCCTCGAATCGGCAATCTTGGGACGGCAGGCCGTCCTTCAAGATCTCCCGCCGTTTGTTTTTCTTGTGCCCTTCGCTGTCAAACCTCGCAAGCCCTTTGTGCGAGAGCCCGGTAGCGACCGTTGAACACCAGTTTGAGCGAGCGCGCTTCGAGATCGAATCAGGCCGGACCGGGCGTGAAGGTCATTGCGATGCCATTCATGCAATAACGCAGGCCCGTGGGCGGCGGCCCATCGTTGAAAACATGTCCCAGGTGGCTACCGCATCGACGGCAATGAACTGCCGTGCGAGACATGCCGAAGGAGCGATCTTCGGTGGAGCCCACGGCGTTCTCGAGGGGCGCCCAGAAGCTGGGCCAACCCGTGTGGCTTTCGAACTTTGTTTTCGACGAATAGACAGGCAGTTGGCAGCCGGCGCAAGAGAATATGCCTGCCCGATGCTCGTTGTTGAGCGGGCTGGAAAAGGCCCTTTCGGTTCCTTCCTTCCTCAGCACTGTGTATTGTTCCGGCGTCAGCAGTTTTTTCCATTCCGCATCCGAATGGGTGACTTCGAATTTCTCGGCAGCGGTCGCCGGCGCTGTTGGCCAGTACTGCCTGGCCGCCAGGACCGCCAACCCTCCGGCACCCGCCATCAGGAAGTATCTGCGTTTCATCATTGCGTGTCCTTCTCGAAAATTGACGGATTCTACGACCCGATGCGTCCGATATACGTTCAAACCGGATATGTGGATGCGCCACCCACTTTACAACCGGGGTGACGGGAGATCCCCAGTCGGCTGCTGCGGCTCGCCGGTCTCCAGTTTCCCGCGCCTGGCCACGTACTGATGGTTCGTCGAATGCGTGCCGCGCCCACGAACAATGTGCCAGATCAGCGCCACCGGCGTGCCGAGGCCGATGATCCAGTGCAGGGTGCTGATGACAGGGCGCGCTTCCTCGTCGCCCCAGTAGTACAACGCATAACCTGAAAGGGTCAATAGCAAGAGGATCGCAACGACGACGATGCCGGCCAGCAGATTCTTGCGTTGATGCCATCCGACGCGCACGTGAATCGGCAGGAGCGATCCGGCGACGATTAGCATGAGCATCGCGCTGGCACCGTGCAGGCGCAACCACCACGCCTCGGAAGGATGCGGGGGTTCGCCGAACTCTCCGTGCTCTCGCAGGAAGAAGCGGAACACCAGCCAGATCGCGCCAGTCACGAACAGCGCGGCGCCGCTCCAGTACACCCAGTGTCGATGACCTCGAGAGAGTCGCATCGCCGATCTACTTTTTTTCGACGGTGATCAAGTCGCCTTTGTTGCCTCCTTCGATTGCCATCAGATAGGTGATCACGTCCATCCGTTTTTCCTTGAGACGCTGGAGATTAGATCGATAGGGGTCCATTTCCCGTCATATTCTCATGAATAACACAGCAAGAAATGCCATCCTGCGCAGGACTCTCTGGCGAACGTCTGCGGGGATTTGTACACGTTCAGCATGCCGAATCCTTTGGTGCGCGAACCGTCAGGCGAGTCCGAGGTGCCTGAACAGAAACCCAGTTATTGCGGCATGGTCGTCGAGGTGATATGAAGGCAGCGCGGTCTTGACTGTGGTGTCAGTCGCCAGCGCCACGATATTGGGATCGTCGGGAAACAGCAGCGGTGTGCCGGCCGCCGCCCGATGGACCTCCATCTTGGGGATCGGTTCCTTTTTGAATCCGTCCACCAGCACCAGATCGCACGGGGCGAGCGCCTGAAGCAACGCTGCCAGGGCAGGCTCGGATTCACCCCTGAGTTCGTGCATCAAGGCCCAGCGCACATCGGAACTGATTAGCACCTCGCTTGCGCCCGCCTGCCGATGACGGTACGAATCTTTTCCGGGCCGGTCGATGTCGAAAGCGTGATGGGCGTGCTTGACGACCGAAACCTTGAGTCCGCGCGCAACCAGCAGCGGAAGCAAGTTCTCGATCAGCGTGGTCTTGCCGTTGTCCGAGTAGGCAGCGAAACCGAAGACTTTCAAGAGATTCGCGCTAAGATGGAATGGTTGTTCTGTCGTTGGAATTATAAGGATCGGAGGGCAACATGCGTAACGCCATCAAGTCTTTTACCGTAGCGCTAACGCTTGTGCTGCTGGCAGCCGGCCCGGCCTTCGCTCATCACGGCTGGAGCGAATACGACATGGGCAAACCTGTGACCCTGGCAGGGACCATTACCGAGGTCGCCTATAGCTATCCACATGCCACCGTTAAACTCGAGGTTGCGGGCAAGAGCTGGCTGGCAGTGCTGGCACCCCCTTCGCGCATGTCGTCCCGCGGCATCGCCGGCACCGACATCAAGGCCGGCATGCAGGCGACGGTAGAAGGTTATCCGAAGCGCGACGACCCTGCCGAAATGCGCGCGGAACGCATTACCCTGGGCGGCAAAGTCTACGAACTGCGTTAATGGCTAACGCCGACGCGTTGTTGGGGGCAATCGAGGAAGGCGGCATCGGCTCGGCGATGCGGGACTCCTTGTGGCTGTTTCCCGTGGTCGAAACAGTTCACATCGTCGGATTCGCAATCCTGGTCGGAGCGATCATCGCGTTCGACCTTCGCATCCTGGGCGTGTCCAAGCGCATTTCGGTCCGGTTACTGGCGCGCCATCTGTTGCCGTGGTCGCTCGCGGCGCTGCTGCTCATCGTACCCACGGGCGTCATGATGTTTGCCTCGGAGGCATCGGATCTCGTGGGCAACCGTGCGTTTGTCACCAAGATGTTGCTGCTGATGCTTGCGGGCGCCAACGCCGCCGCTTTCCATCTCGGCTCGTTTCGCGACGCGGAGTTGTGGGACCAAAATACGTCCTCGCCTCCGGGCGCGAAACTGCATGCCCTGGCTTCCATCCTGATCTGGGTCGGCGTCATTACTTGCGGGCGGTTTATCGCTTACCTTTGACCTGACTTACCCTTGAATCCAGGGGCATCCGGCCCCAGCGTCATGTACTATCGAATATAATGGTGCTGCGGACGCGAGCGGCTGCGTTCGCTGGCACAACAACAACCGCAAACGCTCGAAATACACAGGATGACCAATCCGCACAACACTGCGAATGCATGGAACACTGCCGATGCGCCACCGCCGGCACTGGTGGACACACGCGGACGCGCTCTGCGCGACCTGCGCATATCCGTCACCGACCGCTGCAATTTCCGTTGCACGTATTGCATGCCAAAGGAGGTTTACGGCCGCGATTTCCAGTTCCTGGAGCGTTCACAGTTGCTGAGTTTCGATGAGATCCACCGCCTGGTGAAGGTGTTCCGTGCGCATGGAGTCGAAAAAGTGCGAATCACCGGCGGCGAGCCGCTGGTGCGCCGGCAACTGGAAAAACTGATTGCGATGCTGGCGCAGGAACCCGGCCTGGATCTGACGCTTACCACGAATGGATCCCTGCTCAAGCAGAAGGCGCAGGCACTAAAGGATGCCGGCCTGAACCGCGTCACCGTGAGTCTCGACTCGCTGGACGATGGCGTGTTCAAGGCGATGAACGACGTGGATTTCCCGGTCGCGAAAGTACTCGAGGGGATCGAGGAAGCCGATCGCGTCGGGCTCAAACCGCTGAAGATCAATATGGTGGTGAAACGTGAAACCAATGATCAGCACGTCATCGACATGGCGCGCTACTTCAAGGGCAGCGGGCACATTCTGCGCTTCATCGAATTCATGGACGTCGGCCATACCAATGGCTGGAAAATGAGCCACGTGGTGCCATCCCGGGAACTGGTATCGCACATCAACGCCCTCTTCCCCATCGAGCCGGTCGACCCCAACTACGTCGGCGAGGTCGCGGAGCGCTGGCGTTACAAAGATGGCTCAGGCGAAGTCGGGTTCATTTCCTCGGTTACGCAGGCGTTCTGCAAAGACTGCACGCGCGCGCGGCTGTCTGCAGAAGGTTCACTCTATACGTGTCTGTTCGCCACCGAGGGCACCGATCTGCGCGATCTCATTCGCGGAGGCGCCAGCGATGAGGATCTCTCCCGTGCAATCGCCAAAGTCTGGCACGCGCGCGCGGACCGCTATTCGGAGATACGCACGGCCGATACGGTCAAACTGCGCAAAGTTGAAATGTCCTATATCGGCGGCTGATGGCGCTTCGCGCCATGATCGGATAGATCACTCCAATCACTCGTCACCCCGTCATTGAGCTCAAGACCTTGAAAAAAGCCGACCTCGAAAAAAATCAGGCCAAGAAAATCGAGCGCCAGATCCATCAATCGCCGACCGCTCCTCGTTTCGGCCAGGGGGCGGCCCTGGGAGCAGATCGACGCGAGCAGCGCAAACGCGATCAGGCACTAGGCCTGATTCCGTTCGCGATCAAACTCCATGGCGATCTGGTCAAGCAACTTCATGCGCTGGCGCAGGAACGCGGCATCGGTCTGAATGAATTGACGTCCGACCTGCTCAAGAAAGGCCTGAAGGTCAAATAAATCCAGGTCTCACCACGAAGTCACGAAGGACACGAAGAAAGGCCAGACTGGAAACCTAGTATTTCATTGTGTTACTTCGTGCCCTTAGTGAGTTCGTGGTAAGACGTTCAGTTGCTGTAGCCAGAGTGATTTTTTGATTTTGCTTTCTGGACATCCATGGATTCCTCCAAATCCCTCCACGATCTATCTGCCGCGTCCGACTACGATCCGAATTCCATGCCGGTCGAGAGGGCGCGCGAACATATCCGTGCCTTTCTCTCGCCTGTCACTGCCGTCGAACGGTTGAACATACGTGCTGCGCTCGGGCGCATTCTGGCGGAGGACGTGATCTCGCCGGTGAATGTGCCGCAGCACGACAATTCAGCCATGGACGGTTACGCCGTACGCTTCTCCGATCTGAACGCCGATGCAGAAAGCAAGCTGAAAATCATCGGTACGTCCTTCGCCGGCAAACCCTTCCAGGGAACGGCGGGTCCCGGACAAGCCGTGCGCATCATGACCGGCGCCGTAATTCCGGCCGGAACCGACACGGTAATCCAACAGGAGAAGGCAAAGGCGGCGGGCGATTACGTAGCAGTAATGCCGGTGCCGAAAAAAGGCACGAATACGCGCAGTGCGGGAGAGGATTTACGCGCCGGCGAACCGGCTCTGAAACGCGGACACCCCGTGCAGCCGGCAGAAATCGGGATGATGGCATCGCTCGGCATCGGCGAAGTAGCGGTGTATCGCAAGTTGCGCGTAGCGTTCTTTTCCACCGGAGATGAACTGGTCGCCATCGGTCAGCCGCTCGGACCCGGCCAGATCTACGATAGCAACCGCTATACGATTTACGGCCTGCTTGTGCGGCTGGGTTGTGAAGTGCTGGACATGGGCGTAATTCGCGACACGCCCCATGATGTCGAACATGCATTCAGGGAAGCGGCACAGGTTGCAGACGTGGTCATCACCAGCGGCGGCGTGTCGGTCGGCGAGGTGGATTACGTCAAGCAAATACTCGACCGGCTCGGCGAAGTGCTGTTCTGGAAGATAGCGATGAAGCCGGGGCGTCCGTTGGCATATGGCAGGATCGGCAACGCGCACTTCTTCGGCCTGCCCGGCAACCCGGTTGCAGTCATGGTGACGTTCTATCAGTTCGTGCGCGACGCCCTGCTCCATCTGCAGGGACGCACAACAAGCACACCGCTGCCGACACAGAAAGTCGTCTGCACTTCGCCGATCAAGAAGGCACCAGGCCGCACTGAATTTCAGCGCGGGATTCTTTCCCAGGATGCGGAGGGGCGTTGGAGCGTGCGAACTACCGGGGATCAGGGTTCCGGAATCCTGTCATCGATGAGCCAGGCCAATTGTTTCATTATCCTGCCTGCCGAACAGGGCAACACACCGGCTGGCGCGACGGTGGACGTGCAACTGCTCGAGGGTTTGATCTAGCCCGATTTCACCAGGGCACCCCTGTTTGCTTGCAGGTGCGACTGTGCAGCCAATCTAGGGCCGTCTGATGTGCGCAGAAATTGGATTTGGGTTATCCGGCTACCTTCTCCGCCGGTTCGCTCAGCGCACTTCAATTTCGACACGGCGGTTCCTCTGTTCCGCCACGCCGTCCGGCGTATTCACCAGCGGCTCGCGCTTGCCGCGCCCTTCCACTGCAATGCTGTCCTCCGGCATGCCAAGACGGATGAGTTCATCCCGAACGCGCTCGGCACGTTGTAACGACAATTTGTCGTTGTGTTGCGCTGTGCCGACCGCGTCGGTGTGTCCAATGACCAGGATATCCGGCGCAGGACGAGAACTCATCTCGGCGAAAATCTTGCCGACCTCTTCATCGGACTCCGCCGTCATCTCGTCGGAGTCTTCGAGGAAAAACAAAAGGAAATGCGCGGGTCTCTCCGGCAACGCCGAAAGAACAGTGTCGAAATCCTTCGTGGCGAGTTCGGCGTCATAGGTCGATTCGGTCACCAGACCCGGCCCCTGGACGAGCGCCGTCGCATAGGGTTTGTCCAGAAGAACTTCCACTCCTTCCTGTCCATCCTGGCGAACGACAACGCCCCCGATCGAACCGTCTTCCTTCGGCAAAATCGTGACCTGGTCATGCGCATTTCTTTGCAAAAGCGCTGCGTCACTGTACTGGACGGGCTCCGGCGTGCGCCGGAACCAGGAGGCCCAAGGCCAGGAACACCCTGCCATGAGGGCCATCAGCAAAATGACTGATCCGCAGCGCAGCAAATGCCATCCACCGGAACCGCAAGGTCCGATATCGACAAAAAATATCGTTCTGAAACGCCCCCGAACCATTGCTTCCTCTCCTATCTAGAGTCGGATCCAACCGGCGCATGATATTGATTATAGTTACGCTGACGCGCGCATTCTTGCGAACGTCACAGATAACACATCGACGGGCTCAGGGCAATTCGGCATGCGAAATGCGCTAGAGCCGGCAAGGCAATCTGGGAGGAGCGGCATCATGGGTCACAGCGAAAAACCGGAAACACAGTGGCGGTGCGATCTGACGCCGGAGCAGTATGAAGTTCTGCGCGAGGAAGGAACCGAACGGCGCTTTACTAGCCCGCTGAACGCCGAATACCGAAAGGGCATATTCGCCTGCGCGGGATGTGGAGAACCCCTGTTCAAGTCGGAGATGAAATACGACAGCAAAACCGGATGGCCGAGTTTTTTTACGGCTATTCTCGGCGCTTTGGAAACCAAGAAAGACCGCAAACTGTTCGCGGAACGCACCGAATATCACTGTGCGAAATGCGGCGGACATCAGGGCCATGTGTTCGAGGACGGCCCCGACCCGACGGGTCTGCGTTATTGCAACAACGGAGTCGCGCTCAAGTTTATTCCGGACTAAGACGCGAGTTAGCGGTCGAATTGCTCATCTGAAGGCGGTTTCATATGTCGCAAGGATCCGTTTTACGCCTTCGGTGAGATGGCGGCTGGATAAAGTCGCACCGCTGATATTTTGAATCTCCGATTCGAGTTTCAATGCATCGGCCGGCGTCTTGCCAGTGAACTGTCCGCGCCATCGCGAATTGCGGATCTCGTAACCATAGCTCTCGCGGTAGTCCATGATTTCGATTTGCTTGACAGCGCCTTCTGCGGTCAACCCGATCGCATAGGTTATCAGCTCATGCTTGCCGACAACTTCGTCGATCACGAAATAGCCCCCCTCCGCCACTTTCCATAAACGGATTTCCCTGAATCGCACATTGACTCCGCTGCGTTGCTCGATCTCGCGTTTCTGCGCGTCGGTCAACGTGAAATAGGCCTGTACCAGGGTCGCGCCGGGAAATATCGCGTGCTGCGCCTGTTCCACCGTAAAGTAGGTTCTGGCATACACCGAAGTTGAAACCGCCGCTATCGGCAGCCATATCCATGCGGAATTGCGCATCGGGATCTCTCATATATCTGATATAAAAGGCCTCCTCGAACCTACAGACAATATTCAAGGTACAGAACGGGGCGGAAACGCCGATGCACGATGACAAGTCCGGCCGAGGATTTCCTTCGCCATTGGGCGATCACATACTCCCTGTCAATCGCGCTCCAGACAGAGGGTTCACGACCGCAACTGACGATCAAAGTCGTGCCCGCAATGATTGTGTTGCCCGTACGCAGTAAAATAAAGGGATTCAGCCTCGTAGTCACGCTAAACGGGCAGGCCTCAATGACTTGGCACACCCCTTAAAAGGTGCCATGTTCATGCGCTACCTGGCACTGCTGCGCTTGAATGATTCGTGCGCGTGCGCGGAAGACCGACGGTTTCTGCGCCCTAAATTTCATCGTTCTGGCGAACCCCCGCCAAATGCCTCCAGGATCGGGCACGGCAGGTCGGCATCCCCCGCTTCGCAGGCGGCAACAAGCTCGCGCAATGCCTCCTGCATCGCGGCCATATCGGCAAGGCGCTGGTCGATCTCGGTGACCTTTGCTTGCGCGAGCAGATGTGCGCGGTGTCGGTCTCGCTTTGCGTCCAGACGGAACAATGTCTTGATCTCAGAAAGAGTGAATCCGAGGCGCTGCGCGCGCTTGATTGATTGAATGCGTTGGAGCGTGTCATCCCCATAGCGGCGTACCGCTCCATATGTGCGTTTTGGTTCGTCCAGGAGCTTTAGGCGCTGGTAGTAGCGAACGGTTTCGACTCCGACACCACCGGCCCGGGCCAGCTGGCCAATGGTCATTGAAGGTATTTGGCTCATGTATTGATTCTGTAGCATGGTACGGACATTAAACTACATCGTGAACGTAACCGAGGCAACAAATCGCAATGGATCCTGCCATGAAGAATGAACATGAACATACCGGCCATGAACACACCGGGCACGCCAAGTCGTGCTGCTCCAATGACACAAAACGGGTAGACACAAAGGCGTCTGGACCCAATCCCGGCACGGCGAAAGATCCGGTGTGCGGGATGATAGTGAATATCGCGACAGCGAAACACCGGCACAGCCATCAGGGAGAGGAATTCTTCTTCTGCAGCGCAGGCTGTAAAGGCAAATTTGCGGCCGACCCGAACCGGTATTTGAAGCCGGAGCCAGTGACGCCGGTTGTCGAAGCTGCCGCGGGCACTGTGTACGTCTGTCCGATGCATCCGGAAATACGGCGCGACCGGCCTGGCGATTGCCCGATCTGCGGCATGGCGCTCGAACCGGAGATGCCCAGCCTCGACGAAGAACAAAATCCGGAGCTCAAGGATTTCCAACAGCGCTTCTGGTTCACCCTGCCCTTGACCGCGGCCGTTACTCTGTTTGCAATGCTGGGCCATCGCAGCGGATGGGTCGCGCCAGCGACCCAAAGCTGGATAGAACTTACCCTGACTGTGCCGATCGTGCTTTGGGCAGGGTGGCCGTTCTTCGTGCGCGGCGCGCAATCGATCGTGCGTCGCAGCCCCAACATGTGGACATTGATCGGGATCGGCACGGCCGCCGCTTTCGTTTACAGCGTGGCGGCCACGGTCATGCCCGGGATGTTTCCCGCATCCTTCCTCTCGATGGGCCGAATCGGGGTCTACTTCGAAGCGGCGGCGGTCATCATATCGTTGACGCTGCTCGGTCAGATACTGGAGCTCAAGGCGCGCTCGAAAACCTCGGCCGCAATCAAGTCTCTGCTTAGTCTTGCTCCCAAAACCGCCCGGCGCATCAATGCGGGAGGCACCGAAGAAGACGTGCCGATCTCGCATGTGCACCTGGGAGATCTGCTGCGCATCCGACCGGGCGAAAAAGTCCCCGTGGATGGCCTCGTCATGGAAGGCAGCAGTTCGGTAGACGAATCGATGCTGACGGGAGAACCGATGCCGGTAACCAAGCAATCCGGCGACAAAGTCATTGGCGCCACGATGAACGCAACGGGCGCCCTGGTCATGCGCGCGGAGAAAGTCGGATCGCAGACCGTGCTCGCCCAAATCGTACAGATGGTTGCGCAGGCCCAACGTTCCAGGGCGCCAATGCAGCGAATGGCGGACAAGGTCGCCGGCTACTTCGTGGTAACGGTGGTTGCGATTGCCCTCCTGACATTTCTCGCCTGGGGACTGTTCGGGCCGCAACCCAGTTGGGTCTACGGGATGATCAATGCCGTTGCCGTTCTGATCATCGCCTGTCCCTGCGCGTTGGGGCTGGCCACGCCGATGTCGATCATGGTCGCAACCGGGAAAGCGGCAACCCATGGCATCCTGTTTCGGGATGCCGCGGCCATCGAGAATTTCCGCAAAGTTGACACGCTGGTCGTCGATAAGACCGGCACGCTGACGCAGGGCAAACCGGTATTCGGTCGTGCCATTGCGGCCGGTCACTACACGCAGGACGAAGTGCTTCGGCTTGCCGCGAGTCTGGATCAAGGCAGCGAGCATCCCCTGGCCAATGCCATCGTGATTGCCGCGCGTGAACGCGGGCTTGCGCTGGACAAACCGGAATCATTTGAGTCCAGCAGCGGCATCGGAGTGCGCGGCGTCCTCGGCGCGAGACAACTGGCATTGGGGAACACGGCATTGATGAAACAACTGAACGTCGG
>Ga0207675_100005354_pt1 | contig 12316 bp, 9 predicted proteins | sample KBSSwiS42_FD_184305 | JGI IMG/M metagenome (GOLD analysis project Ga0207675, IMG submission 184305) | Switchgrass rhizosphere microbial communities from Kellogg Biological Station, Michigan, USA - KBS Switchgrass S4-2 (SPAdes) (version 2) | ecosystem: Host-associated > Plants > Roots >...
TGCTCTACAACTTTCTCCCGCTTGAGTAGACAGGTCGGCGGCCAGTTTTATCGCCGCCACCATGCTCGAGTGCTCTGCCAGACCTTTGCCCGCGATATCGAACGCCGTTCCGTGGTCGACCGAAGTTCTTATAAAGGGCAGTCCCAGAGTCACATTAACCGCCTCACCGAATGAAAGACATTTGACCGGAATCATTGCCTGGTCATGATAACAGGCAATGACTGCGTCAAACTCGCCGCGAGAAGCACGAAGGAAAACCGTGTCCGCGGAGAAAGGTCCCCGCACATTAATATCATCCAACCCCCGACACGCTTCAATAGCAGGCGCGATTTCAGAGGCTTCTTCCATGCCGAACAAACCGCCCTCAGCACCATGTGGGTTTAGAGCAGCAACTGCAAGTCTCGGGCGCTCGATGCCCCAACGCTGAAGCTCACGGTTTGCAAGATTGATGATACCGACAAGTCGATCCCGTTCAACCATCCTTATCGCCTGCGAGAGTGGAACGTGAGTGGAGAGTAAAACAATGCGGAGGTTCGCAGCCACAAAAGCCATGGCATATTCCTCAGCACCGGTCAGGTGTGCAAGAAATTCGGTGTGGCCTGGAAAACTGTAGCCGCCAAGAAATAGTGCGCGCTTGTTTATCGGCGCAGTCGCAATGGCATCGATGTTTCCAGCGGCGCACAACTCTACTGCGGCTTCAATATAACCCGCGGCTGCTTTGCCTGCGGCGCCTGACTCGATCCCTGGTTCAATCGAGCCACTGATGTTGTCGAGATGAAAAATTACTGGCTCGGTGAGTTCTTCGGGAAAGGGCTCTTCCTTGCGAACAATGTCATAACCACTTTGAAGATCGAGTGTGCGAGCAGTGTGGGCTAACAACTGTGCATCGCCAATGATGACAGGCACGCACACTTTTCGAATTTCTTCCTCAGCGACAGCCTTTAGAACAACCTCCGGCCCGATACCAGCCGGGTCTCCCATCGTAATGCCGATGCGTGGCAACACTCGCCTGGGTCGAGGGCCCGGGTTTGATGAATTATGGTCTGACTGTCGCATTGATCGCGGCGACACACTATTGACTAGGCACGGACGCTATTGGGCAAGGCGATAGCGACTATTCCTCGGCGGCTTCGACCCGCTCATCCGCCTTGTACATGTACTTAACGTTCCGTTTGAGAACGAGAAGATTTGGCGCTGATTTGCGATTGACCTTGAGAGCACCACGATCGTACCACTCAATCGTTCCTTCAATCTCTTCTCCATCTAGCAACACGATCACCATCACGGTGTGCGCATCGATCTGTTTCTTATAATAAAAGATCTCAGCGTTGGTCTCGTTCGGCGGAGGAACTCTCTTTTTTACTTGTAACGAGGACGACGCTTGCTGCGGGGTGGAGCGTTCGCGTTCGCGTTCACGTTCGCGTTGCTGGCCTCCTTCATTAGAGCTACGCGAACCATTTGAGCGCTCTCTGGGCTGCGGAACTTCTCGGACCTTACCTTTCACTTCCGCGAGGGTTGTTCTTATGAGTTTACGATTCACTGATAATTACCTCCATAAATCAGATGACGGATGGTTATCCGTCGGGGCTCATGATGTTTAAGTCAGGACTTTGTGCTTTGCCGGATCAGCGTCAAAGCTCTCGCAGGCAGCGGCCATCCGAGGAGAGGAGCGAAACTATACCCGTAATGGAATTTCCTGCAAGTGGATGAGCGACATGCTACACAAGCAAACACCAAAAAGCAAAGCGCTATTGTTATAGAAGATTGCAGATTTCAGGTTGCAGATTGGAAGGCTCGTCAAGCTTGCAGTGTCAAATGTTATCAAAGCGCCGATTAACCAGAATCGATTGCCGATTCAGGATCTAACGAGATTGTCGAAGGATGCTAAGTATGAATTACGATGTGAAAGCCAGGAACGAGATTGTGTGGTGAAGTCAGCAATCCAGTTGGACATTCAGAGTCCCAAAAACCAAATTGCAGATTGAATGTCTTAAACACAAGCATTCAATCTGCAATCTGCAGTCTTCAATCTTCAGTGTCGATCAGTCAGCTTTCTTACGAATGAACGTCGGCACATCCAAATCATCTGCTCGCGCACCCATCATGGGACGCGGCAAATCATCCGGAGGCCGAGTTACGAAACGCGGGGGCGCGGTTGGCATCGATGTCGTAGCTGCGGCAGAAACAAGTGGCATCGCCTCTTTATCAAATCCAGTTGCGATGACTGTGATTCTCATTTCGTCAGTAAGGGTCTCATCAATCACAGCGCCGAAGATGATATTGGCATCGTCATCAGCCGACTCGCGGATGATCGACGACGCTGCGTTCACTTCAAACAAGGTAAGATCCGGTCCGCCTGTGATGTTAATGAGCACGCCCTTAGCGCCTTGAATCGTCGCTTCTTCGAGCAATGGAGATGAGATAGCTTGCTGCGTCGCTTCGATAGCTCGATTCTCGCCCTTCGCTCTTCCGGCGCCCATCAGGGCCATGCCCATTCCCTGCATGATGGACTTCACGTCTGCAAAGTCCAGATTGATTAGTCCGGGAACCGTAATCAGATCACTAATGCCCTGGACTGCCTGGCGCAAAACATCGTCAGCCACCCGGAAGGAATCACCTAACGAAACTCCTCGATCTACCGTGTGGAGCAATCGCTCATTTGGAATCGTAATTACGGTGTCGACGCATTCGCGCAACTCTCGCAAACCTTGATCGGCCTGATGCATCCTGCGTCGGCCTTCGAAGTGAAACGGCTTCGTCACGACGGCAACCGTAAGCGCATCGAGTTCAGTTGCGAGGGAAGCAATGATCGGCGCGGCACCGGTTCCAGTTCCGCCACCTAAACCCGTGGTAACGAAAACCATGTCAGCGCCTTCGAGTACTTCGATTATCTTGTCAGTATCTTCGAGAGCAGCTTCACGACCAACACCGGGATCGGCACCAGCACCGAGGCCTTTCGTTAGTCTGCTGCCGAGTTGGATTTTGATCGGCGCTCGTGATCGTTTCAGCGCTTGAAGATCAGTATTAGCAACTAAAAACTCAATGCCTTCGATACCGGCTTCGATCATGCGGTTGACGGCATTGCCTCCGCCACCTCCGATACCAATAACTTTTATCCGCGCTCCGGTGAGCGGCGGATCATCATCAATGAAAATATTAATGCCTGTTCCGGGTTGACGAGCGTCCGGTGTCATAGTTAGTTCCTCTCTCCCAAAACGGGATGGCTTCCAAGGCCTCTTCCTTCTATGTTGGGCTGCTGGCGCCATCGGCATCGATATATAGCGGACAATATCTTGTGCAACCGGGGCGACAGCATACAACAACTTGTCAGAAAATACTACCGAAACGATTTCGGAATCTTGATACGAAATGCGTTAATTTCCCTGTAGATCCGCGCCTACTAATGCCTGTGCGAATCTCCGCTGCTTGTGTTCTGTGAGCGAGCAATGCGAGTCCCGCAGCTGCTGCCCACGACGGGCTTTGGATGTCTTCAATCAAACCGCCAAAACGATCTCGTTCGGGATACCCAAGACGTACCGGCGCATCAAAAACTTGTTCAGCGATCTCAGTCATGCCGTTGAGCAAAGCACCTCCACCGGTTAGCACAACACCACTCGAGAGTTGCCGTTCCCATCCCGCGTCTTTGATCTCATCAGCAACATGCATCAACACTTCTTCAGCACGTGGTTGCAAAATGTCGCAAAGGATCTGTCGCGAAAGCTGACGCGGAGGTCGACCACCAACGGAAGGAACATCGACCAGCTCCCCGCGTTCCATTTCACTCAACGAACTACTGCACGCACACCCAACTGTCCGCTTCATCTTTTCCGCCTCTGGTATCGGCGTTCGCAAGCCGAAGGCGATGTCGTTTGTGAAATGCGAACCACCAAGGGGAAAGACTGCGGTGTGCTGAACTGCTCCTCGCTGGTAAATAATTAGGCCAGTGGTTTCGGCGCCCACATCAACCAGCGCCGCGCCAAATTCTTTATCGTCCTCAGTTAGTGAAGCTTCGGCAGCAGCCAATTGCTCGAGAACCATGTCAGCCACAACAAGACCAGCTCGGTTCACTGCGTTAATTGCATTCTGACGAGCCGTGACCGGACTGGTAACGATGTGCACTTTCACCGCGAGGCGCGCGCCGATCATCCCGACGGGATCGTTAATGCCGTCCTGATCATCGACTATGAACTCCTGTGGCAAGCGATCGACGATCTCTCTGCCGGCGGGAAGTTGAATGGCACAGGCCGAATCAATGGCCCGTCGTACGTCCTCCGGAACGATCTCTCTATCGCGTCCGGAAACAGCAACAATTGCCTGTCCGTTAAACCCAAGAATGTGCGATCCCGCCAAATTGATCGTCACTTCTTCGGCTTCGAGACCACTCATGCGCTCCGCCTCTTCAACCGCCTTCTTGATCGCATCGACTGCAGCGTCGGGATTAACGATTACTCCTTTGCGGAGACCACGAGCTTCCGCCTCACCAATTCCAACGACTTCGAGCAAACCACCCTCACCAGGCTCGCCAGCAATACACGTCACCCTGCTCGTCCCGATGTCGAGACCAATTGTGTGTTGGGTGCGCTTGGCCATCTAAACTGTGCTCCTTCGCTGAAACGACGCGGACAAACTCCGCCTTCGTCAGGTTCGCTTTTGATCAGGCTTCTTAATTCTGTTCCGTGTCTTCGAATCCTTTGCGTTCTTGTCAGTCGGCTTGTTTGTTCGAATGGATTCGTCGGGAGAAACTGCTTTCGCCTCGGTTGATGCTTCACCGTTTTGCTCAGCGCTCTCAGTCACGTGAGTACCTGAGACGAGACCAACAATTGCTCGCTTTCCTTGCGTTAGATCGATATAGCTGATCAACGGACCACGTGAAGTCTGTCGCTGCGAGTCCAAAACACTCAGCGCTTTCTTTAATCGCTGCCCGAGATCTTGCGCGCCTAGTCGAACCTCGATCTGTGAATCATCGCCAGCTAGTTGCGCGCGAACATCGTGCGTGTCGAGAAGATTCACTTCGCTCACACGCTCAGACAGACCGAGTGAGTCCCAATCCGACTGAAGTTCAATAAACTTCTTCACTCGTTCAACGTTTTCTGTACGCACCGTTTCAGCCGGATCTTCATTCCAGCCTCGCAGAAAAAAGTTTGGTGTTTGGTCAGATGGCAACATCTCACTCAACACAACAGCGTCGTCATCCACCCAAACAAAGCGCCCCGCCGACGTGCGAACTACTAATCGCGGCTGTCGCTCCGTTATGCGAACTCGAATGCCGTTCGGCAGCACTCGCGTAACAACAGCGGTGCGCACCCAGGGAAGTTTTTCGAGATGTGCACTCAACGCAGCCAAGTCAGCACGCCAAACACCGGTTTCACCCACGTCGTGCCGCACTGCAGCGACCACCGACTCATTCGACGCGCGTGAGATACCTCGTGTCTCAACACTCTTGACCTGAAAAAAACTCGCCGCCGCGGCAGCGCGATAACCAAGAAAGACAAGAACCCCGATAACGATCGCCAAACCAATTTTGAGCACCGCGGGAAGATACCCAACAACATTACGAAGTCGCGCAGCCATGCTCAGTCCCGACTCGCGATCACGCCGCACGGGTCGCTGTGCTACGGCGGAGCCTTTTCCCTTACCGCCAATGCCACTTCTATTTCCGACCTTCTGGTTTATTACTTGTTCTCTCACGTTACTGCTCCTTCCCACTGTCGGTCCCAGGTTTGTCTTCTGAAACCTGATCGACAGCGGCCCGGTCCTTCGACTGTTGAGTTGCCCGCCACAACTCAACCTCATATTCCAACTCGATTCCCTGCTCGCGCCGCACTCGTTCTCGAATCTCTTCAGCCAAAGCCAACGCATCTTCGGCCCGCGCGTTCTCACCTTCAGTCACGATGAAGTTGGCATGCACTGGAGAAACCAACGCCGTACCTCGACGTGTACCTTTCATCCCCATGTTGTCGATCATCTTGCCGGTTCCAATCGTGCTCTCCGGGGGATTTTTGAAAAAGCAACCAGCTGAACGTGACCCGTGTGGTTGCGTTGCGAGTCGGCGACTCTTGGCGTCGTCCATCCGAGCTTTGATCGCTTCGGGCTCGTCGGGTGTCAGACGCAATGTCGCTCCCAACAACAACTCACCGTCTTTGAAAGAGGTGTGACGATAGTTCCATTCAACTCTGTCCCCGGAAACACCAACCACCTGACCTTCACGTGCGACCCTGACGGTCTCAGTAACGGTTCCGATTTCGTGACCGTATGCACCGGCATTCATCCACAACGCACCACCAACCGTTCCCGGGATCCCTCCGAGTCCTTCAATCCCTGACAACCCCTGGCGCGCAACGTCGATGCATAGACGCGGCAATGAATAACCGGCACTTACTGAAACGCACTCGCCGTCGAATTTCACTTCGCCCTTCATCTCGCTCAAACTCAAGACTACGTAGTGATGTTCTGCGTCGTCGGCCAGGACATTGCTGCCCGATCCAAGTGCACGCCAACCGATGCCGGCTTTCTCGAGTTCATAAACAACTGCGGCGGCTTGCTCTTCGGTTAAAGGAGAAATCACCCAATCGATCGCCCCGCCCACTCTCAAGCTCGTTAACTCGGCAAACCGTTTTCCACGTTCAGCGCGCACACCGAGTCGAGCGGCGATCTCTTCGATTGCCTGGTCGCGTGCCTGGAGATGGTTTTGTTCTTCTAACATTGTCATGCCGAGTCTTACTTACTTGAAATCTCTGCGTTGCCTCTGTGTCCTCTGCGACTCTGCGGTGAAATACTCTTTGCCTCTCTTACCGCAGAGACGCAGAGAACACAGAGGCAACGCAGAGAAGATCCAAAGATCGAATACTCAACCTTCCGACGTACTAGCAGCCTTGGCCTCCAAAAGTCCCACCAACTGATCACTAACTCGATTCACGGTTCCCGCACCCAACGTCAACACCAAATCTCCTGGTTGAACGTAGTCGCGCAAAAGCGTCGCAGCATTCTCGAGCCCGCCGATATAGTTGACCTCTTTGTGCCCGAAGCGCTTGATAGCATTTGTTAGCGCTTCCGAAGTCACGCCCTCGATTGGATCCTCGCTAGCGGCGTAGATATCAGTTATGAACAGAACATCTGCGTTGTTGAACGACCGCGCAAACTCCTGCATCAGATCGTGCGTTCTCGTGTACCGATGTGGTTGAATCAAATCGACGATTCGACGACCACCGGAACCTAACTTTGCGGCAGCCAGGGTGGCCCTGACCTCTGTCGGATGATGGCCGTAGTCGTCGACGACGAGTACTCCGTTCACTTCACCCTTCGCCTGAAACCTACGGCCCGCGCCAGTGAAGCTGTTCAATCCCTCAGCAATTTTTTCGAATGACACCTCCAGCTCAAACCCGACTGCAATAGCAGCGAGCGAGTTGTAAACATTGTGCATTCCAGGTACGCGTAGGTTGACGTCTCCAACAACATCCGTTCCGCGCCAGACGGTAAACGTCGAACCAAAATCACTGTCGTACCGAATGCCGTGCGCCGAGACGTCAGCTTGCGCGCTCAAGCCGTATGTCATTCTTCGACGTTCAAGCAAAGGGATAATCGCCTGTACGTTTGGATCGTCTAAACAGAGCACGGACGAACCATAAAACGGGACGGAGTTCACAAACTTCGCGAAGCAACCTCGAACGTCGTCCATGTCGTGGTAGTAATCCATGTGCTCACGATCAATGTTCGTGACGACTGCAATCGTGGGCGTCAACATCAAGAACGATCGATCGCTTTCGTCAGCTTCAACAACCATCAGGTCGCTGGTGCCAAGGTGAGCATTCGAACCAAACGCGCCAACTACACCACCAACAACCATGGTTGGATCGAGGCCCGCGTGTCCCAACACAGTCGCCACCATCGAAGTAGTGGTCGTCTTACCGTGTGAACCAGCGACGGCCACCGTATGTGGTTTCAAGCGCATCAACTCAGCCAGCATTTCGGCTCGCGGAATCACTGGAATTGAACGATGGTTGGCTTCGACGACTTCCGGGTTGTCGTCCCGCACTGCCGTCGATCGAACAACGACATGCGGTTGTCCAACATTCTCGGAAGCGTGTCCTTCAAAGATCTCGACCCCCATCCGCTGAAGACGATCAGTGACGGACGAGGCTTTCAGGTCCGAGCCTGAAACTCGGAAGCCAAGGTTGACGAGGACTTCGGCTATTCCAGACATGCCGATGCCGCCTATACCGACAAAGTGAACGTGTTGAATGCGTCGAAACATGATGTTTGGTGCTTTGAACTTAGTACTTAGCGCTTTTTCCTTTTACTTAGCGCCGCCGGGCAACGTCGGCGTTTACCAAACTCGGCACTCCCCGTTTGTCCGATATGCTTTAGCTTGTCGTCGTCTCAATTCTCAATTCTCGTTCAGCGATGAAAGATTTGTTCAGTAGACGACAAACTAAAGTTTATCGAACACTCAACTCCTCAATGATGTCGACTGCGGCAGCTGCTGCATCACCTTTTGCCAACTTTCTAATTGCATGTTCCATCGAGTTAACCGTCTCCGGATGCTGTGCCAGTTCAATGATCTCTTTTGCAATCCGTTCTCCACTCAAATCCTTTTGCAGAATCATTCGCGCGGCGCCCGATTCAACCAGCGCTTCTGCGTTCTTTCGCTGGTGGTCGTCGGCGGCCAACGGAAACGGAATCATCACTGCTGCTTTACCAGCCGCGATCAGTTCCGCAGTCGTCGTCGCTCCGGCACGACAAACAACGAGATCGGCGTTGGCAAAGTCTTCGACCATGTTGTCAATGTAGCTGCGTACTTCGGCGTCGCCATTCCATCCCGAGCTTTTGTAGGCAGCCTCAACTTTTTCAAAATCTGCCGCACCCGTCTGGTGCTTGATCTGCAAACGCACCATCGATTCTTTCAATTGCGGAAGCGCAGCTACTATCGCCTCGTTGATCGCTCGCGCACCTTGTGAACCGCCAAACACCAGCACCGAAAACTTTCCCGAGTCGCGTTGCTTCGGTGGTATCTCAAAAAACTCTCGCCGAACCGGATTCCCTGTGACGACTCCCTTACCGCGAAAGAACCGTAACGCCTGGTCAAAAGAAACTGCCGCACGATCAACGAAGCGAGCCAACACGCGATTCGTCCAGCCAGGGAGCGCGTTAGAATCCATCACCAACGTCGCTCGTCTCGTAAGCGCCGCCATCATGACTACTGGACCCGAGACGTAGCCTCCAGCACCAACCACAACATCCGGTTTGAACCCGCGGATCACGGCTAACGCCGAAGCAAAACTCTTGGGCAGAATCAACACGCCCTTTATCCGGGCAACGGCGCTGACGTTCTTTAAACCCGAACTGTCAATGAGCGATAACTCAAAACCTGCTTGCGGTACCAATCGAGTTTCCAAACCTCGCGCGGTGCCAACAAATCTCACCTTCGCGTTTGGGTCACGCCGCATGATCTCCTGCGCAACGGCGATTCCCGGATAGATGTGTCCGCCTGTTCCACCAGCGGCGATCATTACGCGCATTAACTTCTCATCAACCTTAATAGCGCGATGGTGTCGCACTACTCGTCGCAGCCACTCGCACCCTTCGTCGCTCTTTTGCTTTTTTCTTTGCCGACTCCATCAATCCAATATCGAGCGTGCCGCTCGCGTGCTGAGACACGTTAAGTAGAATCCCTACAGCAGCGAGGGTCGGAACGAGCGACGATCCCCCATACGAGATAAACGGAAGCGGTATCCCTTTTGTCGGAACGAGCGAGAGCACAACGCTGATATTGAAAAGCGCCTGGGCAACAATGCTTGTGACGATTCCAAGACTGAGCAACATTCCAAATCGATCAGGCGCCAATAACGCCGTCCGCACGCCGCGCCAAAGGAAAAGAGCGAAAACTAAGATCACCGCAAGACCACCTACTAAACCCAACTCCTCGCTAACGACGGCGAAGATGAAATCCGAATGCGCAAACGGCAGAAACAACATTTTCTGTTTACCCTGGGCGAAGCCGAGTCCATTTGGCCCGCCTGAACCAACCGCGATTAGTGATTGCACTACTTGAAAACCACCGCCTTGTGGATCTGCCCACGGATCGAGAAATGTGATCATTCGCTTCATGCGAAACGGCACAAAGATCAGTAGTCCCACTACACCCAGCAATGCTGGCGCCGCAGCCATTCCCAAATGAATCAATCGCGCGCCGGCCGTGTAGATCACGACGGTGAAAATCAACGCAAGCATCAGGGCAGTTCCGAGGTCCGGTTCGATGACTATCAAACCTGCGAGCCAGCACGTCACGATCCCACAAGGTATGAAGGTTTTGAAAAAGTCGCCCTCTTCGCCCGCACGCTTTTCGAGGAAGTACGCGAGGAAGATCACCAGTGCGAGCTTTGAAAGCTCCGAAGGCTGCACCGAAAACAGTTTGAGTTTGATCCAGCGATGCGCACCGTTACTGGCGCTAAACGCGAAGACGGAGAACAACGTCAACGTTGAAAAGACGAGGAGGCCGTAAACAATTCGACGGCTCTTAAGTTGTTGATAGTTGAACTGCATCATCACCAACATCGCGATGAAACCAATACCAACCCAGGTGCCTTGCTTGAGAACGTAGTAAAACTGACTGCCGCCTTCCTTCTGCGCCATCAAGGCTGAAGCGCTATAGACCATGACCACGCCAAAAAGCGCGAGCCCAACGGTCGCGGCGAAAAGCCATTTGTCTGGTGCTAACTTACGAGCCATTGCAGATTTCTTGTCCGATATCCTTGAGCTTGTCGTGCTTCCCAATGATTGAACGTCCGCAGCTTGAACGAACGACAAGCTAAAGCATATCGGACATCAACTTAGTCACTTCCCCTTTAAAGATCGTGCCTCGGTGTTCGAAACTCTCGAACATGTCGAAGCTCGCACATGCTGGCGCGAGCAGCACTACGTCACCACTCTCAGCCGCCGCGAAAGATCGGTTAACTGCATCATGCATGTCATTTGCTCGTTCGACATTTGCGTACTGACCCAGCTCTCTTTCGATCGTTTCTGCGTCTTCGCCTATCAAAACCAACTTCCTGACCTTCGTTCTCACCAATTCCGCAAGTGGCGCATACGGCGCCTTTTTTCCGCGGCCACCAAGAATCAAAACCACCTGCCCGGGTTCGCCCGCAAAAGCTTCTAGCGCTTTCAATGTCGCGTCGACGCTTGTCGCTTTTGAATCGTTGTAAAACTTCACCCCGTCGAGTTCGCAGACAAATTCGAGACGATGCTCCACCGGATTGAAGCGCTTCACTGTCTCGCGCATGGATTCGAGACTGGCGCCGGCTGCCATTCCCGCTGCAACTGCTGCGGCTACGTTCTCCACGTTGTGCAGGCCTCGTAGTTTCATCTCACTCGGCTTTAGAACAACGCTTTCGTTTTCTGTTGTTCTCGTGATCAGTTCGTCGCTTTTGAGAAAAACACCGCGCTCGAGTTCCTTTCGCACACTGAACTCAATCACCTGTGCCTTAAGTCCACTCTTCCACGACGACACTGTCGGATCGTCTGCATTCAGCACTGCAAAATCAGCCGCCGTCTGGTTCATGAAAATGCGGTGCTTGGCGGCTGCGTAACCATTGAAGTTCTCGTAGCGATCCATGTGATTGGGAGTTACGTTCAAGCCAACGGCGATCGTTGGATGGAATTGTTTAATCGTCTCCAACTGAAAACTCGACAATTCCGCGACCGTCCAACCATCCTCTCTTGAACTTTCAACCATCGATATCAGAGCCTGACCGATGTTGCCGCCGACTTGAACATTGAATCCCCCGTCGCGCAACAACTCACCAATCAGCGATGTCGTCGTCGTCTTACCATTGCTACCGGTAATCGCGATTATTCGTCCTTTCAAATATCGATAAGCGAGTTCAACCTCGCCGATAACTTCCGCTCCCGCTCGTTCAGCATAACGAATGGGAATGATCGTCGCCGGAACGCCAGGACTAACAACAACGAGATCGAGTTGATCGAGCAACCACATCGGCGGCTCGCCAGGCAAAAGACCAACTCCCAGATCTTTCAAAGCAAGCGCTGACTCAGACCACTTCGCAATCGGCTTCTGATCATTGAGTGCAACAACCGCACCTTGTTCCGTCAGAAACTTCGCTGCAGCGATTCCACTGCGAGCTGCGCCGATTATCAGGACTTTCTTCCCATCTAGTTCCAAACAACCTTAACCTCGTGACTCATGATCGCCAGTGAGCATGGAGTCAGTACCACGACGCGGTAGCGTGTGGCTCGTTGTGGACTTCCAGCGGGACTTGGATCTTTGCCAGCCAAACGCTACCGCGTCGTGGTACTGACTTCC
>Ga0207675_100005355_pt1 | contig 12316 bp, 9 predicted proteins | sample KBSSwiS42_FD_184305 | JGI IMG/M metagenome (GOLD analysis project Ga0207675, IMG submission 184305) | Switchgrass rhizosphere microbial communities from Kellogg Biological Station, Michigan, USA - KBS Switchgrass S4-2 (SPAdes) (version 2) | ecosystem: Host-associated > Plants > Roots >...
CTGGGCTTTCGGGTCGAGCTCGTGATGCCCGCGAACGTGACCCGGGCCCGCCAGGACATGACCCAGGCGTTCGGCACTCAGCTCACGTACTCGACTCCAATGGAAGGCTCGGACGGCGCGATCGTGCTGTTGCGGGAGCTGGTGAAGCGGCACCCCGAAAAATACTTCTACTGCGATCAATACTCGAACCCGGAAAATCCCCTCGCGCACTATCGCGGCACGGGGCAAGAGATACTCGATGCGTTCGGCGACCGTATCACCCACTTCGTGGCGGGCCTGGGCACCAGCGGCACCGCCATGGGCACGACTCGCCGGCTGCACGAGCACTCGCGCAAGGTGTATTGCGTCGCGGTCGAGCCGGCGGAGGCGTTGCACGGTCTGGAAGGATTGAAACATATGGCTTCCAGCATCCAGCCGGCGATCTACGATGCCAAGGTCCCGGACGAGATCCTGCCCGTCGCCACCGAGGAGGGCTGGGACATGACCGAGCGCCTGGGCGCAGAAGAAGGTCTGTACGTGGGCCACTCCACCGGCGCCAACGTGTGTGGAGCACTCAAGATCGCGGAGCGACTACAGCGCGAGAAGCGCGAGGGCTGCATCGTAGTGATTGCGTGTGATCGGGGGGATCGCTACTTTGCCCCCATGAAGTGGGAGCGGCGGTACACGTGGTGAGCAAGCCGGCCTGGACGAGCGGTGGGCTCGAGATCACGAGAGCTGCTCTGGCGCGAGTGGAGCAAGCTGGACGCGACGCCTACGGACGCGATGAAGAAGCGTGCGGCTACCTCGAGGGTCCCGCAGCCGAACCGCTGCGCTGCGACGCAGCGGTCGAGCTGGAAAACCTCGCGAACAAGTACCACGGCGCGGATCCGGAGGGGCATCCGCGGACGGGGCGCGAGTACTTCAAGATCAACGGCAGAAAGTTCGAACGTGCCATCGAAGCGGGGCGAGAGCAGCAGCGTCCCGTGAAGGTCTTCTTTCATTCGCACCTGGACTGCGGCGCGTATTTCAGCGCCGAGGATGCGGCGAGCATGACGCTCGGGGGAACTCGTGAGCCGAGCTATGATCTGGCCTACCTGGTCACGGCGGTCGACCAGGGTCAGGTGACGGCTCACAAGCTCTTCATCTGGGATGCCCCGACGGCGCGTTTCATCGAGGCGCCGTTCTCCATTGCCGAATGAAGGCCTCGAGAGAGCGCAACGCCATTGAGCGTCTGTTTCCGACCCAACGGCTGGATCGGCCGGGTTCCGCTGCATCGGTCCACGGTTCGGTCGCGGCCGTTCTTGACGGTGTGCGGGCGCAGCTCTATTCGACTCGGCCGGCGGCTGCGCCTCGATACTAGAACGCAATGAAGGAACTTGCCGACCCCGGGCCGCCCACGAGCTCCGAGCCCCGCGGGGGATCGGGCGAGATGTTCGACGCGATTGCGCCGCGCTACGACCTGCTCAATCGCCTGCTCTCGCTCGGCATCGATCAGGGTTGGCGTCGCGAGCTCGTACGCCGCCTCGAGCTCTCGCCGAACGCTCGCGTGCTGGACCACGCGACGGGCACTGCCGACCTGGCACTCTTGATTGCGCGTGGCGCTCCCGGCATCCGCGTGCTCGGCCTGGATCCGTCGACGGAGATGCTGCGCATCGGCCGAGCCAAGGTCGCCGCCGCAGGCTTGGCCGACCGCGTCGAGCTGCGGCGCGGTGACGCCGAGCGGCTCGACGACGTCGAGTCGAAAAGCTTCGACGCGGTGAGCATCGCCTTCGGCATCCGCAACGTTCCCGATCGAGGGCGGGCGCTCGGGGAATTTGCGCGCGTGATTCGCCCCGGCGGTCGGGTCGCCATCCTCGAGCTCTCCGAGCCGAGCGGTGGCTTGTTGGCCCCGCTCGCGCGCTGGCACGTGCATTGCGTGGTTCCCTGGCTCGGATCGCTGTTGTCTGGCGCCCGGGAATACCGCTATCTGCAGCGCTCGATTGCTGCCTTCCCGCCCCCTGGCGAGTTCGCGGGCCTGATGGAACGCTCCGGGCTGCGCGTGCTCCACGTCCAAGCCTTGACGTTTGGCGTGTGCCATCTGTACGTGGGGACGCCCTGCCAATGACCCAACTGCCGGTATCCCGCAGCGTCGAAGCTGGGCGATCGCGCGAATTGCTGCACGGTTGTCTGGAGGCGGCGCGCGCCCAGAGCTCGGGCAACCCCGCTGACTTCGTTTGGGTCCAGATCGACGCTCCGGCGGCCGCGCCGGAGGCGTTGCTGCAGCGCTTTCCAGATCGAGACTGTGTGCTCTGGAACTCGCCAGACGGCCCACAGTTTGCGGGCATCGGCGTGGCACACAGCATCGTCGGCAAGGGCTCGCGGCGTTTTGCCGACGTCCGGCGGCGCGGAGCGGAGCTCTGGTCGCGGATACGTGCCCAGAGCTCGCTGCGGGGCGCGCTCGAAGGGCCGCGACTGTTCGGCGGTTTCGCCTTCAGCGCCCGAGCCGAGATTGCTCCCGCCTGGGCCCAGTTTGGCTCTGCGCGCTTCGTGTTGCCGCGGGTCACCTACGCGCAGGAACGTGGGCGCGCAGTGCTCTCGCTCGCCGTCGAGCGCTGCGAGCTCGACCGCGGCGCGGCCAGCGAGCACGTGCAGCTGCTCGAGCACGTGTATGAAACCGTGCTCGAGAACCCGAAGCTCGAACCCGCGTGCGAGCCGGGCTCGCTCAGCCGAGAAGAGTCGAGCGCGGCCGAGTTTCGCCAGCGGGTCGACGACATCTTGGCAGCGATCGCGGCGGGCTCCCTGCAGAAGGTCGTAGCCGCCCGTGAGGTGTTGCTCACTTGCTCGCGTGCGCTGGACCCGGTGGCCACGGTGAGCGCGCTCGCCGAGCAGGCGCTCGAATGCCAGCGTTTCTTGTTTCGCTGGGGCGACACCTCGTTCATCGGCGCCACACCCGAGCGGCTGGTGCGCAAGCGCGGCCGCTCGCTGGAAACGGAAGCGCTGGCGGGCAGCATCGATGCCCGAGCGGAGAGCCCGGAACGCCAGCTCGAAGCGAGCATCAAGGAGCTGGAGGAGCACGAGCCGGTGGTCGCTGCAATCCAGCGCGTGCTCGAGCCGGTGTGTGAGGAAGTACGGCTACCGAATCGCCCGAGCGTCAAACGGCTCAAGCACTTGCTGCATCTACGCACGCCGATCCAGGCGACCTTGCGCTCGGAGACGCACGTGCTCGAGTTGGTCGAGCGCCTGCATCCGACTCCAGCGGTGGGTGGGGTGCCTACCGTCGCTGCGCTGGACTGGATTTCGAGGTGTGAGCCCTTCGATCGCGGCTGGTACGCTGGCGCGGTGGGTTGGTTCGACGCGTTCGGGGACGGCGACTTCAACGTCGCATTGCGCTCCGGCCTGATGTCGGGGCGCCAGGCCCGTCTGTATGCCGGCGGCGGCATCGTGCGAGGCTCGGTGGCTAGCGCAGAGTATGAAGAGACGATGCCCAAACTCGCTGCGATGCTGAGCTCGCTACGAGCCAGGCCCTGAGCCGTGTCCGACGCGCAGAGCCGTTGGGCGGAGCAGCTGCTGGCGACCCTGGCCGCGGCGGGGGTCCGGGATGCCGTCATCAGCCCGGGCTCACGTTCGACGCCGCTGGTCTGGGCAGCTTGTCAGATCCCGGAGTTGCGCCGTCACGCCATCATCGACGAGCGCAGCGCCGGCTTCTTCGCGCTGGGCCAGGCACGCGTCTCCGGCAGGCCGAGCCTCTTGATTTGCACCTCGGGCACGGCCGCGAGTCACTACTTTCCGGCCGTGATCGAGGCGCGCCTGAGCGGCGTGCCGCTGATCGTGCTGAGCGCTGACCGCCCCTTCGAGTTGCAGCAGTGCGGGGCGCAGCAGACCATCGATCAGACGCGGCTGTTTGGCACTTACGCCCCTTACCACGAGATCGGCACGCCGCTCGTGGAGCGTGGCGCCACGCGCGCGCTCGAGCGCCTCGCCTGGCAGGCATTCGCCACGGCCGTCGAGCCTCCGCGAGGCCCTGTGCACCTGAATTTTCGAGCCAAGAAGCCGCTCGAGCCACAGCCTCTCGAGGCACGGCCGCGCGAGTCAGCGGCTCCCGCACAGGGTTCGCGCGCTTCCCGGCTGACCAGCCCTCGCTGGTTGCCGGCGCCGCCTGCGCCCGTCGCGCCCGCAGCGCTCGAGGCGCTGACCGAGCGCCTGAGCGCGAGCCGCTGCCCGCTGCTGGTGCTCGGAGCGCTGCCCTTGCAGGAGAGTCCGAGCTCCGAGTTGGTGCTGCGGTTCGCCCTGGCGAGCGGCGCCATCGTCTGCCCGGAGAGCGTGAGTCAGCTGCGCTTCCGGCTCGACCCCGCGCATCCACAGGCCTCGATCTGTGACAGCTACGACTGGCTGCTCGCGAGCAATCGACTGTTGCAGCGGGCGGCGCCTGATTTCGTGCTCCAGCTCGGCGGCGCGCCGCTCTCGACGAGCCTGGGGCGCCTGCTCGAGGACTCGGATGCGCTCGAGCTCTGGATCGGCGCCGAGGTGGGCTGGCCCGATCCGTCGCATCGAGCGGCACGCATGGTCCGTGCGCGACCGACCGAGCTGTTGCTCGCGCTGTGTCACGCCCTCGAGGCGCGGCCCCCGCGCGCGGTTTCCGCCGAGCAGCGGCTGTGGCGCGCGGCGAACGCGCGCGCGCGCGCCGTGGTGACGGCGCAGCTAGAGCAAGGTTTTGGCGAGCCGGAAGCAGTCCGTGCGCTCTGCGACGCGCTGCCGCCGGCTTCGATCTTGATGCTCGGCAACAGCCTGCCGCCGCGCTTGCTGGATCGCTATTGCCCGGCGGCACCACGGCAGCTTCGCGTGCTGAGCCAGCGCGGAGCGAGCGGCATCGACGGGCTGTTGGCGGGGGCGCTCGGCGCGGCGAGTCAGGCGGACGCTGCCACGACCCTGTTGTGTGGCGATATCAGCTTTCTGCATGACGTGGGCTCGCTCTGGGCCGCGCGCTCCGAGCACACCCACGCAGCGCGTGCCTCGTATCCTCTGGTGATCGTTGTGCTCAACAACGGCGGTGGGCGGATTTTCGATCAGCTGCCCATGGCCAAGCAGGCGGGCGAGGCCCAGTGCTTCTGGACCACGCCTCACGATCTGCGACTGCGCGGAGCAGCCGAGCTGTACGGTCTCGCGTACTGGCAAGTGCGAGAGCGTGCCGACTTGCGCGCTGCCTTGCACGCGGCCTACGCGCGCGCGCAGGTCAGCTTGATCGAGATCGTGGTGGATCCCGACAGCGCGGCGACCCGTCTGCAGCAGCTCGGATCGGAGCTCGAGCGGCACTGGGCCGAAATACTTGCCGAGCCATGACGCGACTGGTGCTCGTGCACGGCTTTACCGGGTCGCCCGCGAGCTTTGACGAGCTGCTGTCGTATCTTTACCCGCAGCAGCCCGGCCTCTCTGTATTCCGGCCCGCGCTGCTCGGCCACGGCGCGCGACCCGACCCCGTCCCGCAGCGCTTCGAACGAGAGGTAGATCGGCTGGCAGACGAGATCCGCCGCGCGGGTTTCGTCGGCGCGCATGTGTGCGGATACTCGCTGGGCGCTCGGCTCGTGCTGGGACTGCTCGCGCGGTATGCCGCGCTGTTCAGCGGCGCCACTCTGATCGGCGTTCATCCAGGTCTGGCGAGCGAAGCGGAACGCGCGGCCCGTGTCGGCGGCGATGAGCGCTGGTGCCAGTTCTTGGCGCGCCAGGGCAGCGCGCGCTTTCTGTGCGCCTGGGAGGCGCAGCCTCTGTTCGCTACGCAGCGGGCGCTGCCGGAGGCGCGGCTCGAGCGGCAACGCGCGATCCGTCGCGCTCATACCGAGGACGGCTTGCAGCAAGCGCTGCGTGTGCTCGGTCTCGGGCGGATGCCGGATCTGCGCGGGGTGCTGCGCATGCAGCCGCTGCGCGTGGGGCTGCTGGTCGGGGCCTTGGACGCGAAATTCCTGGCGCTCGCGCAGGCATTGGCCGCCACGGCGCCGGTGCGGCTGGAGCGTGTGGAGGCAGCCGGGCACAACCTGCTGCTGGAGGCTCCCGAGCAAGTGGCAGGTGTGCTAACCAGAGCGCTCGAGGTCCGCTCTTGACCCCCACGGAGCAAAGCTCGCTGCTCACGGAGTCGCCGACAGCTCCCACGGTGTCCGGACTCGGTCGCTGGTGGTTGGCGGCTCGGCCCAAGACGCTGCCGGCAGCGGCCACGCCCGTGCTGGTCGGCAGCGCTTGCGCGGTGGCCGCGCGAGGTTTCTCGCTCGGGCCGGCGCTCGGGGCGCTGGTCGGGGCGCTTCTGCTGCAGATTGCCGCCAATTTCGCCAACGACGTGTTCGACTTCGAAAAGGGGGCGGACACGGCCGCTCGCCTCGGCCCCGTGCGCGCCGTGCAGGCGGGTTGGATCAGCGCCCGCGCGATGCGCTGGGCGCTCGTGCTCGTGTTCGTGCTGGTGCTCGCCGTCGGCGTGTACCTGGTCAGTGTCGCCGGGCCTCTCTTGATCGTGATCGGTCTGGCCAGCATCGCGGGCGCGCTGGCTTACACCGCGGGCCCCTACCCGCTCGGCTACCACGGTCTCGGCGATGTCGCCGTGTTTGCCTTCTTCGGCATCGTGGCCGTGACCGGCACCACCTTCGTTCAACTCGGGCAGGTGACGGAGCTCGCATGGGCCAGCTCGGTCGCGGTGGGTAGCCTGGCGACGGCCATTCTCGTCGTCAACAACGTGCGCGATGCCGCCACCGACGTGCTGGCGCACAAGCGCACGCTGGCCGTGCGCTTCGGGATCGGCTTTGCCGTCGCCGAGTATCACCTGTTGCTCGGGCTCGCGTACGCGCTGCCTCTCTGGTTCCTGTGGCGCGGGCAGCTGACGCTCTGGGCGCTGCTGCCCTGGCTGTCGCTGCCGCTGGCTCTGGATCTGTCGCGACGCATCCGGCGCGAGACGGGGGCCGCGCTCAACCGTGTGCTCGCTCACACCGCCCGGCTGTTGCTGTGCTTCGGCGTGCTGCTCGGCGTCTCGCTCGTGCTCGGGGCTCCGGCGCCCGCTGCCGGCGCCGCGCCTGCGCCGCACGGAAGCGTCGACCGTGGCTGAGCAGCCGATCCTGCGCTGCCGGCAGCAGGAGTTCGAGCTCGATCCGCCGCTGCGGAACGCGCGGGGGCAGTGGCGCTCGCGCCGTACGCTGATTGTCCAGATCCGCGACGGCCTGGGGCGCGTCGGGCAAGGCGAGGCGGCTCCCCTGCCCGGCTACTCGTTGGACACCCTGGCAGCGGCCGAGCAGGCGCTGACCAGGATCCCTGCGGCAGAGCTGCAGCAGGTACTGTTGCTCGAGCGACCGGTGGCCCTGCTGCGAGCGGTGGCGGCGCTCGTCCCGGCGGAGCTGCCCTCCGCTCGGTTTGCCTTGGAGACGGCGCTGCTCGATCGGCTCGGCATCGAGCAGCAGCGTCCCCTCTGGAGCTTGCTCGCTGAGCTGCTGCCAGCCGCAGTGCCGCCCCTGACCGAGCTGCCGCTGTGCGCGCTGCTGCCGAGCGCTGATCCAACGCAGGCGCTGCGGGCAGCGGCACAACATTTCGGTCTCGGAGTGCGCTGCTTCAAGCTCAAGATTGGACCCGATCGGCTTCAGCCCGCGCAGGCCGAGCTACTCGCGGCGCTGCGCGCCGAGCTGGGTGATCGAATCGCGCTGCGGCTCGACGCCAATCAGAGCCTGCTGCGCGCGGAGCTGCGCGCGACCTTCGACGCCCTGGCTCGCTATCGTCCCGAGTTCGTCGAGGAGCCCTTGGCCGATGCCCAGCGCGGCGAGCTCGACACGCTGCCCTGTGGCTGGGCGCTCGATGAGTCGCTGCAGCGCATCGATGCGCTGCGGCTGCAGTCCCTGTCGAGCTCGCCCGCCTGCCGAGCCCTGGTGCTCAAGCCCACGGCGCTCGGCGGCTTCGGCAGCTGTGCAGAGCTCGCTGCACACGCTCGGGCGCGCGGCAAGGCGGTGGTGGTCTCGCACGCACTCGAAGGCCCATTCGGTTGGCTCGCTTGCGTCCACCTCGCGCTCGCGCTCGGGCCCGGTGCAGCTGCAGGTCTGTGGCCGATGGCCAGTCGCGGTGTGGCCCCCGCCGTGATTCGTGGCGGCAAACTGCAGCGTCCCTCGCGCCCCGGGCTCGGAGTCGAAGCATGAGCACATTCTCGTTGCTGGCTGCTGCGCGCGAGCTGCCCCAGGCGACCGCGCTCGTGATCGGGCAGCGCGAGATCGCATTTGCAGAGCTGGGTGAACGGGTCCGCGAGCGACTGCGGGAGCTGGCGCCGCTCGCGGGTCAGAGTGGGCTCGCTCGGGCGCCGCTCGTGGCACTCCGCGCCAGCGAGAGCGTGGCCACGCTGGAGCTCATCTATGCGCTGCTCGAGCTCGGGCGGCCGTTTCTGCCCCTGCATGCACGGCTCACGGCACAGGAATCCGAGGCGCTGCTCGCCCGTTTGCCGGTGGAGTGCCTGCTCGAGCCGAGCGAGCAGGGTCCGGTTCGGACGCGAGCGCGCGCCTCTCGTCCGCTGACGGAGCGGGAGCTCGGCTGGTTTCAGCGCACGCCGCAGCTCGCCGCGCTGACCACCTCGGGCAGCAGCGGAACGCCTCAGGTCGTGCTGTTGAGCCAGCGCGCGTTCCTCGCCGCCGCGCAGGCGAGCGCCGCCAATCTGGGTTGGCAGCCTGACGACCGCTGGCTATTGTGCCTGCCGTTGGCCCACATCGGGGGCCTGTCGGTAGTGACTCGTTGCTTGCTCGCTCGACGCCCTGTCGTGCTCGGCGAGTCGGGGCATCCTGCGGAGTCGCTCGAGCAGCGACTCGCGCGTGCGATCCTGCTGGGACGCCCCCGGTTGCTATCCTTGGTGCCAACGCAGCTGAGCGCCCTGTTGCAGCTCGGGCCGCGCTTCGAGCTGCCCGCCCAGGTTCGAGCCATCCTCACCGGCGGCGCCGCCGCCTCTCCCAGCCTGCTGCGGGCCTGTGCCGAGCGAGCCTGGCCGGTGCTCACCAGCTACGGCATGACGGAGGCGTGCTCTCAGATTGCCACGCAGCGCCTCGGCGCGATCCAGGAGGCCGGGCGAGGCCCCGGCTCGGTGTTACCGGGTGTGGAGCTGCGCATCGTGGACGGCGCCATTCAGGTGCGCGGACCGACACTCTTCAGCGGCTACCTGCTGGGGCCAGCGGATCCGTTTGATCCGGAGGGCTGGTTCAGCACCGGGGACCTTGGCAGATGGGACGCCGAAGGGCAGCTGCACGTGCTCGGGCGCTCCGATCAGCTGATCATCAGCGGGGGAGAGAACGTTGCGCCAGCAGAGGTAGAGGCCGCGCTCGAGGCCTGCCCGGGGGTGCTGGAGGCGTGCGTCTTTCCCGTCCCCGACCCGTACTGGGGGCAACTGGTCGCGGCAGGCTTGCGCGTACCGTCGGGCGATCCCGCGCTCCTGCTCGACGGGGTGCGCGGCGAGCTAGAGCGAAAGCTGGCGGCGTTCAAGCGGCCCCGCCGCTACGCGCTGACGAACGCCTTCGTGTATGGGCCCACCGGCAAGCTGGATCGCCGCGCCACTGCCCGCGCCTTGCTCCCCGAGCTACTCCCGGATCTGCGCGCCGCAGCTCGCGCGCGCTGAACGCGTCATAACAAGATCGCCTTCCAGGCATCGACAGCGCCGGACACTCCGCCGCGCAACAGATCGAACTGCACGTCGAGGTGTTCCAGATCGGTTGCTATTGCCTTGACGGTGACGAGCGGCGTCAGCAATCCGACCAGCGTTTGCAGGCGCCGCCCCGCAAATGCTCGATGGCGCTTCAGGTCGAGCACGATGCGATCATCCTTGGCTTCGACCAGAAACGCTGGGCGCCGGGGCATGACGGCGACCAAGTTGCCAATCTTGCCCAGGTCGAGCGCCCCGCTCCGGATCAACGCAGCGAGCGGCGACTCGGTCTCTCCCAGCAGGTCCAGCTGCACTTCGTTGACCCGCAACTCGACCCGCAGCTCCTCCGGGCCGAGCTGCACCTGTTCGATGAACAGCAGCGCGGAGACCCGTAGCGGAGTGCCCATCAGCTCTACGGACATCCCGATCCGGAGCCCCGGCGGGACGGCCTCCAGCGACACGTCGCGCATGCCCTTTCCGTCCTTGGCGCCGTTGCGCGTCGCCGCCCAGCGCAGCGCCGCGATGGGTACCCCGAACTTGAACAGTGCCGCATTCCGCAGCAGCCGCAGCAGCTCGTCCGGATGCTGGAAAAGGTAGCCTCCGAGCTTCTGCAACAACTTGGACTCGAGCATGGCACGGTCGAGCATGGCCCGCAGTAGCACGGTCCCGCAATATACGATAGATCCCGGGCTGGCTACGGTGCTAGAAGAACCGACCCCGCATTTTCTCGGGGGTTCTTCCCGGCCGTGTCTGAAACCGAACGCATCCCCGCCGCACCCGCTGACGCCGTTGCCCAGCAGCCTGATGTTGCCCAGCAGCCTGATGTTGCCCAGCAGCCTGATGTTGCCCCGCAGCCTGATGTCGCCTCCGAGCAGACGTCCACGGAGGATAGCGAGCTTTCGGCTATCGTGAACGAAGAGGAGCGCTGCCTGTCCAGGGTGGTGGCGCATGCCCTGGAAAAGCCGGCCAATACGCTTGCTCGACGGTTGATCGACTATGATCGGCAGCTCATCGATCTGCGCGACCAAATTGCGCAGGCGCGCCTGGAGGACGTTCCACCCCTGCTCGAGCAGATGGAGCGGTTGCAGAATCTGGCGGCCCGACAGGGCCAGTCGAGCGTGGGGCATATCGATGCCAAGTCCCCTTACTTTGGCCGCATGGTGTTGCGCGAGAGCGGGCGCAATCGGGAGATCCTGATCGGTCGCTCCACGTACGTGGATACGCGTGCCTCGGTGCGCATCGTGGACTGGCGCGATGCACCGGTGAGTCGCCTCTTCTACCGCTACGACGAGGGCGACAGCTACGAGGAGACCTTCGGCGAGCGCGAGGTCGAAGGGGAGATTCTGACTCGGCGCAGCCTGACCATCGTGGATGCTCGGCTGCGTCGCATCGTGGCGCCTCAGGGGATCTTCGTGCATCCGAGCAGCGGCGACTGGAAACGGGGCGGCGCCGGTCTGAAGCTGAAGGGTGGCCAAGGCTCGGCCTTGCGCGCGGATCACCATCGCCCCGGTAAGCTCGGCATCGGCAGCGAAGACGGCGGCGAGGATCGGCACCTGAAGGCCATCACGGCGCTGATCGACCCGCGTCAGTTCGAGCTGATCACCAAGCCCGATTCAGGGCTCGTCGTCATTCAGGGTGGCGCAGGCAGCGGCAAGACCACCATCGGTCTACATCGCCTCGCGTACCTCGCATTTCAAGACCGGCGTCGCTTTCGACCCGACCGCATGCTGGTGGTCGCCTTCAACCAGGCCTTGGTGCGCTACATCTCCCAGGTCCTGCCCGCGCTCGAGGTCACGGGTGTGGGGGTACGGACCTACGTCGAGTGGGCCTCGCGTCTGCGCGCGACTCATTTTCCCGAGCTCACGCGCAAGCACGCGGAGGACACTCCCTCGGTCGTCACTCGTCTCAAGAAGCACCCGGCGATGCTGCGGGCAATTGACGATCACGTCGAAGGCATCGCGACTGCGCTCGAGGCCCGCTTCGACCAGGCGCTCGGCGATGCGCCGGAGTTGCTCGCGGAGGTCCGGCAGCGCCTGCGCAGCCAGCAGGGCAAGCCGCTTTCGCACCGCCTGCATGCGCTCTCGAGCTGGCTCGAACACGTGCCGGCGCAGACGTCCGGCCGTGGCCCTCTGCAGCGCGAGCTTCGGCGTGGCCTGGCCATCAGCCAGGACGTGATCAGTGCTTGGTCGGAGTTGATCACGGATCTGCCCGAGCTCACCAGCGCCACACAGCGGCACGCCCCGGGCCAGTTCTCGAGCGCGGAGCTCGCGCAAGCGCACGGCTGGTGTGCGGCCCAGAACTCCCTGGTGATCTTGGAGCTGGAGCGTGCGCGCGAGGCAGCTGAACGCCGCGAGGACGCGCGCGGGAGCGCTGCCGCCCGGCGCGGCGGAGCTGACGGCAAGGGCGACCGACCCCTCCGAGTTGCTCCGAGCCGTGAGGCCGCCGATCGCGAGGTCGTCGAGCGCGACGCCGTCGAGCGCGACGCGGCGGACCGCGAGGTCTCGGGCCGAGACGCTGCCGAACGCCGCGGCACCGCTTTCGAAGACGACGCAGACGCCAGTGATCGCGACCGCTCCGATAGGGCTGCGCAAGACACGCTGGCGGAGGCGGATCCCGAGCTGAACAGCCTCGACGCGCGCCTGGTGCAAGCGAAGTTGCTCTCGCTGCGCGCGGAGCAGGAGCTCTCCGCCGGCGAATACGGGCGCGCGCGCACGCTGGTCGATCGCGCGC
>Ga0207675_100005356_pt1 | contig 12316 bp, 10 predicted proteins | sample KBSSwiS42_FD_184305 | JGI IMG/M metagenome (GOLD analysis project Ga0207675, IMG submission 184305) | Switchgrass rhizosphere microbial communities from Kellogg Biological Station, Michigan, USA - KBS Switchgrass S4-2 (SPAdes) (version 2) | ecosystem: Host-associated > Plants > Roots >...
GACCAGCCGATGGTCGAGATGTCGACCGACAAGGCCGTGGTCGAGATGCCCTCGCCCATCGCCGGCCGCGTCGTGTCGCTCGGCGGTCAGCCCGGCGATCACATCGCAGTCGGCGCCGAGCTCATCGTGTTGGAGACGGGTGAAGGCGCAGCAGCGGAGAAGACCGAGACGAAGAGCGAAGCGCCGACCGCTCCCAAGGAGAAGGCGCCGGGCTCGCATCTTTCGCTGGTGCCTGCGCCGACCCAGGCGCCGCCCGCTCAAGCCGCCGCTCCGCGCAGTGGCCGCGTGCTCGCATCACCCGCCACGCGGCGCCGTGCTCGCGAATCCGGCATCGATCTCGCGACTGTCGTCGGCAGCGGGCGCGACGGGCGCATTCAGCGGCAGGATCTGGACGCTGCGATCAATCAAGCCCAGCACGGCGGACCAGGAATCGCCGCGCGCGGCAACGGCTCGCAGCGACGGCAGCCGCGCACCGAGACCGAGGAGATCCGCATCCTCGGCGTGCGCCGGGTCAGCGCGCAGCGCGTGGCCGAGTCGAAGCGCAACATCCCGCACTTCTCGTACGTCGAGGAAGTCGACATCACCGAGCTGGAAAGGCTGCGCAAGCATCTCAACGCGAAACTGCCGAAAGGCACGCCGAGCTACACGTACCTGCCGTTCCTCGGCATGGCCCTGATCCGCGTCATCGAGCGCTTCCCGAAGTGCAATTCGCGTTACGACTCCGAGCGCAACGTGCTGGTCCAGCATCGCGGCGTGAACCTGGGTGTCGCGACGCAGACGAGCGACGGACTCAAGGTGCCGGTGGTGCATCACGCCGAGGCGCTGTCGCTGGGCGAGCTGGCGACGCAGATTCGTCGCGTGGCGCAAGCGGCGCGCGACGGCACAGCGAGCCGCAACGAGCTGAGCGGCTCGACGATCACGATCACCAGTCTCGGCAAGCTGGGCGGCATCGTCTCGACGCCGATCATCAACGCGCCGGAAGTCTCGATCATCGGCGTCAACAAGGCCGTCGAGCGGCCGGTCGTGCAGCACGGGCAGATCGCCGTGCGCCTGATGATGAACCTGTCGTCGTCGTTCGATCACCGCTTCATCGACGGCTACGACGCGGCGGAAATCGTCCAGGCGCTGAAGGAAATGCTGGAGCAGCCGGCGACGATCTTCATCGAAGATTGAGCTTCTCCCTTAGGCGCGCTGCAGCGTTGACCTGTCATCGCTGCAGTGCGTCTTGTGATGCAAGTCACATCTTTGGGACCTAAGTCCCAGTCGCGCGATAGGCCGTCGCAACAAATGCCTATTCCTTTGCGACTGGTCTCTCATCAATCTGCCGGCATTCGGCTTACGCTGTTTTTCAGGCAGCGCACTCATGCACCGTTGCAGTCCTGACGCTGCCGATATTCGAACCATGTCAGCGTCCGCGGCGATCCGACAATTCCTCTTCGAAGCGCAGCAACGCGTGGCCTGTCACGCGATCGCGTTCACGCCGCCGTCGCGCGACCATTTCGATTTCCACTGCACCGCCGCCGACGCGGACGACGTGCGCCACGTGCTGGAAACCGTGGCGGATTCCTTCCTGCTCGAATGCCGCAACCGGCCCGAGCCGGTCGTCAGCAATCGCGTGCGCTACGAAGCGAACGGGCCGCTGCTCGGGCGCTTCCTGGCGATCGGAATCCAGGACGACAAGACGCAGCTCGAAGGCGTAGCGCTGCTCTTTCGCACGATGGAGCAGCAGGCGTTCAGCAAAGAGGACGCGCGTGCGCTCGGAGTGCTCTCGCACCAGCTGTCGAAGATCATCTCGCTGCCGAACGATCCCGTGACGGGACTGCTGACTCGCAGCGGCGTCGAGAAGCTCATCGAATGGCGCCTGGGCTCGCGCGGTGCGCGGACGGTTTCCACCGTGCTGTACGGTGACATCGACCAGCTGCACGTCGTCAACGACTTGCTCGGCTTCGAAGCAGGCGACCAGGTGATCGCCGCAGTGGCGCACGCGCTCCAGGCGCAGCTCGCGGGCCGCGATGCAGTGCTCAGCCGTCTGTCCGGCGACCGCTTCACGATCTTCTTCTCCGATTGTCCGCTCGATCGCGCCCGCGCCATCGGCGACGAGCTCCGCGATGCTGTGAGCGCTGTACCCCTGAACGTCGGCACCGATGCGATCCCGCTGTCGATCTCGTTCGGCGCTGCGAACGTGCGAGGCGGCGAACGCAGCTTCGACCACGCGCTCGCCGCCGCGGAGGTCGCGTGCAAGGCCGCCAAGGATCGCGGCCGCAATCGCGTCGAGTCGTACGAAGTCCACGATTCGAGCATCAACCGCCGCATCGACGACATCGCGATCATCGGCCGGCTGCGCGTCGCGCTGGAGAAAGGCAACTTCCAGATTTTCGGCCAGCCCATTGCGCCGCTTCAGCAACCCGAAGAAGTGCGCCGCTACGAGATGCTGCTGCGTCTCGTCGACGAGAAAGGCCGCCTGGTGCTGCCCGGGCAATTCATGTCATCCGCGACGCGTTACCAGCTGCTGCCGCAGATCGATCGTTGCGTCATCAGCGACGTGCTGACGCGTCTCGCCACGGCGAAGCGCGAGCAGCCGGGTTTCGAGCCGATGCATCTCTCGATCAATCTGTCGGGCCCGACGCTCAGCGACCCGACGTTCCTCGACTGGCTGGTGGTGCAGATCGACAGCAGCGGCGTGCCGGGCGACTGGCTGGAATTCGAGCTGACCGAGACGGCGGCAGTCAGCAATCTCGAGCACGCGCAACGGCTGATGGCGCGACTCACCGAACTGGGCTGCCGCTTCGCGCTCGATGACTTCGGCACCGGCCTCTCGTCGCTCGCGCATCTGAAAGCGCTGCACTTCACGGTGCTGAAGATCGACGGCTCATTCATCCGCGACATCCTGCACAATGAGCGCTCGGAGTCGCTGGTGCGCGCCGTGACGCAGTTGGCGCATGGCATGGGCATGGAGACAGTGGCCGAGTACGTCGAGTCGCCGGAGATCTGCATGCGCCTCATCGAGCTCGGCGTGCAGTTCGGCCAGGGCTATGCGATCGGCAAGCCGCGGCCGCTGGCAAAGATCCTGCAAGCGGAAGTGCCGCTGGCGAACGCGAGCTGAGGAACTCTCAGCGCGGCTCGGCCCTTGAACCCTTACAGTTCAAGGGAGCGCCGCGATGGAACCCAACCCCCGATCCAGCACGCGCCCGTCCCGCGGGTTTGCAGAACGCTTGAAAGAAGACGGCCGCCGCACGATCGAGCAGCGCAAGCGCTCGGCCGCGGAACGCGTCGACGGCATTGCGCAAGCAATCGAGCGGACCGGTGCGCATTTCAGCGACAACGAGCCAACGCTCGCCGACATGGCCAACCGGCTGGCGAGCACCGTCAGCAATCTTGCGACACGCCTGCGCGAGGGCAGCATCGAGGATCTCGTCGATGACACGCGTGCGCTGGCGCGCCGCAACCCCGCCCTCTTCATTGCGGGCGGCGTGCTGGCTGGCTTCGCGCTCGCGCGTTTCGCGAAAGCGTCCGCGAGCCGCGCCGAGCGGGCTGCCTCCCTCGCCGACGACGCGTCCGATGACGCCCCTACGCTGACCGAAGCCGACGAGGTCGAGTCGATCGTCGTCGAGCAAGGCACGAATCCCGGCGGAATCTGAGTGGAGTTCGACATGGCAACCCGAGCCGCCGCGCAACGCGACCACGACCTGCTCGATCTGCAATCCACCCCGGGATTGCTGAGCCGTCTGGTCGGTGATTTCACGTCCCTGCTGCGCAACGAGGTCGCGCTCGCGAAAGCGGAGCTGTCCGACTCGACCGATCGCGCCAAGGCCGGCTTCGCATCGCTGATCGGCGCGGTCGCGACACTGCTCGCCGGCTCGCTCGTGCTAGTGGCCGCGCTCGTCCTCGGTCTGGCCGAGGTAGTGGCGCCGTGGCTCGCGGCACTGACCGTCGGTGTCGTGATCACTGTCATCGGCATCGTGCTGTTCTTCGCTGCGAAGAAGAAGCTGTTGCCACCGCACGTCGAGATCGATCGAACGCGCGCATCTGTCCGCAGTGACGTGGACGTTCTGGCGAGGAGAACCTGATGACTGCGTCATCGCAACGACCGGAAGAGAACCGCAATGCCGAGCATCTCGAGCGCACCGCCGACCGCATCCGCGAGGACCTGGACCGCACGCTCGATGCGCTGGAGCGCAGACTTGGGCCCGGCCAGCTGCTCGATCGCTCGCTCTCTTACCTGCGAGATCACGGCGGCGAGATGGCAAGCGCCGTGGGCGAGTCAGTGCGGCGCAATCCGGTGCCGATCCTGCTGACGCTCGCCGGTCTCGGGTGGCTCATCGTGTCGACGGTCCGCGGGCGCGAGCCGATCGATGTCACGGTCGGCGACCAGTATCCCGGCGATGACTATGCGGCTGCGGACGACGACTCCGCAGCGGGCGAGGATTCCCTGTCCGGCGACCAGGATTCCCTGTACGCCGAGTCGCAGACCGAGTCGCAGACGATGCGCAGAAAATTCCGCGATCGCGTGGCCGCCGCGCGCGCGGGAACGCGTCGCGCCCGGTATCGGGTGGTCACGGCGATCGAAGAACAGCCGTTCCTGTTCGGTGGCCTCGCAGTTGCGATCGGCGCACTGCTCGGGGTCGTGATCCCGTCGACGCAGTACGAAGACAAAGTCGTGGGCCAGGTGCGCGATCGCGCAGTTGAGCGCGCGAAGCAAATGGGCGAGCGGCAGTACCAGAACCTGCGCAGCCAGTTCGAAATCCACCGCGATGTCGAGGTGAGCGGCCGGGCTCACTGAGGAGCCAGCATGAGCAGATGGAACCGTGCAGCCACCGTAGTCTTCCCGACGTTCCTTTGCCTCGCTGCGTGCGCCGGATCGCGCAGCGATCTGCCCATCAGCGCCAGCAGCGGCCCGAATCCCACGCTGCCGAAGCCGGAAGAAAAGACGATCCCGACGATCAACGTCGCGCCCGCGAAAGGCTGGAGCGGCGAGCAGAAGCCGGCGGCGGCGGCTGGCTTCGCAGTCGCGAGCTATGCAGCCGATCTCGATCATCCGCGCTGGCTTTACGTACTCCCTGACGGTGACGTGCTCGTGGCGGAGACGAACGCGCCGGCCGACCGGCCCGACGACAGAAAAGGCATCAAGGGATTTTTCTCCAAGCGCGCACAAGAGAAAGCGGGCGCGGGAGTGGCGAGCCCGAATCGCATCACCCTGCTGCGCGACGCGGACGGCGACGGCAAAGCCGAAGTCCGCAGCGTATTCCTCAAGGACCTGAATTCGCCGTTCGGCATGGCGCTCGTCGGCAACAACTTCTACGTTGCGAACACCGACGCCGTCATGCGCTACGAGTATCGCGATGGCGCGCAGAGCATCGATGGACCCGGCACGAAAGTCGCCGACTTGCCCGCGGGCTCGATCAACCATCACTGGACCAAGAACCTGCTCGCGAGTCCCGACGGCAAGCACGTGTACGTCACCGTCGGCTCGAACAGCAACATCGCCGAGAACGGCATGGAGAACGAAGACCGGCGCGCATCGATCCTCGAGGTCGATACCGCGACGGGCTCGTCGCGCGTGTTCGCCTCCGGCCTGCGCAATCCGAACGGGCTCGACTGGCAGCCGCAAAGCGGCGCGCTGTGGGCCGCGGTCAACGAGCGCGACGAATTCGGCAACGACCTGGTGCCCGACTACATCACTTCAGTGAAGGATGGCGGCTTTTATGGCTGGCCTTACAGCTACTTCGGTCAGCACGTCGACGACCGCCCGCAGCCGCCGCGACCCGATCTCGTGCAGAAAGCCATCGCTCCCGACTACGCCGTCGGCGCGCACACGGCCTCGTTGGGCCTCGTCTTCTACCGCGGCGACTTGCTGCCGCAGCGCTATCGCGGCGGCGCGTTCGTCGGTCAGCACGGCTCCTGGAATCGCGAGCCCTACTCGGGCTATCGCGTGATCTTCGTGCCGTTCGCCAACGGCCATCCGACCGGCGCCAAGCCCGAAGACTTCCTCACCGGATTCATCGATGGCGACAAGAACGCGCTCGGCCGCCCGGTCGGCGTCGCCGTCGATCGCGACGGCGCGCTGCTGGTGGCGGATGACGTCGGCAATCGCATCTGGCGCGTGACACCGGCGCAGCAGGCGTTAAGCTCGGATCAATGAGCGCAAATCAAGCTGCCGCGGCCGAACCCGTCCATCTGGTGTGTGGCCACTGCGATGCTGTCGTGCGCGTGCCGCCCGAACGCTTCGCCGACGGGCCGCGCTGCGCGAAGTGTCACAACGCGCTGTTCGAGGATCATCCGCTGGAGCTGAAGACGGCGAGCTTCGACAAGCACATCACGCGCAGCGATCTGCCGGTGATCGTCGACTTCTGGGCGCCGTGGTGCGGCCCATGCCGCGCGATGGCGCCGCACTACGAGGAAGCCGCGCGGCGCCTGAAGCACAAAGCGCGCTTCGCGAAGGTGAACTCCGACGAGGAACCGAACGTCGCGGGACGCTTCAACATCCGCGGCATCCCGACGTTGATCGCGTTCAAGCACGGCCGCGAGATCGCGCGCCAAGTCGGCGGCATGGATCTCAACGGCCTGCTGCGCTGGACTGGTTCTCTGGTCGAAAGTGGCCAAGGCCCTTGCGACGACCGCCGGCAGAAGGCGTGACTTTTTCCGGCTACCGGTATTTAAGCCCGGTGCCCGTGTTGAACACGATCACGCGATCGCTCGGGCGAACGAACCCACTATTTCGTAGCTGAGCGAGCGCGGCCCAGGCAGCGCCGCCTTCCGGGCACACATCGATGCCGGATCGTGCGGCGAGATCGAGTGTCGCACGCTGCATCTGCGCTTCATCGATCGCGATCGCCGTGCCATGCGTCTCACGCAACGCACGCAGACAAATGAACCCGCCCAGCGGCGCAGGCACGCGCAAACCGTAGGCGCGAGTCTGCGCATTCGCCCACGCCTCGGTGCGCTGCGCACCTTCGTGGAACGCTTTCGCGACCGGCGCGCACCCGGCAGCCTGCACTGATACGAAACGCGGCCGCTTGCCGCGCGGAATCCAGCCCAGCGCCTCCATCTCATCGAACGCCTTCCACATGCCGACCAGGCCCGTGCCGCCGCCAGTGGGATAGAGCACGACATCCGGCACTTCGCCGTCGAGCTGTTCGACCAGCTCGTACGCCATGGTCTTCTTGCCTTCGATGCGATACGGCTCGCGCAACGTCGAAACGTCGTAGGCGTCTTTCGGACCGTGCTCGCGCAAATATTTTCCCGCGTCGGCAATCGTGCCCTGCACGCGATGAATCGTGGCGCCGTACAGCGCGCACTCGTCGAAGAACGGCTTCGGCGTGTCGTCCGGCATCGCCACGATCACGGGCAGTCCGGCACGCGCACCGTACGCAGCCAGCGCCCCGGCCGCATTGCCCGCCGACGGCGCCGAGAACTTCCTGGCACCGAGATGTTTCGCCATCGACACGGCCATGGCCATGCCCCGCGCTTTGAAAGAACCGGTCGGATTGCGCGCCTCGTCTTTCACCCAGACGTTGTCTTCGACCGCGAGCAGCGGCGTGAAGCCTTCGCCGAGCGCAACCTCGTCGCCCTCCTCCAACGGCAGCAGCTCGCGATAGCGCCACAGCGTCGGCGTGCGTGAGGCGACGTCGGAGAGCTTCAGCCGGATCGCGCCGAGATCGTAATCGACACGCAACGGCATGCCGCAGCGCTGACACACGCCGAGCAGCGTGCGCGGATCGTGGCTGGTCTCGCAGGCGAAGCAGTGGACGCCGCGCAGGTACTTCGACAGTCGGGGTGTACTCATGCGCGAATGATAGCGCAGCGGTTCGATGGAACCGCGATGGCCGCCGGATGCTTAAGCCGCACGCACGCCATTCCGAAACACATCGAGGATCTACCCATGGCCCGTGCTCGCCCCCCTGTGATCGACGAGGAGCCCGACGACGTCGCGCCCGATGCACTGAGCCTGCTTCGACGCGACCACCGGCTCGCCGAAGAGCTGTTCGCCGAGTTCGCTCGTTCCGCTCCTCAACAGCTCGATCCCCTCGCCCGCCGCATCTGCAAGATGCTGCGCGTCCATACGCAGATCGAAGAGGAATTGTTCTACCCGGCCGTCAGCAGAGCCCTGACGGCACCGGACAAGCAGCTGGTGGCGCAGGCACAGGTCGAGCACGATCAGGCGAAACAGGCCATCGCACGCATCGAGTCCATGACCTCGGACAATCCGGCGTTTCGCAATGAGATCGACTTGCTCGACCGGCGCATCGCGCAGCACGTCGTCGAAGAGGAGCAGGAACTGTTTGCGAAAGTCACTGCAACGGGGATCGATCTGCTGGCGCTCGGTGTAGCACTTGCCGAGCGACGCGACACGTTGCTGGACGTACTCGGCCTGCATGGCGACGACGAAGAGGGCGCAGCCAATCAACGTGAGACACGAGCGGATGAAAGCGCTGTAGGTCGGGCTTCAGCCCGACAAGATCCTGGCACGACTTGAATCGCAAAAGCTGCTATCCCGTCGGCGTTTGACGCGCAGGCGCACGCCTCTGCTAGAGTCGGGCCGCCCTTCTTTCATGGCCCACGGAGACTCCATGATTCATCAACGTCGCTTCGCGATTGCGGCAGCTTCGTCCGCGCTCGCGTTCCTTGCTCAAGCGCAGGCCGCGGACACCAATGAGCCGCTCGAACAAGTCGTCGTCACTGGTACACGCGTCGCCAATCGTTCCGCGCTGGACACTGCGGCACCGGTCGACGTCGTCAGCAGCGAGCAACTGCAGAACGTCGGCGTTGCCGAGATCAACCAGTCGCTCGCCGTTGCGCTGCCCTCGTTCAACTTTCCGCGCCCCGGCCTCGCCGACGGCACGGACACGATCCGCCCCGCTGCGCTGCGCGGTCTTGCGCCGGATCAGACACTCGTACTCGTCAACGGCAAGCGACGGCACTCGGCTTCACTCGTCAACGTCAACGGCACGATCGGCCGCGGCTCTGCCGCCGTCGACCTCAACACGATCCCGGCTGCGATGGTGCAATCGGTCGAGGTGCTGCGCGACGGCGCCTCGGCGCAGTACGGCTCCGATGCAATCGCCGGCGTGATCAATCTGCGTCTGCGCGAGGCGGCCGATGGTGGAGACGCCACCGTCAGCTACGGCTGGCGCGATTCGACCTACGAAACGATCACCGGCCCGGCGGACGATCGTTTCGCCGGCGCGGTGCTGGCGCCGACATGGTCCGCGCCGCCGAAGCTGAAGCGCAGCGTTTCCGACGGCGACACCCTGGTCGCCTCGTTGTGGAAAGGACTGTCGCTCGGCGATTCCGGCTTCGTCACTGTTGCCGCGGAATACAAGGATCAGGAGCACACCGAGCGCGGCGGCTACGACATGCGTCGCCAGTATCCATTGCTCCCCGGTAACGTGCTCGATCCGCGTGAGGCGACCTTCAACCGCTTCAACTCCTGGTACGGCGAGCCGGAGCTCGATCAGAAGACAGTGTTCGTCAACGCCGGCTACGATTTTCCGACCGGCGCGCACATGTACGGCTGGGCGAGCTGGCAGGACCGCGACGCCAAAGCGCCTGGCTTCTATCGCCTCGCCGACGATCCTTCGAACCGCAACGTGATCGAGATCTATCCGAACGGCTTCCTGCCGTTCATCGCGCCCGAGGTCACCGACTACTCGGCCGCGTACGGCATTCGCTGGAAGCTCGGCGACTGGGACATGGACTCGTCGCTGGTGTACGGCAAGAACAAGATGGAGTTCACGATCGAGAACACGCTCAATCGCTCGCTCGGCGTCGCGAGCCCGACGGTGTTCAATGCCGGCGGCTTCGACTACGACCAGCTCGTGATGAACGTCTCGGGCGTACGGCCGATCGAGATGAAGGCATTCGCTTCGCCGCTCAACGTTGCCGTGGGCGTCGAGGCGCGGCGCGAAGAGTATTCGATCTTCGCGGGCGAGCCGGACTCATATCGCAACGGCGGCGTGCTGCTCAACGGTCAGCCGACGGCGTCCGGCGCGCAGGTATTCGCAGGGTTCCGGCCAGAGAACGCCGGCAGCGAAGACCGCACTGCCATCGGTGCGTATGTCGACCTGGAAGCGAACATTACCGAGAAGCTCCTTGGATCGGTCGCAGTGCGCGGCGAGCACTACTCGGATTTCGGCGAGAACCTGTCGGGCAAGCTCGCGGCGCGCTACGACTTCACGCGCAGCTTCGCTCTGCGTGCGTCGGTGCAGAACGGCTTCCGTGCGCCCTCGCTGCAGCAGCAGTTCTTCCAGACGACTTCGACCAACTTCATCGGCGGCTTGCCGTTCGACGTGACGACGTTCCCGGCGACCGATCCCATCGCGGTGGCGCTCGGCGCGAAGAAGCTCGACGCGGAGGAGTCACTCAACTACTCCATCGGCGCGGTATTCCGCTTCGACCGGGTTGACATCACGATCGACGCGTATCAGATCAACATCGACGACCGCATCGTGCTGTCTGAGAACCTGACCTCGGCGGCCGTGCGCAACTACCTCGCCACGCAAGGCTTCATCGGTGCGGGCGGCGGGCGTTTCTTCATCAATGGCGTCGACACCGAGACGCAGGGCATCGACGTGGTCGTGAACTGGCCGTTCGAAACCGGTGCCGGCCGCTTCGACTTCACGCTCACCGCCAACTGGAACAATACGGATGTGACGAGCGTGCCGAGCACGCCGCAGCTCGAGGCGTTGAGCCCGCCGCCGGTGCTGTTCGATCGCTTCAACATCCTGACGTTCGAGGAAGGCACGCCCGACAACAAGTTCACCGCGCAGGTGAACTGGAACCTCGATCGCTTCGGCGCGACGCTGCGCGGCACGCGTTACGGCAAGGTGTTGTCACCCGACAGCGCCGCGACGTTCGCAACCGTCGCCGCCGGCACGGTGCCGAACGACATCGAGCTCGGCGCCAAGACTCTGGTGGACCTCGAGGGTCGCTTCGACATCACGGAGAGCATCCGCGTCGCGCTCGGCGCGGAGAATCTGCTCGACGAGTATCCGGACCCGAACACCGCGCTCGCGAATCCGACGGGGACGACGTCGTTCTCGAACTACTCGCCGTTCGGACGCTCGGGAAGATTCGTGTACGGAAGGCTCAGTTACAAATTCTGAGCAACGCTCAGAGCGGAGAACTCTCGCCAAGGCGCCAAGACGCAAAGCATCGCCAAGGTCCGGAATTCACAATTCAGAATTCCTCCTTGTCGGTCTTGGCGCCTTCGCGACTTGGCGAGAGAAATTCCTTTTACTACCTGGTCGCTACTGCAACAGCTGCGCACGCCATCGCCGCACCGGTACTGCGATTGATCGTGCGGACCGCACGCGCGCTCTTGAACATCCGTCGCGCACGCGCGGCGAGAAACACGTAGCCGCCGAGGACGAGCGGCAGCACGACCGAGATCACGGCGACGATCTCCAGGAAGCCGGCCACCGTCAGCTCTTCCAGCCGCACGACGGTCGGCAGCAGCGCCAGGAAGAAGATTGCGGTCTTCGGATTCGCCATCGTGAGCGCAAGGCTGCCGAGGAAAAGCTGCATCGGCTTCTGCCCGGCATCGATCGTCGGCTGCTCGTCCGTTGTCACGGCGGGCTTTGCCGTCCACAGGCGATACGCCATGTACAGCAGGTACACCGCACCCGCGTACTTGATGACGACGAACACCATCTGTGCCGTCTGCGCGAGCGCAGCGAGGCCGGTCGCAGCCACCGAGAACCAGATGAGGTCGCCGATCCAGAAGCCGGCGATGAAGGCCACGGCTCCCTGCGTACCGCGCGCCAGCGAGCGCGCAATGATCGCCGCAACGCCGGGACCCGGCGTTGCAACTGCCAACAGGTAAACCGAAGCAAAGATCAGCAGGCCGTAAAAGGACACGACACGCTCCAGCACGTTCGCGGGGAAGTGCGCGAGCTTACCCTATCCGCGGGCTACTTGATCGCCCACGTCCCGTCGCCGGTGCGGCAGGCGCGTCCGTCGGAGTTGCGCGAGCGACCGTCGAGGGTTACCTGCAACGTGTAGCGGCGGCAACCGCCCGGGTCGCCCTTGACGGCAGCGAGCGGCGTCAGCAGGTAGGAGACACGCGTCTGCTCGTTGGTCCAGCGCACTTTCTGGCCGAGCTTGACCAGCTCCAGCGAATGGCCGACGCAGGCGCGATCGCGCTCGTCGAGATCGCGACCGATCTCGCGACCGACGGCGGCGCCGAGCACCGAGCCCACGATGATGGCGACGGCGCGGTTCGAACCCTCGCCCACCTTCGAGCCGATTGCACCGCCGACGACGGCACCGATCACGGTGCCGATGTCGTCGCGGTTGCAGTGACCTTCGACGATGCCGT